>MTKZ01126784.1_pt1 | contig 13289 bp, 17 predicted proteins | sample 1042781 | NCBI WGS metagenome assembly MTKZ01 (sample SAMN06212207, study PRJNA360539) | anaerobic digester metagenome | biome: Wastewater treatment plant; material: sludge; isolation source: anaerobic digester fed with sludge from wastewater treatment plant | place: Denmark: WWTP Viborg ...
AAGACCCGTTGACACCGTCAATGAATTCTTGCAAAATGTCCGTGCAGATGGTTAGTCATACAAATGATGTTAATCGCGGAATAAGGCCCACCTGATTTATGAACCCAACCGGGCAGCTCTATGCGAACACCGTTACTCTCAGGAATATTTTCCGCAGAGAATAAAAAAGGACAGCCACCTATTAATTTCAGCGCCTCATTCAATCCCATGGAACCTTCTGAGGATCTCCTTCCGGATGGTTATTTCGTCCCAGTCGGGATGTGTTTCCTTGAGGTAATTTTCAAGCGACGAACGGACGGAGAGCCACATGTCGAAGGCTATCTTGAGCCGCTCTTGAGGCGTTTTTTTCCTGAGGATCTCGGCGGTCTTGTCATCCACCATTTCCATCCTAGATAAATCAACTGCCATAAGCATCTCCCGTTAAAATTCTATCATATTTCAATCTCTCTTTCTCTTCAGCCTTAAGCCTTCAGCCTCTGACGCCTCCTCTTCCCCTTATCGTCCGGTCGGGCTACAATGACTTCTTTGATCTCGTTTGATCGGGGGAGGCTGTATGTTCAAGAGAGCGATCGTCAGGAAACCCGGGAAAAGCATGGTGGGGGGCATCACGACGGCGGGGCTGGGGAAGCCGGACCACGCGCTGGCGCTGATCCAGCACGAGGCTTACGTCGAAGCGCTCAGGGAGTGCGGCCTCGAGGTTATCGTGCTTCCCGCGGACGAGCGTTACCCCGATTCCACTTTCATAGAGGACACGACTCTTCTGACCCCGAAGTGCGCGATCGTCACGAACCCCGGCGCGCTTTCGAGAAGGGGCGAGACGGCTGGCATGATAAAAGTCCTGGGCGATTTTTATTCGGACATAGAAAAGGTGAGGGAGCCGGGGAAGGTTGACGGCGGCGACATAATGATGGTGGGATCGCACTACTATATCGGGCTGTCGGCAAGAACCAACAAGGACGGGGCCAGGCAGGTTATCGGGTATTTGGAGAAACACGGCATGACCGGCTCGACGGTGAAAATGGGGAAGATCCTCCATCTTAAAACAGGTGTCTCCTACCTCGAGCGGAACAACCTGGTCGCGAGCGGGCTTTTCTTCGAAAGCGCCGAGTTCCATAAGTTCAACAGGCTGAAGATAGACTACGACGAGAGCTACGCCGCCAACTGCATCTGGGTTAACGACAAGGTCCTCGTTCCCAAAGGCTATCCGAAAGCGAAAAAGACCATAGAAGGGGCAGGCTATTCGACCATAGAGCTGGACATGTCGGAGTTCCGCAAGCTCGACGGCGGCCTGAGCTGCCTTTCGCTGAGGTTCTGATAGCGGAGGGAGTTCCTTTGTATGGCTGAAGGCTGATGGCTGATGGCTGAAGTTCAACAGGGAATATGATTCCTTACTTATAAATCCCATTTAAGCGGCGCGTCTCCGCCTTTCCTATTTGTCAGTTACGGGTTAAAATATCTCTTTTCCGCACGGAGATGGAATGAAAAAACTTCTCGTTGTTCTCTTTCTGGTTGCCTCCCTTCCGCTATTCGCAGAGAGGGTGCTGGTCTTTCCCTTCACCCAGAAGGGGGACGACATCTCGACGCTCTGGCTCGAGATGGGCGTCTCGGCCGCCATCGAAGAGTCGCTCCTGGACAACGGCGTAAGGTGCGTGCCGATCGACGACCTGGAGAATTACTTCAAGGAGAAGAACCTCGTCTCCCAGCCGAAATTTTCGCTTTCCGCCCAGCTCGGCCTTTCCCGGGAGTTCGGCGCGAGCCACCTTCTTACCGGCATATACTCGATCACGGACGGCACCATCTCCATAGAAATGAAGGTCTTTTCGCTCGAAAGGGATGTGATCGCGAAAGGTTCCTGGAGATCTTCGGGCTACGTCAAGGACCTCAGGCGCATCGCCGAAGAGCTCTCCAAGAATTTCCTCGAATCAGCGGGAAGAAAGTTCAAGCCCTTTCCCGCCGTCGACCCGGAGGCTTTCGAATCGTACATCAGGGGAAGGATAGTCCTCGACCCGACACTCCGCGAGGTCTATTTCAGGAAAGCGCTCGAGATAGAGCCGTCATACTTGGACGCCCGGTGCCTCCTGGCCCTAACGCTGAACGAGGAAGGGGAGATCAGCGAGGCCCTGAGGATTCTGGAAAGCCTCAAGAAACAAAGCTACGCGCGCTCGTCGCTCGGCCTGAAGACGCTCGGAGAACTTAAGATGGAGGCCGGGCGGCTCTCCGAGGCCAAGGAGCTCTTCATCTCGTCCCTCCGCCAGGTGGAGAACGCCGAGGGGCACCTGCTCCTCGCACGCCTTTACCTCAAGCAGGGAAAGAAGGAAGAGGCGCTCAAGGAAGCCCGCGTGGCTGAGCGTTTCGGCACACACAACGACGAAGCGGCGGAACTCATCGACGAGATAAACAAAGAAAAATAAAAATGGCGAAGATCGTCACGCTCGGCTGCCGGCTCAACCAGTACGATTCGGCAAGGATCGGGAAACTTCTCGAGGGCCGCTGCGAAGATATCGTCATAATCAACACCTGCACCGTGACGGGCAACGCGGACATCGACGCGCGCAAGGCCGCGAGGAAGATGAAGCGGGAGAACCCCGGCGCGAAGGTCATCCTTTACGGCTGCGGAGTGAAGGGCAACAGGAGGCTGTTCGAGGGGATAAAGGAGATCGATCACCTTGTCCGCGACGAGCGGGAACTAGTGGCGCTACTTGGTCTCCCTGAGGAGCCGCGTGTCACCCCGGGCTTTACCGGAAGGACTAGGGTGCTCCTAAAGATCCAGGAGGGTTGCGACCGGCAGTGCAGCTACTGCATCGTTCCGATCGTAAGAGGCCGTTCCAGGTCTAGGCCGCCAAGGGAAGTTGAGGACGAGTTCGACTCGCTTCTGGAGGCGGGATACAGGGAGATCGTCCTCACCGGCACGCATATCGGGGATTACGGAAAGGGGCTCGATGAGAAAACATCGTTGCCCGACCTGATCAGGAGACTGCTCGGGAAAAGCGGCGATTTCAGGCTGAGGCTCAGCTCCATCGAGGCGGGCTCGATAAGCGGCGAACTGATCTCGACTATGGCGGAGAACAGGGGGCGGATAACCGAACACCTTCACGTCGCGGTCCAGAGCGGCTCCCCAAAGGTCCTTCGCGACATGAACAGGGACTCCGACATCGCGGGTCTCGGCGATACCATACGCAGACTGGAAAAGGAAGTCCCGGGCATCGCGATAGGGGCTGATTTCATCAACGCCTTCCCTACTGAGGGTGAAAAAGAGTTCAGGGAGACCGTTAAATTCATCGGAAAAATGCCTTTCGCGTTCCTCCATGTCTTCACCTTCAGTCCCAGGCCGGGAACGGTCGCCTTCCAGTTCAAGCCTCTCGCGAAGGAGATCGTCGATGAAAGGAAAAAGGAGTTGATGGCGCTGGCTGCGGAAAAGAGGCTCGGCTTCTACAAAAAGAACGAGGGGATGATCCTCAGATGCCTGACCCTCGAAGGAAGCAGTGGAAGAGGGAAAGCCCTGAGCGGGAATTTCATCGAGCTCTCTTCAGATTGCCGCTGGGAGCCCAACAGGTTCATCGACCTCAGGCTCCGCCTGGACGAAAACGGAAAACCATCCGGAGAGGAGGCCTAAGATGACTTTCGAGAGAAAGGGGCAATTCGAGTATCTGGACCTCGGAAGCATTTTCCCATCGAATGTCGCGGTATTTTTTCTCGTGAACAGGAACGGAAGGCATTCAACAGAAGAGATACGGGAGTTCCTGGAGATTATGGGCTGCCCCGCGGATGTGGTCCACAAGCCGAAACAGCTCCACTCGAGCGAGATAATCGGGAATTGCGGCGAGAGAGAATGCGACGGCGTTCATACCGGCAGTATCGGGGAGGCGATAACGATAGCAGTCGCGGACTGCGTGCCGATACTAATTTCGGCGGATGGGGGTAAGACGCTCATCGCGCTTCACTCCGGCTGGAAGGGAACGGTCGGCAGGATCGCCGAGAAAGCGTGCAGGATGTTCGATCACGAGTCGTTCGACCGCGTATGGATCGGGCCTTCTATCAGGAGGTGCTGTTACAAGGTGGATACCGATAGGATAAGGGATTTCAGGAACGCGTTCCCCGGCAGCAAGGCGGTGGATGAAGAATCTCTAACGCTCGACCTTCCGGTCATCAACGGAGAAATGATAGAGAAAATGGGCGTCCCGAAGGAAAAGATAAGGATGGACGGAAGATGCTCCTGCTGTTCCCCCGACGGATTCGCTTCCTACCGAAGGGACGGCGAGAAAGCGGGAAGGATGATTTTAGTCGCCGTCAGAACCTGACGGCTCTTCCAAAGAAGGGGGCGCTCCGCTCCCTCCTTAGACGCCGGCTCGCTGAAGCTCACCGGGCTGATTCACCCCCGGATAGGGATACGCCTTCGCGCGAAGTGAATTCGTCGCTCGTCGCGATAGTGATGTTAGTCTGGGGGGATGAGGTAGGACCTCAGCAACATCCCCCTTTTCCCTCGTCATCCTGATCATCCCCGCAAATAAATACCGCTGAAGGATCTCCTGACTTCGAAGCTAAAGGGGGATGTTTCTTCGCCGGCTCTTCGGGCCAGAAAATCCGGGCAGTCTATCTTGTCATTCAGGCATCACTGCAAAGATTTGCTCAGAAGCGAGGCTGTGGTCTTTACATCTTCATTAATCTGCGCTATATAGTTGTTCTGATTTTCATAGCTGTCGTACGAAACGATAATCACAAGATTTTTATTTACGAAGCCGAGCAGGATCCTTGGGGTATCGATGATGCCGCAGGGGATCCCGTGATTGGTATTAAAATGCACTTTTTCATATGTCATGAAGTACTTCCAATCGTTCATGACACCTTCTTTGTAAAGCTTCCCACAGCTTGAATCAGTCGAAAATAATTTTTGACAATAATTGTAATATGAAAGAGCTTGCGCATCATCAACACATTGATAGAGTTCAATTTCCCGATATATTTCATCATTATTTTCATTCCAATGCGTACTCATACGGGCTATGTATTTACCATCTTTGGATGGTTCTTCTGGTTGGCGTCCAAGCAAAACATATATTTTGTCCAAGTTGTCATAGCGCTTTGGGATAGCGATAGAGCAAAGCGGACCTATATCAACTCCTTCGGGAGTTTTGGCGCTATGCCCTGGGAAACAGCTTGTTAAAAGGCTTAGCAAGATGATCAGGTTAAGCTGCAGAAAGAATCTGATTCTCCTCCCCCTCACCACTTCCCCTTCGGCAGTTTCTTCTTGAGTTCCGGGTAGGCTTCTATGAGGCGGTAGATATCGGCGAGGTCTTTCTGTCGCTTGCTCATCCTGCGCTTTTCGTCCGAGTATGCCCAGAGCTTGCCCTGCAGGACATCTTCGAGGCACGCCACGCGCATCATTTCGCCGAGCACCTTTTTGCGGAGCGATCTTTCTATGAACGCCTGGTAGTGGGGATCGGTCTGCACCTGGACGCGGAGGTCGGACCTTCTCGCGGTGAGGTTTATGCTGTAGGGGAAGCGCTCCACCTTGAACTTTTCAGAGGCCAGTTCGATGAATTTATCCATCCCGTTGGTGACGACCACAAGGTCGAGGTCCAGACTCACGACGGGCTCGACGTAGGCGTTGACGGCAAGGCCCCCGATGACGCAGTAAGAGGCTTTCGCTTTCTTTAAAAGAGCGAACACCGTCTTCAGGATCTCGTCGCCGCCTCTCGATACGGCTTTCAGAAACTCGTTCTTCGTCATTTCAGGCTCCCTGTCAGCAACAAGTTACCACGAGCCGAGGGAACCTGGCAATATCTCTACTCCACTTCGCTGGTGCAGCTTGGGCACTTGGTGGCCTTGAGCGGGATGGCCGAGCAGCACTTGGGGCACTCCTTCGTGGTCGGAGCGGCCGGAGCTTCCGCTTTCTTGAGCCTGTTCATAGCCTTCACCGCGAGGAAGATGACGAAAGCGATTATGAAGAAGTCGATGCAGTAGTTGATGAAAGCGCCGTACCTGAGAAGGACATCGGCTTTTCCCGCCGGGTCTTCCTTCAGGACGACCGCAAGCTTCGAGAAATCGACGCCGCCCAGGAGCAGGCCGATCGGCGGCATGACGACGTCGCTCACGAAAGAGCTGACGATCTTCCCGAAAGCCCCGCCGATGATGACTCCCACCGCCATGTCCACCACNNCACGTTTCCCTTTACCGCGAATTCCTTGAACTCACTGATCATTCCCATTTGAGTGCCCCTCCTTTCGGGTTATTAAAACGATGTTCTAACGTTCGAATTTTTCCTTGAGGATCCCTTTTTCTCCGAACTTGCACGCTCTTATCACCGGATCGTGGTAGAAGAGGAACAAGGCGTTCTCATTCATCGCTTCTTTTTCGAGCTTTTCCTTCTGCTCGATGACATCCATGGGGTAATTGTCGTAGGACATCACCCACAGCGGGTTGAAATGGGCGTGGCTGGGGAGCAGATCGCCGAGATGATACGCCGTTTCTCCCCCGCTTTCTATCCTGACGACCTGGTGGCCCCGATTGTGCCCGCCCGTGTGGCGGACGGAAACTCCGGGGACGACCTCTATTTCTCCGTCCACAAGATCGAGTTTTCCGCTATCGGCTAGCCCTCTAAAGTTGATTTCCCAGAACGTGTGCGCGGACCTCCTGTTGGGATGGTTCACGTCTTCCCATTCCGTTCTCTGCATGACGATCCTGGCATCGGGAAAGGTCGAAACGAGTTCTCCGTCCTTTTCTGAAAGGATGCCTCCCGCGTGGTCGTAATCGCAGTGGGTAAGGATGACCGTGTCTATCTCTTCCCGGGAAAGTCCCATCTCCTTGAGGCTTTCAGGGAGAGCCCAGTTGTCCCTTATCCCGTGGATCTTCGCCTGTTTTTCCGTTAGCTTGTTGCCGATCCCCGTGTCTATGACAACGTTGTTCAGTCCTGTCCTGACAAGGATCGGGCTGGCCACGAGGAAGATGTCGTTGTCCGAAGCCGGGGGGATCTTTCTCTCCCAGACAAGTTTAGGGACTGGCCCGAACATCGTCCCGCCGTCCACATGGAAACTCCCGCCGTCCAGCCATGCGATTTCAATTGAGCCGACATTCAGTTTTGTTTTATCCGTCAATTGCCCCCCCTGCGGCAGTTACCCGTATGAAGATAAAAATATTGGCGGAGAGAGAGGGATTTGAACCCCCGTTACGGTCGCCCGTAAACCTGATTTCGAGTCAGGCGCCTTCGGCCGCTCGGCCATCTCTCCACCAAGCCGATATTATAAGAAACTATTGAAGGAAAAGAAAGTGTCCGCGCCGTTAATAATTTCAGGTAAAAAGCCCGGCTTTAAAAGGTAAAGCCCGCCTGGGGGAGACGGGCTTTGAGAAAAAGGAGGGTGCAAGGGGTTGGGGTTGACCGCTTTTCCGCGGCCGCTTTATATTAAGCAACATCAATGCCAGAATCTTATCTGTTGAAAATAATAGAGTTGTACTTGTGGGTGAAAAATGAACCAGCGTTACCGTGCCTTAAAGGACATGACGATGTGCCATTATGGCGCTGACATCCTAAAATATTCCCGGATCGTTTTCAGGATTGCCGTAAGGCTCGTGTCGCCAGGTGGAGAGATCGCGTTTAAACCCAGTTCCGACGCCCTCCCCAGAGTGGTCGCTCCGATAGGAAGGACCTTTGTCCGGCTGATGGCGCGAAAGGCTGAAGGAGAGTCCGCGAAAGCGCTGAAAGCCGACGGAGAAGCGAAGAACGCGAGATCGGCTCCCTCCTTCAAGAGAGAGAGCTCCTCGTCCCGGATCTTCCGCGGTATTGTTTCGTAAAGCTCCAGTTCCGAGACCGCCCAGTTACCTTTGATCAATATCTCCTGAGCTGTCCGGAGGCCTCCCCTTGAAGAAGGGAAAAATGCTGTCGAGGGCGGAAAAGCCCCGAGAAGGCAAGTCCCGAGGTGCTCACCATCCTCGACGGGCGGCATTACATCAGTCTTTACGCCTGCGGCGGAAAGCTCTTCCCCGGTCCCCTTCCCGACTGCGGCGTACCGGGTTTTCAGGGGAAACTCCAGGTTCTTTTCTTTCATCCATCCGAGAAGGTGCCTGACGGCCCTTCTGCTTGAGAAAACCATCCAGCCGAAAGAATTCCACTTGGCCGCGATCTCGCCGTCGTTCGAAGGCTTCAAGGCGACCGTTTCCAATGCGGGTATCTCGATGACGCGAAACCCGAGTTTTTCGAGCTCAATCCTGAGAGCGGAACNNTCTCGTCAACAGGATCTTCCGGACCGATCCAGTTTTGCCGCTCATACTTCGCAAAGGAGCTCTCTTGCCCCCAGGGTCAGAAAGCGTTCGAAAAGCTCTCCGGCGAGATCGAGATGGTCAGAAGCGTTTCCTTCAACTTCATCCCTGATCCGCTTCGCTCCCGAGAGCGACGAAAGGAACGCCGAAACGCGCATCCGCCCGCCCGAGATCTCGGCGTGGATCCCCACGGGCGTTGTGCAGGACCCCTGCAGGTCCCGGAGGAACTTCCTTTCCGTCTCCGTTTCCATCCGCGCCTTTTTGTCGTCCAGCTTCGCGAGCAGATCGTTAAGGTCGCGGCTGTCCTTTCTGGTTTCGACGGCGATCGCTCCCTGGCCCACTGCAGGTATCACCTCGCCTAGAGAAAAATGGCCGCTGATAAGGTCTTCGTATCCGAGCCTTTTCAAACCCGCCGAAGCCAGGACTATAAAATCGAAGATACCTGACTCGACCTTTCTCAGGCGGGAATCGACGTTGCCCCTCAGGGGGACGATCTCCCATCCGGGGCCCAGAAGCAAGAGCTGGAATTTTCTGCGCAGGCTGCCAGTACCGATCCTCGCTTTTTCCGGAATTGAACTTCCCCCCATTGCCGGCGACAAGACGAAGGCGTCCCTGGGGTCCTCTCTTTCCGGGACACAGGGAAGGAAGAGTTCGGGAGGGTTCTCGACAGGATAATCTTTCAGCGAGTGGACGGCGACGTCTATCCTGCAGTCCAGGAGCGCCTCCTGTATCTCCTTCACGAAAAGCCCTTTCCCTCCGAACCCGTGAAGAGGGAGGCTTGTTATCCTGTCCCCCGCGGTTTTTATGACGATCACCTCGGTTATGCAGTCTCGTTTCCTCAGGAGGTCAGATACGATCTCCGCCTGCCTGAGCGCGAGGGCGCTTCCCCTGGTGCCGATCCTCACGTGAAGGTTCATTATTTCAGCCTCCTTCGGTCCCGCCGCCGCGTCGGCCGCCCGTATCACTGTCGAGGAAGAACCTTTCGAAGACCTCGGCGGCTTCGTCCCTCTCCTCTTCCAGGACCAGTTTCTTGAGCTGGGTGATTGGGCCGTGCATGAGGCGGTGGACGATTCTCATGACAGACCTCCGGACGAGGTCCTCTTCCTCTTTGCCGGAGATCCCAAGTTTTGAAAGAAGCGTGCCGGTCTCCGCCTCGGCCATCCGGCCGGTTCTCTCGACCACTCTCTCAATCAGGCGGGGAAGTTCCGCGTGTTCAAGGAAATGGCCGTAGAGTGCGACCTCCTCTTCCACCATCCGCTCCGCGACTACCGCTCTTCTCTTCCGCTCCTCGAGCCCCAGGTCGGCACTCCTCTGAAGGTCGTCGATGTTGAAAAGATATACTCCGTCTATGTCTCCCGCGCCCTCCTCGGTGTTCCTGGGGACTGCGATATCGATTATCATCAGCGGCGCCCATTTTCTCCGCTTCATCGCGGAAAGAAGCATCTCCCTCGTTATCACCGGCTTCGCGGCCGCCGTAGAAGCTATTACCAGGTCGGCGCGGCGAAGCTCATCGGGAAAACTTTCCCACGGGACTACCCTCGCGTCAAAGCGCGAAGCGATATCCCCCGCCCTCGCGCTGGTCCTGTTCGCGACCGCGACGTTCCTGGATCCTTCATCGTAGAAGTGCGACGCTATTATCCTGGCCATTTCGCCCGCTCCGAGGAGAAGCACTTTTTTGGCGCCGATCTCGGAGAATACCGACCTGGCGAGATTGAAGGCCGCGTAGGAGACCGTCACCGGGTGCCTTCCTATCCCGCTTTCGGTGCGGACCTTCCTGGCCACGTACATGGCCCTCTGGAACACCAGGTTGAGCTGGGTGGTGATGGTTCTCTCGGACCGGGAGGCGAAGTAAGCCTCCTTCACCTGTCCGAGGACCTGAGGCTCCCCGAGGATCATCGAATCGAGCCCGGAGGCGACCCTGAAAAGATGGCGCACCATGTCCCTTCCCGTCATCGTCCGGAACAGGTTCCGCCCATCGGGCGGAAGCTCCCTGTTCTCGAGGAGGAGGTCAGCCAGCGCGAGAGGGTCCGTTTCCGGAGGCAGTTCGGCGTATAACTCGACCCTGTTGCAGGTCGAAAGGAGGACCGCCCCGGGAACTCCCCTGTTCCCGAGCCACCGCAGGAAAGACAGTCTTTCATCGTCCCCGAAAGCCAGTTTTTCCCTGGTCTCCACGGGAGCTTCGCCGTGGCTGATGCCTGTCATGGCGAGGCGGTTCAGTGCCATAACATGCCCATGAAAATGAAAAGGAAAAGGGAAGAGCCGACGATCACCAGAAAAGCCCTCTTGCGGGGCCTCATGCCGGATCTCACCCATCCGAAAGTGGCCGCGCCCAGCACGATCCAGGAGAGGAAGGACGCAGCTTCGAGCAGCCCGGGACGGTACCCGCCGCCGTCCGAGCGGAGTATCCCGTAGGCGGCGGACGAGAGCATCCCCGCGCTGAAGAAAAAGAAGCCTGTTTTAAGATAGAACTTGCTCAGTTTCTCGGTAACGGATATAGGGGGGAGGAGCAACGCGTTCGGCTGTTTCCTTTTCCTGAGCGAGTGGTCCTGCATGATGAATATCGCGGAGTAGATGAAAGAGAACAGCACCAGCGTCATCCCGGACACGATAAGAAAGATGTGAAGCGGGAACCAGAAAGTCGTGAAATACGGCTTCGTTTCCGGAAGGTCCTGGGGAAGCATTCCTGCGGTCATCATCAGGAGGACCGAGATTGGGGTAAGGAAAAAAAGTATCTCCCTCTGCCTTGCGAATATCCCCGAGACGAAGTAGGTGAGCATCAGGAAGAACACGGTCAGTTCCATGAGCTGGGGAGCGTTCACGGATGGAATGACCCCGCTCTCCTTCCATTTCGCGGTCAAAGAGGCGGCGTGAAGAACGAACGCGGCCGAAGCGGAAGCCAGGCAGAGCAGGTGCAGGGCTTTCCTCCTGAAACCGCCGTCGAGGAACGCGAAAGCCATCGCGGCGACGTACAGAAGCAGCGTGAGGTCACCTATCGTCCTGATCATCCTCTATCCATCCTCCGCCGACCACACGGTCTTCCAGGTACCCCACCGCGGCCTGCCCCGGGGCGGCCACTTCCGTTTCCGCGAGCCATTCGGCCGTCGCAATCCCTTCCGCCTCGAGGATCCTCGCGCGGCGCGGAACCTGGCGGTAGCGCACCTGCATGTCCAGTTCCCCGGCGCTTTCACCACCCCTCCAGCGCCAGTTCCCGATCCTGAAGCGCCTTCGGGACGCTTCCTCTTTTGTTCCCACCACGAGGGCGTTCGAGCGGAGGTCTTTCCTGGTGACGTACAGCGGCTCGGAAAACGGAACCGCTATCCCCTTTCTCTGTCCGACAGTATAATTCCACAGGCCGGAGTGGGTTCCTATCCTCTTTCCGTTTCGGAGAACGATCGGCCCTTCCTCTTCCGTGAAGCCGTTTTCCGAGAGGAACGCCGAGAGGCCGACCCCCGAACCGAAGCATATGTCCTGGCTTTCCGGTTTTTCGAAATTCGGCAGCCCGGCTTCAGAGGCTTTTTTCCTGACCTCGGTCTTGGTCATGGAGCCCAGAGGGAAAAGGACGTTCTGAAGGATCTCTTCGCCCACATCGAAAAGGAAATAAGATTGGTCCTTCATTTTGTCAAGGCCTCTCAGCAGGCGGGCCTTTCCGTCGAGCGTCTCGAGCCTTGCATAATGGCCCGTGGCCAAAAGTTCCGCCCCCTGGCTTCGGGCCCATCCCAGGAGGAAGCCGAACTTGATCTTCGAATTGCAGACGACGCATGGATTCGGAGTGGAGCCCGAGCGGATCCCTTCTAGGAACGGCTGTTTTACGGTTTCATCGAACAGGCTTCTCTGATCCAGAACGAAATGATGAATACCCAGCTTGTCCGCCGCTTCCCTGGCGCTCAGTATGTCCTCGTACGCGCAGCAGGACTTCGCGCCTGAGTGACCGCATTCGTCCTGCAGAAGCAGGGTCGCCCCCAGAACGGAGTAACCGCGCTCCTTCAGGACAAGAGCCGCCACCGAAGAATCGACGCCCCCCGAAAGGGCGACGACGACCTTCCGTGACATCCTAGAATTCGTCTTTTGTCGTTAGGAACATCATGAGGGTGCCGCCAACCCGGAACTCGGTCCTGTTCTCGAGCGTGGACGCCTGGATGTGCTGTTCGTTGATGTAGGTCCCAATGGTGCTCTTCAGGTCTCTCAGGGTGACCGTGTTGTCCCGCACCTCGATCCTCGCGTGGTTCCTCGAGACTTCTGCNNGCGTCGTTGAGAACGACGTCGCATTCCGCCCTTCCGATGACGGTCACTGTTTCGGTCACGTAAAAGACCGCGCCCGCGTCGGGGCCGCTCAGCACCGCGAGCGAGATCCTGACGCTGTCAGGCATCCTCAGAAGATGGGCGTCAGGGATGTCGTCATGCTTTTTCGCCTTGAGGACATCTTCAGGCACCTTGAAACGCTAGTGGGGGGAGAAGAGGGATCTTCGGGGTTGGGGTCCTTGAACACCTTTATAACTTCCCCGCAGCCCGGGCACTTCAGAGAAATGTTGTCTTTTCCCTGGAAATACTTTTCCTCGTTGATCTTGTATTTCTTGCTGCATTTCGGGCATTCTACGATCACTCTGGGTTCCTCCCTGGTTACTTGTTACCATTAAAATCATTTTTGGTCAAGTGGCGGGAAACGGGGCTGTGACCGGAACTGTCTTTTGTTCATAGGCAGATGGCAATGGACACGCGACCTGCGAAAAGCGTGTGTTACCTGCCCCGCGCCCCGAAAAGCTTCCCTGGGGCCGTGTGGCCCCGGTCAACAGTGAAATTCATTGAAAATTGAAAAGTGAAGATGAAACATTGTGGCAGCCACGCCCTTTACGGGCGCGCCCGCGGGCGTAAAACCCGCGGCTACAATATGACTTCTGCCTTCATCGCATCTGGCCGATGCGCCATATCCTCTTGCCACCTTCTGCCTAAATCGGCGCTCAGAGGCCCGCCCCTTCAGACAACCCTACCTTCCCCGCTTGCCGACTTCCAAGCTTTCCGGCTTCCTAACTATTAACGGGATT
>MTKZ01006813.1_pt1 | contig 13286 bp, 9 predicted proteins | sample 1042781 | NCBI WGS metagenome assembly MTKZ01 (sample SAMN06212207, study PRJNA360539) | anaerobic digester metagenome | biome: Wastewater treatment plant; material: sludge; isolation source: anaerobic digester fed with sludge from wastewater treatment plant | place: Denmark: WWTP Viborg ...
AAAATTCTGTTTCATGCCAGGCCTGTTGTTTTTTGGAAGGAACAGGACTCTTATAATTATCCTGTGCTGCGCTGCTAATTGCAAGCAATACTACTATCCCTAAACAAAATTTCTTCATGGTAATCATTTCTTCATTTTAAAAACATACCGTATCTCATCTGCAACTGGATGAGCAGCACTGTAAGTATATCCTACCAGTTTGGCAATGGTTTGAGCAAACTGCTGCTGGTAAAGTTGCATCTCCGTATTCAACTCCCCCCTCACCGGCGTATCAGGCCCTATTACAGCGAACCAGATTTCATTAGCTCCCTGTATTTTATTGTTGTGACTGGTCCATTTCTCCTTTTCAACATCGCCCCTGCCATGATCAGTTGTAATGAACAGGGTTGTTTTATTTTTATACACGGGGTCGCTTTGCACATAATCCCATAATTGTTTCAACCATGCATCCACCTGTCGGCCCGCATCTAAATAAGAACGATATTCACTGGCATGCGCCCATTCATCTGTTTCGCCATAAGCGATATACAACACTTTCGGTTTTTTTGTTTTTAAATATTCCAATGCCCCATAATGCGTAAATACATCTAAACATTCATCTTCCCCCCAAGGCTTGTGAGTATCCTTTAGCATGGCATTCATTAATTTTTCATTGGCCGTTGGTTTATTACCGCCCATCTTATTAAATCCTGACACTACAGGGATACCGCTTCTCTCTTCATTTAATATCCTGTCAAATGCCTCCCATGCACCGAAAGCTGCAACTTTTCCTTTTAGCCTGGGTTGCTTATTCAAATATTCCAGCACTGTTATATTTGGATTGGGGGGATAACTGTTGCTGTTAATATTGGTATCGGCATAGCCGGTAAATATTTCACTATAGCCGGGATAGCTGAACCAGTAAGGATTAGCGTTGTCAACCTTACTTCCCAAGGTTCTATTTCCAAAAATCTGTCCTTTCGTTACTACGGTACTCCAGAGAAATGGCAGTAATTTTTTTCTCCTTTCGTTTTCAGTACTACCCCAGAAATTTTTATAAAGATATTCGCTGTCGCCCTGGTTATACTTTGGATTATTAGCGATGACTGAATCCATTCCCTTAAATACCTCCTGCCAGCGAAAACCATCGGTAGTTATAATAATAATATTCTCGGTTTGCCGCTGCGCTTGTATACCAGTTGAAAATAACAGGAGAAAGGCGAACAACATTTTTTTCATGCACACTTGCTTTGATAATCAATAATACGAAATTATTCCAATGAAGTTTTCCCACTAATATCAGCCACCTCTGATTGATGCAGGTCGAAAACAATTATTTCATTGTTCCCTTTTTTTAGCCATCCGGCCGGGCAAAATAATCGTTGTTGCGGCCCCTTGTTCCAGTACCGGCCAATATTATGTAGATTTACATATACTATCCCTTTTGTATACCGGCTCATATCAAAATAAGTATCTCCAGTTACGGTAAGATCAAATTCGCCTTTAAAAAAAGAACAGGGCCGTTTATCAACTTCCTGATCAGCCGAAGCTGCCTTCATTGCAAAGTCTTCATTCATCGGTCCNNGGTCGGTAAAGAAAAAATTTCCCAATTCATCAACGTCATACTATTTAAGGTAACCCGGTCAGTAATTCCCTTCCGGTCTATCATAAACTGGGCGAAATTTATATGCCCCATCCCTTCTACTAAAATATCCAGTTGTGGATTTGGTGTTGTTGTTTTGGGTAATTCAATGGTCCAGTCTCCGCCATCCCGGTAAACTGTATTTATATATTTTCCATCCAGGAAAACGAGGGCATAATCATGCGGTTCCCAAATCTTAAGCTTACCACTTTTATGTCCGATAAGTTTTGTCCGGTACAACATTAACCCCTGGTTTTGGTCAAATGCTTCCATAGGTTTTGGCTGAGGTGAATAAACCGGCACTGGTAAATGATTCCAGATTGTTGTGCTGAATCTCATAGCGAATGCGGGGATTTCTATTACCGGTATAGGTGCAGGCATGTCAGGGATTTTAACATCCACATATTTTTCAATCAGGCTTCGCAACATAAAATATTTTTCGGTTGGTAGTCCCTGCTCATTGATTGGTGCATCATAATCATAGCTGGTAATATCGGGCTGGTATTGTGTGGGTGATCCTGCATTGGCCCCGGCCGTAAATCCAAAATTGGTGCCCCCATGTATGACATAAAAATTCAATGATTTTTTATTCCGGAGTAAATACTCCACTTCTCTCTTCAAATCACCTGTTCCGGGTTTGGCAAACTTCTCTCCCCAATGTGTCAGCCATCCGGGATAAGTTTCGCTGCTAAAAGACGGAACATTGGGGTTTCTTTTTTTGGCTTGTTCAAAATCTGCCTCGCTACCGCCGCTATCCAGTCCGATAGCAGCACCATCTATATTACCAGCTTCCAGCATATAGGGGGTAGAGCCATCAGCCGTGTAGAAAGGAACATTGATTCCGTTTTTAAGCCACAGCTTTCTTAACTCTTCCAAATATTGTTTATCGTTACCAAAACTTCCATATTCGTTTTCTATCTGCACCATCAGTATCGGGCCACCATTTGCACACTGTAATGATTTTATTTCTATAGCAACACGATTGATGTATCCCGTCACGGCACTCATATACCTGGTATCCATACAACGGATTTTGATATCAGGAATTTTTAAAAGATAAGTTGGCAACCCGCCAAAGTCCCATTCTGCACATACATAAGGACCGGGCCGAAATAAAACCCACATTCCTTCCTGCTGACAAATGCGTACAAATTCTGCTATATCCCGGTTTGCTGATTTAAAATCAAATATTCCCGGCTTTAGTTCATGATAGTTCCAAAAAATATATGCAGCAATCGTATTACATCCCATTGCTTTGGCCATCTGGATGCGATGCCGCCAGTATTCCTTTGGTATCCGTGCCGGGTGTATCTCACCACTTATGATTTGAAAAGGTTTACCATCTAACAAAAAATCATCTTTACCCAGCGTAAAAGAATGTTTGGATTGTGAAAATGAAGACGCCGAAATAAGCAGGAATAAGCAACCACTGATAACCCTTTTCATAGCCCAATTTAAGACTGTCCACTCAACTTTAAAAGTCAAAAATCAGGTAACCGATTACCCGTTTGGCCTACCTTTGTGGCATTATTTAATACATACATTTTCTATATGGAATACCGGATTGAAAAAGATACCATGGGAGACGTAAAAGTGCCTGTTGACGCATATTATGGTGCCCAAACCCAGCGCAGCATTGATAACTTTAAAATTGCTCAGGATATTAACAGAATGCCTAAAGAAATCATTGAGGCATTTGCCTACCTTAAAAAGGCGGCTGCCATTACCAACCTTGAAGCGGGAGTTTTACCAAAAAATAAATCTGTATTAATAGGAAAAGTGTGTGATGAAATCCTGAAAGGACAATTAAACGATTATTTTCCGTTGGTAGTCTGGCAAACAGGAAGTGGTACGCAAAGTAATATGAATGTAAATGAAGTTGTGGCTTACAGGGGTCATGTACTAAAAGGTGGCAAACTGACCGATAAAGAAAAATTTTTACACCCGAATGATGATGTAAATAAATCACAATCATCTAACGATACTTTTCCCACTGCAATGCATATTGCTGCCTATAAAATATTAGTGGAAACAACTATTCCCGGAATTAAAAAACTAAGAGATACGCTGGCGAAGAAGAGCAAAACATTTATGAAAGTGGTAAAGATTGGCCGTACCCACTTCATGGATGCTACCCCGCTAACAGTGGGGCAGGAATTCAGTGGTTATGTTTCCCAATTGGACCATGGATTAAAAGCTATAAAAAATACACTGGCTCATTTGAGTGAACTCGCATTAGGAGGCACTGCCGTTGGAACAGGCATTAACACACCTCCCAACTATTCAGAGAATGTAGCAAAACATATTGCAAAACTTACCGGCTTACCATTTGTTACGGCTGAAAATAAATTTGAAGCTCTTGCCGCACATGATGCCATCGTAGAAGCCCATGGTGCATTGAAAACTGTTGCTGTTAGCCTGATGAAAATTGCCAACGATATCCGAATGCTTTCATCCGGGCCAAGAAGTGGCATTGGTGAAATTTTTATTCCCGACAATGAGCCCGGCTCATCCATTATGCCCGGCAAAGTAAACCCCACACAATGCGAGGCATTGACCATGATTGCTGCACAGGTGATGGGTAATGATGTAGCCATCGGTATCGGTGGTGCTAATGGACATTTTGAGTTAAATGTTTTTAAACCCGTTATGATTTACAATTTTCTGCACAGTGCAAGATTGATTGGCGATGGCTGTGTTTCTTTTAATGACAAATGTGCTGTTGGTCTGGAGCCCATTGAAGCCAATATTAAAAAGCATGTTGACAACAGCCTGATGCTGGTAACTGCTTTGAACACAAAAATCGGTTATTACAAAGCAGCTGAAATAGCACAGAAAGCACATAAGCAAGGAACTACATTGAAGGAAATGGCAGTGAAACTGGGATATGTAACACCTGAGCAGTTTGACGAATGGGTAAAACCTGCCAATATGGTAGGTAAGATTTAACCATTCGTCTTTGTGGTGCTATGGTAAAATCCCTATGGTAAAAAAAGAAGATTAACGTTTCTTCTTTACTTTATTGCGTAAAATTTGCAAATAAGATTGTTTTCTCATTACCTTAATGGTAGAATTAATCCAAACCCTTTTAAAAAACTTAATAAATCCCCATCTATGAAAAGTGTCGGCCAACCATCAAATTACTTTTCTCCTGATACACTTAAGGTTTCTAAACAAGAACCTACTGCCCAACCAGCTGATCAATCACCTTATTTAAGAGCAGTTCTTACTGACAAAGGAACTTTTGGTACAGCGAAAGTTTTGTCTATGGCAAACTCTACAATGGCAGCTGCATTGCGTTATATAGCCAGCAGCAATAAACAATCTGTACAGGGAAAACTGATAACACCAGCATGGTAAAAATTTTCTGTAACCCTTGAGCATAACCCTTAAAAAAGCCCCCAGGTGGGGGCTTTTTACTTTACATCAGTCCTGTCTTAAGTTACTGCTTAATGAATTTTTCAATCTGCAATTCTATATTATACCCATTGTAGAGTTTGAGCAGGTAAGTGCCTGGCGTAAGGTCGGCAACATCAATGCTGAAATCATTCCGAAAACTCGTTGCTTCTTTCAGCATTCGGCCATTGATATCACAAATCTGCACCAGCAATGGTTTACGAAGTTCTTTCTTTCCATGTACATAAATGGTAGTGGTAACCGGGTTGGGATATACCTGTATAAGGTCTTTTACAATTGGTGGACCACTTCTTGGATTTTCATTGAGGGNNCGCAGACGAAGAATTTTTCCTCCATCTTTAGTAGGACTATTTCCCCCGGTAAATCCACCTGTTGGCCCGGAAGTAGAACCTGTACTATCCATAACTACCCAGAAAGTACCGCTGTTAGGAGAAGGATTAATGGCTATATCTCTTACCCTCCAGCTATGTAACAAGGGAAATGTATCAACTATATTAGTAGAAGAAGCACTATCAACATAATCCCCGCCTGATTTTAATTTCAGCCGGTACATCCCATACTTTAAAGAGGTTACCAGTAAGGAATTCTTCCAACCGGGAATATTGCCCTGGTAAATATCAATGCTTGACGGGGCGATAGTAGGCCAGGTAAATATATTAGAACCATCAGCCGGTATAGCTGAAGCTGCCCAGTTGAAAGTTGCAAATAAGGGCCGTTGCATAGTATTGGTAGTGGCCCAAGTATTCTCCGCATAGTTTACCAACGAACTTGCGAGCCTATCATTATTAGCAAAGGCATCAAGCGAGGAATAATTATTATCTGTACCCATTCCTGCCACTTTTGGCCAGCCATAATTAGTGGCTGGAAGAATATTATTTACTTCATCATCCGATTTATCACCATGCTCGGAACTGTACAGGCGCCAGGTACCGTTCACATTTCCCCAAACAATACCCTGGGCATTCCGGTGACCAAAACTATACACTGGTGTTTTTAAAATACTAAATGCAGGAACGCTATGATTGTAGGGATTGTCATTGGGTATCCATTGCCTCCAAGTATTATAATCGTGTGCCACACCAAACGACGCATCGCCGTCAGGTTCTGTATTCAATCGTAAAATTTTGCCTTCACAAGTATCAATATTTTGAGCATAGTTAATTCTGGTATCATTATTAAACTGTCCAGCTCCCATATCACCGATGGTATAATATAGTTTGTATTTATTATCCGGCCCTTCTGTAAACGGGCTGATAGTTAGCCGCCCGGAATTGTGGTCATTACTACCCGGCAAGTTTGACAGCACGGTATCCATGATGGTCAATGTATCCTTATAAGGGAAACTTGTTGGGTTACCGGCATCAGCAGCAAAATAAAAACGGCACCGTATAATTTTTGCCCTGAAATAGCAGGGGGCACCAGTGGTTCCATTAGGGCAGGTTTGTTTTTTATAAACATAAGAAAGGTAGACCCATCGTTTGTTTACATCCGTCATAAAAGCAGGGTGAATAGCCAGGCCTTGCATACCGCCTTGTGGCCAGCGGTTAGAAGAACGATCAAAATTTATTTCGCCAGCTCCCAATGGAATTTTTAATATTTGCTGAGGGGCAATATTTTTCTGTGCTTCTGTTCTTGATGAGCTTACTCTCACTACCCTATACCCCCTGGCTTCTGTAATCCACAACGAGTCATCGGGGCCATAAGTAATTTCCCATGGGTATCCGAGGTTTTTTGCCACCGTATCAATACTGAAAAGTATAGTAGTAGAATCTATAACCTGGGCTCTTGTTGTAAAGCTGTTTAAGAGCCATACTAATGTAATGAAAAAATTAAAATTATTTTTTTTCATAGAAACGGATTTATGCAATAAAAGTAATGCCATAAATGGTGGTTGTCAATAGTGGTTTACACAGGTAAAAGCCTCGGGGATTTTTATAGGACAGTAAGCATATATTCCTATTGACAATAGATTAAGGTTAATCTATTTTTATACTTGCAAGTCTGACCTGAACGAAATATCGCAAATCCGATTCTGTGAAAGCTAATATCCGTCTATGAAATTAATTGTACCAACACATATTGCTTGGGTCAGCGCAATTCAATTTATTTCCTTCTTTCTATTATTTAGCTATTCAGCTTTTGCACAACCAGCTAATAATAATTGTGCAACTGCTGTTTTATTAACTTCAAATACCGCTTGTGTCAACACGGCCGGGACTGTTCAAAACGCAACAAATTCCGGTATCGCTGTGGCACCATGTACAGGTACTGCCGATGATGATGTATGGTACCGTTTTGTATCTGTTTCAACTGATCATACGATTACGCTTAGTTCCATTGGGGCAAATCTTAATACATCAGGTGCCAGGATACAATTATTCTCCGGTGCTTGTGGCGCATTAACCTCTGTTGCCTGTGGTACGACGACTATTACCAATACAACATTAGCCCGAAACACTACTTATTACATCCGGGTATACTCGGCAGGAGGAACTGTGCTAACCAGTAATGCAGGTTTTAATATCTGCGTCACACATCCTGCTGCACCTGCACCACAGATTGATTTTGGAAAAAGTTTTATTCATATAAGCAAGCCTACCGGTGGCACTGTTGAACCAAACGATATATTAGAAATCAGGGCTTCCGTTGTTGTACGAGCAGCCTCTTTTGACAGTTGCCAGTTCACTGATGTAATTCCAACTGGTACAAATTATGTTGCCGGTTCATTAAGGGTTATAACAAATGAAGGGAAAACCTATAAGGCTTTTACTGACGCCAGGTTTGATGCGGCTAATGATGAAGGTTGGATTACGGGAACGAATGTTACCATTAACCTGGGATACCGACAGGTGGATCAACCTGCAACGGTATACCGCCGCGGAAGAATAAGAAATAATAATGGGCATGAACCTTCCTATTATGGAAGTAGCTGTATCATGGTGGCTTCATACAGGGTGCAGGTAACCTCAGCTTTTGGCGCTACTATTAATACAGGTGGCGGCACTATAACATACACCACCGCACCGCCTGCAGTTACTACTTTTACTTTTCCTTCCAGTCCCGTGGCCATATATAATAACTATGGCATTTGCGCTAACACTGTTGGCGTAAACTCGCTTGGCACTGAAACGAATGGAACATTTGGAAGTGGCAACCTGAGGAACAGGGGAACTTCTGCCAATGTTCCTGCTGCGTACACTTATAATCCTTTTACCTGCAATTCACCGCAAGATTATTTTTATGGCATTGCTAATAACACCAGCGGTGGTGTTTATTCTACATCTAACTCATGGCCAAAACCAGATGGTAACTGTTCGGCAACTCCCACGACACATCGTGTTTTTACATTGTGGGATATTATCGGAGACCATACCGGGGCAGTAAATCCTATTGCTGGAAACCCCGCAACAGATACAACTGGTGGCAAAACTGGTGGCTACATGTTAATTATTAATGCTGCCTATCGAATTGACTCCGCTTTTAATCATACTATCAGTGGCCTTTGCCCAAATACTTATTATGAAATATCCTGCTGGATGCGGAACATTTGTTCTAAGTGTGGGTGCGATTCAAACGGAGTTGGAGCCAATAGTGTCGGTTACATACCGACAGCTCCGGGAGACTCATCAGGAGTAAGACCCAATCTTGCGATTGCATTAGATGGAGTTCGCTATTATACTTCAGGAGATTTGAATTATAATGGCCAATGGGTTAAAAAAGGATTTACTTTTCTTACAGGTCCTCTGCAATCAAGTTTTACCATGCGATTCTATAATAATGCGCCAGGAGGAGGTGGCAACGACTGGGCCTTGGATGATATATCGGTCGTTACCTGTTCACCGGCCATGAATTATGGTCCTTCGCTAAATCCCATTGTTTGTGATAGTAACACCATTCTACTCACAGATACGGTAAGATCCTATTTCAGTAACTATACTTATTATAAATGGCAGCGAAGTACAAATGGTGGCGCAAGCTGGACAGACGTAACTGGCGCCATTGGGCCAATAAGCCCAACCTGGACAGGCAGCCAATGGGAATATGTTGCTTCTTATACTGTACCACCGGCATTCACACAAATAGCCAATGCAGGTGATATTTACAGGGTAGTTGTGGCTACTACTACCGCCAACCTTTCTTCGGCAAGCTGCCAGTTTACCGATGCCGGCCCCTTTATTACACTGAATGTAATTGAGTGTGGCGTACCGCTGACAGCTGAACTATTATCATTCACCGGAAAAATTATTAATGAAAGGGTCGTATTAAAATGGACCACTACCGGAGAAGATGAGCCACTTCAATTTGACGTAGAGAAAAGTACTGATGGTATAAATTTTCATCTTATCGGAACTGTCAACAGTTATAATGATTATACTTCAGAACAAAGTAATTATTCGTTTACCGATCCATCATTACCGGGCGGGAAATCATACTATCGTATCAGGATGAAGAATACAACCGGAAAGTCCATTTACTCAAGGACGATTCAATTATCAGCGAAAGGTGATGCAGTTTCCTTTATATCCGTCATTAACCCTTTCAGCAATGAACTATCATTTGAAATTTCAACAGATAGCAATGGAAAAGCTGAAGCTGAATTAATTGATGTGGCGGGAAAGATTACCAAAAAAGTTCCGTTTGAAGTAGTAAACGGAGTGAATCAACTTATTATTAATAATACACAAACATTACCCGGAGGTATCTATTTCCTTCGGGTGAATGTGGCAGGTAAGACAATTCAAAAAAGGGTAATCAAACAAAATCAATAATTTTTGGAGTGGCTTTTTATTGGTAGCTGTTTTATAAGGCCAGTTACCTGTTTTAAGATACCTGTACTTTATCACTTACTTCCGAACTGGTTTCCACTGATTGTTGTAATTCTGTAGGTGAATTCTTTTTAAAGAACTGTTTTTGAAAAAGCAACAGTGTGATAACACCAATGGAGATAGAAGCATCAGCAATATTAAATATGGCACTAAAAAACTCAAACTCATCACCCCCTATTCCGGGGAACCATGAAGGAAAGTGTCCTTTAAACATCGGGAAGTAAAGCATATCGACAACGCTTCCGTGCAGGAAAGATGAATATCCGTTGGATGAAAATTCGGCCACGTTTGAATAGGAGATATAATCATTGATGGCCGGGTCATATTTGAGCCCCTTATCGAAAATCATTCCATAAAACATACTGTCAATCAGGTTGCCTAATGCACCGGCATAGATCAACGCAGCACAAATAATAAATCCTCTTTTATATTGCTGTTTTACAATACGTCCAAGGTACCAGGTACCAAAAATAACAGCTGCCAGGCGGAATAATGTCAAGATCATTTTACCCGTCTCATTGCCAAACTTCCAGCCCCATGCCATTCCCGGGTTCTCAATAAAGTGTAACCGAAACCAATTCATACCCAGCACCCTATCGACTTCACCTGTAGGATGGCTGGTTTTAATCCAGATTTTTAATGCCTGGTCAACAATAATGATGGCAGTAATAATGAATACTACATGCTTTAGCTTCAGTGTCTTCATAATTGACAAATATACAGCTTTAGGTTTTTGGGCTTTTTAGTGCTGTTGTTAAATATTACTCTTCGAAATAGATTCTCTTAACCCGTTGAGAAACACCAGTCATTATCTCATAAGGGATAGTATTTGCCCATTGTGCCAATAACTGCACTGGTAATTGGCTGCCGAAGATGATTACATCCTCGCCTTCCTGCACACCGGGGATTTCCGTTACATCTATCATAAACATATCCATACAAACCGTACCGATAACCGGGGCTAAAGTGTTATGCAACCAAACTTTTCCAACGCCGTTTCCTAATCGTCTTGGATAACCATCTGCATAGCCAATACGAATCGTGGCAATTACAGCATCTTTTTCAACAACTGCTTTTCGGTTATAACTAACTGACTCTCCTTTTTTCAAATGTTTTAGCTGAGCAATGGTAGACTTTAATGTTGCCACCGTTTGCAAGTTCAATTTATTGGAGCCCGAACTATCTACTCCATATAATCCTATGCCCAATCGTATCATATCCATCTGCAATTGCGGATGCCGGATAGCAGCTGCCGAATTGGAAATATGGCTGAGAAAGGAGTAGCCTAATTTATCCTGCAATTCTTTTGCGGCTTTACTAAAAAGTTGAAATTGTTGAAGGGTAAAATCATCCTGGCCTGCTTCCTCACTGGCAGCCAGATGAGAAAAAACAGTCTGTACTTTAAAAGAAGAAGTTGATCGCAAAAAGGATGATAGTTTTTCAATTTCGCCAGTTCCAAACCCCAACCTGTTCATTCCGGTTTCAATTTCAATGTGAACAGGGTATTGCTGCAACCCTTCCTGTTGTAAAAACTTGTCGAAAGACTGAAGGAGTTCAAAAGAATATAATTCCGGCTCCAGGTTGTTTTCTGTAATTGTTTCAAAAGCACTTTCTTCAGGGTTCATGACCATAATTGGTAACGTAATTCCTGCTTTTCGCAATTCCACTCCCTCATCTGCATAAGCCACCCCGAGATAATCTACTTTATGATATTGCAGAATTCCTGCAATCTCTGCACCACCACTACCATAAGCAAAAGCTTTAACCATTGCCATTACTTTGGTTGACGGTTTCAGCAGCGTTTGATATTCCTTAAGATTATGTGCAATAGCATTTAGATTAATTTCCAATACTGTCTGATGGGCCTTCTGCTCCAGCAATTGTACGATACGTTCGAAAGCAAATGCCCTGGCGCCTTTTATCAAAATGGTCTCTTCCTTAAAATGAGAGGAGAGGAAATGAGTAATGAATTCTTCTGTGGAAGCATATACCCCGATCATTAATTTTTCTTCCGGTTGCAATAATAAATTTTGCAGGCTGGCTGAAATTTTTTCTCCGATACCAATCACCCGGCTCACCTTATGCTTTCTAAGGCTATCCAGGATTTGATGATATAGAATATCGTTAGTCAATGAACTCTGTAAAAAATCTGAAAGAATAACAGTTTTTTTATCTCCGGCATTTTGCTGGTCAAGAAAATTGAGTGCTATTTCTAATGAACTTATATCTGCACTATAACTATCATTAATGATGGAACAATGATTAATACCTTTTTTAAGTTCAAGCCGCATTTCAACTGGCTCCAGTTTATCCAATTTTTTTACAACAGAAGCAATATCAGGAGATGTCCAGGGTTGGCAAGACAACACTACACCCAGGCAGAGAAGTGCATTATCTATCGAGGCATTATCTGTAAATGGAATCTCGAAAGAGAATGAATACTCTTGTAGAGGTTCCTTAAATGGTTGTTTTATCCGCACAGAAATATGGGTACTCTCCTTTCCTTTTTTAATAGAAAGCACCTGAATGTCATTTGCTGGTTCGGTACCACAATAAACAACTACTCCTTTAAAAAGGTCTTTAATTTTCCTATGCGGGTCATGTTTTGAGTGACAATAAATCCAATCAGCATTTTTGAAAAGTTTGATCTTTTCAAGAAATTTCTGTTCACTTTCTGCAAACCCCTCGCTGTGTGCTTCTCCTATACTTGTTAATACACCAATTGTTGGTTGTATAATTGACGCTAGTTTTTCCATTTCACCTGGCCGGGATATGCCTGCTTCAAATATGGCTAATGTGTGGTGCTCATTCATCTGCCAAACACTCAGTGGCACTCCAATTTGAGAATTATAACTTTTGGGGCTGCGGACAATAGTAAAGTCATCCTGCAATAACTGGTAAAGCCATTCTTTTATGATTGTTTTGCCATTACTGCCTGTAATACCGATAACAGGAATATTAAACTGCTGGCGGTGATGAGCTGCCAGCTGCTGTAAAGCCGCCAGGCTGTCCTTTACTAATAAAAAATTTGCCTCCGGATAAGTACCAGTATCAATGTTTTGGCTGATAATAAAATTTCTTACCCCTCTTTTATATAATTCAGGGATAAACTGGTGACCATCTCTTCTCACTCCTTTTAAAGCAAAAAAAAGAGAGGTTGCCGGTGAATAAATTTTCCGGCTATCAAGTAAAAGATGCTCAATCTTTGTATCAGTGACAATAGCAGCCGATGCATTTGTGATATGGGCAATATGGCTGATTAAATAACTCAAGTTGGAAATCGTAAAAACGGGTTATTGGCTTTCATCCGATACATCAGCAGGCACTCCTTCTTTTCTCATAAAGATGGAATAGAAAATAGAACCAGCAATACACACTAAAATAACTCCCAATGAAATAAAGACCTGTGTTTGTTTATCTAT
>MTKZ01040714.1_pt1 | contig 13282 bp, 7 predicted proteins | sample 1042781 | NCBI WGS metagenome assembly MTKZ01 (sample SAMN06212207, study PRJNA360539) | anaerobic digester metagenome | biome: Wastewater treatment plant; material: sludge; isolation source: anaerobic digester fed with sludge from wastewater treatment plant | place: Denmark: WWTP Viborg ...
CGCGGTCCCGAGCCTGGACGGACGAGAGAGCGACGGGCAGCGGGAAGTCGCGTCCTGGCTGAGTCGGCAGAGCCTCGACGCCGACGTCTGGGCCATCGACCTGGAGGAGCTCTCCCGGCACCCTCAGTATTCGGCCGAGGTGGCGCGCACCGAGGCCGCGGGCGTCGTCTGCGTCGTAGGGGAGCCCGCGCGCCCGGGCGCGGGGCGCGACCTGCTCCTCAACGGCCACATCGATGTCGTGCCACCCGGCGACGAGGACGCCTGGTCATCCTCGCCTTGGCGAGCAGATGTCAGGGGCGGACGGGTCTACGGACGGGGCGCAGCCGACATGAAGGGCGGGTTGTGCTGCGCGTTGTTCGCCGCCAAGGCCATCCGCGATGCAGGGGTGCGGCTGAAGGGACGCCTGAGCGTCGCCAGTGTGGTGGGCGAGGAGGACGGAGGTACGGGCACGCTCGGGATGCTGCTTCGCGGGCACCGGGCCGACGGTGCCGTGGTCGTCGAGCCCACCGATCTGCGCGTGGTAGCGNNCGCGCCGCGCAGGGGTCCATGCGCGAGGAGGGCGTGAGCGCGATCGAGAAGTTCCTGCCCCTGTTCGCGGCCATCCGTCGGCTGGAGGCCGAGCGGTGCAGCGCCGAAGCCACAGGCTGGGGGAAAGCCGACCACGCCCGCGCTGACCTGTTCTCGCAGTATCGACTCCCTTGGCCCATCGAAGTCGGCACGATCCGGGCCGGCGACTGGGCTTCGAGCGTTCCCGGCACGCTGACTGCCGAGGGTCGCTACGGCGTGGCCGTGGGCGAGGACCCGGACACCGCGCGGTGCGCGTTCGAGGACGCGATCGCCCGCGCCGCCCTGGACGACCCGTGGCTCCGTGAGCACGCCCCGCAGGTGCAGTGGTGGGGCGGGCGTTTCGACCCGGCCGCCACAGACCGCGGGCACCCCATCGTGACGACCGTCGTCGGAGCCGTTGCGAGCGTCACCGGCGCGGCTCCTCCGATAGAGGGCGTCACCTATGGGGCCGACATGCGCCTCCTCGTCAACGTGGGCGGGATCCCTACGGTCCTGTTCGGACCGGGCGACATCCGTGTGGCTCACACGCCCGACGAGTACGTACCGGTGGCGCAGTTGCGGGAGGCCACTGAGGCGCTCGCGCTCACGGCCCTGCGGTTCTGCGGCGTCCGAGACGACTGAACGGAGGGCCGGGGTCCTGACCGTGACCCCGGCCCTCCGCTGGTGCCCGCCGCCGCGTCGCGACCGCTCGGGCCGGCNNCGTAGCTGTCAGCCGAGGTGCGCGGTGTCCGTGCGCGTGATGGGCATGTTTCTCTTGACGCACTCGGCGCAGAACTCATCCTGGACGCTGCGCGGCAGCACCTCGGGGCAGACGATACCGCTCTCAGCGATCTTGCCCTCTACGATGAACTCGGCGTAGATGGACGCCGGCGTGCTGGTCCCGTAGCTGACGCAGGTGGCTCCCGGGATTTGGCTGTTCACCCACTGGATGTCGGGCGGGAAGATGTTGAGCGTCACGCTCGCGGGTTTGCCGTTCTTCTCGCCGATGCAGTCGACGGTGACCACGCCGAAGTCGGTGATGTCGCCCGCGAGCGCCAACCGCGCGAGCTCGTCGGCGGGCGGATTCGGCGGCAACGTCGCCACGAACACGTCGATCGGGCGGACTTCTGACCCGTCCTTGAGCTTGACCGGGTACTTGCTCGTCATGCCTGATCCGACCAGCGCCAGGTCCGCGTCGAGGCCCGCCTCGTCGCCCCCCATCTTGAAGTCGACATACCGCAGCCCCTTCTCGCCGTACCTCCCCGGAAGCAGCCGCGGCAGGGTCGTGACTTCCTCGTGGTCGTGGCAGATGACGGTGCCGAGGCCGAACGGCTCGGGAAACATGTACTTCTCGCGGCGGCCGAAGATCTCGACGCGCTTGAACTCGCCGTCCTCGTAGAGAAGCGGCGGCTGTGCGCAATCGGTGTAGTAGGTCTCCTGGCTCCATACCTGAAGCGGCACCGGGCTGTCGAACAGGGCGTAGTCCTTGATACGGATCTCGTGACACGCGTCGAGGTCCTGGTACCCGATGCTGGCGAACGTGTTGGTGACCCCGGGGTCCATGCCTGTGCTGAGAAGGGCGGTGAGGCCCGCACCGGCGAAATCGCCGGCTAGCGTCATCTGCTCGAGGTAGGCTTCGTCGATGGTCTTCGTGCGTGTCTGACCGGACGCCATGTCCATGTAGGCCGTGCCTGCCTTGAGACAAGCCTTCATGATGGACATGTTGAACTCGGGGATGACGGCGTTCACGATGAGGCCGCAGCTCTCGCCGGCCCGAGCCACCATGTCCGTGTCGGAAGCGTCGATGAACGCGGCAGTAGCCTTGCCGTTGCCCACCTGGTCGGCTATGAACCTGGCGCGGGCTTCGTCGTAATCGGCGATCACGATCGCCGTCACTGCGGGGTTCCTGCCCAGGTTCCAGGTGATGACCTGACCCTGCATGCCGGCGCCGACGATGAGAACCTTCATTGGCTGTCTCCTCCTGTGGCGAGAGCCCGGCCCATCCGCGAGGGCCGGCCTGGGTCAACTCCTTGTATCAGACACCGGTCGTGAGTACAAGGGCGGAGAGACGATTTCCGCAGTGAATCAGATTTCCGGGTCCATGAATCGCGTTCATCATGGCCTAGACACGCGACTTTCGCGCATACAGCCGATTCGGTGCCCGGGTCCCGAAGCGAAACGGGATCGGGAGTACCCTTGGCGTGGTAGAAGTAGTCAGGCCGCGTGAGGAGGCGAGGGCGTGCACGAACTGGGTATCACACAGGGCATCATCGACAGGGCGCGTGGCACGGCGCAGCAGAACGGCGCGCGCAGGGTCACCGACCTGTTCCTGGTCATGACTCCAGCCGCCGACTTCACCCAGGACTCCATCGAGATGTACTTCGAGATGCTCACGGACGAGGACGAGCTCCTTAAAGGAGCCACGCTCCATTTCGCGCTCGACCCGGTGGCCGTCACCTGCCTGAAGTGCAGCGACGAGTTCACCTCCGACGCGCCGCGTCCTATCTGTCCGCACTGCGGGTCCGACCAGGTGCGTTTCGACCCCGGCGCACCGATGGTCAGGCTCACCGACATAGGCATCGAGGATGCGCCGGAGGGCTCGGGTTAGGGTGCGCCGTCGGGCCGGATCGCAGCCCGAGGGGCCGGCTCCAGGAAATACGAGCGCATCGGCGTGAAGCCCAAGGCCGCCTCGACGCGACTGAGCGGCCTGGCGGCGGTCAGCGCCAGCGCGTACGTGATGCGCTTCCCTACAGGGCCGAGACCCAGGTGGAGATACCGGCCGGCCTGCGATCTCGCCTCCTCCTGATACAGGCGGTGCTTCTGCAGGGAGGGGAGGAGCGAAGAGACCAGCTGCGAGGCGTTGTGCCGCCGGGAGTAGTCCCGACGATGCGTGACGCGCAGCCCCGCTCGTTCGGCGAACCGAGGGAAAGTGGCGGACTCAAAATGGACGAGATGCCGCGGCAGGTCCAAGGCGACCCAGCGCTCGCGGAGAGCGCGTGCCTGCGGGGAGTCGAGGAGCGGCACGTACAGCACGGCCACCAGGCCGCCGGGCGAAAGCACGCGCAGCGCCTTGCGCAAGGCACCGAGCGGGTCGTGCAGGTGCTCAAGCACGCCGGAGAAGACCACGACATCGTAGCGGTCATCTTCGGACAGCTCCTCGAAGCGGGTGCAGCGTACCTGGATACCGCGTGCTCGCGCAGCCGCGGCGCCCTGCTGCGCCGGCTCCACGCCGAAGGCCTGCCAGCCGTCGTTCCGGAGGACCTGCAGCAGATCGCCGCGCCCGCATCCCACGTCCAGCAGCCGACCTCGCTGGGGCCGCCCCTCCGAGAGCCAGCGTGCCGCCTCGCGTTGCTGGTGCTCGCGATACCTCGACTCGATCTGCTCCAGGAGACCGGCCCTGCCGCCGCCGCTGTAGCTCGGGGGGTAGAAGCCCGCGATCGCCAAAGGCGAGGGTCGCGGTCGCGTGTAGGCCAAGCCGCAGATCCGGCAGCGCACGACCGTGTACAGGGCGCGGTCGTGCGGGTCCAGCCGGTCCCCCGCGACGACGACGGCCCGCGCGGGCTCACTCCCGCACGACGAGCAGGGGCAGTCCTCGAGGGGGTCTGGGAGCGTGGTCACCGCTGCATCTTATCGACTTCAGGTCCGGCAGTGCCGGGGCCGGGTTCGGTCGGAGGCCCGTGCTGCGAGAGGTGGTGGAGCATAGCGGATTCGAACCGCTGACCTCCTGGGTGCGATCCAGGCGCTCTCCCAACTGAGCTAATGCCCCACGACGTCGCACACACGTGCGCGGCGGAATCCTGTTATACGGTATTCCCGCGTTGCGCCGCAAGCGGACGGGCGAATCGTCACCGGCGCGACGAGGGACGAAGCCGCAGGACACCAGGCCCGGAGGAGCGCCGTGAAGATCACAGCCGTGCATGTCGACACCCTGGAACTTGCCTTCCCGGAGCCGTTCGTGATCGCGTCGTCGGCCATGGGCGTCGGTCCGTGCGACCTGATCACCGTAGAGACCGACGAGGGCGTGACCGGATACGGCGAAGCCTGTCCCGCCTACGAGTTCACGGGCGACACGCTGTGGACGGTCGAGGACGTGATCGGCGAGTACCTCGGCCCCTCCGTCCTGGGCAAGGACCCTTTCGACATCGAAGAGATCGTGCACCACTGGGAGCGGGATCTCTTCATGGTCGGCAACCAGGGAGCGCGCGCCGGGCTCGAGATGGCGCTGTGGGACATCCGGGGTAAGGCGACGGGACGACCCTTGTGCGATCTCCTCGGCGGACGCTGCCGAAACGGGCTGCCTGAGGTCATAGCCCTGGGCTGGGACGAGCCGGAGGTCCTTGCCGAGAAGGCACGGGCGATGCGCGCAGAGGGCATCGGTGTCTTCAAGATTAAGGTGGGCGACGTGCCGGAGCGGGACGCGATCCGTGTATCTGCGGTGAGGGAGGCTGCAGGGCCCGAGGCACGCATAACGGTGGACGCGAACCAGGGGTGGTGGAACACAAGGACCGCGCTGCGTGCGATCAGGCTGTTGGAGCCCCTTGGGCATCGAGCTCGTCGAACAGCCGGTGCGCATGGACGACCTTGCTGCCGCCCGGCGCATTCGCGACCAAGTCGCTGTCCCCATCGCGCTCGACGAATCGATCCGCGGCCCACGCGAGGCTTTGGCAGCGGTCCAGGCCGAAGCGTGCGACGTGTTCGTCGTCAAGCTCATGAAGACGGGCGGCATCCTCAATGCGCTCAAGGTCAATGCCATAGCCGAGGCTGCGGGGGTCACCGTGATGATGGGCAACATGGGGGAGAGCAGCATCGGGCTGGCGGCGCACTTCCACACGGCCGTGGCCCTCGCCAACGTGACACACTGTGACGCGGATCTGCCGTGGCGCCCGGGCGGGCTGGTGAAGGACATCGCCACGGGCATCGGCGTCGCATTCCGTGACCAGCTCTCGACTGTGGTCTTGCCTGAGGGTCCGGGTCTGGGGGTGGTCGTCGACCACGAGGCGGTGGCGGCGCAGCGCGTGAGCCGCCGGTGGTGACAGAGGGGTCGCAGTCCACCGGCCGCCACGTTGTGCACCTCCGTCCCTTCTGTGAGACCTCCGTACTAGACGTCCGTCCCATGTTCGCGCGGCACGTCCTCTCCGACACTGAGTCTGCAGGGCACGGGCGAACGACGGGAGGGCGGTGTGACACGCGAGGAGAAGGATCAGGCTGCGGACAGGGTGCTTTCGAGGTACACGCACCTCGGCGCGACCATCGTCTCCGACGACGGCACGCTCTGCCGCCTCCTGGAGGTGCTGGATCTCTCCACGTCTGACAGGGACGTCGGCGAGTACCTCTGCTCGTTCCTGGTCGCCTGAGCGCCCGCCGCAGGGCTCCCCACAGCTCGAGCGATCCTGCTCAGCGACGCCTGGTGTCGCCGGAGAGTACCCGCTCGAACGCCGCTGCGAGAAGCGGGTCGCCGGCCAGCGCCGCGCAGCCCAGGAGTTCCTCCAGCGCCTCTGCCTCGGACAACTGCTCGCGGTAGGGGCGCTCGGCGACCAGCGCCTGGTAGGCAGCCGCGACATCCAGGACCACACGCGCCGCCGCCGAAACGCCGTGCGGTGTGTCCGTCTCTGACGCCGCCGCCATGGCCCGAAGGTCGCCTGCATCCAAGCCAAGATCGGCACCCACGGCTTGGGCGAGGTGCGCGATCGCGTACCGGCGGCGGCGCTCGTAGGCATCGCGCGCGGCCACGAGGTCCGACATGGCTGCGACGTAGCTCGAGCCGACCGAAGCAGCCTGCTCCGGCGTTTCGCTGCCGTGGCGCGCGCTGAAACNNGCGCGCTGAAACTCATCACCTGATCGCGTCCCTGCCGTTTCGCCAGGTACATGGCCCAGTCGGCTTTGTCGATCAGCTCCTCCTTGAACATCGCGTCCTGGGGGCACGTGGCAACGCCGATGCTGATGGACAGCGACGTGGCGGCGGCCAGTCTGGCAGTGAGGATCCCGGCTCGTATACGCTCGGCCACCTCCAGCGCGCCCTGCTCGTCCGTGTCCATCAAGATGGCCGCGAACTCCTCGCCCCCGAACCGTGCGGCGATGTCCACGTGCCTCACCGAGCTCTCGATCACGCGTGCCACGGCTCGCAAGGCCTGATCGCCGGCGCTGTGGCCGTGTTTCTCGTTGAAGACGCGGAAGTTGTCCAGATCGCAGAAGAGGAGCGACACTCTGCCGTCCGTCGCCAGGCAACGGTCGATCTCCTCGCTGAGCCGCTCGTGAAAATAGCGGTGGTTGTAGAGGCCGGTCAGACCGTCCGTGATCGCCTCGATCTCGGATCGTCCTGCGTGTACGGCCGCCGTGTGCAGCATGGATGCGAACGTCTGGGCGACGCTGCTGCGCAGGCCTTCGAACTCGCCCCTGCCGTCAGCGGCCGGGATATCCGCCGTGACGGCCGCGACCACCTCGCCGTCCCTGTCGAGGACCGGCGCCGTGCCGGAGACCCACACGCCCCACTGGTCGACCAGCAGCACGTTGGCGTCGAGCTCGCGCCCGGCGAACACCTCCACCAGCTCGTCGTCCGTCATCATCTCGTCGCCGATGTGAGGCTTGCCCGGACCGGCCTGTCCCGAGTCGACGACGACGGCCGTCTTCTTTCCCAGGCGCACGTGGCTGGTGATGAGGCGCGTGGGCGGGTTCTGCGCACAGACCTCACGAAACGCCTCGAGGATCCGGCGGTACTCGGGCCTGGCCTCATCCTCGGGAGACCGCAGGAGCGCATGGTCCTCAGGGTCGACTCGCGCTGCCGCTTCAAGCGCGACGCGTCGCGCCTGCCGGCGGCCATCGGCCAGGCGCTCGAGCACGCGCAGGAACGCATCCACCATCGCGGGATCGAACTGGGTGCCGCTGCACTGGCGCAGCTCCTCGATGCATTCGTGGTAGGTGAGCCCGTGACGATAGGGGCGGCGGAACGACATGGCGTCGTAGGAATCGGCCACGCACATCGCCCTGGCCATGAGCGGGACGGCCGCGCCGCTCAGGCCGTCCGGGTAGCCGCCGCCTTCGAAGCGCTCGTGGTGGTGCCTGACTCCCAGGACGAGCTCCTCGGGAAACAGCGAGCGGATGATGTCCGCGCTGAAGATGGGATGTTGACGCATCAACTCCCACTCCCTCCCGGTGAGACCGCTGGGCTTGAGCAGCACGCGGTCGGAGACGCCGATCTTGCCGATGTCGTGGAGGTAGGCGGCCTCTTCCACCTGGTTGAGGAGGTCTACGGGCCAGTCGAGTTCCTGCCCGAGCAACACCATGTAAGCAGCCACGCGCGCGGCATGGCCGAGCGTGTAGTAGTCCTTGGCGTTGAGGGCCGAGCTCAGAGCCTTGAGGTTGCTGAGATGCATGTGCTTGATGTCGCCGTACATGCGGGCGTTGTCGATCGCCAGGGCGAGATGTGTCCCTGTCCGCTCCAGCAGGTGGCTGTCCGTGGATCCGAACGCGCCGGGCGCGCGTGCGCCGAGGGAGAGCACGCCTGTGAGCTCCCGGCCCTTTCCCAGTGCCACGAGCGCCTGCGAGGGGAACGCCTCATCCCCTGGGAGCTCGAACCCGCACGGCTGCCGTGCCGCGAGGTCAAGGACGACTACCCTCTCGTCGCGCAGACGATGCAGGAGGCCGTCCCATGGCGCCGTCAGGGTCTCAGGCACGGCTGCGGGGCGAGGGTCCGTGACATAGGCCACGTCGAAGAGCTGATCGTCACGGCGCAGTGCGACCAGCCCACGATCGAAGGGCACGATCTGTCGCAACCTCTCCATCGCCCCCGCCGCGATGTCGGGGAGATTGAGGCTCAGGCTCGTCGCACCGGCGATCTCATTGAGGAGTTCGTTCTCGCGGTTGCGGAGTTGGAGGTCCTGCACCAGGTCCGCGTTGTCGATCGCGAGTGCAGCGACGCGACAGACGGCTGACACGGTGTCGATCTCTTCTGGGGAGAAGGTGCGCCGCCGATTCGTGTCGACCAGCTCGAGGACCCCGATCACCCGGTCCTTGGAGATCAGTGGGACGGCAAGCCTGCTCGTCGCGCCGGATGTCTCAGAGCTCGTGTGCCCGTGGGTGTCGTGCCCGGGATCGTCGAAGGACACCACGCTGACCGGCGAGCGGCTCGTGACCGTCTTGCGGAGTACGGGTCGCTCGGTAACGGGAGACTCGCGGCCCTGTNNCCGGCCTCCCTTCAGGCTGACGACGTTCACGAGCCGATCCCCCCGCAGGGTGTAGATGTCGCACGCGGGCGTACCGGCGACGGAACAGAGCCTGAGGGCGGTGGACCGCAGGACATCGTCGAGCTCCAGTGTGGACGACAGTTCGTAGCTCACGTCTGTGACGAGAGCCATGCGTTCGGCAGTCCGGTCAAGCCGCTCGAAGAGCGTGGCATTGGCCAGTGCGTTTGCTGCGACCTGGGCGAGGCTCTGCAGGAGGTCCAGGTCGGCGAACTCCCGGGGGTGATCGTCGAACACCGCCGCCACGCCGACCACCTTGCCGCGGCTGACCAGCGGCAACTCCAGCTTGGCGCGGTGACCCCAACGCAAGTCCTCGTCGCGCTGGCGGGTGGACTGCCTGTCATCCTCGGTGATATCGGTCACCTGCAGCGCGTGGCGAGCATCGACGGCGTCTCGAGTGAGCGGGAACTCATCGAACGGGTACAGCGAGCCACAGAACGAGTCGTCCAGCACACCATTCTTGATGCAGGCCACGCAGCGCAGCCCCCCCTCCTCGACCGTGTAGATGTCACAGGCGGGGGCATCGGTGACGGCGCAGAGGCGCCGAGCAACGCTCTGGAGGACCGGCTCGAGCTCCAGCGTCTCGCTGAACTCCAGGCTCGATTGGACAAGGAGGTTGAGCATCGCGTTCGTCTCCTCGAGACGCTCCATCAGGAGGGCGTTCTCCACCACTCCGGCGAGAGTCTGAGCGGCGCTCACGAGGAAGTCACGGTACTCGGAGTAGTCGCGCGGGCGGCGGTCGTACACCTCGAGGAGGCCGACGACGCGGTCCTCCACGGCCAGCGGCACGCAGATCTCACTGGCGGATCCCGATTCGCGATAGAGGCGGCGCTCGTGGTCGCTGAGGCGCTCATCCTCCGGCGATGAGATGACGAGGGCCTCACGTCGAGCGAGCGCCTCGCGGGTGCTCGGAAACAGGTCGAGATCCAGCGGCCGCCCGACGTAGTCCTCGTCGCAGATCCCATCCTCGTAGGTGAAGATGCATCTGAGTCGCTCGTCGTGGAGGGTGAAGATCTGGCAGCCGGCAGCGCCGACCAGTCAACCGAGCCTCGGACGTCCGGATCTGGCAAGGCTCTCCAGATCGCCTGCGGCCGATGCGGTGCGGCCGAGCTCGTCGAGCTCGGCCAAGGCGGCGTTGCGGCGCTCCAGCTCCTCGACCAGAAGCGCGTTCTCGATGGCTCCGGCTGCCATCTGGCCCACGCTTCGCAGGTAGTCGATGAACATGGAGTAGTCTCGAGGCCTGACGTCGAAGACGTCGATGAGGCCGATCACCTTCTCGCCTGTGACCAGCGGGATGCACAGCTCGCTCTGGTATCCATCGGCCGCGTAGTTCTCACGTTCGTAGTCCGTGAGGCGCGGATCCTCCAGGCTGGAGACGATCATGGGCCCGCCGGAGCGCACGGCCATGGCCGTCGCTGGGAAACGGTCGATGTCGAGCACGTCTCCCACGACTTCCTCGTCGAACCCGCGCTGGTCTGCGCTCACCAGGCAGCGCAGTCGGCCGCCCTGGAGCGTGAAGATGTCGCAGTCTGCCGCCTGGATCGTGTCGCGAAGGCGCGCGGCGACCTCCCTGAGGAGCTCCTGCGGGTCCCGGGTCTGGGAGGTGAGGAAGCCCAGCTCCACGATCTGGCGAAGGACCTCGCCGCGCTGCTCGAACTGCTCGAAGAGGAGGGAGCTCTCGATGGCAGCCGCGAGCGTATGGCCCACGTTGCGAAGAAAACCCATGTACTCGGAGTAGTCGCGTTCGCGCGTGTCGTAGATGTCTATCAGACCGCAGAGACGTCCGCCGGCGACGAGCGGGATGCTCACCTCGCTGGCGAATCCGTACTCCCGATAGAGGCGGCGCTCTCTCTCGGTCAGCTTCGGATCGTCCCAGCCGTCGATCACCAGGGCCCGGTGTGCCATCGCTGCGCCGAAGAGGGTAGGGTAGCTACCGGCGTCGAGGGTTCGGCCGACCAGTTGGTCATCATGTCCGCTGCGATCGAAGCTCGCGACGCAGCGTAGACCGTCCTCGCTCCCTCTGAAGATGTCGCAGTTCGCGGCGTTGACTACGATGAGCAGCCGCTCCGCCACGCGGCTGAGCAGCTCGTCCAGGTCATGCGTACGGCTAACCAGCGTACCCAGATCGACGAGCTCGTTCAGGATCCCGCTCCGTCGCTCGGCCTGATCGAGCAGGGCTGAGCGACTCAGCGCGTTGGCCGCGACCTGGCCGAGAGCGCGTACCAGATCCAGGTCGCTGCCGAATTCCCTGCTCACGTAGTCAGAGAGCTCTATCAGCCCCACGACTGTGCCGCCCGAGAGCAGCGGGATGGACAGCTGCGACTGATAGCCCCACCTCTCGAGGAGGTAGCGCTCCTCCGGGTCAAGAGAGGGGTCTTGGGTCCCGGCCACTGCGAAGGCCTCACGCGTCTCCACCGCACGGCGGCTGCAGGGCGAGCGCAGCAAGGGGATCACAGCGCCGGCTCGTTCGGAGTCGATGCTGCCCCCGTCGAAGCAGACCACGGTACGGAGGAGGTCGCCATCGACGCGGTAGATCTCGGCTACCGGGGCATTGGTCAGCTCGCTGAGCTTCCGGGCGACCACGGGGAGCACCTGGTCGGCGTCCAGCCGGGCGGCGTCTTCGATCCCGGCCTCGATCACGGCCTCGAGGTCCCGGTTCCGCTGCCGCAGACGGTCCAGCGCCCGTCCGCTGTCGATCACCAACTCGAGGGCGTGGGCAAGCACGTACGTGGCCGGGGACCACGCGGCGAGGTCCCGTTCCGCGGTGGAGCCGACCTCGAGTAACGCAACCACCTGGCCAGAGGACACCAGTGGCCGGAACACGGCACCGGCGATGTCCCGGGCGGCCAGATAGCGGGACGTCCGCTCGTCGGGTCCCGCAGCCGCGGACGCGGCCACGGTCGTGCGTGTCGCCACCGCCCGCGCGGCCGCCGGGATGTCGCCGAGCTCCAGCGGTCCGGGCTGGAGGCTGCTGTCAGACGGTGCCCAGCTCGTCGGCGACAGGGCCTCGTGCCGAAGCTGGTAGAGGATGCAGGAGGACCCTTCGTGCCGGAGGGCGAACGCGTCGAGAAGAGAACACGTGAGGGCGCTCGCCTCCGAAGCGGGGTGGCCGCCGGCGACAGTCTGCAGGAGACTGCTGAGCGATGAGAGATGCGGTGTCACCCGACTGGATGGCTTGGCGAGAAGGAGACCGGCGAGGATCGTTACGGCGTCCAGGAGTGCTGGGTCCTTCGGACCGAAGTGCGGTTCCGACGCCGTGTACACCTCGAGGAGCCCGAGAGTCCGCCCGCCCGATCGGATCGAGGCCCACAGGACGTGAGCGGCACCGGCGCGGCGTCGTTGGTCCGCGCCGTCATGGCTGCCGTCGAGTGCTGTGACGAGTAGCGGCGGCCCGGTCGCGAGGAAGGCAGCCAGGCCGGGAGAATCGCTAGCTGCATACTCGCGCTCCAACGCGGATACGCTCGGTCGAGTGGTGCTGCTGGCGATCACCGTCAGGCGACTGTTCCTCTCGTCGTACGTGGACACGTCGCAGGCGAGCGCTCCCAGCCCTTCGTGCAGCCCGTCCAGGAGTCGGTGCAGCAAGTCCAAGTGATCCTCGGAGCGTGATCACGACAGCCCCGCCTCACCTGCCGACGACGCTTCTGTGGCCACAACAGCCTCCGGAGAGAGCGGCGGGACCACGGGAAGGTGCCGGAGGCCTTCACTGGAGGCGACGAGGACCGCTCCCTGTCGTGCCATGAACTCCGCGAAGGCCACGGCACCGCCGCTGAACGAGCGGGACCGGCGGGTCTCGCACAGCTCCTGAACGCCGATCACCTGCTCACCCACGACCATGGGAACGGCGAGCAGAGCGCTGTCCCCACAGCGCCGGTAGGCTTCGATCGCGTGAGCCGGCAGAAGGATCGTGGATCCGAGATCAGCGATGACGGCCCTCCGCCCAGTCCGGAAGACCTCGAGCGCCACCCAGTCGTCCTGCGGGTCTACCCAACGCTCGTGGGCAGCGTCGGGTCCTGAGGACTCGGCGGCCACGCTCAATCCCTCGCCGCGTGCGTCCACCAGGTAGCGGCAGAAAGTCACGCCGGCACCTTGGGCTGCGAGGTCGGCCATCGTGCGAAGCGGGTCGCACCGTGACGGCGCGCTACCGGCCCATGTCAGTGCACTGACGTCGTCGCCAGCCTGCGAGCCGAGCATCGCCTCTACGTCGACGCGTCGATACCGTCGATGCCCGCCCGGGCTCCGGTAGCAGGTGAGCCTGCCGGAATCGCTCCAGCGGCGCAGAGTGGTCAGGCTCACGCCGAGGGCGTGGGCCGCCTCGCCCAAGCGCAGCCAGTCGCCGCCGGTCGCCCTGCCGACTCTCATGCGTCCCAGTGATTTGCCACAGCCCAAAAGACTTCCCCGGTCAGCGGCGGAATCCTTCGCCGACGAGGTGGGATTGGATGGTATTGGACAGGTTGGGGTTTGGTGGGCAGGCGGAGAGGCCTGCTTCGTCTCAGGAATTG
>MTKZ01005247.1_pt1 | contig 13267 bp, 10 predicted proteins | sample 1042781 | NCBI WGS metagenome assembly MTKZ01 (sample SAMN06212207, study PRJNA360539) | anaerobic digester metagenome | biome: Wastewater treatment plant; material: sludge; isolation source: anaerobic digester fed with sludge from wastewater treatment plant | place: Denmark: WWTP Viborg ...
GTGCGGATTTTTGGGGGCCTTGTCTTGGAATTAGGCCGCTTATTATCTCTTGGCGCTTTACTCACTGTACGCGGTTTTAATCTGGTACCGTTGATGGAGTGCGTTAAGCGCTGAGACAAGCTCGGGCTGTTCGCCCCGGCGGGATATTTCGCCGATAAGATGGTAGGCCTTTTGGAACGCCCAGTTGCGGGCAATATCCGCATTGCCCGATTCCGCTTTACCGAGTTCCGCCCGGAAAAGGATCTCTTTTTTGGTGCCGGCGACCTGTCCCGTAATGCGGGCGACGAAGACATCATCTTTTCCCGGTTCGAAGCGGCCATACAGGGTGATGGGGCGCTGGCGGAAGAAATCCGGAACGACTCTGGGATAAGGTTCTTCCTGGATACCCCGGCCGTATTCCGCTGCAATATTAACGAGCAGGGGGTCATTAAATATGGTGGTGAACGCATCCAGTCCGGAACGGGTGTTCTGAATGTTCTCCGAAATACGGGTTTCACCCTTGTTTCGGTAGGCGAGGAGGTCCAAGAGGTAGGTGTTGACGGTGTTGCCGGAGCCATAAGTGAAAATCGTGTTTCGCAGGCTGTTGGACTCGGTTACCGCGTTAATAATCGTCCGATTGTCCCGTTCTCCCGCAGTGGGGTTGCCATCGGTGGCGACGAGAATGATTCCGGGCAGGTTTTCCCGGGGGCGAATCTGGGCGATGGGCAACAGCGCGTTGTAGACATTGGTTTGTCCCCTGGATTCCAACCCGTCCAGAAACGTACGGGCTTCCTCCTGATTCTCAGGCGTGGCAAATACGGTTGTATCACGAAACGCGGTGACCGTATCGCGGAAGATCAGGATGTTGAAGGTATCTTCCGGGCGAAGCTTGGCGAGGGTGTCCGCAACGCCCCGGGCGGCCAGATCCAGTTTGCGCTGCTGCATGCTGCGCGAAGCGTCCAGGATAAAGGTGATATCTTTGGGGACGGCCTCGATGGCGGCCTCTTTACGGGGCAGGATGCGTAGACGGAAGTATCCGGGTTCCGTCGCGTCGGCCAAGTAGGTATCAAGTTTGATGTCTACCAGGTCGTCCATAAACGTGTAGTCGCTTTCCTGGCGCGCCTGTTCGGTTTCTTTTTCGACCGGGGTTCTTGCCGCTGTGCGTTCCAGGCGGGGAACGACCTGTTTCTCCGTCTCCCCGGACGCCGGCGTGAATACCTTCGGGTCATAGGCGGGCGTTGCCGCATCGCCGTTGTCCAAAGCGGTCTCTTCCGTGGGCGGGACCAGGGGCCGCGCCAGTAATCCCGGCCCGATGCGGGCCGGTTCCAGCGCGATATCCTCCGGCAGAATGTCCCGGCTGCGCAGGGCGGGCAAGGTGCCTTCAGGCAGGGTAAAGTCCGGGCTGGGCCGCACCAAGCGCCGGGCGATATCGATATCCCTGCGGGCGGTTTCCTGGGCAATTTCCAGGATGCGGGCGTCCACACTTCGCACCCGCTCGGGTTCCGGGGCGAGGTCGTGAGCGCGCTCCAGTGTTTCCGCAGCCATACGTTCGGTCAACAGGGGCGTTTCCACGGGAGCCGCCGTCAGGGTATCTTCGACAGGCAGGGTCCCTTCGGTTTCCGTTGCCAGAGTGCCCATGCCTGCCGGTGCCAGGCCGGTTTTCCCGTCGGGGCGCACCTGCGGGCGCGGCGGACTGGCGTGCTGCAGAAAATCCACGCGATACCGGTTCGTGATACGGGGAACCAGGCGGTCGGATTTCAACAGGGTTACCCAGGGTGCCGTCCAAAGCATGACGCCATACAGGGCGAGTGTCAGCACCACGGACAGCATCAATATGGTTCTCCTGCTGAGCATGGGCTACTCCGTTTTGCTTGGGGCGATGTTTTTTTGCTGGTCCAGCAGCGCTTGCGCCTCCTTGGCGAAGGGGGAATCGGGATAATCCGCGACAAGTTCTTCAAATACGCTTCGGGCCTGGTCCGGCTTGTTCATCCGGGTATAACAGTTGCCCGCGTGCCACAGCGCTTCGGGCGACAGCGTTTCATGGATGTACAAAATAGCGAGTCGCATGAAATTGCGCGCGGCGTTTTCATAGTCGCCTCCGCTTTCATACAGGGCGGCCAGATGGAACCGTGCCCGGGCCGAGAACTCGCCGCCGTCAAGATTGGCGGCCTCCTCGTACAAGACGCGCGCTTCCTCCAGTGCGTTCCGGCTTTCCTGTAATTTACCCAGGCGCAGGCGCAGCTCCGCGCCGCGCACGGGGTCGGCGTCTTGGTGGAGCAGTTCCGTATAAGCGGCAATGGCCTGGTCCATGTCCCCCGCCTTTTCGTAACAGCCGCCCAGGACGAACAGCAGTTCGCCCCGTTGTTCATGTTCGGGATGGGCCTTGAGCAGGGCGGCAAACACGGCGGCGGCGTCTTTCCAGCGTTCCACCTCTTGCAGCCACTGCCCGCACCACATATAGGCGTCAGGCGGCAGCGGGTTGTCAGGGTAATTCTGAATCAGCTGCAACACCTGCGCGGCGGCCTGTTCATAGTCCTTTTGTTCGTACCTCGCGGTGGCAAGCCCCTGCAAGGCGCCGAGGGTAATGTTTTCCGCCGGTTTTTGGGCCAGGACCGCCTGGTAGGCTTCTATGGCTTTCAGGGCATCCTTGTTCTGGCGCAGTTCGAAGTCGCCGATACGCAAAAGGGCCTCCGCCGCATATTTCCCGTCAGGAAACTTTTCTAGGAGGCGCCGGAACGCGGCGGCGCTTTCGCTCTGTTCCTTCATGTTGTGATAGGTGACCGCCAACCGGTACAGGGCTTCTTCCTCCACGGCCGGGTCGCCGGGCTTTTCCAGAATACCTTTGTAATTGGCCAAAGCCGCGGCAAAATCCTGGGCGGTAAACCGCGCGTCGCCGGAACGCATCATGGCCTGTTCGGTGAGAGGATTGTCCGGGTAGGCGCGCGCAAAAGCCTCGAAGGTTTTGGCGGCCTCGTCCCGCGTACCGAGCAGGGCATGGCACTCGGCGGCCTTAAACAGGGCTTCGGCCGCGAATTCACTGCCGGAATAGTTTTCGGACACTTGCCGGAATTCGGTCAGCGCGGTCTCGTAATTGCCCTCGGCCACATGCAGGGAGCCTAGCAGATACAATCCTTCTCCCCTCAATTCCGACTCGGGGTATGTTTCCAGAAAGGCGGCAACTTCCCTGGACGCGGCCGTATTGTCGCTGCTGAGGTAATGGGCCCAGGCGGATTTATACAATGCCCGTTCGGCAAAGGGAGAGTCTGGATACCGGGAGCGCAGGGCGTCGTAGTGTTCCAGCGCCTCGGCGTAGCGGGCCTGCTGGTAGCGGCAGTTGCCGCGCAGGTATAAGAAACCCGGCAGGTGCGCGGAATCGGGATAGTTTTTCACAAAAGTCGCCGCCAGCGCGTCCGCGTCTTCATACCGGCCGCTGTGGTACAGGGCCCAGCCATAGCCGTAATCGGCCCGCCGGGCGTATTCGGATTCCGGATAGTCCTTACGTAGTTGTTCATAGGCGGTCAGCGCCGTTTCGGTCCAGCCCAGTTTGTCATAGAGCTCGGCGGCGCGGAAACAGCTTTCCATGCGCAGGGCGTCCTCCCCTCCGGGTGCTTTCGCTGCGGCGGAAAACGCTTTTGCCGCCTCTTCCAGTGCGTTCCCGGCGAGATGGGCGAAGCCCAGGTGGTACTGGGCGAATCCGGCCAGGGGTGTCTCGGGCACATCGGCTATCAGGGAGGAAAACGACGAAACGGCCTCGGCATAGGCGCCCGTTTCAATGAAGGACCGCCCGAGATAGTACAGGACCCGCGCCCGGGGTTCTTCCGGTGTTGCCGTGCCGGACAGGTCTTTCAGGGTTTCTATTGTTTCCGGGTACTTCCCGCTGAAGAAAAGGGCTTCACCCGCGCTGACCCGGGCTTCCACCCGCCGCCCGGCATCGGTTGTGGCGGCCTCGGCCTTGCGGAACGCCTCCAGCGCCCGGGCGTAATCCTCGATGGCGACGGCGCTTCGACCCAGGCGCAGCCAGGCCGTTGCCGCGTCTTCGCCCTCGGGGGCGTTGGACAGGTACCCCTCATACTCGGCAATGGCTTCTTTGTAAAANNGGCCGCGTGGGCGATGGAGAGACTGATAAAAAGCGCCAGTACAAGTGGAAAGGCGCCAGGCGGGAAAGGGGCGCGGGCGCTCCGGATACGTTCCCATCTTTGAAAATAACTGAAGACGGCCATGAGTCCTTACTCCTCTTCGGGCAGCGCGGCAAAGGCGACATTCTGGATGTCCGCTTTGCGGCAGCAATCCAGTATCTGGACGGCCTGGCCCAGGGCGGCGCCCCGGTCACCCCGGACAATCACGGCTCCGCCCGGGAAATAGACGGCCACGCGGTCCAGGGTCTCTTGGAGTTCTTCGAGGGTCAGCGTGCGCTCATTGACTACAATGCTGCCATCTTCCCGCAGGTTGATGAAGATCTCGCCCTGGGTGCGTTCGCCCTGCAGAGCCGTATCCGCCGTAGGCAGTTGGATATCCACCTCGCTTTCGAGGGTGGCGTACACCGAGGTGACCATGAAAAAAATCAGTGTCAGAAACACGATGTCAATAAGGGGAGCCATCTGAATCGTTTCGGCCTCTTCCTGGAAATGATGTCGAATTTTCATTTTTCAGGTCCTTCCAGCAGCAACTCCACGAAGATGCTGGCCTGCTCTTCCACATCCGCGATGATACGGATGACCCGGCCTCGCAGGTAATAATAGATGCCCATGGCCGGAATGGCCAGTACGAGCCCGGCCGCGGTGGTAATCATGGCCTGGGACACGCTGTAGGCCATGGTAATGCCCTTGACCTGGGCGGCGTCCAGGGCAATGGCGCCAAAGGCGCCCATCATCCCCCATACCGTACCCAGCAATCCCAGCAACGGCGCCAGCGTGCCGATATTGTTCAGGTAGGAAATGCGCTGCCACAAGGCCGCCGCGCTGCGTTCACCCTCGCTTTCCATCGCCTCTTGAATGACGTACCGGTCGTGCCCGGACTTTTTCAAGCCCGCCGCCAGCACGCGCGCCATGATGTTGTCGCGCTCCAGGCACATGTGATAGGCGCCCTGGATCTCGCCCGCCTTGACCTGGGCTACGGCACGCTTGACCAGCGCCGCCGGCACTTCCCTGCGCGGCGTGACGGTAATCAGCAGGTACAGGGCAAGCACAATCCCGATAAAACCCAGCCCCATGATCACCCACAGGATGACCCCGCCCTGTTGAAACATCATCATCAGGGTGATTTGCTGGGTGGTGTGGATAACCTCGGCCGCAGGGGCCCCTGCGGGTACTTCCTGCGCCCAGGTCAGGCCGCATATGCCCAAGAATACAAGGACTGTCAAGCAAACGTGTTTCAACATGGATGCGCTCTCCTCGGGAACGGTGTGTCGTGACGGGCGGATCCCCGCCTTTTGAACGGGGCAAATCCAGATAAAACCCGCCTGTCGCAATGAGTCTAATACTTTAACTCATGAAATGGTTGCAGGAACACCTCCTAACGGCCCCGTCACGGCGCCCCGGGCACGTTCTCTCCGGGCGCAAGCCTACCTTTCGCTGGTTTTCAAGACCCGATGGCAGAGGTCCAGATCATCCGTCAGGACATAATCTACACCCGCCTCCGCCAACAGGCGGATAAGGCCTTCTTCCTGGGCCCCGAACCAGTTGACCCGTACTCCGGCTGCATGGAGCCGCGCGACATCCTCTTTCAGGCCTTCCGTGCCTTCTTTGTGGTGAAGTTGAATGAAAGCGCACTTTAAGGTAAGCGTCTTATCTATGTACGACTTCCGGTTACCGTCCTGGCGGTCCATGTTGCATATTAAAATTTCGGGAACCACCGTGTGCGCCTCTGCGGCTTGTGCTTCCGTGCATGCCAGGAAACAGTGATCCAGTTTGCCCAGGTCCTGAATCATTTTCGCGCTGGCAGCCGCGACGCCGGGGGTATTCTTCAAGTGCACGTTGCATAAAATTGTTTTTGGAATCTCCTGCAAGACTTCCTTCAGGGTGGGTACGCGTTCGCCCTTGAATTGCGGGCCAAACCAGGTGCCCGCGTCAAGGGCGCGGACCTCATCAAAGGCCAACTCCGATACCTTGCCTTTCCCGTCCGTGGTGCGATCGACCGTTGCGTCATGCATGATGACCAGCTGTCCATCCCGGGTGGCCTGCACATCGAACTCTATTTGTGCCGCCCCCTTCTCTACGGCCGACCGTATGGCCGGCAGCGTATTCTCCGGGGCGCAGGCCTTGTCGCCCCGGTGGGCGCAGGCCTGAGTGGCCGCGCCCGGCGTTTCGGCAACGAGGGAAAGCGCACAGAAAAGCCATAAAGTCAACATCGCTTCAGTTCCTTCTGTTTTCATCAAATGAACGGTATAACCGTATGGTAGTCCAACAGGAATCCTATTCTCAATAGGACGGAAATATTGGGTTTCCGGGGTGCTGTTGCGTTATTGGAGAATTCGCTTGTCGGGAACTCCGGTGCCCGTTATAAACTTCATGCTTTCTTCTTTTGCAAGGGTCCACAATATATTGTAGTCTGGTTGATACAGGCGTTTTTGGTATATAAAAACAATATGTTGTGTTTTGCATATTTTTAGAGAAATAGAAAATACAGGATATGATGTTCAGTCAAAAAAATATTTAAAAAAATAAAGCTTGACTTTTACTATATGTTGTGTTAAACTGGCCTTGGAGTTTGAAACCGGTACACTGGTTACCAGGCTGCAACTTGCGCCTTTCTCAGCCCTGGGCGCAAGCCTGATCCTGAAACCGTGCTCCTCCTTGAGTCTGGTAATTCAGCGGTTCCAAACCCGCCCCACCGTAATGACGGCGGCGGGTAGCCCAAGACCCGCCGCCCCCCCTTTCTCCCTTCTAAAGGGCCCGTTTTATGTGAATTCCAACCCTCCTGCGCCAGCAATTCCCTGAAGAGGAAACGCCTTATGTGCTATTGTCATTGCGAAGGTCAGACTTCCTGACCTTGACAGGGTTTTGACGTGGTTTTTCGGAAAACGGTATGGCACAAAAGTTTGACGCAAAAGACCGTAAAGAAGGGACAGGCTACCAAATAGCAAGCATGAAAAACAGGATTATACGCTGTACTCAGGGGCTATTTGGCAGTCANNTCTTTACTCAGTCTATGTGTTTTCACAAAAAGTGCCATTGTATATTCCGACGAGTTCAGGAAGGCTGAAGGTAGAGGCCGGTAGCTATGCCCGGGCGGACCGGCGTGACTTGAATGGGAGTTCGGGGCTATTTCTGTGGTACGGGAAGCACCAGTGCACTGGGGTATTGGGGTCCGCAATAGACGCGGTTGTGGGCGATGCGCATTTCGACGCCAGGACCCGGGTGGTCGGCGCCGGTGTTGGTGTTGACCTCAAACCGGGGGGAATTGCTGCCTGAGATATGCAGGCCGATCCGGTGGCCTCGGTTGAAAATCCAGGCGGTGCTCCAGAGGTCTATTTCCAATTCGACTACATCCTCGTGACCTTGCAGGGGCGGCGCGGCCTGGTCAAAGCCCAGGCGTGATTTCACCCGACGGATATTATCCAGTACCAGGATTTCACGCGCGTCGCCTTCCGGATAGATATCCAGCAGTTTCGCCGTAAAGTCGGTGTCCGGGGCGTCCGAGGAAACAAACAGGCGGACGCGTACCTCGCCGATGATTTCCAGAGGCGCATCCAACGGCGCGCTGACGTATTTCAGCAGGTCGGTTCGGGACAGGCTGTGTTTCCGCTGGTCATAGGGGCCTGCAACGAGATTGGGAAGCAGGTTGGCGCCGCCCCAGGTGGGATAGGGATCGTTGGGGTCGAAAGTGAATTCATGGTGAGCGGCCTCCCCGGACGCTGATTCGGAACCCAATGCGCCGTCAGGCTGCAGATAGAATGGAGTCGCGGTGGCCGGGTACGGCGGCCAGGTATCCGCGGTGCGCCATTCGTTGCCGGGCGCATCCGGGTCGGTATCATCGCCCAAAATGTAATACTGGACTTTGGGTATGCCATTCAGGGCTTCGGCATCGCCCTTTAGATAGTGTTCGAAAAATTTTTGTCGCAGGGCGGACGTGGATACCTCGTGGCGGTTGGGTTTCAGCTTGTAATCCGTGGTGGTGTCCCGTCCGTGGGTGCCCCATTGCATTACCAGGTAATTCCTGCCCTGGGCGCCTTTGCCGCCCTGCCGTTCGCGCGCCATAAAACCTTCCAGAGTGCCCTTGGCAAAGATGTCGAACCAGCCCCCGACGAAGATTCCCGGCGCCGTAATATTACTTGCCTGTGCCACCGTGTTGTAATAGTCCCAGTACTCTTCGTAACGGGGCAGATTTTTGTAGAAAGCGATTAAATCGGATTGACCCAGGGCGGTCAGCCAGCCTTCCACCAAGTTCTTCCGGAAGACTCCTCCCGGGTATACCACATCAAAATAGAAATTGGCCGGCACCTTGTTCATGAACTGGGCGGCGATTTCCTTTGTAGTGGGGGCGAGCATCATCTGGGTCATGGCCAGGGCGGACGTGCCTGCGGTGCCGATCTTGCCGTTGCACCAGGGCTGCGCCCGAATCCACGCGATTGTGTCCGCGCCATCCGTAAGGCCCGGACGCCAGCCGTCGGTAAGGAAGACATGCTTTTCCCCCTGGCTGGTGCCAAATCCCCGCGTGTCCTGTACCACCGCCACATAGCCTTCCTCGATAAAACCGTTCATGCCCTGGTTGCGGCTGTACAGGCTGCGCGTCAGGATTACCGGCCAGGGCCCTTCCCCCGTTTCCGGAAAATACACATCCGTAGCCAGCAGGGTGCCATCCGTCATCGGCACCTCATGATGGGTATGTATGCCCGCCGTGGTGCGGCTCTGAAACATGCCCCGTCCCCACGCGCCGGGAAACAGGGTGAGCAAGATGACCGCGATGGAAAGAAAAGCCGAATAGCGTGTTGTCTTCATGGCTAGGGTCCTGCCTGTTTTAAGTGGAACTGTATGGGCTTTATGGCATGTGAAGAACCCTGCGGGCTCTTTTGTTGGAATTGCTTGTCTTGATCTTCCTGTGGTGTTAATGCTTTACAGGGGTGTTTCCGATAAAAACAAGATTCTCGTGCCGGCATGTTTCGGCACCTGAATTTGACCTTTGGAGTCGGGTGTTGGTGTCAGCAGCCCGGCCTTTAATCATTTCCGTAATTTTTGAAATGAGCGCCTGAACCTCTGATGTTGCCCATCAGGGAGGGGGGGGCATCGTCGGAGAGTGTATACTTCTTATTCGCCCAAGTTCTCTGCACAGGCGGTGTCTTTGTCGCCGTGCGAGGTTACCGGCAGGTCACCCAAAATAAGTTGGGGAGAGATGCCTTTTTCCGTCACAATGATTTTAGCGTTGTTTTTAAGAGATGCCTCAGTCACCTCAAGCCGCTTTAAGTCCAATGCGTTGCCTTGGAAATATCGGGCTGCCGCCTCGTTTACCAGCTGGATTGCCCGGGCTTTTCCCTCCGCGACCCGGATCTCGGCCTCTTTCTTGCCTTCCGCCAACTGGACCGCAGCCAGTTTTTCCTGTTCGGCGGCTTCAAATTTGCCGGTAGCCAGCAGTTTCATGGCGCGCCGCTCCTGTTCGGCCGTTTTTTCCTTGTGCATGGCCTCCTTGATATCCTCGGGCGGGTCAATCATCTGAATTTCCACCTTGCAAACCTTCAGTCCCCAGTCGAAGACCATCTCATCGAGATTTTTTTGCAGGTTGTTGGAAATACGTTCGCGCGCAATGAGGCTCTCGTCCAAGGTGAGTTCGCCGAATTCCTGCCTCAGATTCGTTTTTGCCAGTTCAACCGTGGCGCGCAGCCAGTTATCGATGTTGTAAAAGGTCTTTTGGATATCTTCCGCCTCCAGCCCGGGTCGAACCCAGATGAAACCATCCACCGTAATTTCCACATTGTCTTTGGTAATGACCGGCTGGGGGTCGAGGGACACGGTATGTTCCCGAATATCCCGGATGCGCGTGAGATTTACCAAGGGCCATTGTACATGCAACCCGGGCCCGACGAAACGTTTGTACCTGCCCAGGCACTCCACAATACCCCGCTCGTATTGGTTGACAATGTACACGGGAAAATGAATGGTCCGCATGGCGTATCTCCCTTCTATTACGCACGTCTCAGAGGGTGTACGGAAAGTCGAGATTGCTTCACTTCGTTCGCAATGACGGATAGATGTATACGGTGTCATTGCGAGCAAGCCACCCCGACGCGTCGGCGTTTATTTTTAAAGAAACATGATCATGATTTTCGAGTATGATAGGAATACGATTGCTTATCAGCCGACTATTATTCATCGTCATTGCGAGGCACGAAGCAATCTGGTTTATACCAAGTCCATTTAGCGATGAGATTGCTTCGTTCCTCGCAATGACGAGGTAAAGATTTTTATATCTCAATTTTACAGTATGTTACAGGATGCGTTTCTTAGGAGCAATCTCGATAAGTTGCGATAATTGCACAGGCCGTTGAAGCGACTTTCCGTACACGTGTCTCAGGGATTTATGTTCCGACACCGGATATCAGGATAACTCTGTTCTTCCCTCCCAGTCAATAGGGTAAGCCTTTCCCCCTGCATCACCCGCAGGAACGACACGGCGGGTCCGGTCTTTTTGTTGGTATTTCAGGCACTGTTACGCTATAGTATAGGAACGGGGCGCACATGTATTTAATATCAAATCGGCGGTGCGACCTATTCAACGTTTATAGAAAGGAACTTCCTGATGAGCAAGTTGCTTACCAACCATGTGTTTACTTCGGAGTCGGTGTCTGAGGGCCATCCGGATAAGATATGTGACCAGATTTCCGACGCCATACTGGACGCCTGTCTCAAGGCGGACCCCAAAAGCCATGTGGGGTGTGAGACGCTGGTTGGTCCCAATCTGGTGGTCAACGCCGGTGAAATTACCTGCGAAGGGTGGGAGAGCATCAATCCGGAGGCCATCGCCCGCAAGGTGGTTAAAAATATCGGCTACGTGCATAATGACATTGGTTTTTCCTTTGAAACGTTCGGTTATATCAACTGGATTCACGGTCAGTCCGGCGATATTGCCCAGGGGGTCAACGAAGGGCAGGGATTGTATAAGGAACAGGGTGCGGGCGACCAGGGCATGATGTTCGGATACGCCTCCGATGAGACACCCGAGCTGATGCCGGCCACCATCCAATACAGCCACGACCTGTTGATGGAACTGGCCCGCATTCGCAAGGCGGGTGAGATTGCCTACCTGCGTCCGGATTCCAAATCCCAGGTATCCATCCGCTACGAGAACGGCGCCCCTGTCGCCATCACGAACGTGGTGATTTCCCATCAGACCGAGGCCGTACCCCTGGCCCGGATACGTAAAGACCTTATCGCGGTTGCCCAGAAGGTATTGGAATCAACAGGCCTGTTGACAGGTAAGACCAAGTATTACATCAATCCCACGGGCCGTTTCGTTACGGGCGGGCCCTACGGTGACTCCGGATTGACCGGGCGTAAGATTATAGTGGACAGTTACGGCGGTGTCGGCAGCCATGGCGGCGGCGCCTTTTCGGGCAAAGACCCGACGAAGGTGGACCGCAGCGCGGCTTATTATGCGCGGTATGTGGCGAAAAACATCGTTGCCGCCGGGCTGGCGAAGCGATGCGAACTCCAGGTAGCTTATGCCATCGGGGTAGCCCGTCCCATGAGCATCAACGTGTCCACCTTTGGAACCGGCTCCGTGGACGATGCGATTTTGCAGCGCGTGGTTGAATCCTCCGGTCTGTTTGATTTCCGTCCCGCCGCAATTATGGCGAGCCTGGGCCTGTCGCGTCCCAGGGGTTGGTGCTACCAGGACACGGCGGCGTATGGCCATTTTGGCCGGAAGATGTTCCCTTGGGAAAAGACCGACAAAGTCCGGGACCTTAAAAACGAAGTCGCGGCGAAAGCGTGACGCCGATGACGGCCGGAGACAGCAAGTCACGCGTCCTGGGCGTGGGTTCCCCGATGATGGACCTTCTGGCCAAAGTGCCCGAAGCCTTTCTCGACGGGGTGCCCGGCGCCAAGGGCGGCATGGAATGGGTGACGCCGGAGCAGATGGATGGGCTCATTGCACGGCTGCCGGAAGCGCCTCTCCAGGCGCCCGGCGGCAGCGCCGCCAATACCATTTGCGCCCTTGGGCGGCTCGGTGTGCCGGTCGCCCTGCTGGGCAAAATGGGGCGGGATGAGGCCGGGGAAGCATACAAACGGGCTTTCCAGGCTCTCGGCGGCAGCGACGTCTGTTTCAAGTACACCAGTGAACGGGCGACGGGGCGGTGTCTGAGCCTGATTACCCCGGACGGAGAGCGCACCATGCGCACCGATCTGGGTGCTGCCATGTTGATAGCGATTGCGGATGTGAGCCCCTCCGATTTTCAGGATTGCCGGCATGTGCATATCGAGGGCTACGGCCTCTATAACCCCGACTTTGTCACGCACGTGCTGAAGACGGCCAAATCCTGCGGGTGCACGGTCAGTCTCGACCTGGGTTCGTTTGAAGTCGTCCGAAGCGTACAGGCGCTGCTGCCCGGCCTCCTTCAGAACTACGTGGACATTGTTTTTGCCAATGAGGATGAGGCGCGCGCCTTTTGCGATGAGGAAGACCCCGAGCGCGGGCTGGCGGCATTGGCCGCCTGTTGCGATGTCGCCGCGGTGAAACTGGGCGCCCAAGGCGCCTGGGTGCAGTCGGGCATGTCGCGCGAACACATCCGGGCGGTGCCCGTGGAACACGTTGTGGATACCACCGGCGCCGGGGATTGTTGGGCTGCGGGCCTCCTCTACGGACATCTTTGCGGCCTGCCGTTAAAGGACAGCGGACGGTTCGCCTCCCTTATCGGGGCGGAAACGGTAGCCTGCCTGGGCGCTTCTCCCGAGGAGGAGGGCTGGCGGCGTATTCTCGATGCCATAAACGCATAGTTAACTTACGCAAGAAAACAGCTGTTTCCATACAAGGAGGAATGTTTCATGTACATAGGCAGAATCGTCAGCGTAGGCCGCACCCAGGACGGACGTTTGTGCGCAGCGTACCGGGTTTCCAGCCGGTCCTTTCCCAACCGCACAGCGGTTCTGGGGGAAGGCAAAGTCAGTATCGTGCCCAAGCCCGGCCATGAAAGCGACGTGATGAAGAATCCCTATATCGCCTACAACTGCGTGCGTATCGTCAGGCATGGTGATATTGCCGTGGTTACAAACGGCAGCCAGACGGACGTTATCGCCGACAAGATAGAGGAGGGCATGCCCGTCCGGGAAGCGCTGGTGCTGGCCTCTCTCATGCTTGATTA
>MTKZ01014501.1_pt1 | contig 13264 bp, 10 predicted proteins | sample 1042781 | NCBI WGS metagenome assembly MTKZ01 (sample SAMN06212207, study PRJNA360539) | anaerobic digester metagenome | biome: Wastewater treatment plant; material: sludge; isolation source: anaerobic digester fed with sludge from wastewater treatment plant | place: Denmark: WWTP Viborg ...
ATCGAGATGGTGAGTATCAGCAGGTCAAAGGAACGCATGTCCTTGACCGCCGCCCATTTTAAAGATCGGATCAAAACAACCGCTGCGACAACCAGAGCGGCAAAGGCCATTCCGAGGCTCGCCAGCATCAGGATGTGATAGGTCTGCTCTTGGGGTGTGGGTTGCTCCGCCGCTGAATGTCCGGAATACATGATGGCTGCTCCCAACGCAACCGCCAGGAAAAGCAGTACGCCCATCATGGCAAACACAAAAGCGTCCCTTTGGGTAGGCTTTTTCCATTCCTTGCGGATCACATCCCGCAGGAACAACACGGCCAGGAAGATGAGCAATTGGGCAGTATAAATGAAAGCCGTCTCTTTGGTCACGAAATGCAGCGCCAGAACAACAGTAAACAGGTACAGAATGTTGTGCCGTCCGGTTTCTAGGTAACACAGCACCGAGTAGAGCATCACCACCCCGAACAGAGCAACAAACGCTTCGTTACGGGTATAACGGCCGTAAAACAACATGTAAGGGGAGACCAGGAAGAATAAACCAGCCAGCAGCGCACCAGTTCTGCCCAGGTACCTGCGAAAGGCGAATAGGACGAAAACCACCGTGGCAATACTGAACAACGCTGCCGGCACTCGAGAAGCGAAATCCGAGTCACCCATCAGGAAATAACTGGCTGCCAGCAGGTGGAATTGCAATGGACCGTGAGTGACAGGGTCGTGTGCGTAACCCCTGCCCTGGTAAAGTTCATAAGAAGGCACCACGTGGTTGACTTCATCGTGGCTCATCACCCGCAAACCCACCGCGTAAAATCTGCTGATGACCGTCGCGATGATGATCAACGTTACCAGCAGGTGCTCAACAGTGACTCCCGGGAAAAGAGAAGTAACCGGTCTATTCAACCACAAATTCTTTGCTTCAGGATTAACGGCAGCTTCCATATTGAGCACTACCTTTGATATTTATATAAATTGAGAGAACAAATCCCTTTCGGGTGACAGGCCGGTTCAAGCTCTCCCTGGCAAATCAGAATAGAGTACAGGCGCTTATTGCGCGCCAAGGTTGAAATAATTGTAAATTGCACGGGTCAGATCCGCATACAACTGATTGGCATCGTCCCAGACGATCTGTTCGGTATTATGGATGAAAATGGCCAGCACAAAATTACCTCCAGGAGTATACACCAATCCGGCATCACCAACTGTGTGCATCAAACCATCCAATGGATCGATCGCCCAGCCGTGCTTATGCCCGATCTGGGTCCCATCCGGTAAGCCTGCTTCGATCAGAACACCAATACGGTTCTGCGTCAGGTAAGAGATCATCGATTTGCACTCACTGGAGGTGATCTCTCCCGGAAAAACTGCAATGAGCGTGCCACCGGAATACTGCGCGCACTGATAAATATCCGAGATCAGCATTCCGATCTCTGCAGGAGTGGTCTGGTTATACACATCCGGCTCAGTATTAACATCCTGGCGCGTGTTGGCTGGCGTAGTAATTCCTCCCGACAGAAGTGGCGCGCCGACGTAAAACATGCCATCAAGGAAGGTATTTTCCAATCCGATCGCTTTCATGGTTCTGGTCACGTCCAGCGGACCCAGCGTCGGATCGAGCGCTTCCACCATCAACGCATCGGTTGATGCGTTATCCGACTTGGCGATCATTTCCTGCACCAGTTCGGAGATCGCCGCAGGGGCTGGTTCTTCGATCTCACGGTACGCAGCGGTCATTACCGCGATCTTGATCGTACTGTCTGCCGAAAAAGCGATCCCCGGAGTGAGCACTTCACCATTACGGTATGCGAGCTGCAAATCCGCCCCGGTATTCAGATCCTGCATGTAAATTTCGACCTCACCGGTAAATTCATTCACATCCACGATCTGTTGCAGGAGCACGCGCAGGTTTTGCAGCGATGGGCGTGTCAGTTCCCCTCTTTCCAGCGGCAGGTTGACCACCCGCGCAGTGGGAGAGCGCAACGCTGTGGCGACCAGGTTGACCGCACGGTCCACATCCAGGGTCTGACCTGGGTCAGCGGGTTCAAAACTTACACTACCGGGAACAGGTTGGTAGGAAGATCCACCAGTGTCATAACGCGCCGCGATCTCATTCACAAGGTAGTCTCTGATGCGGGTCTCATCAATTTTGGCCCGAAGCGGCACCTCCGCGGAAGGGGGAAGTTGATTGAACAGGTACGCCACGAACGATGGCCAGAAAGGCTGAGCCGCCCTCGCCTGGTCGGCGGCAGTCATCAGGGCGGTCAGGTCCAGTGTAAAACCCAGTGTGGAGGGTCTGACCTGGATCACATTCCCAGCATAACGCAGTTCAATGGGGATCGAATAAGCCTGGGTTATACGGGATGCCGCCTGTTCCATCGATAAACCGGTAACATCAACTCCGGCGATTTTCGTGCCTGTGGTAAAAGATGCCCTCAATCGGCTGAATACCACCAGCTGGAACACGATCAGGGCAACGGCAGCAAAAATTAACCCCAATGCGATCCAACGATAAATTGAAAAACGACCAATTCGTTTCATATTTGTCAATTGCACCAATCGAACAAATTTTACCAGAGTTTGACCCTCACATCTGTGGGGGTGAAATTGTGCAATTTTTACCAGTTTGGTTATACTTATTATATGAATCCCGGTAAAGTGCTCACAACTGCCACTCTAAAACGCATTTTCCCTTTCAGTTTGCTGGAAGAATCGGATCTACGTACGATCCTGCCTCTGATAGAAACGATCGATCTGCCTGCGGAAAGTGCGGTCTATCGAACTGGCGATATACCCGATCATATGTACTTTATCCTTAGCGGCGGGCTGAAGTTGATCATTCGCGATCCAGCTCAGGGTGATATGGAAACAACACTCACAGCTGGTGACCATTTTGGTGTTGAAGTCCTCTCCTCCACTGATTACCGTCTCAACGACGCTATATGCAGCAGCGACACCAGGCTGCTGCGCTTGAATCGGGAGGTATTGGAAACCTTATCCAAAACGCGCCCCGCATTAAGTAAAGCTTTCAGGTTGATCTATCGTACCCAGCGACATTGGAATCATTTGGTTTTGCCGTGGTTGGGCGAAGATGAAAAGGTTCTGTTGATCTCCCGCCGGCACCCGTTATTCCTGCTGCTGCGTGTCGGCTTATTTGGTGTGACCGGTCTCATAGGTTCGGCGATCCTGCTCTCCCTTGCCATCGCACCAACCGGGGTCTCGACCGGATTGCTGATTTTCGCGTTGTTCATCTTCCTGCTGGGCGCCTTTCTTGCCATTTGGGCGGGCCTCGAATGGACCAATGATTACTTCTTCATCACGGGTGAACGAGTGCTGGTGCAGAAGAAAATGGTTGGTTTTTATGACAGCCGCCAGGAATCCCCTTACAGCGCCATCCTGTCCACCGGTCTTGAATCCAGCATTTGGGGACGTACATTCGGATTTGGCACCATTCATTTGCGCTCCTACACAGGCGACCTCACTTTCAAACGCCTGCCGTTTCCAGATGTGATCTATGGTCTGCTTGAATTTCAACGTTATCGGGCTGTGCGCGAGACCCAGCAACAGGACCGCGCGGAGATTCGCGAGACGTTGCAGGAACGCATCGAAGGCAAATCCACCGCCAGACGTTCCGGCTTGAATGACCTTAAACCTGGAGTGACCTCCACCTACACCAGCGGGTCGCTGCTGGATCTGCTTGCGCGCTTTTACGGTTTGCGCCGCGACCGCTCCGGTTCGGTGATCTACCGCACACACTGGTGGAAGTTACTGCTCAAAACCATTATTCCTGGGTTGCTCCTCCTCGGTGTGGTCGCGTTTCTGGTGGTGAAATGGATCGGCCTCACCCCCTCGCTCACAGATACGCAGGCTTATGGCGGCGCGCTGATCGTGGCACTGGTCAGTTGGTGCTGGTGGTTATACCAGTACATCGATTGGCACAATGACATTTACATCATCACACCCGATCAATTGGTCGATGTCAACCGCACCCCTCTCGGCAAGGAAGAACGCCGCTCCGCCCCGATCAAGAATATTCAGACCGTTCAATTCAAACGTAAGGGGATCATCGGTCTGATTCTTAATTTCGGTACGGTACGCATTCAGATCGGAAATGAGGAATTGACATTTGATAATGTGTACGACCCGGCAGCCATCCAGGCAGAGATTTTCGCCTACTTCAAGAAATTTAATCAACGCATCCACAAAATGGAACAGGAAAAACTGGCTGATTGGATCAAAACGTACGATGAGATCAGAAATGGTCGAGATGATCCCTCGCAAAATCAGGTTAAAAACGGGTAAAATACCACTGCAATTTGGAGGAAAGACAGCACATGGCATTACGCGAGATCATCACCCTTCCGAATCCGATCCTGCGCAGAAAAGCGCGAAAAGTGACCGATTTTGGGAAAGAGTTCCAGGAACTGGTCAACGACATGATCGAAACCATGCGGGATGCGCCAGGAGTTGGGCTGGCCGCTCCGCAGATAGCCGTTTCCGAACGCTTGATCGTGGTGGAATATGGCGATGATGAGGATGAGGAAGTTTCTCAAAAGCTATACGTGATCGCCAATCCTGAGATCACCTCAGCTTCCGATGAAATGGTAAAAGGAATTGAGGGCTGCCTTTCTGTCCCGGGGCTGGTGGGTGAGGTGGAACGTCACGCGTCGATCACCGTCAAAGGTCTGAATCGTTATGGCAAACCCGCGCGCGTCAAAGCAGAAGGCTGGCTGGCCCGCATCTTTCAACATGAAATGGATCACCTGGACGGTATCGTATATCCCGATCGAACAGACAAGGTCTGGAAACCCGCGCCAGATGAAGAGATCCCACTCGATTAGTCTATGCATTTAACCCATCTCTCCCTGACGAATTTTCGTCTGTTCTCCCGCCTGGATATGGATGTACCCCGGCGGATTCTCTTGTTGATGGGAGACAATGCCCAGGGAAAAACATCCCTGCTGGAAGCCATCTACTACATGGCCACGTTCAGTTCCTTTCACGCCCAGAGCGACCGCCAATTACTGAACTTCATCGCTACGCGTGAAAGCCTTTCCGTGGCGCGACTTGTCGCCCAGTACCATCGTGGTGAGCGAGCGCACCGCCTGGAAATCCGCCTGATCCAGGATTCCAACGGAAACGGCGGGGCACGCCTGCGGAAGGAAGTCCTGTTGGACGGCATCAAAACTCCCGCCGTTCAGGTGATCGGTCACTTAAACGCGGTCATTTTCCTGCCCCAGATGACCGGCATCCTGGAGGATGGACCTGAAGAACGGCGCAGGTACCTCAACCTGGCCATCTCCCAATCTCAGCCTGCCTACACCCGTGCCCTTTCTGAATATAACCAGGCGCTCACCCAGCGCAACGCCCTGCTCAAGATGCTTTATGAACGCGGTGGCGATTCCTCACAATTGGATTACTGGGATGAGATCCTGGCTTCGCGCGGTGCAATCCTCATTGCAGCACGGATCGAATCGGTTCAGGAACTGGAGCAACTCGCCATGGGAATACATGAGAAGTTAACCGGTGCCACTGAGGTCATTCGCCTGATCTATCAGCCGTCTTACGACCCCCTTCCCCCGCCTCAGGGACAGATCTCGCTGCCCATGCAGGTGCAGATCCAGCGCAACGGTTTGACCGCCGAAAAGGTCAAACAGGGCTTCATCAACCGGTTGGTCAGCCTGCGCTCGGAGGAGATTGCCCGTGGTGTCACCACCATCGGTCCGCACCGTGATGAGATGCGCGTTTTGTGCAACGGCATCGACCTGACCGATTACGGATCGCGCGGTCAGATCCGCACCGCCCTGCTTTCCTTGAAAATGGCGGAAGTGGAGTGGCTGAAAGCCAAAACCGGCGAGTGGCCGATCCTGTTGCTTGATGAGACGCTGGCGGAGCTGGATACCCGGCGCCGCGCCTGCCTGTTGGAATATCTTGAGAATGTTGAACAGGCTATCCTTACCACCACGGATATGAACCTCTTTCCACCTGATTTCCGGAATAAGTGTGAACGATGGCAGGTCACCAGCGGAAGCGTGGAAAAACTTCTTAACGAAGGATAATTAGAGGGGTTTTTTGGTTGGTAAGCCTGCCCGGCGTGGATACTGCGGTGGTGTCGTGGCTTTTTTTTCGATTACCACCAGGTAGCGTTCCTCCGCTACCCCCGGTAACGTAACCGGGCTGATCTTGCGCAAACTTCCCCCCAGTAACCTCATTGCCTTCTCAGCGCTTTGCACCTCAGCATGAGCATGCTCGCCTTTCTGCGCCAGCATCCCCCCGCCGACCCGTACCAGCGGGAGCAGGTACTCCACCGGCGCAGGGAGCTGCGACACCGCCCTGGCCACCGCCCAATCATATTTTTCGCGGTGCTGCGCTTGCTGCCCCAGGTCCTCCGCACGGGCAGTCAGCACCTCTACATTCTCCAGTTTTAATACTTCGACCATGTGCCGGCAAAAATCAGCTTTCTTGCCGACTGACTCGACCAGGGTCAACTTGAGGTCCGGCAGCATGATCTTCAACGGGATACCCGGAAAACCGGCGCCGGTGCCCACATCCACCAGACGTTCAGGGAGTGGATTGTTGAGTTCAACAATGGCTGTCAGTGAATCCAGGAAATGCTTGGTGCGGATGGCTTCTGGTTCGTTGATCGCGGTCAGGTTAATTTTTTCATTCCAGGTCAGCAATTCTTTCTCAAATACCTGAAATGCTCTCAGCTGGCGTGCATTAAGATGGAATCCTGTGACTTTTACGGTGTCCTGGATAAATTTTTCCATAGCGAGTAAATTATACCCGTGGCTGAATGTAACCGCAAAAAAAGGGTTGACGCGCTCATCAAGTTCGGGTAAAATCGCTCTTGCAATTAGGAAGACTGCGGGCGTGGTTCAGTTGGTAGAATGTCTCCTTGCCAAGGAGAAGGTCGTGGGTTCGAATCCCATCGCCCGCTCTAAATAAAAGACCCGGAAGGGTCTTTTTTGTTGCTCTGGGAGGCTGCGCACTCCCATCGCCCGCTCTAAACAACCCCATTTTGGGGTTGTTTTTTTGTTCTGGAATGAGAAGGTCGTGGGTTTCCCTATTGGGATTTCCGCTGCGCTCCTACTAATCCCATCGCCCGCTCTAAATAAAAGACCCGGAAGGGTCTTTTTTTGTTGCTCTAAGCGGCTGCGCACTCCCATCGTTTTCATTGAAATAGTAAGGACCGCGTTGGGATGTAACCCCATCGCCCGCTCTAAAAGACCCGAAATTGCTTTTATTAGCATTAATGCTCAAAAGACAAAGTATCCCTTCCATTGATATTTTTGGATTAGGTCCTTATTCTGGAATTATTTAACCCTTCCTTTCGCAATCATCGATTTTGATAATTTTCTCGCTCCATTCCCCCAAAAATTCTGAGTTTTGTAATGGGATAACCAATATTTTTCACTGTTTCTGAATTTTGATTCAAATCTGAATTTTCAGTTGACAATTAATTTTCTGTTGCTATACTTATATTATCAATTTAATTGATATTACATTAAATTGAATATCCTGTATTTGTAATTTTAAGAGGAGGTAATTAGGAAACTTTTGTCGATGTAATAAATAGATTAATTTCCCCATTTTAATATTTAGGAGAAGACATGAAAAACATGGAACAAAGCAAGGCAATAACCCGTCGCGCGTTTATCAAAGGTTCCGCAACCGGTGCTGCTGGAATTGCAGCAGCCACCATGCTTGGGGGATGTGCCCCTCAGACTGTCGCGCCAGACATAGCCGAGACCCAGGCACCTTCCGCCGCATCTACCGATACCCCGGTTGAATCAGCATTACCTGAAAAAGCAAGACCCATTGCTTCAGTATCTGCCCCGGGTGCCTGGGATTACGAAGTGGATGTGGTCGTGGTTGGTGGCGGTGGTTCCGGATTGGCAGCGGCTTGTGCGGCAGCAGAAAAAGGTGTTAAAGTAGTCCTCCTGGAGAAGAACTCCTTCTGTGGTGGAGATACCTCTTGCGCGATGGTTTGGGGTGGAACAGGCAGTAAATTCCAGATCGATGCTGGTATCCCAGATAAGCCTCTCAATGAGAAGTTTATGGCTAGACTTTACTATCCAAACGATACTTCCGGTAACAATTCTGATGGCGTCCGCATGATCCTCGAGCGGGAAGCCGAAGTGGCAGATTGGTTGCAAAGTATCGGGGTTGTTTTCGAACCAGGTCCAATCAATAACATCATGCCTCCTGGTGCAGTTATCGTTCCCATTGATCCAGAGGTTCCCGAGGAAGGATATTATCGCTGGTGGCCGCACAATGCCAAGGGTTTCACCCAAGCAATGAATAAGGAAGCTCTCCGCCTGGGAGTTGAAATACTGCTTGAAACGCCAGCTGCGGCTTTAGTTACCGATGCTGGAAAAGTGATTGGTGTCAAGGCTACGACTAAAGAAGGTAAGGATATTTACGCCAAAGGTAAGGTAACTATTCTTGCCGCCGGTGGATATGGCGCCAATCGGGATATGTTGAAGGCTTACGTTGCTCCTCGCCGTTATGAATCAACGCGCCACTGGTGCCTGCCGAGTTCCACCGGGGATGGCATCCGCATGGCCCAGGGAATAGGGGCACCGATTTATGCCATGGATGAGATCGAAGTTTGGGATGGACCGAACCCAGCGGCTCAGGACGGCATGGACCTTAACTACACGACTGCCAGCCAGCTTGTTCGCCAAAAATCACTGACAGTAAATAAACTTGGCAAACGATTTTTCAATGAATCTGCAGGATTAAGCACCGGTTATGTCTACCAGGCTGCCCAAAAAATGGCGCAATTGGATCACACGACCTACACGCTTTTCGACGCCAATTGCATCAAGAAAGAAGATATCATCGCGAAATTCATGCCCATCTTTTGTGAATATCCAATCCCCGAATGGGATAAGCAGTTCGAAGAGCAGCTTGCCGATGGGACGATCATAAAAGCCGATACACTTGAGGAACTTGCCACAAAAATACAGGTGGATCCAGCAACTTTAAAAGCAACCGTGGACAGGTATAACGAGATTTGTGAAAAAGGCGAGGATGCTGACTATTTCAAACCAGCTTATTACCTACACCCCATCAAAACACCTCCTTTCTATACTGCAGTCGAGATGGGTGGTGCATGCTTCCAGACTTATGGTGGTCTGATGTACGACGAGAAGCTTCGCGTCCTCGGTGAAGATCGCACCGCCATTCCCGGACTTTATGTGGCGGGTGAAAATGCATACTGCTTGAATACAGTGATGAGAGTCATCCCTGGGGGTCGGATCGCTGGAGAAAATGCAGCTTTAGAAGCATTGGCCTAAGTACCTAATTAAGGTTTTTTGCTAATCACGATAAGGAAGCACCTCAAATTTTTATAACCCACGAGGTGCTTCCTGTTCAATTATTGATTATTCTTTATAATATCAAACGTCAACTAGTTATATTTCTTCTTATTGTTCTTTAGATGTAAATAAATCGACAAGTCTAAAAGTTGGGGTTAAAAATGGAAAAATCTTCATTAGGTTTGACAGTATCCGAATTCCTGTTCATGGTAGAAATGGCTATGTCCTATCTTCGTCCGATGCAAACCACGCACAGTAAAAATCTCAACAAAACTCAGTTATCAATTTTAAGGGAGTTAAGAGCCAACAACAAAATGAATCTTTCACAACTGGCAACCGTGGCATCTGTCACCAATCAGGCAATGACCACAATCTCAAATCAGCTGGTGAAACAAGGATTCATTGAGAGAATCTACAATGAGAATAACCGTAGGCAAATTGAGATCCAGTTGACAAAAACTGGACTTGACTATGTCAATGAAACCGAAGACGAGGTGGTTTCAGTCGTCAGTCAGATTTTTTCCGGCCTTTCTGAAGCAGACCTTAATGCCTTACATAAATCCTCCCGCGAGATATATGCTATCCTGGAAAAAACTACTTTTGGGGAAAAATATGGGAACAAGAAAGAGTTTGAAGAGGCGAGAAGAAAGCGTTATATTAACACCTAAAAACCAGCATTATCATGATCTCGCTTGACCATCGTTTGACCATCTGATAAAATCTATTCCGCAAGGCGACGTGGCCAAGTGGCTAAGGCAAGGGTCTGCAAAACCCTGATCATGGGTTCAAATCCCATCGTCGCCTCTTTTTATTTAACTCAATAAGTATAAATGGTTGCCTCCGGGGCTTTGCCCGCATTTTCCCCTTTTTGCGATAATCTCTGCTTTCCCTTATAATTTTTACATGCCCGCTAACCTGGATGTCGTTTTCATCATTGGCTCGATCCTGGTGCTCCTTGCTGTGTTTGTCAGCAAGATCACCGACCGCTATGGGATACCCCTGTTGCTATTATTCCTGATCCTGGGCATGCTTTCCGGCTCTGAAGGACTGGGCGGTATCTACTTTGACGACCCGGAATTGACCCAATGGATCGCCACGGTCGCGCTGGCGGTCATTCTCTTCTCAGGTGGTGTGGATACCAACTGGCAGGGTATCAAGCCGGTCTTTAAGGAAGGACTGCTGCTGGCCACTGTCGGGGTTGCGATCACGGCTGGTGTCATGGCCGTCTTTACTCGTTTCATTCTCAATCTCAGCTGGCCAGAATCCCTGTTGATCGGAGCTATCGCGTCCTCCACGGACGCAGCGGCCGTATTTTCCCTGCTCCGCGCAAAAGGCGTCAGCCTGAAAGGCAACCTCAAACCACTTTTGGAACTCGAGTCCGGCAGCAACGATCCGATGGCGATCTTCCTGACCATCGGTATCATTCAATGGATGCAGAATGGCATTGATCATCCGGCTGACCTTCTACTCCTTTTCGTGATGCAAATGGGAATCGGTCTGGTCATCGGCTGGTTGATGAGTGTGATCTCGCTATTCCTGATCAACCGCTTGAAGCTCGGTTATGAAGGCCTCTATCCCGTTCTTACGTTTGCGCTGGTTTTCCTCACCTTCGGGTTGGCCACCCTGCTCGAAGGCAGCGGTTACCTGGCTGTCTATGTCTTTGGTTTGCTGCTAGGCAGAACGGAGTTTCTGCACAAACGCAGCCTGCTGCGCTTTTTTGACGGCAATGCCTGGTTGATGCAGATCGCCCTGTTCATCACCCTGGGTTTGCTGGTATTTCCATCGCAAATTTTCCCTGTGATCCTGCCGGGATTATTGATTTCTTTGATCCTGATCTTCATCGCCCGTCCGGTAGCGGTATTCCTCGCGCTCATTCCATTCCGCTATTCAACAAGAGAAAAAACCTTTATCGCTTGGGTGGGTCTGCGTGGAGCAGTTCCCATCGTTTTGGCAACTTTTCCCCTTGTGGCGCGCATCCACAGCGCGAATCTCATCTTCAACCTGGTTTTCTTCATCGTCATCACATCTGTCGTATTACAAGGTACGCTTCTGCCACAGATGGCGCGCTGGCTCAAAGTGGACAAAGCCCTCCCGGCCAGTTCTGACATTCCCTTTGAAGTTGTTACGACTGAAAAACTCAAAGGAAAATTGAGAGAGATCCGCCTGGTAGAGAACTCACCCGCGGTTGGTAAAGCGATTTTTGAACTGAAACTCCCCATGGAGTACCTGATCATGCTGATTTCACGTGACGGTGAATACATTCAACCCAACGGAAGCACTGTCCTGCAAGCGGGTGATATCCTGATCAGTCTGTCTGAAGATGAAGTTTATGATACTGTGCGAAAGATCCTCAATTCACAGCCTTCAGCATCTACCAGTGATTAAGAGACCGCCGCGCCAGGCTGCATAACTGGTCCACGCGTTCGTTCTCGGGATTCCCCGCGTGACCCTTCACCCATTTCCACCTGATCGTATGCCGGCTGGACTCTTCCAGCAGTTCCTGCCAAAGATCCTTGTTGGCGACCGGTCCATTTGTCCCCCGCCAGTTCTTCGTCAGCCATTTGGGCATCCATTCTGTGATTCCCCGCATAAGGTACTGTGAATCGGTGTAAAGCTGAACCATGCCAGGGTGTGGTAAAGCGCGCAGCGCTTCGATAGCGGCGGTCAACTCCATACGGTTATTCGTGCTTTGCTTCTCCGCGCCCGAGAGTTCCTGCCGGCTGCCGGCGTGCAGGATCAGGGCTGCCCATCCACCGGGACCGGGGTTCGGGTCGCACCCACCATCAGTATAGATCACATATTCGTCCATCAGGGATGTCTTTCTGCCATTTCCGCTGCCAGGTCATCCAATTCCGTCATCAAGGCTGGTATCTGCGCTTCTGTAAAATCCGTTCGCAATAACTGCCAACCCGCATCTTCCAGAACCGGACCCACCACCTGCCAGTCCGCGGTCAGCGGTGTAGAAACATAGTATTCCTCAAGCTCAAGCGCAGTGGTCCACCGCGGAGACCTTGCGGTTGTACCAATCAAGGTAACAGTTTGCCTGCTGATCGGCAGGGTTGGATTTGCTTTAAGCAATCTGGCTTGCTGCGCGGGCTGCATCAGCCAGCGGATGAACAACCAGGCTGCCAGATCTTCTGCGGGAGTGTTGTGCAGAATTCCGTAGGAAACTCCGCTGGTGAGCGCCGTTTGCCGGTCAGCACCCGGGAACGGGATCACCGTCCACTCATCGGTGGAGTTGTTGCGCTTGAAAGCCGAATCTAACGCATCCAGGCCCTGCGACCAGGCGGTTATGGCCAGTGCCTGGCGGTTGGCAAAGTACTCCAAATCCTTGCCGGGTTTGCCCATCCATGCGCAGGAATCCAACTTCAGATCTAGCAGGTATTTGAACGTTGATTCTCCGGCAGCCCCGGAGAATTGGAAATGCCCGCCGTTATAAGGATCAACCCCAAAGGATCGCAGCCAGCCCAACATTGTCGCCGCATCGGTGTTGATCAACCACCCTCCCAGTCCATCATCCACAGGATCCTCGTTTTTACTAAAAGACTCGTTGGCGGCACACAACTGGGCGCGAAATTCATCAGAGTTCCGCGGCGCGCTTGAAAAACCCAGTTCGCTTGCCCAGGTGCTGTTGTATGCCAGGAACAACGCGCTGCGCTGAGCGGGCACACCGAAACGTTTCCATGCAATTCTGTCTTCATCCCAGTACAAAGGGTTAATATCAGCGATCTCATTTTCCGGTAAGCCGTACGACTTCGAATTGACATAGTTTTCCAGGTCAACCACCAAACCGGTCTTCTCATCAACTGTTAAAAGGAAACTGGTGGATGCGGCGAGGATGTTAGCCGGTTGATCGTTGGCAATGCCCTCCCAGGCTTTGCTGCTCATCATGGCAGCCGAGCCAGGCGCGCTCATCACCACATGGATGCCCCATTCATTGGTCCGATTGAA
>MTKZ01007382.1_pt1 | contig 13261 bp, 12 predicted proteins | sample 1042781 | NCBI WGS metagenome assembly MTKZ01 (sample SAMN06212207, study PRJNA360539) | anaerobic digester metagenome | biome: Wastewater treatment plant; material: sludge; isolation source: anaerobic digester fed with sludge from wastewater treatment plant | place: Denmark: WWTP Viborg ...
TATTAATTGCATCCGAACGCAGCCTTGAGCTTCATGAACGGGATTTGGAAATTTGTTTCTATGACGCAGAAATGGAAAAACGTTTACTCCGTGAAGCGGAAGTGAAACATGAACTTGCAAGAATCGCTTCCGATGAAAATGATGGCGGACTATTTTTACAGTACCAGCCGATTCTGGATCTGAAAACCAATCAGATATGCGGATTTGAAGCATTGGCAAGGATACAAGGAGGAAAAATTGGATTGATATCACCACTGGAATTTATTCCAATTGCGGAAAAAACGAAATTGATCATTCCTGTCGGTAAAAAGATTATCACCCAGGCTTCCCGTTTTTATAAGAAATTAACGGCTGATTCAAATAAAACACTGAACATAGCGATCAACGTTTCAGTAATTCAATTGTTAAATAAAGACTTTTGCAACATAATTCAGAGCCTGATCCATGAAATACCGATTAAGCCGGAATCTGTTTGTCTGGAGATTACCGAATCGGTATTTGCGACGAATTATGAAGAAATCAATTTCATACTCGGTCAATTGAAAGAAATTGGCTTTCACATCGCCATTGATGATTTTGGTACGGGTTATTCATCACTTTCTCGCGAACATGAATTAAATGTCGATTGTTTGAAAATTGATAAAGAATTCATCAACAATCTCATGCAGATGAATCCTGAGTTATCCTTTGTATCGGATATTATATCCATGGCGCACAAGGTCGGACATGTTGTTGTCGCAGAGGGTGTTGAGTATGAAGAACAGCTTCAATATTTGTATCGATGCGGGTGTGATATGGTTCAGGGATACCTGATCAGTCGTCCAATTCATGAAGATGCCGCATTGGAACTGGGACGTAATTCAAAGACATTGGATCAAATTTTAGAAAGGAATGGAGCAAAATAGCCTGATATTTCCAGTTCATTTTCTTAAAACGAAAGGAATTTAGAATATCGACTCGCTATTCAAACGATGAAGGAAAAAATTGTTATCGTGATGTTTTCTGCGCGAAGCGTAGCAACATATCAATAACAAAGGATTCTCCGCATTTTTCGAATTGTTGTTCCAAATGAAAGGATTTCTATTTTTTATGGTATCGTGGTTTCAATCGAACTATGTAGGAATGAATAGACACAATGGAGGCAAGGTTTGATCGATCATAATCCATATTATGAAGCCGTTCACAAGAACTCTTGCGCTTTTGCGTATCATGAGGCTGTTTTTGATGAAAACAATCGGATGATTGATTATATATTTTTGGATGTCAATCAATCATTTGAGGAATTAACCGGTTTGAAAAAGGAAGATATTCTTAATAAACGGTATGTACAGGATGTTGCGCAGGATAAAGACCAGGCGATGAAATGGGTTCATCTTTATGAAAAAGTCGTAACAGAGCAATCGACCGTGGATTTCCAGGAATATTCGACAGAATTCAGCCGCTATTATTCAGTCATTGCATATTCATCCGAAAAGAGCCGATTTGTTACCATTTTTCAAAATAAAACGATTGAATTGAAAATGCAGGAAATTGCTCAATATTTTATCAATAATATCGGCAATCAGATCAATTATGATCAAATAACGAAATTTGCCTATGAAATTTCCGGAGCCGATTATGCTGCATTTAATTTGTTTCACGAAAACGGGCGTGATTTTTCGACCATATCACTTTGTGGCGTATCCAATCAACTGAAAAAAATATGTGAGATGCTTGATTTCCAAATCATCGGCAAGACCTGGGCTTATGATCCTGAGCGAGAAAAAAGAACAAAAGATAAAGATATTACGGTTTTTGAAACGCTGCACGATCTGACAGGAAAGGTGCTTCCGAAAACGGTCATTATACAACTTGAAAATATTTTCAAACTTGGTATCACTGTAATTGCCAAAATCACAAGAGAAGGGAGAGTACTCGGTGATTTCACACTTTTTTTTAAGAAGGGTCAACAATTAAAAAATCAGAACCTTCTGTTGTTGTATATTTCGCAGCTTTCCCTTTTCATGGAAAAAAACCGTCTCGATGTCGCATTGCAGACGAATCAGAAAATGTTTTATACGCTAGCTGAGTACGCTCCGATCGGTTTTATTTCCTGTGATACCAAAGGAACGATAACCTATGCCAATAAGAAGCTGATTGAAATTATGGATTCGCCTTCATATGATGCTACAAGAAGCATTAATCTTCTTGATTTTCCCAAACTGAAAGCAGCCGGTTTTTCAGAAAAGCTGAAGGAATGTATGATAAAAGATCGGCAGATTTCGTTTGAAATGGGCTATACCAGTTTATGGGGAAAATATTGCTGGTTGCGAGTGTTTTTTACTCCTATCAAGGAAAATGAGAAAATCATCGGTGCGAATATTGTTGTTGATGATATTACTGAGAAAAAGAAAACCGAGGATGAACTTAAAGAGAAAGTACAACGTGACCCGCTGACTCGGGCTTTTAATCGTCATGCATTAGAGACGATCCTGCTGGAGCGTATTAACGATTCAGCAGAGAAGAAACTCTTCAGCTGCCTGGTTGTTTTGGATGTGGATGATTTTAAGGATATCAATGATACTTACGGACACCTGGTTGGTGATAAGGTGTTGAAGTATTTGGCTACCCGTATCAAACAGGAACTTAGAGATGATGATTTAATCATACGAACAGGCGGGGATGAATTTCTAATCTATTTTCACGACATCCAGGATGAAAAGAATGCCCCCAAGTTTATCAACCGCTTGTTTGACAAGATTTCTGCTGAATATAAAATTGCTCAGGAGCAGGATGGTAACCGCCATACTCTGCATGTGAGCTGCAGTATGGGAATATGTTTTTATCCGAAGGATGGAACTTCTCTTAATGTTTTAATATCAAAAGCGGATGATGCTTTATATCAAGTTAAAAAGAGCGGAAAGGGAAAATATGCATTTGCTTGATTGACTTACGCTGCAATATTTTTACAAAAATGGAAAACTGTAGATAATGGCAACCATTTTACTTAAAGATCTGTATGAAAGAATTTCTTTCAGACAGATCTTTTAAACAAATGTAAAAAGAAATGATATACTATGGTCTTGTTCACTATATACAACATGAAACTAGTGATTCTGATAGGTATATAAATGAAAGAAAACAGTTCGATTTTTTGTCAAAACAAGAATCAACCGACCGAGAGATTCCTGGAGGTTTGCCTTTTATTGCTTTTACATGAGAAAGATGATTATGGCTATGGTTTAAGCCAGGAGCTTCCTTTTTTTGGATTTTCAGACAATGAACTTAATGTCAGTACGATGTATCGCATATCAAGAAGGATTGAAAAGATAGATCTTGTCGACGCAACCTGGGAAGAAAGTGGTCTGGGACCCAGACGCAGAGTTTATCGGATCACAGAAAAAGGGAAAGAGGAATTATCAAAATGGATAGTGATTTTAAAAAATCGAAAGTTGAATATCCAAAAATTGATTGACAGATTTGAAAGACCCGACCACTATAACCATTTGGAGGAATAATGAAAACTAAAAATATCTGGATTTATATCGTACGTTACTTTTTTCTTGGAATTTTTCTACTGATTCTTTCGAAGGCGAAACCAATACTCTGGCTGGGTATTTTTGGGATCAGTCTGGTTGCAGCGTTTGTTTTTGGCAGAGTGTATTGTGGATGGATTTGTCCCATGAACACATTAATGAACCTGGTAGGATTCGTAACAAAAAAGCTTAATATTAAACGGAGAAAATCTCCAAAACTGATTGTAAATGGATGGTTGGCAATTGTATTATTAATAGTCAGTGTTTTGGTCATGGTGATTGTTAAAAGAATGACAGGAGTCAATATCCCGGTGTTACCATTTTTCCTGGTCCTGTCTGTCTTGATTACTTTCGTGTATGAACCGTATGTTTTTCATAATAAAATTTGTCCATTTGGAGTGTTACAGAGAGTCACAGGGAAATTTGCATTCTTTTCCAGAGGAGTCGATAAAAATAAATGTATCGGCTGCAAGTTATGTGAGAAAGTTTGTCCGGCAGAAGCTGTAACTGTTTCTTTAGGATCCCAAAAAGCAGCAATCAACTCGGAATTATGTCATCAGTGTTTTGAATGCGAAATTGTCTGTCCTAAAAACGCAATCAGCTACGGACATTCGCGTCAACGATGAAATTGCTGCGTAAAAAATACCGTTGAATTCCGCAGGAAATCTAATATTCTCGAATTCGCTTTTGTTGTTTCAGACTGGAATCCTCCGATTTCGATGAAAAAAAAAGGAATTCTTTGTATCTCTCATCTCTGTGAATTTTTCGAATCTTTGAGTGTTAAGAGAAATCAGATATGTTGACAGATTCGGAGTAATTTCATAGAATTTTTTTGTTGGACAGCAATATTCGGTATGATTATTCCTGCAAAGAGGCCTCACTTGACCGATCTATGGCACAGATTTCTATTTAATACCATCGCTCCAGTTTATGGAACATTTTATGACCACCAGACAAAACGGTTTTCGGTAGTACTCACAACAGTATCAACCGAAATCAATCTGGATTCCTATAAAACAATTGCAGATATCGGTTGCGGTCCTGGAGCTCTCACATCCGTCTTGAGAGACAAGGGTATGCAGCCGACCGGTGTTGACCGTGCTTCGCGAATGCTTGCAACAGCAAAAAAGAACCCTGGGAACCACAGTATTCCTTTCATCCAGGCTGACGTGCTGGAACAACTCCCTTTTGCAGACAAAACATTTGACGTATCCATTGCCGCTTATGTTGCCCATGGCATGCAGAAGGAAGATCGATCCAGATTGTATACTGAGATGAGCCGGATTACCAAAGAAAAAGTGATTATTTACGACTATGGCCGGAACTGGGCGGCACTGACTGCCATGATAGAATGGCTTGAACAAAGTGACTATAAACGCTTTATCCACTCCGCAAGAGATGAAATGGTGGATTGCAGATCGGCGAGAGGCCGTTGTTTTTCAGCGGTTAAAATGGTAGAAATCAGCACACTGGCGGCCTGGTATATTTGTACACCTGTATAGATCAGATTGAAATATTTTCTAAAATTTTGCCATTATTTGATTATCATTGTGCAGCACAGGTTTTCACAGTTTCATCGTAGAAAACAAATTTCCTCTCATTATTCGTAACACTTGTCAATATTTCGGATCGCTGGTTTGATAAAAATTTCTGTTCTATTTCAGGTAAAATGGATTAATATACATTAGAAATAAACANNGAAGGACATTGCTATTGAATGTAGTTTTTATTAAATTTAAACAAGTTTTTTTTTCAGTCCTTCCAATTGTCATTCTGGTTCTTTTTCTTAATTTTACAATTTCTCCAATGGATCCAGTCTATTTACTTCGATTTCTAATTGGATCCTCATTTGTAATATTGGGATTAACACTTTTTTTGCTGGGTGTTGATATTGGAATCACACCGCTGGGTGATCTGACTGGATCCTCTTTGGCAAAGTCAAACCGGTTGTGGATTGTGTTGATTGCCGGAATAATTCTTGGTTTTTTTATTTCCATTGCTGAACCTGGTCTGATGGTATTGGCTAATCAAGTTGATCTGGTAACAACAGGACAAATTTCTCGAATCAGCATACTGGTCCTGGTTTCCATCGGTTTGGCGATCATGCTTTCTCTTGGATTTTTGAGAATTTTCTATCATATCCCTCTGTATAAAATCCTGATTGTGATTTACATTATCATTTTTGGATTGGCGATTTTCTCTTCTCGAGAAATGCTTGCGATTGCTTTTGATGCATCTGGCTCTACCAGTGGAATTCTGGCCGTACCGTTTATTTTGTCCCTTTCAGTCGGAATATCAAAACTGAAAAAAGACAGTAGAGCTTCTGAGAAAGACAGTTTTGGTTTAGTCGCGATTTCGTGTACTGGTGCGATTTTGTCGATTTTATTTTTGAATTTATTCGCTAAGACTAATGAATTTTCCGGAGTCCTTGAAATCGGATCCTCAGACGCGAATTCCATCTTCAATCCTTTTTTTGTGGTAATTCCAAAGTTTTTCCAGGAAAGTATTTTTGCAATATTACCATTGTTAATTATTCTGCTGGTATTGCAGAAAATTTCTTTCCGACTGAAGCGACGAGAACTAAGGAAACTTTTAACAGGATTTCTTTTCGCTTTTATTGGATTATTTGTGTTTCTAATGGGCGTGAATGCCGGTTTTATGGATGTGGGTATCAGTATCGGAAAAAATCTATCTTTATTGGAGAATAAAGCGTACATTATTATTGTAGCGTTTGTACTCGGATTCGTGACGATGGTTGCAGAACCGGCCGTTTCGGTATTAACCTATCAGATTGAAGAAGTAACCAGTGGCTACATCAAACGGATGGTAATACTCATCCCTCTGGCTACAGGTGTCGGATTCGCTGTTGCCCTGTCGATTGTCCGAATATTGATACCAGAAGTACAATTATGGCATTATTTGTTGCCTGGATATATCCTCTGCCTTCTATTGATGTTTTTTGTCCCCAAATTATTTGTGGGAATCGCATTTGATGCAGGCGGTGTGGCAACTGGGCCCATCACTGCAACGTTTATTTTGGCTTTCACTCAGGGCGCTGCCCATGCATATGAAAAAGCGGATCTTATGGTGGATGGTTTCGGTATGATTGCAATGGTTGCCATGTCATCCATTCTTACGCTAGAAACATTGGGATTACTATTTGCTTTCAAGTCAAAAACAAAAGGAACTGAGAACAGGAATGATTAATCTTGGCAATAAACCGTCGTTTGTATTGATTTATGTGGTTGTCAATTATGGTGTAGGCAGTCGTGTATTGCAGAAGGCGAAACAATCGGGGATTTCTGGCGGAACCGTACTCCTTGGAAAAGGAACCGTTCAGAATTCCATTTCTCATTTTTTATCGTTATATGAAGTGAGGAAAGAAATCATTTTGCTGGAATCTGATCAAAATACTGCGGCTCATGTTTTGCCGGAATTAAATAAGGAATTCAAATTTGAGAAACCGCATCATGGCATTGTTTTCTGTACCAGTACGCAGGATGTTTTTGGCTCCAGATACAAACCGAGTGAAGGAATCGAAGAAAAGAGAGATGAGATAAAACCTATGTATCATTTAATTTTCACCATTGTAGATAAAGGTAAAGCTGAAGATGTGATTGAAGCTGCGACTGAAGCCGGTTCAAAAGGCGGTACCATCATCAATGCCAGAGGTTCCGGTGCTCATGAAACCAGCAAGTTGTTCTACATGGATATCGAACCTGAAAAAGAGGTTGTGATGATCCTTTCTAAAGAGGATGTGACGGAATCTATTGTTTCTTCGATAAGAAAAAAACTGGAAATTGATTTGCCAGGTCACGGAATACTATTTGTTCAGAACGTAACCCAGACATATGGAATTTATGAATAATCCTTTTTCCGATGTAGCAATTTGAAATGTTAAAACCTTTTTGGTTGTTCTTATGGTTCTGCGCTTCGCGCAAAGCCATAAGAACAACATATTTTCTTGATTGATTCGAAAAAGACTATTCATATTTCGAATTGATCGTTTGATTCTTGTAAAAATCCTGACTTTGTAATACTGTTATATTTTATTATTCAAAAGTTTCCTTGAACTGGATGAAAAATCAGCGAAACCAAATATTCTCTCTTTGTTCGAAACGGATATCCAAATTTCGAATTACTGGTTTTTTTTCTATATTACTTTGATCATTAAAAGGAGTGTCCCACATGATTGATGAGAACCTGATCGCTCCTTGTGGAATGAATTGCATTCTGTGCGTTTCATATCAGTTCATGAAAGGTGACCTCAACCAGAAAGGATTCCATAAAAAGTATTGTCCTGGCTGCAACCCGAGAGGATTGCATTGTCTTTTTATGGGTGATCACTGTGAGTTATTGCGAAATGGTAGAGTCCGATTTTGTTTTGAGTGTGCAAATTACCCCTGCAAACGACTGAAGGCATTGGACTCACGCTATCAAAAAAAATATCGGATGAGCATGATTGAAAACCTGACAGTTATCCAGGAACAAGGGCTTCAGACATTTCTGGATCAGCAGGAAACCAGATGGCAGTGTGCAATATGTGGTGCGTTAATCTGCTGCCATATTGGTTTATGTCTCCATTGTGATTTGGAAAAAATTATTCAAAATAAGAAATATCGAAAGGATCTTAAATCTGATGACGGAATCGCTTAACCAGGAAATTCAGGAGTACCGCTTACAGCTGCAAAAGGGATATCTGCAAAAAGCTTATAAAGGAATTATGGCCTTCATGTCGGAGTTGAAAACAATGCTGGGGAAAAAATATCCGGAGTATATTGCTGGAGCCTTGTATTTAGGTTTTATGGACATGACGTATTTCGCATTTACACCTCCTTCTTTAAAAACTAAAAATTTGAAAATTGCGATTGTATACTTGCACGAAGAAGGAAGATTTGAAGGTTGGCTGGGCGGGATCAACCGAAAAATTCAAGCTGAATATATCCGGCTTCTATCTCAGAAACAGCATGGCAATTATACATTATCACGGGTCCAGCCAGGAGTGGACTCAATTCTTGAATCAATTCTGGTGGATGATCCGGATTTTGATCATCCCGAAGAATTGAAACAACAAATTGAGAGTAAAATCACACTGTTCATTCAGGATGTTACGATAATCTTGAATGAAGCTTAAATTCTATATTTCGAATTGCTGTTGTTCCATCAAGGAAATCATGAATACGTTAAAAGAAGGCATAATTGAACGGGATGGCGTCCCCATCCATTTTTGGACTGGAGGAAAAGCGGATGGTCCCTGGCTGGTTTTCACGCATGGAGCTACAATCGATCATCATGAATGGGATCAAACCATTGCTATCGCTGAATTTTCATATCATATTCTTACCTGGGATATGCGCGGTCATGGTCAGTCAAGGCCAGGAAGATTTGGATTGCGGCAAACTGTTGAAGATTTAAAATCCATTCTGGATTATTTGAAAATTAAGCAAGCTTTTTTTATTGGGCATTCTTTAGGCGGAAATATCCATCAGGAATTTGTGTTTTCCTATCCTGACCGGGTAAAAGCGATGATTTTTGTGGGTTGTACCTGGAATTTTCAAAGACTTTCAAAATGGGAATCCATTCAAGTAAAATCAGCCAAATGGATATTCAAATTATATCCCTATCAAAAATTAGTGGATCAATCACTGGAACTGACTGCAAAATCCGTCGAATCACAAAATATCCTGCGGGCAGCGATGGGAACCCTCACAAAAGAAGAGTTGATTCAAATTATGCTGGAAGCAGTCCTTTGTCTGCATTATGAACCAGGTTATGTGATATCGAAACCGCTTTTGTTATTAGTTGGTGATCACGATCGAACTGGGAATATTCGTAAGATTATGCCGGTCTGGGCAAAACAGGAGCCAGATTGTCGTTTCTATGTTGTTCCGAATTCCTTACATGCTCCGAACCTGGATAATCCGGTTTTTTTTCAACAGCATGTATTTGAATTCCTGAAATGCTTTGCTGAACATTCCTAATACATCAACAATCCGAAATACGCATTTACTATTTGAATCAATCGGGAAAAACTTGTTGTTGTGATGTTTTTGTGCGATTCGCAGAAACATCACAACAACAAAGAAACTTCCTCATAAATTGAAATGTTGAAAAAATCCACAGTTTAAATATCGAATCATCTACTCTATAATAAGAATAAAAAAGGAGGAGTTGATTATGGAAAATGCCAATATCTTTTTATTTGTAATTGTCATTGCTGTGGGACTCATCATTATTTTTTTTGGTATCCGACAATACTTCCAGGCAAAAAATGCTGAGAAAAACTGGCTGAATGTGAGCGGTGTGGTACTTGAATCGAATCTTTCATCATTTCGAACTCGAAATTCGCGCGGCAACTACACGACAAAATATCGTCCACATGTTGCTTATCAATACCAGGTGGATGGACAGACTTTTCATAGCGACAGACTTGCTTTTGGTTCGGAAAGTACCAGCGAATCGAACGGCAGAAAGAAAATTGCGATTTATCCTGAAGGATCGCAGGTTACTGTTCATTACGCTCCTGGAAATCCAGCCAAAGCGGTATTAGAGACAAAGGCTTATGGCGTCATTTATAATATTTTACTCGGATTATTTTTTATCGCACTTGGAATCCTCGCGATGATTGTCTCATAAAAATCAGCGATTTAAAAGATGGAAAGAATGTATTGTTTTTATTCTCTCTCTCCTCTGTCTCTTTATTCGAATGATATAGTCACATTTTGTATTGCTGTTTGCGGATTAAGTGCAAGAGGCGCCTGAATTTATTGAATTATTCCGATGTATTATTCCTAAGTTTTGATCAATGGACTGAATCGTGATGATGAGTGAAGCAATTCGACCGATGAAGAAATTATGCGCTCATCAATTGATTTTGTCACAATTCCGGATGGCTTGATGCTGAACCAGAATTCTAAACCCCGGGGAAATATCTTTGTTATCGTGTTTCGTGTTCTGAAAAACTATGCAAAAGAAATACTCTGGGAAAAAAATGAACAACTTGGTTTTTCATTTATCAAGAAATTATGGAATGCCGGCTTCCTTGGCAGAATGGCATTACTTCTGCTCCTCATTGTTCTGATTTGTACCGTAATTCTATTAAATTTTCCTGAAATTCAACGTTCGAATTATTCCATATTCCTGGGAATTGTCGGAATGATTACCGCATTTTCCTATCTGACAGTTTTCGGAATACTACAGTCATCCATAATATTTTTCATAATTTCTGCTTACCTCTGCTGGTTTTTACTGCCAGTGGGAATCCGCCTTTCCGGAACATTGATTTCAGCATTACCAGTATTGTGGCTGTTAATTCTGGGATGGCTAAATACCATTCGAAATCAAAAAACTTGGCAGGAACAACTGGGTTTTTTATTGCTATGTCTGGGAGCTGGTCAGCTCCTTTTTCGTTCTTTTAGTCTGGACAACCTGATTCCAGATTCTTACAGCCTCCTGGCTCGTATCGTTCTTGGCATTTTTTTCTGGCTGATTTTAACCATAAATTGGATTAAAAATATTTTCAAAAAATTTATTTACATATTCGAGAAATCCTATTTGATTTTTATTCTCAGTCTGGTGATTTATGGATCGTTTTTGCTTTTGTCGATTCTGAAAGTTCAGAAATCAACGACAGAAAATTTACTTCTGACCATGCAGCAAGCCCTGGGATTCGCTGATTTTTTCTGGTTCTGGATTGGTTGGAGTGTTTTAGCAGGCGTTGTCAAATTCGCTGAATTTGGTGTCAGGCAAAGCGAATTTTTCTTTTCACTACGATGGTTAAAATTTCTCTCTCCTTTATTATGGGGGATCAGCCTTGTTTTTTGCTGGGTTTCCACCCATCAGATTCCACTTTCAATTCTGCATATTCTGAATGAAATTGGATTTTTAAAATGGACGTATTCCTGGTCAGATTCTTTCTATTTTTCAATCTACTATTTTACTTGGCTGAATGCAACGGTTTTTGGGATTTCACTGATCCTGGTGATTATAAAAAAACTGACTCCTAAAAGCAATCGTATGCTGAATATTCTTTGGATCGGATCATTTTTTTGCATTTTCAGTTTTTATCAAAGTCTTTTTCAAATGAATACGCTGGATATCACCGGCGATCTGTCGATGGATGCATGGTCGTCCTTTCTATTGGCTGGTGGAATCCTCTGGCAATTGGCTAAAGATAGTGAGATTCGCTGGTCTTCGAATTCGAAATCGATTGTATTCTTTTTCTCATCCATTCTTTTATTTATGATCAGTATGATCGCAGTGACACTTGGTGCCAACCTGCCTGATTTCGTCAGTCAGCATACTTTTTATTCATTTATGGGTACGCTTTTCCTGGGGTTCCCGTTGGCAATTTATACGTTGCTTCAACAAATAACAGATGTCAAACCAGTTGATGGAAAATATTTGTTATTCTATTTTTTGTCAGGATGTTTTTCAGCAATGATCTGTCTGATCATCAATCCATTCACTGGATGGCATTTGATGCTGGCACCCGTCTTTTGGGGACTGGCGATTTCGATTCTTCAAAAAAAAGCTTTTATTCCTGATCAGGGATTGCAGAGTGTTATATCCGGCGCTGCATTGTCCCTCGGATTTTCAACATTTTGGCTTTCTCCTGAGTATATACCGATCCCTTTTTTGTCCGTTATGAATCGACTGCAGCTTCGCTATCTGACAATTCCATTGGATAGACCGCTTCTTTTACCGCAACAGTTTTATGTAATGTTGAGCGCAGTGGCAATTGGCGCCTTATTTTTCTGGTTGTGGACGCAAAGGCCAAAGACAACAATTCGAACGATTAATGTAGCAGTCTCCAGTCTTTTGTTATGGACTTTTTTTTCTTTCTTTTTACCCGCTGCTTGAAAAATCTTCATAAATCCAGATGTATCAATAATGATCCGAAATAAAAAAATGTTGTTGTGTTGGTCTGCAAAAAGTGAAAAACCAACACAACAACAAATACTCCCTCTTTTCTCAAAAGGCTATTTCAATTTTCGAATTACTGACCGATCAGCCAGCGTCTTGTATTTAAAAATTTTACGAAACCTTAATTTCCTTTTTCTCCACAGCAGATTCGATCCACTCTCCCATATTCTTTTTCCCATTGTCATCGACGTAATCATAAATACTGTCACAAATCTCATCAAAATAAATTGGTTCATTTTGGTCAGTATGACCGATGATTGTATGGATTTCACCTTTACGAGAGGTTAGTGAAGTTCGCATATTCCTGACATTGTGGATGTAAACACCAATGATCGCGTTACCCCGTTTATAGCTCTCCATGATTTCATGTTTCACATAAGGTCTGTTGAGTGTCTCCGTACCGATGAGAACAACTGTCGCAGAAGTGTCAACGAGATGATCATCAATCCATTGATAAACGGTTTTGTCTCCTGATTGCTTGATTCTTTCGAATTCGGCAGTATCAATGATGTTTGCTTCTTCAATATCATGAAATGCCCAGCTATTGCGTACTACATAAAATCGCTCAATATCCTGAACAAAATAATAACTGAAATAAACGCGTCTTAACATAATGATTCTCCTTGATATGTTTTATTATATAACTTTTTCCGCTTCAAATCTCTGATGCTCCATCTATTCGGAATATGATGAGGATTTTTTATTGTGAAGTTTTTACCGAAAGTGTAAACAACATCACAATAATGAGTAATTCTGTTCATATCTCGAATTCCTGCGGTTATCCTCCCAGATATGCAGCCTGGACTTTGGGATTATTTCTC
>MTKZ01027265.1_pt1 | contig 13256 bp, 6 predicted proteins | sample 1042781 | NCBI WGS metagenome assembly MTKZ01 (sample SAMN06212207, study PRJNA360539) | anaerobic digester metagenome | biome: Wastewater treatment plant; material: sludge; isolation source: anaerobic digester fed with sludge from wastewater treatment plant | place: Denmark: WWTP Viborg ...
AAGCACATATATTGTATACAATGTCTGACCTGATCCTGACATTGTCAAGACCTGATTACCCAAATTCACAAACCCCAAAATCCGTGTGAATTAGTGTCTCATTGCTAGACAAGGAGTTACGGTCCAAATTCACAAAAAGTACCCCCTTTAAGCCCCCCCCCTTGGTGTGTGTGCAGGAGGGGTGCATTTTGAGAGTAAGAGAGAATAAAGAGATTATAAAATATATTAGTATATAATAGTTATATTATAGATATATATGATATATATAGAGATAGAGATATTTGCATAAGGCATCGCAATGCAATACCCCTATCCCCTAACCAATTCTGTCCGGGGCCCACAGAGACCCCTTTTTTGTGAATTTGGACCGTAACTCCTTGTCTAGCAATGAGACACTAATTCACACGGGTTTTTGAGTTTGTGAATTTGGGTGAATTTACCCCCGGGCCCTTTGTTCGTGCAATTCGCGGACAGATCTTGTCCCGGAGGGACAGGGCGGTATTAACGACGGGTTTTTAACCCGGCGCTATCCAGACGAGTGGTACTCCCACAGCTACACCCCCACCCCAGCCAAATGCGGCAGCATTTTGGCTGGGGTGGGGTGTAGAGGGAAAGAATCGATCTTATCCCGACACTGAACGCCGGGTTCAAAACCCGGCGTTACTAGCTCCTTGTCCCTACGGGACATGACAGCGGTCGATGGTAGCTCTGGCGGACCGACCGGTTGAAACCGGTGTTCCGGATTGCCACCGGCTCATTTTTATGCCTCTCCCTTCGAGTAAATCCGTGTAACTCGCGGACAGCCCATTTTTCCTCCGGATGAACGCCATTCGTCACACACTACTATATAGAGGCTGCCGCTCAGCGGGATAAAAATGTTATCTGCTTGTCGGTCAAACAGATAATCCAGACCTTCTGCTGAACTCCTGCAGTAATCCTGCTGATAGTGTGCAGTGGCGTTAGAGAGCAAAGACTGGAGTGTCCACGAATTACACGAATTTTCACGAATTTATAAGAGGGAAAGAAATTGCACGCAGATCACGCAGAAAAACCCGCAGATCACGCAGAAAAAGAGAACAGGCGAGTCCACGAATTACGCGAATTACACGAATTTTATGAGGGCAAAAGGGGAAAAGGGGGAAATTGTGTCTTTCATATTGAGGGGGGCTTGCTCCACATCCCACAAACTCGCTTCGCTCCTTTGCGGGGTTACGTGTCGCTGCGCACCCGCCGCTATGATCTGTCGCCCCTCCGGGGCTTAGTTCTTCCAATCCATAATCAGCCTCTTGTCGGCGCTTACCCACTTTGTTTGAAAGTAGCTACAAAGGGCTGGCGTAGGGCTACAGACATTAGTACCGATGATGACCCAATATATCATTCCAGCGCTGGGATGACACAGTGTGGCCTGCGCTGTGGTAACAAAAAGCTACTTGATCCCATGTGGATCAAGCGAGCCACCAGAACTGGACTTGAGCGAAAAGAATATTACTTCAATAGCACCAGCTTCTTGGAGGTGACCACACTGGGGGTCTTGAGTTGATAAAGATAGATCCCGGCGGGGAGATCTTTCCCATTGATAGCGATCTCGTGCGAGCCGGAACTGAGCTGCTGGCTCTGAACGATTTGTCCGCGCAGGTTGTAGATGGTCAGGGTGCCGCTTTCCCGCTGGGCGACATTGGCTTTGATGGTGGCGGTTGTGCCTACCCGGAAAGGATTGGGCCAGGCGTCGGATAAGCAGGACACATCTGTCAGGTCGGGAGCCAGTTCGTCATCGATGCCTACTCCGGGAGCAAGTTTGGCGATGAAGGCATCAAAACCGCCATGGTTGGTGAGGGCGAGCGGACCCAGGTTCATGTTTGTGGAGTACGCTCCCTGGATGTAGAGGTTTTCATTACTGTCAAAGGAAACGCTCATGCCACTATCTGTATCCACTGCTCCCGCGCTTATGGCCCAGTGCCAATTGCCGCCGGAATCCAGATTTGCGACATAGATATCCTTGCTTCCATTGCTGGTCAATTGGGTCATTCCGAAAGTGGCAGATTCGGAAAACCCGCCAGTTATATATATGTTTCCACTGTTATCGGTTGTCAGGCCATAGCCCCATTCTTCTCCGATTCCCCCGGCGCTCCTTGCCCAGAGCCAATTACCGTTGGTATCCAATTTGCAGACGTAGATATCAGAGCTTCCAGAACTGGTTAGCGTAGTTGTGCCAAAATCAGAACTACCGTAGAAATTGCCGGTCGCGTACAAATTGCCGTCACCGTCAGTGTCGATAGTCCAGCACCAATCAGTCGATATCCCTCCGGTGCGCTTTGCCCAAAGCCAGTTTCCGGCACTATCCAATTTGCCCAGGTAAACATCATAATCGCCGCTGTTGCCCAAGGTGCTGGCGCCGAAAACTCCTGTACCCATATAAACACCTGCTACATAGATGTTTTGGTTGCCGTCCAGGGTGATGCCGTAACCCAGGTCTGTATTGGTGCCGCCAGCCCGGATCGCCCAAAGCCAATTGCCGAAAGTATCTACCTTGGCGATGAAGGTATCGAAATTCCCGCTACTGGTAAGAGCGATCGTCCCGAAATTGGCAGCCAGGTTAAAATAGCCCGTCAGATAACTGTTACCGCTGCTATCCGTGGCAAGGCTATAACCCCAGTCTTCACCGTTTCCTCCGGCGCGTCGCACCCACAGCCAGTTACCATCTGGGTCAATTTTGGCCACGAAGATGTCCCAATCTCCCACACTGGTCTGTGTTATGACGTGGAAATCTACATCTCCGGTAAAAATCCCGGTCACATAGCTGTTGCCGCTGCTATCAATGGCTATGTCGTAACAGCGGTCGTCACCGGTTCCGCCGGTACGGGTTGCCCACAGGCAGTTGCCATTGTGATCCAGCTTGGCGATCAGGAAATCAAAGGAGCCGCTGCTTACGAAGGTATAGGTGCCGATGGTGACGGTGTCCTGAAAAAGGAACACCACATAGTTGTTGCCGTTGCTGTCTGTGGCTTGGGAGTAGGGCTGGTCCCAACCCGTGCCGCCGACTGTCGTCGCCCACAGCCATTGCGGGTCGTTTTGCGCGTATGCCATACTGCCCAGGAAAACTACGAGACACACTAAAATCAGGTTTTTCATGATTACTCCTATGGATCATGATTTGGGGTTGTTATTTTGCCTGCCAGACCCAGCCCGATGAGAGCAAGGTCCTGGCAGGCTCATCGTTTAATATGGGTAGGATAGAACTCCTTCACTTCAAGAGCACCAGTTTTTTGACCGCGCTCACAGTTTGGGTCTTGAGTTGGTAAAGGTAGATTCCTGCAGGCAGGCCGTTGCCATCCACGCTGATCTGATGGGCTCCGGAAGTGAGCTGATGGCTTTGAACGATTTGTCCGCGCAGGTTGAAGAGCGTGAGGGTGCCTGTTTCCCGCTCCGCGATATTGGCTTTGAAGGTGGCGGTTGTGCCTACCCGGAAAGGATTGGGCCAAGCGTCGGATAAGCAGGACACATCTGTCAGGTCGGGAGCCAGTTCGTCGTCCACAGGGGTCCCGGAGCTGAGTTTCCCGACCCAGATATCCAATCCTCCGGCGCTGTTCAGCCAGGTGCTGCCAAAGGCGACAGATGACGTGAAACAACCGCCGACATAGTAGTTACCGCTGCTATCGGTGACGATGCCGAAACCTACGTCCACATTGTTACCTCCGATGCTGGTCGCCCAAAGGCAATTTCCCTCGTGGTCCAATCTGGCGATAAAGATGTCCTGACTACCTTGGCTGGTGTATGTGTGGTTTCCCAGTTCGAAGGTCAGCGAGAAGCAGCCGATCGCGTAACAATTTCCGTAATTGTCCATGTAAACGTCTCCGCCATAGTCCTGAGCGGTTCCTCCGGCGGGCAGCGCCCAGAGCCAATTGCCGCTGGGATCGAGCCTGGCGATGAAAATATCTTGATCCCCGACACTGGTATAATGGAAGGTGCCAAAATCCGCAAAGCCCCGGAAGTATCCGGTGACCAGGGAGTAGCCGTTGCTGTCGGTGGAGATCGCATAACCCGCGTCTTCGCTGGTCCCTCCGGCTTTCTTCACCCAAACCCAGTTGCCGTCTCCGTCCAGTTTGGCCAGGCAGATATCCCAGTTTCCCGTGCTGGAAAGGGTTGTAGCGCCAAAGGTGAGGGTACCGTTCAAGCCGCCGATGATGTAGGAATTACCGCCGTCGGTGGAAATGTCGTTTCCATACATATTGCCGGATCCCACAGCCTGGGTCACCCAGACCCATTCCGCGTACATATCCAGTTTGGCCACAAACACGTTGTAACCCGTGTTTCCGGTTAGGGTGAGTGTGCCGAAGGACGCAGTGCCGGCGTATGCTCCTGTGACCAGGATGTCTCCGTTGCTGTCCGGGATCAGGCGGGTTCCTCCATCGAAACCGGTTCCGCCGGCTCCGACGGCCCAGAGCCAATTGCCGTTGGTATCAAGCTTGGCTACGAAGATGTCTTCCGCCCCGTTGCTGGTCAAGGACATGGAGCCAAACTGAGCCGTGCTTTTGAAGTAACCCGTGACGTAAACGTTTCCTTCGTTATCCGTGCAAACGCCATAGGCGTCGTCTGCCATGGAGCCGCCGGCGCGTTTGGCCCAGAGCCAAATTCCGTTGGGGTCAAGCTTGCCTACAAAGATATCCATAGATCCAGCGCTCGACAGGGTTGTACCGCCGAAATCGGCAGTGCCGGTAAAATAGCCGGCTACATAGCTGTTGCCGGAGCTGTCCAAAGCAATGCGCGTGGCTTCGTCAGCGCCGCTGCCTCCGGCTCCTGACGCCCACAGCCATTGCGGATCGTTTTGCGCGCTGAGAACGCCGCCCAGGGCAAGGATGAGACATACAAAAATGAGTTGCTTCATGATATCCTCCTTTGGATACATGCTTGTCCTTGTGTTTTCTGTCTGCCTGGCCTCACTGCTGAGAGCGAGGCCCTGGCAGGCGCGTCAATATGATCGGATCTGTCCGATACAAAACTATTTCAATAGCACCAGCTTCTTTGTGCTGTTGGAACTGGGAGTCTTGAGTTGATAAAGATAGATTCCAGCGGGAAGACCGGTTCCATTGATAGCGATCTCATGCGAGCCGGAACTGAGCTGCTGGCTCTGGATGACCTGACCGCGCAGGTTGTAGAGCGTGAGGGTGCCTGTTTCTCGCTGGGCGACGTTGGCTTTAATGGTGGCGGTAGCGCCAACCCGGAAAGGATTGGGCCAGGCGTCGGACAAGCTGGATACGCCCGTTACTTCTGGCGCCAATTCATCATCGATACCCACTCCGGGGGAGAGTTTTCCAACCCAGATATCCCTTTCACCAGCGCTGGTCAGCGAGGTTGCGCCAAAATCCGTTGTTCCGGAAAACGCTCCTGTGGCGTAACCATTCCCCTCACCATCCAGGCAAAATCCCCAGCAGCTATCATTGGAAATTCCGGCTACAGTGATCGCCCACAGCCAGTTGCCGTCAACATCCAGCTTGGTTACAAAGAGATTGTAAAGACCGCCGTTGGGCAGCACTATGGTGCCAAAATCGGCGTCAGCGCCATAATAATAACCGTTCACATAACAGTTTCCGCTGTTGTCCAGAGATATGCAGCATCCGACGTCGGTGTAATCGCCCATCACGTAGTTACCGCCCGCGCGCTTGGCCCACACCCAGTTGCCCTCATTATCCATCCGGGCGATGAAGATATCATAGGAACCGCTGCATTGCAATGTGGTCGTGCCAAATATAGCCGTGCCCGTAAACGGACCAGTGACTGCGCTGTTGCCGCTGTCATCAGTGGAAACGCTCCATGCTCCGGCTAATCCGGAACCGCCGCAGCAGTTTGCCCAGAGCCAGTTGCCGTCGGGATCGAGTTTGGCGACAAAAGCATCATCGCCATTGGCATTGAGAGTTAAAGGGCCAAGATTGACGGCGCCATACACGTATCCGGAGACGTAGCAGTTTCCGTCGGCGTCCGTGGACACGCAATCACCTTCGTCCCAGCTCGTGCCGCCCGCGCTCTTTACCCACAGCCAATTGCCGTTGGTATCCAGCCTGGCGACAAAAATGTCGTGGCTGCCTGCGCTGCTCACTGTCAAGGCTCCAAAACTGGCAGTACCTTGAAACCTTCCGGTGAGATAGCAGTATCCGTTGTCGAAAGCGACGATGTTTCCCCAGTCTTCATAAGGTCCGCCGGCGCGCTTGGCCCAAAGCCAGCTGCCGCTGGGATCCAGTTTGGCGATGAAAATATCCGCTGAGCCAGTGCTGGTCAGGGTGGTGGAGCCGAAATCGGCGGTGCCGGAGAAATATCCGGTCACATAGCTGTTCCCATCCCCATCGGTGGAAATGCTCATGCCTTTGTCGTCACCTGTTCCGCCGGCCCGGACTGCCCAGAGCCAGTTGCCGTTGGCGTCCAGTTTGGCACAAAGATTTCATTGCTTCCCAGAGTGGTGAGATGGGTGCCGCCGAATTGGGCGGTGTCCAGAAAGAACCCGGTGGCGTAGAGATAGCCGTAGTTGTCCCGAGAGATGCTGTAGCCGATATCGTTGCCCGCGCTGCCGGCACTTGTGGCCCACAGCCACTGCGGGTCGTTTTGCGCGCTGAGCACGCCGCCTAAAACAACCAGTAAACAAGCAAGTAAAATGGTTTTCATGATTTCCTCCTTTCAGGAACCTCCGTCTGCATTGCGCATCCGAAGCCGTCCAACCATCAGGGGCGTATTTTAGTATATAAATGTCGGAGCGCTAAATTATGTCAAGTTATTTTTGTGATCATTAAATCACGATGTGAGTTTATTTCCCATTGAGAGGGATTATTTACCCTGTCACCCACCCCAAACGCTTTATTGAAAGCCCTGCGTGAAGCGCCCTCACCGGAAAGCGTGGATTGGCCTGGGAAAATTAGCTGTCCACGAATTACACGAATTTGATAAGGGGAATAGGGAAAAGGGTAAAAGAGCTGTCCACGAATTACACGAATTGCACGAATTTCATGATAAGAGGGGCATTATCAAAGAAATCCCCGATGTTAAGAAAAAAGGCCCGGGCCGATATATTAAAGGCTAATCCAGGACTACCGCCTTGACGAGGTAAAAAAGCCTCTGTTCGGGCGGGAATACCGCCATCCACCAGTTATAGATCGTAGTTACGCCGGTCGGGGCGAAAGGCCCCTGCGGGTTGGTGGCGCTGTAGATCCTGTAATAGTCAACTGTGAGGTTGTTGCCGTTGGTGTCATGGTTCACGGGATCCCATTGCACAAGGAGGAAAGGCGGCGAATAGGCAGCAGTCAGGTTTTGCGGTGCGAGCGGGATGAGCGGCCCGTAGTTGGAGGTCGGTTGCGCTATGAAGGCGTCGGATTGCCCCGTACTGGAGAGCAAGGTACCGCTGAAGCGGACCGTGTTTTCAAAATCGCCGGCCACGGTCACCCGCCATCCGCCGAAGGACGAATAGCCCGCAGTTATTCCCCGACCGAAATCTGAGCCCTCCCTTCCCGCGCGGACCGCCCATTGCCAATTGCCGTTGGTGTCCAGGGCGGCGGCGTAGATGTCGTCGCTACCGCCGCTGGTGAGCGAGGTGGAACCGAATCCGGCCGTGTTGCGGAAACTGCCCGTGATGTAGACCTTATCGCCGAGGTCGATGCCGAAGCCCTGGTCCTGGCCGCTTCCCCCGGCGCGGACCGCCCATTGCCAGCTGGAGCCGTCGGCGCTAAGCTTGGCCACGCAGATATCATTGCTGCCGCTGCTGGTGAGGATCTGGTTGTAGGCGAAGGTGGCAGTTCCGGTGAAGCTGCCGACCACATAACTTATCCCGGTCAGGTCGGCGTCGATGTGGTAACCCCGGTCAAAACCGCTTCCCCCGGCACGCTGGACCCAAAGCCAGTTGCCGTTAGTATCGATTTCCGCGATGAATAGATCCTGCCCGCCGGCGCTGGTGGCGGACCAGGGCCAGAAATAGATCCCGCCTTCGAAACTGCCGGTGACAAAACTGGTCCCGGTACTGTAATCGGTGTGGATGCCGTAGGCGCGGTCGCTGTTCCAGGTATCCCAGTTGGCACCGGCCTTGGCGGCCCAGAGCCAGTTGCCGTTGGGGTCGATCTTGGCGACGAAGACGTCGTCCGAAAGGTCGCTGTGGGAAAGATAAATCGAGCCGAAATATGCTCCGCCGGTGCTCGCGTAGTAGGAACCGGTCACATAGGCGTTGCCCGCGTTGTCGTTGGAAATGCCCATCCCGTAATCCTCATAGTTGGCACCGGCCTTGACCGCCCATTGCCAGGCGCCGTTGGAGTCCAGTTTGGCCACAAAGATGTCGGGATAACTGCTGTTGGTACTGGTCAGGGTCGTGGTCCCGAAGGTGGCCGTGCCGGTGAAATCCCCCGTGAAGCACATGTAGCCGAGGCCGTCGTTGGAAATGCCGACTCCATGGTCGTTGTTGGCTCCTCCGGCGCGGACGGCCCAGACCCAATTGTTGTTTTGATCGAGTTTGGCGATGTAGATGTCCGTGCCGCCGGCGCTGGTCAGGATGGTGGAACCAAAATAGGCAGTGCCGCTGAAACTGCCGATGATATATTTATTGGCCCCGCCCGGGAAAGCGCTTTGCGTGGCCAGGTCGCTGACCAGGTCCTCGTCCCCGCCGCCGCCGCTTGCAGCCCACAGCCAGCCCGGATTCTGCGCGAAAGCCCCAACCGTCCCCAAAAATAATAAAACGAATAACGCGGCTCGTTTCATTTCAACCTCCCCGGCTTCTGAACCGTATATTATGGAGCGCGGAAGCCGATCTTCAAAATGATGATCTCTTTTTTAACGAATTGCGTTTGCCTGTCAAGCAAAATAACGTCTTGTCAGGGAGCAGTGCGCACCGCCTTGATGTAATAAAAGCCCAAGGGTTGGAGCGCCGCGCCCGTTATAAACCCTCACTGAAAACTTCAAATCCAATCACCAAAACTTCAAATGTCCAAGTCCGAAAGATGATGAGCCATACGAGTTGGATGTTCTAACAATGCTAACTTCTTTCTGATCATCATATTGTGTTTATAGCATTGGATTCGGCAAAACTATAGGGAATGTCCAAGTGCTTCTATAAATGGTGGTAGATTTGAAGTTTTGGTGATAAAACTGGGTTTCTTGACATAGGAAAGTCCAAGACCAACTAAACATGTGTGCATGTCATATCTTACTTTCCTGTAATGTGATATCATCTGTTGTCCAAGTGAGAACGATTTGAAGTTTTCGGTGAGGGTTTATAGCTCCACTTCAGCACTCTTCAGATAATTGGTTTAGTACAGGCAGACCCGTTTGGTCAAGACAGTTCTATCCTCGATACGGGCTTTGATCAGATAGACTCCGGAGCCCAGACGATAACCCATGGCATCCCTGCCATCCCAGTTATAGACCTGTCCGCCTCTGTCATTTAGGCTTCCACTCTGCAGAGTGCAGAGCTTTTGCCCGCGCAGGTTAAAGACGTCCAGACGGCATTCTCCTTGAGTGGAACTGAGCTCCAGCTTCATGTTATCCCTGGCCGGATTGGGATAGGCAGAGAGGCTCAGCATCTGTGGCACGGGCAGCACCGGGTCGTCGTTATCCACCGGTTGCAGGCTTGCTCTGGCGTGATGGATAAGCCCTGCGGGGAAGTCTGTATACATTCCCTCGCCGCTTAACCACAGCACGATATCCAATTGGTCAGTCCCAGCCGGGATCAGCTCCAGCCTGCTGTTGTGGCGGTTGAAATCCTCAGGCAGCCAGCTCAGGTCGCAGCTTTCTGCGTGGTGAAGCTCTCCGTTGTTTTCCATATCCAGTATCTGCAATTGCTCTTGGTTATCCAGATAGGCCAGAATCTTGCGATTGCCGGGCAGCACTGCCACGTTGAAGAGAGTGCTCTCCAGATCACCGAAGCCTGCCACGGGCTGCACTGTTCCGGTGGAAGCATCGCAGAGGCTCACATGGAAAGAGTAGTCTCCACCTTCACCGGTCTGCACCAGGATCTCACTCACCAAGCCCAGATTATCGGTTCCCAGCGCCAAACCGTTGATCATGCCAAACTGGCCTTCATAGCCCAGTTCTGTCAGGCTATTTCCTTGCTGCTTATATAAATGGTTGTTCAGGCTCAGGAGGTTAAATTCTGTCCCTTGGGCAAATTGCTTTCCTATCTGCGGATTCTCAATTTCTTCAATCCGGCAAATGTATTCATCGCTCAAAGTGGGCTGACCATAGTATACCAGAGCGCTGATCTTGGGTCCAAAAGGCCAGATGAGCGCAGTGGCATCTTTGAAGCCGATTCTGGAGTCATAGCGATAGTCCTTTTTGTAACCAATCCCACTACCAGGTGCTCCGGGGTAATTGACGCTGTTGAGAGTCCAGCCAAGTGCAGGATCCTCATAGACAAGCGCGGAAGATCCACCACAATAGTCCATATCGATGTTCCAAGCTCCCTCACCATTCCACTCCACATCATAGAGCGACCTGTGCATATAACCCCGGGTATGCTGGATCATGCTGCCCCAGACTTGCAGCGTACCTCGCTCCAAATAGGGACTCCGCTCCGGCCAGAGGGGATTGTACCAGGGATAATCCACATGCTCAGGCCAGGGAAAAACAAGGGTCTGAGGGAACTTCCTGCGATGCAGGTCTATATAGTCCCATGTCTGTCCGCCGTAACTATGCACAGCCGGCACAGAAGGATGCGGATGCTGATACTCAAAGCTAAAGACTCCATTCTTGCGGGGATTGGCTGGATTATTCCCCAAAGCAAAGACTGAGGCATAGATCTTGATGGGATCTGCATCCTGTCTGGCAATATGGACCCGGATACCACTAACGGGGTCAAGATAGCCGTATTTGACCAGTACCGATTTCTCTGAGATCAGGCTAACTTTATCTGTGGTGTTCAGGGGTTCCAAAGGTGACTCTCCGGGAGGCGTTCCCGCCAGGGTGATATCTCCAATGATGTAGATAGTATCTCCGCAAGCCCAATTCTGTTTCCCGGCAAAATTGCCCTTGATCCAGAGCCGGTTGGCACTGTAAAGCTGTGTATTGGCACAATTGCCCCCGGGCAGAGGAGTCCAGATAGTATCCCTCAGGGCAACCATATTTGTGAAAATTGGCTCATCCAAAGGGATATCGGGATAAACGTTGTACACTTCAAAAGGCACAAGCTCCGGCGGCGTGATGCTTCCCAGCCAGGCTTCATAGGTGGAGCCCTGAACGTTTACCATCACGATCTTGGAGGGGTCGTAGTTCACTGGACCAACTGGCTGGTAAGCAGATAAATCCAGGCGCGGCAGTTCGAGCTCAGGGACGTTTTCCAAGATTCCCGCCGGGAACATTATGGGTAAGTCACTACCACTGTAGGTTCCGCCTAGTTCACCGCTGCACATTGCCAACTGCTCGAACACAGGACAGTTCGATGGTGCAAGAGATGCTGAACAATCCACAAAAATGTCTCCATTGGTGCGGTAGGGACCGCCTATGTAGTCATAGGGGCCAAATCTCACCCCGGTGCCATTGATGGAATCGGGATTGAAGGTGTAACCCTGTGGAACAATGTAGTCCGAGCCATTCAGTTGATTGTGAAACTCCTCCATCTTCCACTGCGGATAGGGAAGATCCAGAGAGTAGGATCTGTATACTCCGTTGTCAAAGTAAACTATAGGATTGTTCTCAAAGCTCCTGCCTGCCGTAAAATGAGACCAGGTGCCACCCCATGTATCCAAAATTGACAGCTTCCGCTCAAAGCCATCCATATAGGAGACCACCAGCAGTTGACCGTCCCGCAGGATGCTGGGCTGGGTAAGGCAGGGTTCGCTGAGGGGAAGACTATAAAACGACCAAGTTTGCCCATCATCCATACTGTGTTTTAGAATGATTTCCGTGCTTAAGTCCGGATCGTTGCCAGGGTTGTTGTTATAGGCGATAGCAATCTGGTTGCCGTGGTGATTAACTGCATACTTGCCGGCAAAATGCCCTGTGCCTATTTCTGCAAAAGGACTGATTTCTGCTTGCACAATGCCGCAAAACAGAAGCAAAGCTATTGTAAAAGCAAGAACTTTCATTAGCTCCTCCCGGGCTTGAATTCAGCTCTAATTCTTCGGTATTAACTATGTGATGAGCAAATTTTGTTCCAAACAGATTGACTATCTGGATAGAATGCAGATGACGCAGATTGAGCAGATTCATGCGAGTTAATCCTACAAATGAACACATATGAAAGAACACACATTAACACGTACTCCAAGGGAGACCCAGCCACTCACAAGCTCCTGTCAAGTCCTGAAATAGCGGACAGTTTTTTTGGGTTTTCTGAGGCATTGCCAAAATGAGTATGGGTGGGCACAGTATAAACCCTCACCGAAAACTTCAAATCGTTCTCACTTGGACAACAGATGATATCACATTACAGGAAAGTAAGATATGACATGCACACATGTTTAGTTGGTCTTGGACTTTCCTATGTCAAGAAACCCAGTTTTATCACCAAAACTTCAAATCTACCACCATTTATAGAAGCACTTGGACATTCCCTATAGTTTTGCCGAATCCAATGCTATAAACACAATATGATGATCAGAAAGAAGTTAGCATTGTTAGAACATCCAACTCGTATGGCTCATCATCTTTCGGACTTGGACATTTGAAGTTTTGGTGATTGGATTTGAAGTTTTCAGTGAGGGTTTATAGCTCCATCAGCCCCAAGAGTACATGGCCAATTAGAAGCCGAAATAACTTTAATTTGGTTTGCTTGACAACCTATCTTGAATTTTGGTGTGTTAGCCATATGAATCTCCTTGTTAGATTAGACTAAGTTCACATATAAATATCTTCAAATTTCTGTCAATATAAATAGTTACTTGCATTCCTCGAATTCAATTTATAAGTATGCTCACTTATTTTTTCAAATCGTATCACCATTTTTTCAAATCGGCAGTTTTGAGGGTTTGCGATATCACGATTTTTTCAAACGAGTATCACGAATTTTGCAAATCATCTTATTGCTTAAAACATAAGGTAGTTCATGTCTTCTAACTCGCAACCAGATAGTTGCAAAAAAACCATTAGCGGCCTGTCAGTAGCATTATGCAGCTGTTTTCCTCATCCTCGGTTTCGGATTTATGCATGATTCCTTACGCATTTTTCCCAGTATTCCGGGTTGGATGAAGGTGCCCAGCTTCAGGATCCCCTCTCTTGATAAGACTTTGTACCCGCTTCCGTTGATGCCAACCATGCCAATCGATGCCAGTGCTTCCAGATAGGCAAAGACCAGTTGCCTG
>MTKZ01011407.1_pt1 | contig 13255 bp, 12 predicted proteins | sample 1042781 | NCBI WGS metagenome assembly MTKZ01 (sample SAMN06212207, study PRJNA360539) | anaerobic digester metagenome | biome: Wastewater treatment plant; material: sludge; isolation source: anaerobic digester fed with sludge from wastewater treatment plant | place: Denmark: WWTP Viborg ...
CCGAGGTGCTGCCCATGTTGCCGAACACCATGGTCACGATGTTGACCGCGGTGCCCAGTTTCTCGGAGATGCCCTCATGCTTGCGGTAGTCGACCGCGCGCTTGCCCATCCAGCTCTTGAAGACGGCCTCGGTGGCCAGGCGGAGCTGCTCGTAGGGATCCTGGGGGAAATCGAAGCCCTTGTACTTCTTGACGATCTCCTTGTACTTGGCGGCCACTTCCTTCAGGTTCTCGGCGGTCAGGTCGAAGTCCATCTTGACGCCGGCCTGTTCCTTCGCGCTGTGCAGCACGTGCTCGAACTCAGTGTCGGGGATCTCCAGCACGACCTTGCTGAAACCCTCGATCAGGCGGCGGTACGCATCCCGCGCGAAGCGTTCGTTGCTGGTCAGCTCGGCCAGGCGCTCGACGGTGACGTCGTTCAGGCCAATGTTGAGGACGGTGTCCATCATGCCGGGCATGGACTCTTTCGAGCCGGAGCGGCAGGAGACCAGCAGCGGGTTCTCGGGATCGCCGAAGCCCTTGCCGGTAGCCTTTTCGGTCGCCTTCATTGCGGCGACTTCCTGCTCCCACAAGCCTTCCGGGAACTGGCCGCCCTCGGCGTAGTACGCGTTGCATGCCTCGGTCGTGACCGTGAAACCGGGGGGGACCGGCAGACCGATGCGGGTCATTTCGAAAAGATTCGCGCCCTTGCCGCCCAGCAGTCCGCGGACGGCATCCCAGACACCTCCAACCTGCTTCTCAGCCTCTTCGATCTCGGTGAACAAGTAGACCCATTTCTTCGCCATAGTACCAACTCCTCCTGTTAAAGAATACGAAGATTATGCGCCGGCACTTTAGCATCGGTTCCTGGCTGAAACACTTTGTCAAAAGACCGGTCATGAGGAAACAGAAGCCGCGGTAATCCGCCTGAAGCCGTTACGCTTCAGGCGGCGCCTTTCGATTATAGATGAATACGATGGAATGGCAAAATGGGGCGCGGCGATTTGCGGGAAGGAGAGCGGCCGCGGAGCCGATTCACGAGGAATGCTTCTCAGAGGTCAGTCGCTCCAGCGCTCTTCGTCGATGTTATCCTCGTCCTCCTCATCTTCCTCTTCGTCGAGATCTTTCCAGCTGTCCTCACCGAGCTCGTCGATCTCCAGGTCCTCGTCGTCCTCGTCCTCCCAATTGAGGTCTTCGACGTGTGCGGGCAGATCCAGCTCGTCGCCGGATTCCACGGGGATTTCCTCGTACGTAGCGCAGTAGCCTTCGCGGTCGATGCGGATTTCTTCTGCGCCGCAAACGCCGTTGTCCCAATTGACGCAGTCTGCCAGTTTGCAGTAGACCTTGACGCTCATGCCTTCCTCCTCGTCGACGGCTACACCTGCGCAGGACGGTCTCCGGGACATAACACGCGCCCTACGCGGGCGGGAGAATGCCATAAGATGCGGAGATGCGCAAATTAAGGTTTGGGGGTAGAGGGGTGCTCGGACGAGCGCATCGCATCTTTCTCCACATCGACAACAAATGGGATCTGCTGCAACTTGCCTGCATATCTGAACTCGAACCAGGCTTTGTATTCCCCGGGTTTTGGGAACTTCACGGCAAACTCCAGGTTATTGCGATTGGCGAACTCCGGTCTCAGAAAGGTTGTGACTTGTTCATCGACGATATACAGGTGGAGGAATGCCCCAGACTCCATCTCGATTTCGCCCGTGCGCACCTCGCCTGCTTCATCGATGGCTTCGAAATAGACAGCGCTATCCTGCCCCGCCACCAACGGCCCCCTGGTCTTAAGGGTGATCTGCAACCCGGCGATCGTTTGCGTGGCCGATGGATCCGGCGCCAAGACGGCTGCAGGCGTTTCGGCAGAACCGACGTCGATGGGCGCGGCCAGGGTCACGGGCTGGCCCCCAAGCGGCCGGAACTCGACGAACGCGACATACTGCCCCTCGGTTGGAAATACGACCGTTGGCCGGGCCGCGCGGGAATCGAACGATGGCGGCGGGACCGTGGGCTTCGGGGATGCAGGTTGGGCGCTCGCCGGCGCCGCGCCCATACCCATGCCTGATCCCGTAGTGCCTGAGCCCAAGGGTTTCAGGAACAACGGCGCTGCTTGCAGCGAGGTCAGATCGCGGGGGGCCACTGCGAAATACGCATAGGTCGCAGACCTGCCAAACGCGCTTACCTCGAAGTCGGTCAGGCGTTTGCCGAACTGATCGAGGATTTCCATTTTCAGTGTCGTGGGTTTCCCGACCATAAACGGGGTGGTCTGATCGATGAAGACCCGGTAGGCGTTGGTGTTGCGCCCCGGCAGGCTCTTCGCCATCCCAGCATTTGCCTGGGCCGGCATCAGCCAACCGACGGAGAGCGCGATCAGCAGCGCCAGTGCGCCCGCAGGGGCGACCAGGCGTGGCGTCAGTTCGACCAGCTGGCGGGCGAGCGATTTTGGCGCTGCGACCTTGTGTACATCGTAACCACGCAGCCGCAGGCTGTTGGTCACCACGAAGATTGAGCTGAAGGCCATTGCCCCGGCCGCAACCATCGGGATCAGAAATCCGAAAGCCGCAAGTGGGATCAGCACGATATTGTAGAAGAAGGCCCAGGAGAGGTTCTGCACGATCGTCTGCAGCGTGCCGCGCGACAGGGAGATCGCGCGCGCCACGCCGTGCAGGTCGCCGCCGACCAGGGTGATGCCGGCCGCCGCCATTGCGACATCCGTGCCTGTTCCAATGGCGATGCCCACGTCGGCCTGCGCCAGCGCGGGCGCATCGTTGATGCCATCGCCCACCATGGCCACCATCTGGCGCGTCTTGCCGTTCTGCCCGACCTCCTGGAGCCTCTTGACTTCGGCGACTTTATCGCCGGGCAACACTTCGGCCAGCACGCGCTCGATGCCGACCTGCTTCGCGATCACTTCCGCGGTGCGTTGGTTGTCGCCCGTAATCATCACGACATCCAGGCCGAGCTGGCGTAGCTCAGCGATGGCCTCCCGAGATCCGGGCTTTACCGTGTCTGCAACCGCCACCAGGCCGATCAACCGCGCTGGGGCGTCGCTCTGCGCGGGGCGCACCGCGACAAGCATCGCAGTTTTTCCTTCAGACTGCAGCCGCGCGATGTCGCCCGCCAGCGCTTCAATCGTGATCCCTTCGTTCTGCATCATCCGCGGGTTGCCGATGATGAGGCTCTGATCTTCCACCGTCGCGCGAATGCCGAAGCCGCTGACCGCCCTNNCCCTTTGGCCGCTGCGGCTTCGACCATCGCGCGGCCCAGGGGGTGCTCGGATCCGCGCTCCGCGCTGGCAGCCAGGCGCAACACGTCATCAGCGGTGAACGATGCCGCGCCCACGGCCGGGGCGTCCACTGCAATGACGTCCGTCACTGCCGGCTCGCCGCGGGTGATCGTACCGGTTTTGTCCAGCACCACCACCTTGACCCGGCCCGCGCGTTCCAGGGCTTCGCTGTTCTTGAACAGGACACCATTCTCCGCGCCCTTGGTCGTGCCCACCATGATCGCGGTCGGCGTTGCCAGGCCCAGCGCACACGGGCACGCGATCACCAGCACTGCCACCGCATTGATCATCGCCCCGGACCAATCGGCGCGGGTCAGCAGCAGCCAGCCGGCGAACGTCACCAGCGCAATGGCAATCACGACGGGCACAAAATAGGCGCTGATCCGGTCCGCCAGTTTTTGGATCGGCGCCTTGCTGCCCTGGGCCTCCTGCACCATGCGCACGATCTGGGCCAGCGTCGTGTTCCTGCCCACCTTGCTGGCCTCGAATTTGATCAGCCCTTCCTTGCTGATCGTCGCGCCGATAATCTCATCGCCGGGGCCTTTGCTTACCGGCATCGATTCACCTGTGAGCATCGATTCATCGAAGGTCGAGCGACCGTCGCTGATGATGCCGTCCACGGGGACCTTCTCGCCGGGCCGCACGAGCAGCGTGTCGCCCACGACGACCTGGTCCACGTCGATCTCGGTCTCAACGCCGTCGCGGATGACGTGAGCGGTGCTTGGTCGCAAGCCCATCAAGGCTTTCAGCGCTTCGGATGTTTTGCCGCGGGCGCGCGCTTCGAGGAACTTGCCCAGCATGATGAGCGTGATGATCGCCGCGCCCGTCTCGAAGTAGACGTTGGGACTCGGAATCAGGCCGGCTACGACGCCCACGCTATAGCCGTAAGCCACCGAGGACCCCAGGGCAATCAAGACATCCATGTTGGCGCCGCCCGCGCGCAAGCTTTTATATGCTCCCACGTAGTACTGCCAGCCCACCACGAACTGTACGATCGTTGCTGCGACGAGCATCGCCAGGAGATCGCCCGAAAAAGGTGTGATAAAGTCACGCGCCATGCTGTACGCGACCAGCGGCACGGTGAAGATCAGGCCGATGATCAGCAGGCGTTTCTGGCGATTGACTTCCGCCGCGCGCACGTGAGCCTCGGCATCCTCGATCGACTCGGCCTCGCCTGCCTGAACCAGATCGAAGCCCGCCTTCCGGACGGTCCTGGTCAGCTCGCCAATGCTGGTCAGGCCTGGGATAAACCGGAGGGTTGCGCGTTCAGTCCCATAACTCACGCTGGCCGCAAGCACACCTTCCTGCCGGGCGAGCAATTTCTCCAGCGTCAGCGCATCGGAATTATCCCGCAGGCCGGTAATGGGCAAGTCGATATTGCCGGTTGGAATGCCGTAGCCGATCCGTTCGACGCGTTCGATGATGCCGTGTTCGTCAAGCTGTGCCGGATCGAAGATGACGGTGAGCTTCTCGCTGGCCAGATTCACATTGGCCACGTCGACGCCAGGCAGCTTGCGAACATTCCGCTCGATCGACGCAGCGCAATTGGCGCAGGTCATGCCCGTCACCGGGAATGTGAGATTCTTTGTCTGAGCCATCCATTACCTCTGAAAGCAGTGCGGTTGGCCCGCGGTGGGCCATCCTGGCGGGCTAGGACCTGCGAGGTCTCCGGGCGACGAAGTCGTACGACCTCGGAGGTCTGGGCGACATCCCCAATCTGCGACTCGTTTAGAACATTGCTGCAGCGTCGGGAGCTTTGTTCTGGCGCAACGACTGGATCNNAGCGCTCGGGATCCTTGTCGAAAGTCTGCTTGCAGCCGGGAGCACAAAAATACACCGTTTCGCCGTGATACGCGCTCGTCAACCTGGCTGTCGCGACATCCACCAGCATGTCGCAGACCGGGTCTTTGGCGTACTGCTTGTGGCTGCTTTTCTCCACCAGCCGGATTAATCCCACGTACACCGTCAGGCAGATGACGGTCGTGAAGGCCGCGGTAACCCAAACCGCTGCCGGGGAGACGTTGATCATGACGCCCAACATGCCCCCCATCATGCCGCCCATGAAGCCGCCCATGCCGCCATCCATCGCCCCCATCAGCCCACCCTGGCTCCCGAAGCCGGCCCCGAATGCCAGCCCGACCGTGACGCCGACCAGGTTGCTGATGAACATGTCGGTCGCAGCCCCGATGAAGAAGCCGATGGCGATGCCCGACATCATGCCGAAGGTCATCCCGATCATCATGCCGAGCATCTCCGTAACCGCGGCCCGGTAGCGCAAGAGGTAGATGCCCACGCCGGCGCTGATTGCTGCAAAGCCGACGGACAAGGCAACTGCTGTGATGATATCCATCGATCGTCTCCTAATTGAACTTTACCGTGAATTCAAAGCGCAGCTTCGCCGTTTCCCGGCCCGGTCGCTCGACGATCGCGATCACCCGCCAGGGCCCGGGCATCGAGAAGTGCACTTCGCCCATGTAATGGCCGTTTCCGGCCGGGTCAGCCGGCACGAGGTAGGGACCATGGCTCATGTTTGTCATATCGGTGTCGAAAGTGACCTTCGCATCCGTGACGGGCTTGCCATCGGTCCCGACCAGGTACGCGTCCATCTTGGCTGCACCCCGCACGGGTTGCGCCGGTTTGCTGCTGAGCCATGCTAAAAGATCACCGCTGTGCTGGCTGCCCAACGTGGCGCCCGCAGGCGCCAGGGCCTTCTGGGCCGTATCCAGGGCAGGCGCCGGCGCAGCCGCGGCGACCACCCCGGCTTGCCTCGGCGCCGCCGCTCCACACCCCGCCAGGAGCACCATGACTGCCAGGGCCGCCAGGACCGGCCCAACAAAACGCATCTTGTTCATGCCTCTCCTCATCTCAGTTCTTGGTCTTGACCTGGACCTGCACCGTAGCCTCCCCGCCCTTTTCGTACCGAAGCGTCAGCGGGAAAGTGTCGCCGGTCTTGAGATCCTTGCTCAAGCCGAAAAGCATGACATGGAGCGATCCGGGCTTGAGATCAACCGAGCTCGACGCGGGCAGGGGGATGTTCGGCACCTGCTGCATCTTCATACCGCTTGCCATATCCCCCACCATTGTGTGCAGCTCCGCGCGGGCGGCCACATCGGTCTTGGCCGCCACCAGCGTGTCCGCCTGGCTGCTCGAATTTATGAGGGTCATGAAAACGCCGCAGTCGCCGCCGGCTGCACAGGCATAGGAAAATGCGTTGCTGGCTGTCAGGCTCTTGTCGGCACAGCCGCTCAGCGCCGCCACGACGGACACAAGCAACAGGCTCAGGATGAGATAGCGTCGCATGGTCTTCCTCCTCGGTTGTGTTTGATGGCGATAGTCGCCATCTGGGACCAACACCACACTCACGGTTACGGCTCCTGGAGAACGGCCATTGCGTCCCGCAAGGTGTGCCGCACCTGTGAGAGATTCATGATCTTTCCGCCAAACCCTGTTTGGAACCGCTCTGCATCGCCGCGGCCGGCAAACGCCAATATCCCTGGCGTGCAACAGGACGAGACATCGCTGCCCAGCAGGTATGACGCATCATTTGCGCTCACCATCTGGCCGTTCAGAAAGTCGGTGACCAGCATCAAGGCGGCCGAGGTGTCGTGCTCGAATAACGCCAGGCCGCAGTGTGGGCAGCAGGCGGTCAGGTGGCCGCGCGGCTGGCTTTGCAGGATAACTGCGCTGCGTGCGGGGACAGGCCGGTTACACATCGCGCAGTTGCCGGCTGCGCCGGAGCTGCTGGCTCGCGAGGGCAGGGCCGCACCGCCGCGCGTCTTCAGGAGCTGGCCGCCATCGGCCAGCCTGTTGAGATCCCGGTGGATGGTCATGGCTGACACGCCCAGCTCCGCCACCAGTTCCTGAATGGTCAGGCTCCGGCGTGCACCGAGCAGATCGAGGATGTGGTGTTGGCGTGCTGCAGGTGTAAGAGACATGTGACGACCTGATACAGTAATCAACGAAGATATCAAGATCGTAACATGGCCGGGGATGTCTGTCGTCAGCACTCGGGGTGATTTTCAGTTCACTCTTTAGTATCAGGGGACCTTCGAGGTCTGCGATACCTCGAAGGTCTCCAGCGTGGTCCTCGCCTTGGAATGCGTTTAGTTAAGCCCCGGCGTCAGTTGGAAGGTGAACTTGCCGGCGCGTTTGGAATTCGCGCTGGCGGCCGGAGTTGCATCCACGGCCTTGACCACATAGAACCGGGCGTCCACCACGTCCAGTGCGCCGGTGTCCAGATACGAGTTTGCCGTATCATCCTTAACCACCAGGCTGCTCCAGTCGCCCGGTATGAAGTAGGGTCGACTGCTCTGGAAGACCTGGTATCTGGCGGTCGTGTTCGCCCAGGCCAGTGCAGGACTCGTGCCACTGCGTGTGATGGTCACTTGCGGCGCGTCGGGCGGGGAGCTCACCTTAAGCTTCGCTACAAGGGCATCGATGAGGGTGGAATCGGAGGGTGCTGTGGTGTTGCCGGCTACGAAAGCATGACCGCCGGTATCGGTGGCGACGCCGAGGGCCCAATCATCGTTCGCGGCGCCCAGGTATGTGGCGTAGGTAACTCTATTCGATGCGACGCTCAACAGGTGCATGCGGGCGACAAAGGCGTCAAACTGACCGCCATGGATGGCGCCGGTCGTCACAGGGAAATTGGCCGATCTGGTGCCTCCCGCCACGTACAGGGCCTGGACGGTGTCCACGGCGATAGCAGATCCGTAATCTTCGTCGTTGCCCCCCAGGAAAGTGGCGAAGTCGATCGCGAGCGCAGGAGATAGCTTCATGATAACGGCATCACTTGCACCGCCGCCATAGAGGGGCGTGCCTCCGGTCACCGGAAAGTCGGAGGGGCTATAGGGATCCATGTTAAGGGCGCTTGCGGTTCCCGCGACGTATATGTTGCCTGATCCGTCGACGGCGATGCCCTTTCCCTCTTCGGAGGCGGTTTTCCCGACCAGGGTGCTCGCGTCCGGCGTCCCGGTCGTGCTCAGTCGGGCCACCAGGATGTCGCTGGAAGGCCCGGAATAGCTCTGACCGGTCACGTACGCGATCCCGCTGCGCACGGCGATGCCATAACCCGCTTCATCGGCAGTGTCGCCCAGGCAGGTCGTGTACACCGGGACGCCGGAGGCGCTGAGCTTTGCGACAACCAGGTTTGTGTCAGCGCCGCTGGCACAGCCCGTCTTCCCGGGCAGGTCCGTTGAGGAGGAACTGCCGACGAGATAGGCTTCCATTCCCTCGACCGCGATGCCGGCGCCCGAGTCGATTCCATCACCCCCCAGCCGCGATACGTAGCGCACCCCGGTGCCGTACGCGTTGAGGGCAACGACAAAGATATCGGTGCCGTCCGGGACTGCTTTGGCCGCCGCCGGAAAGTCGGTCGAGTCTGTTTCTCCGACGACGTACGCCAGGCCGCTGTCGACCGCGATGCCCAAACCCATGTCCGCCCCTGAGCCGCCCAGGTAGGTGGCATAGACCAGGGGATACCCATCCCCGGCAGCGTTGAGCTTGATCACGAAGGCTTCATCGGTAGGCTGGTCGTTGGCGTCCTTATTCGTTGTGTCGAAGCTGCCGGCTGCGACAGGAAAATCGTCGGACCTGGTCAGGCCCGTGATGTACGCGTTGCCCAGGATGTCAACCGCGATCCCGTATCCGGTGTCAGTGCCCATGCCGCCCAGAGGTGTGCTATAGATCAGGTCCCCCGCGTCCACGCCTTCAGGCACGCCCGCGGCAGACGCAAGGCCGGCTTGCCCTTCCGATGCCGGGGAGACGGTGAAAGCGCCCTCGCCGGCCTGCTGCACGGCCGCGCTCTNNTCAAGCAGGCCTGCCCGGCCTGCCAGCGACCAGGCAGGCAGCGCCAGGCTGACCTCCCGACCTTTCATCTCCAGTCGCAGTTGGCCTGCCGCCGCCGTGACCGCGTCCGCGCCCTCGGCGTGCAGCGTGACCGCGCCCAGGTCGGCCCCCGGTTGGGCTTCCAGCCGCCAGGGCATGGCCCCGTCCGCGCCGCCGCCGATCACCAGGTCGACACCGGGGTACAGGTCGCGGTAGCGCACGCCCGACCAGACCGGGATGTCGCTGTGCCAGAGCGCCGGGTCGCTGCCGATCAGGTATGACACGTGCGTTGGGACGCGGCCGTATGGCTCCAGGGTGGCGGCCGGGTTGGCGCCGGGGAAAGTGAAGCGGATGGCCGTGCCCGACCGGGCGACCGCAGCCGGCCGGCGGTGACCGGGCTGCGTGACCTGTCCGTCTGCTGCCACGGGGTCCGGCACGGTGAGCCACAAGGCATCGCCGGTCAGCCAGATGTGGCGGTCTCCCTGCTTGAGCAGGAATCGAGCCTCGCCCGCATACTGCCCCACGTTCTCCATCACAAGATGAGCCGGCACCGGCTGCTGGCGGTCCTGCACCCCACCCGGTCCGGCTGTAGATGGCGTCTCCGCTCCGGCGCGGGCTGCGCTGGGGATCAGCAGGCACGCTGCCAACAGGATTCTGACTGCCATCACCCGTGCTGCGCGCACTGGGTCAGTGAGGTTGGCATTTGACATAATGAACTCCGTTATCTGGCTATTTGCGGAAGGCAAAGCTTGTACCCATTCACCGGCTCGGCGAGCACAGAAAAAGCCGTGTCGCCCGTCAGGGTCTGATAGAGGCCCTCACCGGCCACGAAGCGGAAATAGTGCCCGTCGCCCCCCGTTCCCCTTGTCAATCCCCAATCGGGCGAAGGTCCGGGTTGGTACGCCACGATCTGCACCCAGTATTTCGTCCCTGCCACGGCATGGAACGGCGCAGGCAAGACAAACGCATACGAATACATCTGAATCCCGCCCAACACCGGGCCGGGCGCTTCACCCGCATTGCCGCCCACTTCGTGGCGTACGAGGGGTGGACGGGCCAGGTCCGGCTGCGTTCCGGCGGGTATCGAGCCATAGATGCTGACGGTGAAGTTGGCGACAGGTCCGCCCCAGCCGGATTTGGCCGGGTCGTGGCCGCCACTCCAGCGGATTTCGGTGATATCCTGGATCGAGGTCAAGGTAAACGCGTCCCAGGCCTTTTGATCGGTGGCGCTGCCGTCAGGGTCGCGGAGCGATGATGGGATGAGGCCTCCCGCCGGGTTGGGCGGCTGGCTGTAGATGACGCCGGCAGCCTGCGCGACGGTGGCCGTAGCGGCCGGGAATGGCGATGCGGTCGGCGCCGCCGGAGACGCAAGCACTGCTGGCGCCAGCGGTGCGCATGATACAACGGAGCATGCCAGGGCCAGCACCCTCGCCGTTCGAACGATTCTGGAGATCACCGGGCCTCCTGGCGTGATTGAAGGGAGGGAGTTTGGGCTCCCTCCCCTGGTTTGCGATGGTCTTCCGGTGCGAGCCGGAAGTCGATGTCTGCACCTCGGGAGAGGGATTGCTCCCTCCCCCGAGTGCGCCCGAGGTTTATGGATTCGTGGTCACCTGTACCACCAGAGGCGGTATGGGCGTCCAGGCGGACGCGGAGAACGCTCCGTTGTTCGCCCGGATCCGGAAGAAGTAGGTCGTGTTTCGGGCCAGACCGGTCTGCTGGTTTGCCTGAGTGTTCGGACCGACGTTGGTTGTGACGAGCCCGGCAGTGAACGCCGAGGTGGTTGCACGCTGGATGGTGAAGCCCGTCTCGTTATTGGAATTGTCCACCCAGCTAAGGTTCACCGTCCGGCTGTTGCCGTTTCCGTTCGGGCCGTTGACTGCCCTCAAGTTGCTCGGCGCTGCCGGCGCCGGCAGCAAGGTCACACTGGCCGTGTTGCTGGGTCCCGACGCACCGCCAAGGTTGAACGCCCGCACCCGGTACGTGAAGATCGTCTGTGTTGCCGCCGCGGTGATCGTCGTGTCGACGAATGTCACGTTGCCTGTGCCGCCACGTGCCGGGGCCGTGGCGATCTGGGTGAAGTTCACGCCGTCGGTGGACCGCTCCACGTAGAAGCCGTCCTCGTTGCTGGCGTTGTCCCTCCAAGTCAGGCTGACCTGTGGCCCGGCCTGCAGCGTCGCGTCAGATTGGACGGATCAGCGGGTATCGGGATCTGGGGACCCACGTATAGAGCCGGCGACGTCGACTGGACGGTCATGGTCTTGAAGGCGCCGCCTGCGCCGAAGTAGCCAACCTGGTTCTGGGCGATCACCCGGTAGCTGTAGGACCGGTTTTGATTGTAGTTCGTGTCCACCCAGGCGCGATCTAGCCCCACTTGGGTCGGGTCACCCGGGGCCTGGTACAACGGTTGGGCAATCGTTGCCACGTCAACCCAGCCGGTCCCGTCATCGCGCTGGACCACGAAATGGGTCTCGCTGATCGAGTTGTCCGTCCAGGTCAGCGTCAGGTCCTTCTTGCCCTGGGACGGGATTTAAGAGGTCAGTGTGCCGGGCATCGTCGGCGGCATCGCCACCGACACCGGCCGCATCATGTCCATCTCTTCGTGGCTCAGGATGTGGCAGTGGAAGACGTACTCCCAGCCAAAGTTGACGAGGTCGTTGGTGATGGCCGCGGTCGGGTTGCCGGCCGCGTCGACGTTGTTGAATCCGAAGGTCGAGCCCTCCGGCCGGAACGGATTGAGCAGCCGGACGGCGTTGGGCAGCTCCCACGGCATCTGCGGGATGATCGGCCGCAGGGCGACGATCGTGTCCTCGAGCGGGCTGATCCGGAGGGTGTCCTTCCAGCCAAGCTCGGTCGGATGCGGTGGCGAGACGATGTTGTCCCACGTGACCCGGTTGAGCACCTGTACGTCGTACAGGTGGAAGTGGATCGGGTGCGTGTCGACGCCGTTGTGCGTGATCTTCCAGATCTGCGAGCCGTCTTGCGTCGCGATGGGTGTGATCTTGACATCGCCGACGGGCAAGCCATTCGCGTCCAGGATCACGCTGTTCTTCGGCAGGTTGGTCGCGTCGATGAGCTCCGACGACGGGTTGACGTACGGGTACAGGACGATGTTCTGCAGGGCTGGCGTGGCCGGGACGACCTCGAGGCCGAGGTTCGCCGTCATCCGCCCGAACTCGTCGAATGCAGCCGAGTTCATCTCGTCGTGGATCGCCTTGGGTTCGATCGGGAGGGCGACCTTGCCGAAGCCTGTCGGGTATGATCCATCTGCCTTCATCCTCAGCGTATCGAATGTGAAGAGGTCCCCGCCCTGCTGGTTGATGCGCGCCATGCCGTCGCACTTGATGGTTGACCCCGGCAAGGTGCAGTCACCCGCGGCAGCGAAGCTCGTGCCGTAGGTCTTGTTGTAGGCCGCCTGCCCGACGATGATCGGATGCTGGCCGGACTCGAACACGCCTGAGCCGTCCGCCTTGTGCAGGAACGCTGCCCGGAGGGCGCCCATGCGGTCGATGGTCGTGTTCGGCTTGTCGAAAGCTGCATCAGGAGTAGTCCCGTTGATCTTGACCTGCATGATCGTGCGGGTGTTGGGGCCGTAGCCGGGCAGAATCGCTGACGGGCCATTCGGCCACTGGTCCGGGTAGCCGGTGTAGTAGTCGTAGCTGGGCACGCGGGCCGGGAAGGCCGCGGGCGCATCGTTGTAGAGGATCAGCGTCTGGCCGGCGAACTGCGAGAAGTCGACGATCACGTCGGCGCGCAACGCAGGTGCCAGCAGCAGCGAGTGCAGGTCCACGTTCCCGACGTTGAACACGGTCGGGTCGGTGATCCACGTGGTCGGCTGTTGGCCGTCGACGACTACCGGCTCGGGCAGGAAGCCGCCCTCGCTGCCGATCACCACCCAGTCGGGACCGGCGGCGTTGTTATTGGCATCCACCGGCGTCTNNCGCAGCCGCCACTAGGGCCGGGTCCAACGCGACCTCGGTTGGCCCGAGGACTGGGTCGGCCGTTGCAGGGTCGCCCACGTACCACTGGAAGTTGAAGAACCGGTCGTTGGCCGCGTTCAGGATGCGCAGGCGATAGGCCTTCGGATCGAGCGTGATCGTCGGGTATGCCGTACCGTTGACGATCGGCGTGTCATTGAACTGCTCCATGCCGACTGAGATGTTCG
>MTKZ01006221.1_pt1 | contig 13254 bp, 7 predicted proteins | sample 1042781 | NCBI WGS metagenome assembly MTKZ01 (sample SAMN06212207, study PRJNA360539) | anaerobic digester metagenome | biome: Wastewater treatment plant; material: sludge; isolation source: anaerobic digester fed with sludge from wastewater treatment plant | place: Denmark: WWTP Viborg ...
AGACCCCGCGCTGTTTGCGGAACTGATGCAGTTTCTGCAGAGCCAGAGATAGGCGCCGCACGGACGAAAGCCGGGCTCGGCACGGAGGCACGATTGAGGAGGGACTATGTTGGACACATCGGAGAAGCAAGAAGAGAAATACCGGGCGTTTGTAAGCTATTCGCACAGAGACCAGGAACTGGCCAGGGATATCGTCAAGGTTCTTGAGGGTGATGACGTGGGGCTCGAGGCAATCTGGGACCAGAACTTCGCATACGGGTACGGCTTTCACGAACAGATCAAGTCGTTCATTGCCCACGCGCACGTGTTCGTTCCCGTTATCACGGCGACCTCCAGCAGGCGGGGATGGGTGCATCAGGAGATCGGCTACGCAATGGCCCTGAACATCCCCGTGCTGCCCATAACTTTGGGCATTCTGCCTGGCGAGATGATACAGCAGCTCCACGCTGTCCAGCTCGGAAAAGGCACTGAGATTGAAGACCTGCAGAAGCATCTCAGCCGTAGGGTTTTCGACAACCTCATTGGCCGCTACCGCGACACATCGTGCGCGCTGTACGAGTGCGCGGAACTGGCCGAGGACCGGTCGCGAATGATGGCGGACTACGCTCTCTCCATGCTCGACCTCAACAAGTACGGCCTGGTGCGCCAGCGGGGAGGTCTCAGTTCTTTTCACATCCCCGACAGCGTCATCAGTCACGCCGCGTGGGCGGCTCGCTACAGGCCCCAGACCCGAAGTCCTTTCCACTGCCGATGTCTGAGGGGCGAGCGACTGGCGCTTGGCAGGCATGCGGGCGCTGAAGGTTGCCATATCGTGGTGAACCCCTATCTTGAATACGAGGGACTGTGCCGCAAGGCGGTGGTCGTTCGGCTTCGGTCACTGGTGGCCTTCCTGCAGGACAAAGCGCAGTATCCAAAAGTGCAGGTTGCGTTTGACCCAGAGATGGTGGACCCGGAGAGCCTTACCATAGTCGGCGACTGGTTCGCCGCTGAGTCCGTTTCGGCTTCGGGCGGTCAGGGGTACAGGCAGACGATCTTCACCACCCATGCTCCGAGCATGCTTGTTCGGATGAAGCTGTTTGACGAGGGCTTCAGCCAGTTGCTGAGCGAGGCTGGCTGGGAGGCCGAAGAGTCACGCGAGCAAGCAATTCCGCTCATCGAGAAGCGCATAGCCGAACTCGAGAAGGAGCGCTGCACCTGCAGCGACTGCAGCCCCGGCAGTAAGGCGCCGGCCTGACCATGCGCTCCCTCATTACCGATCTCGGAATCGTCCTCCGCAGCGTCTGGCTGAACCTGGCGCTGTTCGCGCTGCTGCTCGCCGGGGCGGCGCTGGCCATGCTCGCCTCAGGGTGCTTCCCCGGCAAGGACTATGGCGAGCTGCTGGTGAAGGCGCTCTACATGACCCGCATCGAGGGCGCGATGGACGGGGCCGGCGCAGGCGGCCTGCCGGTGGCGCTGGTGTTCGCCCTGCCGGTTCTCGCCCTGCTGATCCTCGGCGAGGGCGCCCTGCGCGTGGCCGGGCTCTACCTCAACAGGAAACGCGACCGGGGAGAATGGGAGAAGCTGATGGTGAAATCGCTGTTGGGACACATCGTTTTGTGCGGGGCGGGGGAACTGGGGCGCGCGCTGCTGAACAGGCTGCACGACAGCGACCCTGAGCGGGACATCGTGGTGGTGGACACGCACGCGGACATCCTTGCCGATCTCGGGCTCGCGTCTCGGCGCCTCCACAGCATCCACGGCGACATGACCAGCCACGACACCCTGACCGCCGCCAACGTCGCCGGCTCGTCCCTGATCATCATCGCGTCGGGCGACGATGCGCACAACCTTGAGGCTGCCTGCAAGGCGCTGGAGATCAACCCCGGAGTGCACATCTACATCCGCCTCTACCGCTCGGGCCTGCGCAAGATGATGAACCTCGCCACCTACCCGAACCTCCACTTCTTCAGCCCCTACGAGCGCGCCGCCGACGCGCTGATGGAGGAGTTGGGGGCAGGGTCAAGGAGCGGAGATCAGGCAGAGCCATCTGCCTAGCCCCAGGCTTGTGCCTCTGCTGTAACCGGGAAGATTCCGTCGCAAAGCTGCGACAGCATCACGGAGCCGCCTCCAGAGGGCGGTCCAGGAACACCACGCGCCAGTCGAGGACTTCGTTCACCAGAATCTGCGCCGAATCCTGCGCGAGTATCCTGACCCTGTTAGCGAAGGCTTCCCCGGCGGGCGCATCGGCGATGCGCTCGCGCAGCCTGTCCACCTGCTCAAGCATCTCGTTCAGCCGCTCCTCCATGGCCCCGGACCTTTTGGCTATGCGGCGGAACTCGCCCTGGTTGTTGATGCCTGCCAGGGCCGCCCCGAGCGCTGGCAGCGCTCCGCACAGAAACACCATCGGGCCGGATAGCACACCGGCGAGGTGGAGCAGACAGGCCACAAGAGTCAGCGACAGGGCAACCACAACGCCCGCCATCAGCCTCCTCTCGATGATGTGAGAGCGGCGGGCACTGTTGCGGTGAAAACCGGCCTGCCCCTCAATCAGGTCGTGCAGGTGCGCAAGGCTGGCGGCAAGATAGGCCCTGTCCACAGGCGCGTCCGGCAGCCCGGCCGAGCGCGCGACGGCCCGGACATACCAGTCCATCCATGTTGCCGCCGGCGAGCCATAGGTCCCGTGATGGGCAGGGAGCTGGGCAAACGGCCGGGCGCCGCCGACGGGCGGTACCACCCGCAAGTGGCGCACAAGTTCGGCGGCCAGACGGTAGTCGAGCCAGCGCTCGTGCCAGCGCCGCCATCGGCCCAGAAGGACGATCAGCAGGACGCCCAGAATCGCCCCAAGCTCGAGAGGCGCGCTGAGGCGCTCCAGAGGAATCTGCCCTTCGCGGGCCCACAGCATGGGCGCCAGAGCCATCGCCACTGCCAGCGCCGCGCCGAGGTACACCGTCAAGAATGCGCTCCGATAGAGGTCGCTGTTCAGCACGGCCAGCTTATCCGTCCAGGCATAGTACGGGCGCAGCGTGTCCACCAGAGCGGCAACGGGATTTGACCTGTCCCGCGGCCACTCCTCGCACACGGACTCTTCAAAGGGTGGCACCCGGCAGGTCAGTCGCGGCCATCGGCTGTCGCCCACGACGTCCCGGAAGGCTTTCCACGGCACGGCGATGCACCAGCGCGGCATGCCCTCTGTGTAGAACTTCAGGAGTCCCCTGATCGGCTCCCGCCCGGATTCGGATGCGCCCCCTGACGGGGTCGGCACCGCCAGTGATGTCCGGACCAGCTCGCTGATGTCCGCAGGCTCCGGGTCCATGCCCATCCAGCGCCACGTGTGCGGGGCCTTGGCCTCAATCCAGAGCACCGGCACGCCCTTGCGCCGGGCTTCGTCCATGGTCTCCTCGGTGCCACCGCGCTTGTCCTGGCGCTGGCCGTCCCAGACCACAATCAGCAGGTCCGACTGGTTGAGCACAACCCGGCCCCCGGCGCCGTAGGCCGCGGCTTCCTCGGCCCGGCTGCCGTCGAGCTGGAAACACACCCGCGCGCGAGCGCGCAGGTCCCGAAACCGCTGCAGCGAATCGTCTTCCAGGGCGACCGCGGGCTGGAAGTCGTTCTCGTACTCGTCCTGCGCGAAGGGCATCACGCAGCAGAGTTCCCAGCCTAGGGCCAGGGCCTGCTCGGCGAAGATGCGGTCGGTGCCTTCCGCCAGCGGAGAGATTGCGCGCAGAATCGGATCTCCGCTCGCGAAGAGGTCCGCATGCTCGCCGGCAAACGCCTTCACCGCTTTCTGCGTCTGCTCCAGAATGCCACCAATCACCCGGCCCAGTTGGCCCAGGTCCGCCTCACCCAGCCGGTTCGGCCTGTGCCCCACCACTCCCACGCGAAACGCGAGCGGCGGCTTTGGTGGTGACGTCAACTCGTCAGGCGGTTGCCCCATGTTCACGTCCGCTATCTGTTCCATCAGCCTTCCTCCTTCCTGACCCGGCGCCCCACCTCACCGCGCCTTTCTGCCTGCAGTATTATTCGAAGAATCCGCCGAGGTGTCCTTCCGCGACGCAGGAAGCTGTGACAGCTTGCACGAAGTAGCGTTGTAAGTTGGGAGGGACAAACCATGCTCACGGACAAATGCCGCCACCCTTACCGAATGTTCATCAGCTACTCGCACGATGACAGGGCGCTTGCCGACAAGCTGGAGGCGCATCTACGGAAATGCGGAGTAATACCCGTGCGGGACACGAGCATCACTGCAGGCGCCAGGTTTTCGGATGAGATCAAGCGGAAAATATCGTTCTCCCATGTGTTCGTCGCACTCTTAACCCGTTGCTCGAAGCTCCGCCCCTGGGTACATCAGGAACTGGCGTATGCGCTTGGGCTCGGCCTTCCCGTGCTGCCTTTGGCGCTCGACGAACTACCCGAAGGCATGGCGCACGAGATTCAGGCATTGCGGGTAGCCCCGGACCTATGCGACCTGCCCGAGCGGCTGACTGCCAAGAGCCTGGATGACCTGGTCGCCACGGCGCAGGACGCTCGCCGGGCGATGTTCGAGTGTGCCGACAAGCCGTACGATCGCACCCGCCTGCTGGTGGAGTATGCCCGGAATCTTCAACGGCAGGCAGGGCCGTGCAGGATTCGCCAGCGGGTGGCGTTCAGCTCGTTCAGCCTGCCCAGCCGGGGCGCCAAGCACGAAGATTGGGATGTCATCGAAGGCTCCAACCGTCGCGATGAAGCCCTTCGCGAGCTGCTGCGGCGGGAGCGTGCGGTAATGGAGGAACACGCAAGAGAAGCGGGTTGCGACCTGATTATCGATCCGTTCGTAATGGTTCGTGACGATCCCGCGCGCGGCAAGGTCCGGCTGAAGCACGCTTACGGCGCCACGATCCGAAGACTCGAGATTCTTGAGGAGTTCGTGGTGAGCATGCCGGCTGGCAAACTGAACATAGCAATCCAGGAAGGCAAAATCGATGGCAGCACGATCGTCGTTGGTGACTGGGTGTTGGCCGAAGCTGTGGTCCCGCACTACAAGAGCGATTACAGGCAGACTATATTCACGCGCCACGCCCCGACGGTCCTGGCGAAGATCGAGGAGTTCGACCGAGACTTCGCCGATGCGGCCTGCGACTTCAGCCCGGGTGAGGCTACGTCCAATCAGGCAGCCATCGACACCTTGAAACGCAGGATCGAGGAGCTCCATCAATCCGGCGGCTGAGAGAGGCCTGGCCGCCCAGGCGTGGGTCATCAGGTCGTCGCGCTCCTCCACCATGTCCCGGAAGGTGGACGAGACGAAGATGCGAATGGAACGGGACTTTGCGTCTGTATGGTCTGTCATGCCCTGCTTCCTGTTTCTCCGGGTGCTCTCAGTCAGATGTCCACCCCATAATCCCCAAACAGCTTCCGCACCCGCCCCTCGGCCTCGTCCTGCGGCACGCCCATCTCCACGAGCAGCCCGGCGTAGTTGTTGGCGACAAGCTCAAGATGCGGGTGCGGGTGCCCGGTGGCGCGGGTGAACTTCAGAAAGACCTCCAGCGCCCGGCGCCTGAGCGGCTCCGCCTCCGAAAAACGGTTGGTGGCCCGAAGCAGCACCGCCAGGTTGTTCAGGNNGCCGGCGCAAGAGCGGCTCCGCCTCCGAAAGACGGTTGGTGGCATACAGCAGCAGCGCCAGGTTGTTCAGGGCTTTCGCAACGGTCGGGTGGTCCGGGCCGTAGCTTGCCTCGTAGATCGCCAGCGCGCGGCGCACGAGCGGCTCCGCCTCCGAAACACGGTTGGTGGCCTCCAGCAGCAGCACCAGGTTGTTCAGGGCTTTCGCAACGGTCGGGTGGTCCGGGCCGTAGCTTGCCTCGTCGATCGCCAGCGCGCGGCGCATGAGCGGCTCCGCCTCCGAAAGACAGTTCTTGGCTTTCAGTAGCTTGGCCAGGTTGTTCAGGTCTCTTGCCACGTCCGGGTGGTCCGGGCCGTAGCTTGCCTCGTCGATCGCCAGCGCCTGGCGGAAGAGCGGCTCCGCCTCCGAAAGACGGTTGGTGGCCCGCAGCAGCATCGCCAGGTTGTTCAGCAATAGGGCCACGGCCGGGTGGTCCGGGCCGTAGCTCCTCTCGTCGATCGCCAGCGCCTGGCGGAAGAGCGGCTCCGCCTCCGAAAGACGGTTGGTCTCCCGCAGCAGCCCCGCCAGGTTGTTCAGGGCCGTTGCCACGTTCGGATGGTCCGGGCCGTAGCTTGCCTCGTCGATCGCCAGCGCCCGTCGGAAGAGCGGCTCCGCCTGCGAAAGACGGTTGGTGGCGTACAGCAACCCCGCCAGGTTGTTCAGGGATTTCGCAACGGTCGGGTGGTCCGGGCCGTAGCTTGCCTCGTCTATCGCCAGCGCGCGGCGATAGAGCGGCTCCGCCTCCGCGTAACGGGCGAGGCCGTCCAGCCGCAGGGCTACCGAGTTCGCGATCCACGTCCCGCCGTCAACGCCGAGGTCCATCAGATGCCCCGCCAGCGCGCCCAGCGGCTCAATCTCCCAGCGGTTCTCCCAGTCCAGCCAGCCCGTCTCAAGAAACTTGCAGCGCGACCGGGCATGCTCCACAATCGCAGCCTGGCGCTCACGCCGCCCGTCATCGCCCGCCGCCACCACCTGCTGCACAAGCCGGTGCATGCGGCACAGCGCGGCGTCCGCCGGGCGCATCAGCAGCCGCAGCCCGTCCAGCCGCTTCAGCGCATCCTCCCATACGTCCGGATGGCCCGGGGCAGGGCCCTCGGCGGCCTCCGGGAACTGATCGGAAACAAGGGAGCGGAGCCAGACAGGCGGGATGGAGTCCGGCGGCAGAAGCGCCGCATACCGCAGCGCCGCCGTCTCCAGCGGGGAGAGCATCTCCAGCGTCGGGGCAAGCATCTTGCTCAAAACGGCCTCCGGGTGCCGTATCCGCGCCTCCGCGCCCGCGGCGTCCACGGCGCCCAGCCCCTCGGCATCCATCCGCGTCAGGTNNCGCGTCAGGTAGTCCGCCAGCGGCACACCGGCGTGCTGCCCCAGATACACACCCACCACCTCCACCGCCAGCGTGTGTCCCGCAAGCCGTTGAACAATCTGACGTGCTGCCTCCTCGTCCCCCGGCTTCAACTCCCTGTAGCTGCCCAGAAGCTTCACCGCGTCCGCCTCCGGCAGAACGTCCAGCGTGAACACCCGCATGTCCGGCCCCGACGCTGGCCGAAGCCGGGTAGTGGCAAGAACCTGCACCACTCGTGAGTCCGGAAGATACTGGGTCTGGCCTGGCGACAGAAGCTCTTCGGAGTCCACATTGTCCAGCACCAGAAGCACGCGCTCGCGCTGCTCCATCTCCCGCCGCACCCGCTCGTAGGCCTGCTCCGGGTCTTTCTTCTGTTCATCGGTCAGCTCGATGCCGAGCGGCGCCACCAGGCTGGCGACCAGCACCCCCCGCAGGTCGCTCTGCCCCTCGCACCGCACCAGATAGCGCCCGCCGGGGTAGTCCCACGCAAACGCGTGCGCATACGCCAGTGCAAGCTCCGTCTTGCCCACGCCGCCCATGCCGTGCAGCGTCGCCACCACTCCCACTGACCCCAGCGCCAGGCTCTCCCGCACCTGCCGCAGCTCCTCAACGCGGCCCACAAAGCGCTTGTTGTACGCGGGGAGGTTCGTGTACGAACTGCGCGCCTTCTCCTCCCGGTCGCGCCGCTCGTCTATCTGCCGGCTCAGCTCGTCCAGCCGCCGGGCGATGTCCTGCCGCTGAAGCGCCCTCGCGCCCTCCGGATACCACTCCCGCGCGTCCAGGAAGTTGCGCGCCGACGCCTGCTTCACCCACTCGTCCGTGCTGGCGCCGTCCTGGAACCCCGGAATCTCGACGGTATAGACCGGCGCGATGCCTTCGCCCACCACGAAGCGGTCCAGTTCGTGGCGGGTNNGGGTGTAGGTCTCCCACTCCTCCCGGCAGTACGGGCTGGCTTCGTAGTTGGGGGAGAGGAAGGCGAGCATCAGCCACGAATCGCGCAGCCCTTCCGCGATGCGCCAGCGCCAGTCCTGCATCGTGTGGATGGATTCTTTGTCGAAGAAGACGTTCAGCTCCCGCCCGGAGAAGCGCCGGTGAGACTCCAGAAGAGCCTCCACAAAGGCCGTCACCCATCCGCCTTCGTTGTCCTTCCGCGCATAGCTGATGAAAAGATCGTACGGCACGGTTCCCAACCTTTCCTGTCCAGCCGCATCCGCTCGCAGAGAGCCTCTTCTTCTACTGCGCCAATCGGGCCCCTGCCGGTGATGACAGGCTGGACACCCCTCCACTTCGACAGGACAAGCGGCCTGACCTTCTCCCGAACAGCCGCTCCTCATCCGCAGGGCGCCCGGCCCTGCTGTCGTCGGGGTGCTTCCGCGAGACGCGCAAGGCCAGTCCTGGCCCTTTTCGTACAACATTTCGTACAACATTTTCGTCTGACAACGGGCAAAACGCGCTATCAGTTGCTGACAGTTCGCAACAGACAAACACCCGATTTCGTGCTCAAATGAGCGCAAATCGCGCCATCTGGCGGCTGCCGGCGACAGCTCAAAACAAGCTCAGACTCGAACTCAAAAACCGCTGAGGCAACTCGTGTGGGTTCGACTCCCACCTTCGGCATCTGTGCGTAAGGCAGGCGCTTCGGCTGCGCTAAGACCGACCTGTTTGCTGCCCTCGCAGTGGTGCGGAGGCTCGGTGACCGCTACCGGACGGTGAGCCTCTTGACCGAGCGGACTGTGACCGGGCCAGAGAGGCCGGACTCGGGAAGCTGGGAATCCTTGTTGTAGTAGCGCCAGGTGGCGAAGGTGTAGCGGCCGGGATTGGGGTTCGGCCTGCCTTCGGACACCCACGCCGGGATGCTGGCGATGGCGTTGCCTCTCCACTCATACACGTCCGGAAGCTGGGCGTCGCCGATGATCCTGTTCGGCCAGAGGTTGGTGACCCTGATCTCCAGGTCGTTCTGGCCCGGGCGCGCCAGACCCGTCACATCCAGCCGGAACGGCTCCTTCCACAGAACCCCCAGGCTCTTTCCGTTCAGCTTCACTTCCGCGAAGTTCTTGACTCTGCCGAGATCGAGCACCACCGAGCGGCCGGACTGCACAAACCCCTCGGGCAGGGTGAAGCGCTTCGTGTACGCGGCGGTTCCGGAGAAGTAGCGCACGCCGGCGATATGATGCTCGTTCCAGGGCGCCAGCTTCTTGAGGCTGATATAGTCCGGCGCGCCGCGCCCGCGGGGGAAGCGCAGCGTCCACGGCCCGGAAAGCTCGGAGGTGTCAGCGCCCGAGGGCACACGGATGACACGCGAACCGCCGTCTGATGTCTTCAGCGTGTAATCCCCGGCCTTCCATGCTTTCAGTTCAACGGCGCCGGACCGGCCCGCCACAAGCTCGAAATCGGGCATCGGGACTGCGGAGTCGCCTGTGAGATCCAGCACGCCGCCTTCGGGAATGACGGCCTTTTTCGCCTTGCCGTTCAGCGTGTATTCAACGCTAAGCTGCTTCACTGTCATGGGCGAAGGATCGCCGAACGCGGCGTTGTTCGCCCCGATGGGCAGGTTTCCGGCGGTCACCATGGCCGAAACCTGCCCGGTGACATCGGCCGTGCGCTCCGGTTCGTTGGCGGGACCGTACGTAGCCCTAACGATGCGAATGACGGGGCCGCTGGCGGCGTCGGCCTTGCTGGAGCGCGCGGCGGAAACCAGATGGGGCGCCTTGCCCGCCGGCCCGCGGAACACGACAAACACCGAGCCCGCCGGGTCGAACTGAATCGGGACGGTGATTCTGCCGCCCTGATCCCGGTAAACGGGGGCATCCACGATGCGGCCGGTGTCGGGATACCAGAACTCGGGCACTCTGCCGGTCTGGCGGAACGTGCACGCTATGGTCTGCGGATAGTAAGCGCGATTGGCGACGAAGTAGGCGTCGGCCCCGTCTATGCGGCGATGGATCCAGGAGAGGCGCTCCTTGCCCGGCTCATCGGGCGTCGAGAAGTCCGGCGGCAGGCCCATCCCTTTGAGAAGATCGGCAAGCCCCACGCCCCAGACCACCCTGCCCCGGCCATACCTGTGTTCGCGCACCGAAACGCCGTCGCAGTCGCCCCACACCTCGTCCGCGATGCGCCTGACCTCGAGATCGCAGGCCGGGTAGCCGGACAGGCTCGGGGAGTGGGCGGGCTTCGGCCCGGCGACCACAGCGCCCGCCCGCACAAGCTCGGCGATTTTCTGGAGCATAGCGGGAGTCATGAAGCGGCTCTCCGGCAGCACAAGCACCCGGTAGCTCATCCCGTCGGGCAGCACGATGCGCCCGTTGCGGACGCTCATGCGCCGCAGCACAACCGCCGAGTCGCAGCCGTCATAGTCGTAGCCCGCCGGGGGCGCCGGGCGCAGGCCCCCGCGCGACACGAGGTCGTTGGCCCCGGACTCGCCGTAGAAATAGCACAGATCGGCGGCAAAGAGCCCCGACTGCAGCAGATACTGACAGCGCGAAACATAGGATACCCACGCCGCGCCCTGTTCCCACCACGTGATCGTCCGGTCGAAATGCGTGCCCCACGGTCCCATCGTCATGCCCGGCGCCACACTTGAGCCACGGCTGATGGGCGTAGCGGTGCATAATGAACCTGTTCACGCCGTCGCAGAACACCCGGTCTCCGAGCGACTTGACGGAGTACGGCTCCACCATCCAGCGGCCGCGCGACTCGTCGGCCGTGAACGACTCGGCCCCGGTGACCTTGTGGCCGTAGGTGTGGCTGGCCGAAGCGGCCAGTTTGGTTGATTCTCCCACATGCCACCCGGCCACCCAGAACTCGCCCATGACGATATCGGCCTGCCCGCCGCACTGCAGGTTGTCGAAGGTGGCATTCCCGTACGGTTCGATGGAACTCTTCATTCCGTTGGCGTGGCACAGCTCGGTGAAGTGGCCCACATAGTTTTCGGCCCAGAGGTCGGCGACGGTGCGCCGGAAGTCCCAGAGGAAGCGCTCGCTCACCTCCGTGCTCTCGACGACCCGCCCGCTCAGCACCGGCAGATAGGGGACGATGTCGTACCCGCGACGCTTCAGGAACTCGTCCGCGAACAGTGCCGTCCAGTTCTGATGCCCTCTCTCGTAGCTGTCTATGAGCGAGTTGTTGAGCGACCGGCCTGCCGCCGGGCCCGCCTTCTCGATGACCTTCGCCATCATCCCCGCCCAGTGCGCGTCCAGCGCCTCCTTGCTGAGCTTGTCGCATTCCAGCCCCGTGCCTTCGGGCGAAGCGGGGGCGTTGATGGCGCCGGTGCAGGTGTGGCCGATTCTGAGAATGGTCCAGTCACCCTCAGGGACGTCCCACGAGATCCGCCCGCCGGTCTTGAGCTTGCCGGTCAGGTTCACGATGCCGCTGAGGGGGATGGCACTTGACGCGGCGGACGAGAGGTCGGGGTCCAGGCGGTCGCGGCGGTCGTAGGCGGCCTTCCCCCGGATGTCGTTGATCCGCTCGGCGCTGTCGCCCTTGAACGCAAGCACGCAGATGTCGCGATAGAAGCCTTCGCGGACGGGGGGCTGCGGCAGAGCTTCGGAGAAGCGCGAGGGGCCCTTGACCCGGTGCTCGCTCCAGACGACTTCCTGCATCGCGTGTTCGGGAGTGTTCCACTTGCCGCCGCTGCTCGACCATCCGGCGCAGTTGTGGATGCAGAGTTCGAGCCCCAGGCGATCGGCTTCAGCCGCCGCGTGGCCGACCATGTCCAGCCACTCGGGGGTCATAAACTTGACCGGGCCGGCCGGGATTCCGCAGTCCACATCGAAGATCTGCGCGCCGCCGAGACCGATGCGCTTCATCGCTTCCAGGTCGGCGGTAATTCCCTCGCGCGTGATGTTGCCGTTCATCCAGTGCCACCAGGTGTGAGGGCCGGCGGACCGGGGCGGATTGCGGAAGCCGGCCTCGAGCGTTCCCGGGGCCGCTGTTGACGGGAACCCGGTAACGAGAAGCAAAGCGGCGGCGGCCAGCGCATGGATGACTCTGAATCTGAACATGGTGCAACACTCCTTAGAAGCCGGGGCAGTATAACACGGAGGGGCGGTTGAAGACTGCTGCGGTCCTGCCAGCCCTTCACCCCCGCTCCCCTTGCCCTCCCGCCGCGCGTCTGGTAGTATGGGGGCGCCCGGCCGGGCATGCGCCCGAGTGTTGCCGCCATCGGCGGCGCCGGGAAGGAGTGGGACTCAAGATGAACCGATCTGTTCTCTGCTTTGTGCTGTTTGTGTGCGCGCTTCTTGCCGCCCTTGCGGCATCGGCGCCTGCCGCCTATGTGGTCCGCGTCTCGGACCTGCAGTATTCCCCAACGCCGCCGAACCCCATCAAGGTGGCCGGTCGTGTCATGTCCGCATCGCCCCTGAAGCTGAGCGACGGCACCGGCGAGATCACGGTCGTCGGAACTACTGCGGCGCCGTCGGACTTCCTGGTGGTGACGGGCGATTGGGACGGCAGCGTGCTGACGGTGTCGGGTGGGGTGGAGCACTACGTCGGCCCCGCGGCGACCGAGATGATCTACATCCCCGAAGGTTCCTTCCTGATGGGCAACAACGGCAGCGAGCCGTATTCGTATTCCGAGGAGCTTCCCCAGCATTCCGTGTATCTCTCGGGTTACTGGATCGGAAAGTATGAAGTGACGCGGGGCGAGTATCGCCGGTTCATGGAGGCTGGGGGTTACAGCAACCCTGCGTACTGGTCGGCGGACGGGTGGAACTGGAGGAGCACGGCGTCGTCAAGCTATCCCAGTGTTGGCCCTCCCCGCACGCAGCCGAGTTACTGGGGTGCGGAGCAGACCTGGGCTACGGGGCAGACGTTCACTCAGACGGATTCCCATCCGGTTGTGGGTGTGTCGTACTACGAGGCTGAGGCGTATTGCGCGTGGGCTGGTGGACATCTGCCGACGGAGGCACAGTGGGAGAAGGCTGCGCGTTGGACGGGGAGTTACCCGAACGTGTATCCGTGGGGCAACGAGTGGGACGATGAGAAGTGCAACAACTACTACGACCAGAACCCAGCGGGCGGTGGCTATGCAAGGTATCAGTCGGCTCCAGTGGGGAGTTACCCTTCGGGAGCGAGCCCGTATGGTTTGCATGACATGGCTGGCAACGTTTGGGAGTGGTGCCGGGACTATTATGGCAGCAGCTACTACTCTGTGAGCCCTTCGACGGACCCTCAGGGGCCATCAAGCGGCAGCGATCGGGTTCTGCGCGGCGGTGGCTGGGGCAGCAGCGACGGCGGCAACCGCTGCGCCAACCGCAACTACGGCCACCCGAACAACCGGAAGCACAGCTACGGGTTCCGGTTG
>MTKZ01018780.1_pt1 | contig 13251 bp, 12 predicted proteins | sample 1042781 | NCBI WGS metagenome assembly MTKZ01 (sample SAMN06212207, study PRJNA360539) | anaerobic digester metagenome | biome: Wastewater treatment plant; material: sludge; isolation source: anaerobic digester fed with sludge from wastewater treatment plant | place: Denmark: WWTP Viborg ...
GATGAGGAGGTCGGCCTGGCGGGGGGAAGCGCGGAAGACCTCGGAGCCGAAGCGGGCGATGTCGAAGCGGCTGCCGCCGGCGGCGATCTGTTCGATAGCGCAGCAGGCGAGGCCGAAGGTGAGGGGGTAGATGGAGTATTTGCGACCCCAGTTGAGGGCTTTTTCAAGGGTAGTGGTGACGAGGCCCCCCGGGGGGAGTTTTTCTTCGAGACCCATGCGTTACTCCGTAATCACTGCCATTTGAAAGCGTCGTTTTTCCAGGCGTAGATGAAGCCGACGAGCAGGATGACGACGAAGATCGCGATTTCGATCAGGCCGAAAAGGCCGAGCTAGCGCGCCGCGACGGCCCAGGGATACATGAGGATGACCTCGACATCGAAGAGGATGAAGAGGACCGCGATGACATAGAACTGGACGGGGATGCGGCGTTTGGCATCGCCGAAGGGCAGGATGCCCGATTCGTACGGCTCACCCTTGACGGGGTTGCGACGTTTGGGTCCGAGGAGGGCGGAGACGCCCAAGGCGATCGCCGCGAACCCAAAGGCGATAGCGACCATCACGAGAATAGGAAGATAGCCTTCTGGCATGACCTGCTCCGTCAAAGCCTGATAAATGCGTGGTGCATGAAGCCGCTGGATGACAGCGCGTGGCATGGTCTGCCCGGCGCGCGTTGGCGAAGTCTATCACGAATGGATTGGGGTTGTCAAAACACTGCTTTCGAGCCGGTCCTTTGGGTAGCGATTGTCACAGATCAGCATTGATTTCACGCTTTGCGTTCTCCATATGATCATGCTACAATGCGCACGTTCTGTGCCGGGTGTCCTGGTTCCTCTGCCCGGCGTACCACATATGAACGGCCTTTACCGCATGCGCACAGTACTTTGGCGCGCGGCCCAAAGGAGGATTGACCGTGCTCTCGCAGTACGCATTTATCGGTGTTTTCGCCATTATCACCTTCGGGCTGCCCGTCATTGGCCTGGTCATGGCGTGGCTCCTCCGCCCCAAGAAACCTAACCCGGCCAAGAACGCTACTTACGAATGCGGCATGGAGACCATCGGCGACACCTGGGTTCAGTTCAAGGCACAGTATTACCTCTATGCCCTTGTGTTCGTCGTCTTCGATGTCGAAGCCATCTTCGTCTTCCCCTGGGCCGTGGCCTACAACAAGCTTGGCCTCTATGCCCTGGTCGAGATGGTGCTCTTCGTCCTGATCTTGCTGGGCGGCCTGCTCTACGCCTGGCAGAAGAAAGCGTTGGAGTGGCATTGATATGGACTACGTGCTGGATTTCTTCGTCAATCTGGGCCGCTCCTGGACTACCTGGCTGAGCGGTTTTTTGCCGGAGTGGGGCGTTACCATCATCAACTACATTGTGATCGGCATCATCCTCGTCCTGATGCCGGTGATTGCCACCCTTACGCTGACCTGGATGGAACGCAAGGTCATCGGCCGCATTCAGAACCGTCTGGGTCCGAACCGGGTGGGACCCTGGGGCATCTTCCAGGCTATCGCGGACGCGGTGAAGATGCTGATTAAAGAAGATATCATTCCGGATAGCGCGGATCGACCGGTATTCAACCTTGCACCGATCCTCATCGCGGGCGCGGCGGGACTGGTGTGGGCGGTCATGCCGTTCGGCAAGGGGGTGATCGGCGTCGATCTGAACGTAGGTGTCCTGTACCTGGTCGCGGTCGGCTCCATCANNCTCCATCACTACGGTCTCGGTCATTATGGCGGGGTGGGGCTCGAACAACAAGTTCGCGCTCATCGGTGCATTCCGCGGCGTGGCCCAGCTCCTCAGCTATGAAGTTCCCATGATCCTGTCCATTGCGACCGTTGTGCTGCTCGCCGGCTCGATGAGCACCATGCGCATCGTTGAGGCGCAGCAAATCCCTTTCATCATCGTCCTGCCGGTGGCTTTCATCGCCTACTTCCTGGCTGCGGCGGCTGAAGTGGGCCGGGCGCAGTTCGATCTGCTCGAAGCCGACTCCGAGATCGTCGCGGGTTACTTCGTCGAGTACAGCGGCCTGAAGTTCGGCTGGTTCTATATCGCCGAGTATGGGAATCTGTTTGCAGTTTCGGCGATCACAGCCACGTTGTTCCTCGGCGGCTGGCGCGGACCGTTCTCCCACGAGGCGCCGGTGCTGGGGCCGCTCTACTTCATCATTAAGACGCTGCTTGTGGTGTTTTTCATGATGTGGATCCGCGGCACGTGGCCTCGTTTCCGCATCGACCAGATGCTGGGCTTTGCCTGGAAGGTGCTGGTTCCTGCGTCGTTGGCGAACCTGTTGTGGGTGGCCATCGTGCTTAAGATCTCTCTGCCCACCATCCTGCAGTGGGCGTTGATGCTGGGCGGCAACCTGTTCATATTGGCGGTCGCAGCGGGCATGCTCGGTCGCGCGGCCAAACGCTATGCCGAACGGCGCAATCTTACGTCGCTTTCGTCGGGCGCTGCCTGACCGACCATTGCTCTGTCTGATGGGGATGTAATCATGCAACAAGTGATGTTCATCGTTATCAGCGCGGTCACCCTGATCTCCGGGGCGCTGGTTGTGACCACGCAGAGCCTGTTCCGGTCGGCTCTGTGGCTGGTGCTGTCCTTCTTTGGCATCGCGGGGCTNNACCCTGATCATATTTGCCATCATGCTGAGCCGCGGGGTGATGGATCCTGAGACAAGGCGCTTCAATGATCAGTGGGGTGTGGTGGCGGGCTTCGCCGCGATCCTCTTCGTGCTGCTGGCGGCCATTCTGACCCGGGTGCAGTGGCCGATCGCGGCAGGGGAGGTCCCCGCTGACGCCATACAGCGTCTCGGCGCCGATTTTGTCGGCTCATACGTCATTCCGTTCGAAGTGGCCTCTGTCTTGCTGGTCGCCGCCATGATCGGCGCCATCATCATCGCGCGTGAGCGGGAGAACTAGCATGGTTCCACTCACCTGGTATTTGATCGTCGCGGCTGCGCTCTTTTGTATCGGCGCATTCGGTGCACTGGCCAGGCGCAACGCGGTCGGTGTTCTCATGGGCATCGAGTTGATGCTTAACGCCGTTAACATCAACCTTGTTGCCTTCTGGCGTCACGTCAACGTGGGGCAAATGACCGGGCAGTTGTTCGCCATCTTCGTCATTACCGTCGCTGCTGCGGAAGCAGCCGTAGGCCTGGCATTGATCATCGCGATTTACCGCCAGCGCAGCACGGTAAATGTCGAAGAAATCGACACAATGAAGGGATAGCGCGATGAGCGAACCTGCTGCTACATTTTCCCCCATCTTCAATCTGACGCCGATCATCCCGTTTTTGCCCCTGGCCGCGTTTGCGCTCATCGTGTTGTGGGCGAACCGCAGCAAGAAGCTGAGCGCGGGGTTGGCGATCGGCGGCATCGCGCTGGCCTGGATCATCAGCTGGGCCATCACCTTCACCACGTTCGGCATCGATCACTTCGGCGAGAACCCGTTCCGCGTATTCCGCGACTGGCTGCCCACCGGCCGCACGTGGCACGCGTTCGGGTTCACCGTCGATCCGCTCGCGGCTGCCATGATCTTCATGGTCTCGTTCGTCTGTCTGATGATTTTCGTCTACTCAGTCGGCTACATGAGCGTGGGCAAGCCGGAGAGCGAACATGACGAACGCGGCAAGCCTGCTGAGCCAGGTCATGTCGACCGTCTCGCCAGCCGTTTCTTTGCCTACATCGCCCTGTTCGCTACGGGCATGCTGGGCTTCGTTCTGGCAGACAACCTGATCCTGGCCCTGATCTTTTGGGAGGTCATGGGCCTTTGTTCCTACCTGCTCATCGGCTTCTGGTCCGCCCGAAAGTATCCGAACCCCAAGCAGATCACACCCAAGGAGGCCGGCCTCAAGGCCTTCCTCACGACGCGCATCGGTGACACCGTGATGCTGGCAGGCATGTGGCTGCTGTATGCGCGCACCGGCTCGCTCAGTTTTGCCGACATCTTTAGGCCTGAGGTGCTGGAGGGGCTGGCCACATCCACGGTCAACCTTCCCGTTTTCGGCGCTACGCCCTGGGCGACCCTGATTGCGATCCTGATCTTCTTCGGCGCCATCGGCAAGAGCGCGCAGTTCCCCCTGCACGTCTGGTTGCCCGACGCCATGGAAGGTCCCACGCCGGTCTCAGCACTGATCCATGCTGCGACAATGGTTTCTGCGGGTGTCTACCTGATTATCCGCACCTTCCCCCTGATGCAGGCGGTCGAACACGGCGGGGCGTTGCGCTTCATTGCATTTATCGGCGCGTTCACAGCCCTGTTTGCGGCGACGATCGCCCTGGCCCAGAACGATATCAAGAAGGTGCTGGCATACTCGACCATCTCTCAACTCGGCTACATGTTTGCCGCGCTGGGGATGGGCGCCTACGTAGCCGCTACGTTCCATCTGCTGACTCATTCTTTCTTCAAAGCCCTCTTGTTCCTTGCGTCGGGCAGCGTGATTCACGGCGTCGAGCACGGCCACCATGAGGCGGCTCACGCGAAGGTGCGAAGCCACGAAGTGCGGGAGCACAGCGCGCATGCGGGTGCGGAGCACACCTTCGATCCGCAGGATATGCGCAACATGGGCGGGCTCTTCGGGCGGATGCCGCGCACCGCGTGGACTTTTATCATCGGTGGTCTGGCGCTGAGCGGTTTTCCCCTGGTCACGGCGGGTTTCTGGAGCAAGGATGAGATCCTGGCCGACGCCTGGGGGCACGATCACACGATCATCTTCTTCGTGCTTGCGCTTGCCGCACTTCTGACCGCCTTCTATACCGGGCGGCAGATCATGATGACCTTTTTCGGCAGGCCGCGCACCGAGGCGGCCGTTCATGCCTCAGAGCACGACAGCATCTTCACCTGGATGACAGTCCCGTTGATGGTGTTGGCGGTCTTCGCGGTGGCCGGCGGTTGGATCGGCATTCCCACCTCCTTCCCGGTGCTGGGTGCACTTTCCACAAATCCGTTCCATCACTACATTGGCGGATTGGCCGAGGCGCTGCACATCGAAGTGGGCGAGCTGGCCTTCAACGCGGTGCCGCTGCTGACCTCATTAGTGGTGGCGTTGGGCGGTCTGTTCCTGGGCTGGGCAGTCTACCGGGGCTACGCGGCACGAGGCCAGAGCGAAGCGCTCGATCCGCTGGCGCGGCCGCTGGGTAGACTATACCGCGTGCTCCAGAACAAGTACTACTTCGATGAGCTGTACCATAAAGTCTTTGTCAGAGGCAGTCAACGGCTGGCCAATTGGCTTTTCAAGTTCGACGATTTGTGGGTCATCGACCCGATCGTCGATGGAGTGGGGAAGCTTGGCCGGCGCCTGTCTGAAATCGGCCACTGGGTCGATGTCAACATAGTTGACCGTATCGTGAACGGAGCCGGGGAGGTTGCCGACGCGCTGGGGATGGCGCTCCGCGGCTTGCAGACCGGCAAGGCCCAGAACTACCTGTTCACCGTGTTGGTAATGTTGTCTTTAGCGTTGGGCATGTTCTTGTTGCTGCCCAGGTAATCTATCGGCACTTATCTTAATGCAACTGGTCCATCGGAGGGGTCTTTGATGAATAGCCTGCTGCTGACTCTTATCACCTTCATTCCGCTTGTCGGCGCAATCCTGACACTGTTGCCCTGGGGCAAGTGGCTGCATCTCGACAAGGCGCGCGAGGAAGGACTCATCAAGCAGGGCGCGATCGCGATCAGCGCTCTCCCGCTTGCCCTCTCGATCCTGCTCTGGTTTGCCTACAACAGCGCGGCCGGGGGCATGCAGTTCGAGGTCAAGGTCCCCTGGATCACGGCGGTGAACATCAGCTACCACATGGGCGTGGATGGCTTGAGCGTGCCGCTTGTCTTCCTGACCACGTTCCTGACGACCCTAGGGCTATGGTACTCGGCGCGAACGATCAGGACTCGCGTGCGCGAGTTTTTCTTCTTATTCCTGCTGCTCGAAATGGGCATGCTGGGGGTCTTCGTCTCGCTAGACCTGGTGCTGTTCTACGTCTTTTGGGAGATCGGCCTGGTGCCGATGTACTTCCTGATCGGCATATGGGGTCAACCCAAGGACCGTCCCCAGTATTCGGCTATCAAGTTCTTTCTCTACACGATGGCCGGATCTGTCTTCATGCTTCTGGCCATCCTTGCCATCTACTTCACCACCGGCAGCTTCGATATCATCGAGGCTCAGGCGGCCCGCCCCTTCGCTGGCAATGTGTTGTTATCCAGCCTGGCCTTCTTCGCCTTCTTCGTTGCCTTTGCGATCAAGGTGCCAAGCTGGCCTTTCCATACCTGGTTGCCCGACGCACATACCGCGGCGCCGACGGCCGGCTCCGTGATCCTGGCGGGTGTCCTGTTGAAGCTAGGTGCCTACGGCATTCTGCGCATCGCGCTGCCGGTCTTCCCGGAGGCCGCCCATCGTTACGCGCTTCTGATCGTGGCACTCGGGATCATCTCGATCATCTATGGTGCATTCGTCTCCATGGCCCAATGGGATCTCAAGCGACTGATCGCTTACTCGTCCGTGAGCCATATGGGCTACATCATGCTCGGCGTGGGCGCTGCAGCTTACGCCATCGGCAATCCCGATCTGGTCGATGCGGCAGCTATGGCGCTGAACGGCGCGGCGCTCCAGATGTTCACCCACGGTTTGAGCACCGGCGCCTTGTTCTTCCTCGTCGGCGTGATCTACGAGCGAGCGCACGTGCGCGACCTTAAGATGTTCGGCGGCCTGAGCGGCAAGCTGCCTTATTACTACGGCCTGTTCGCAGTAGCCGCGTTCACCTCCCTGGGATTGCCGGGCCTGGCAGGCTTCTGGAGCGAGTTCTTCGTCTTCCGCGGCGCTTTCGCCATCGTGAGCATCTGGGCGGCCGTCGGCGTGATTGGCATCGTCCTGACCGCAGCCTACATCCTCTGGAAGATCGTGCAGTACACCTTCCTGGGTGAGTATGACCCGCACAAGATCGCTCACTGGACCGATGTGGAGACGCGTGCGGAGCTGCACGAGCCAAAGGATCTGGCCCTGTTTGAGAAGGTGACGTTGTGGCCGCTGACCATCTTCATGGTCTTGTTTGGCCTGTTCCCGGCGCTGATCCTGGTGTTCTTCAATACGACGTTTGTCAATCTGATGACCGGGTTGGCCGGCAAGTGATGATCCAGGGACGGGAGGCGGTCCTTTGAAACTGACTGATCTGACTTATCTTCTGCCCGAGGTGATCCTCCTGCTGGGCGCGGCGCTGGTATTTCTGCTCGATATCCTCTGGCTGCGGCGGGCCATGCCGGCGGAACGTCGTTTCTCGTGGTTGGCCGGCGTCGCCCTGATCATCTTGCTTCTTGCTGCGCTTGGCCTGATCCCCTCCCAGGGCCAGACAGCCACGGTCGCGACGATGGTGGCAGTCGATCCGTTTGCAGTTTTCTTCAGGGCGCTGGCTATCATGGGCGTGGCGCTGGTGATTCTCATCGCCATGCCTTACCTGAAGGGTCGCTCGGCGTTCGGCGGCGAGTTTTATGGGCTACTGCTGGTCACCGCATTGGCGATTTGCTTCGCTGTGTCTGCGAATAACCTGGTCATGATTTACTTGAGCATGGAGTCTCTGAGCATCACCAGCTACGTGCTGGCTGGTTACCTGCGACAGGATCGCAAATCAGGTGAGGCAGCCCTGAAGTACTTTCTCTACGGCGCGACCGCGTCGGCTGTGATGCTCTACGGTATGTCTCTGCTCTATGGGGCTACAGGCACGACGGATCTCGCACGGCTCTCGAGTGCACTCGCCGCCCATGGCCAGGGTGAACTAGCCTGGTTGGTGACCCCTGCCGTTGTGATGCTGCTGGTTGGCTTCGGTTTCAAGGCCAGCCTCGTGCCGTTTCACCAGTGGGCGCCCGATACGTATGAGGGCGCGCCTACCCCTGTTACGGCGTTTCTGTCTACTGCCTCCAAGGCGACCGGTTTCGCGATTTTGATGCGGGTCTTGTTGACCGCGCTGGGCAGCCAGCCCATCGCCGGGACCTGGATCACGCTGTTGGTCGCTGTCTCCGTCTTGACCATGACATTGGGCAACCTAACGGCCTTGCGCCAGACGAATATCAAGCGCCTGCTGGCCTATTCCTCAATAGCACAGGCCGGTTACATCCTGATCGGTGTCGCGGCCGTGTCGGCGGACCCGAGGCTCACCTTCAACGGCATCAACGGTGTGCTGATTTATCTGCTTGCTTACCTGTTCACCAATGTGGGTGCGTTCGCAGTGGTGACGGCAATCGAAACGGCTACGGGCCAGGTGGAGCTGAAGGATTACACCGGGTTGATCCGCCGCTCGCCGTGGCTGGCCTCCTTGCTGCTGATCTTCTTGTTGTCGCTGGCCGGCATTCCGCCAACAGGCGGGTTCCTGGCGAAATTCTTTGTGTTCGGCGCAGCCGTCTACCGGCAGATGTGGGTGTTGCTGGCCATCGCGGCGATCAACACAGTTGTGGCCGCGTTCTACTACTTGAATATCGTCCGCTACATGTTCCTAACCCCGCCTGAAGCGCAGGAAGCGCGTGTGTCCGTGTCGCCCGCGTTCGGCGCTGTGCTTGGCATCACTGCACTGGTCACATTGCTGCTCGGTATTATTCCCGGTCCACTCATCGCATGGGCTTCTGATTCGGCCCGCATCCTGCTGGCGGCCTTGCGCTAGGGGGCGCAACATGCGTCGTGGCTGAAGAGACTATTGTCCGGCGCCGGCGAATCCACCGAGAGAGTCGCGGCCGTCAGTTCCTGCGCAACTTCCGAGTCGAGCTACTCTGGCTGCTGGTCATCGCGGTTGGCCTGTTCCTGCTCCTCGGGGGGAACAGCCTGCGCGCGTCCGTCACATCGTGGACCAAGCAGACCGTGCATCAGCTGCTCCAACGTGCGACGACGCTCGATGAACGGATCAGTGCGTTTCTTGCCCAGGTGTCTCTTTCCGACCTGATCGGTTTTGTCCTCGTGCTTGTCGCTCTGACTGCCATTTTGCTGCGGGTTCGATGGCGGCTTCTGAACACGCCTGAACTGACGCAACTACGATGCCCGCAGTGCGGCGGAGGGCTTCAACGCATCCATCGCACCGCCATCGACCGGTTCATCGATTTGTTTGTGCCAGTCCGCCGATATTGCTGCCGGACCGATGGATGCGGCTGGAGCGGGTTGCGCACGGGTCGCGGCTACCGCACTTCCCAGAACAGCGGCGTTCGTGGTCGGCTGTAAGGTACGATGGCGCCATGCGGCTGGCTCAACTGATTGAGATTCTGCCAGGGATCATCTCCCTGACCGGCGATCCCGACATCAACATCTCGCAAATCTGCTCAGACTCGCGCCAGGTCACGCCTGGTGCTCTTTTTGTTGCGTACCGGGGTGTGGGGGTCGATGGGCACCGCTACGTCGCGGATGCGGTCCGTCGCGGCGCGGCCGCCGTGGTCTGCGAGCAGCCGATCGATACTCCAGGCGCACCGATTGTGCGGGTCACCGACGGCAGAAGCGCCCTGGCATGGCTGCATGCAGCCTGGTACGGCCACCCGAGCCGAAGTATGACCGTCATCGGCGTCACCGGTACAGACGGCAAGACGACCACGTGTAACCTGATCTACAGTGTTCTTAAGACTGCCGGCATTCGTGCTGGCATGATCAGCACGGTGAACGCAGTTATCGGCGGCGTGGTCTACGAGACAGGCCTTCACACCACCACCCCGGATTCGGCCGACGTCCAGCGGCTGCTGGCTCAGATGCGAGACGCAGGGACAGAGGTCGCGGTCCTCGAGACAACCTCACACGGCCTTGCTCAACACCGCGTCACGGGCGTTGTTTTTGATGCGGCCGTGGTTACCAACATCACGCATGAGCACCTGGATTTTCATGGCAACTACGAGGCCTATCGTGAGGCGAAGGCGATGCTTTTTCGTTCGCTGCTGGAGATTCAGGGCGCAGGGGTGAAGCCGCCTGGCGTGCGTACGATGCTCAAGACATCTGTCTTGAACTACGACGATCGCTCGTTTGGATTTCTGGCCGCGATTCCTGCAGACCGCTATATCATTTACAGCGCCGAGATGCCCGAGTTCAGCCGGGCTGACTGGGAACACCTTTTCTCAGGCGGTCCGAGAACGCTCTTGCGGGCCGTGAACATCCGGCAGGCCCCTTCGGGCATGTCTTTTGAGGTGCGGGCGTTCGGGTCTGCTGCCCTACACGAGCCGCTGCAGATCACGACGCGGCTGGTGGGTCGTTTCAACGTGTCAAACATCCTGGCTGCGGCCGGCGCAGCGCTGGCGCTCGAGATCGCTCCGACCTTCATCGAGGATGGCATCGCTGCACTTGCCGGGGTGGTTGGCCGCATGGAACGCATCGATCGGGGCCAGCCTTTCACCGCAATCGTCGATTTTGCTCATACGCCCAACGCGCTCGCATCGGCACTCACGACCGCGCGTGATCTCGTCGAAGAGGGAGGCCGGGTGATCGTCGTCTTCGGCAGCGCCGGACTGCGCGATCGTGAGAAACGCAGATTGATGGGGGAGGTCGCTGCACGGCTTGCCGACATCACGGTGATCACTGCCGAGGACCCGCGGACCGAGGATCTCGCGGGCATTATGGCCGAGACCGCCGGGGCAATGGCTGCTCATGGCCGGGTCGAAGGGCGTGATTTCGTCTCCATTGCCGATCGGCAGCGCGCGATCCTGCATGCGGTTCGCCTGGCAGTGCCCAGCGATGTCGTCCTGGTGTGTGGCAAAGGCCACGAGCAGTCGATGTGTTTCGGCGCCGTCGAGCATCCCTGGCGCGACCAGGATGCCCTGGCCTGGGCGCTGGATCAGCTCAGAGGGCAAGCGGATGCTTCGCCTCCTTTTCGGCTGCCCACCTGGGAGGAGTGACAGGGCTGCAATTTGACACACCTTCTGCAAAGAGTAGAATACTTTAACATCGTGTAACTGCCATCCAACGAAGCGGTGTAACGAGTGAGCTGGGAGATTTCGCTCCCAAGGATGCATCAAGCAAGGTTATGGATAACGATACAACAGCTGGCAGTAGTACCAGCAGCGCTGACGGCGACAGTTCGACTGTCAGCAAATCCGAACATAGCGGCCGGCCTGTCCCCGGCCACCTCACAGTGATCCCCCCTCTGGCGTAACCGCCTCTGTCGGGCATTCGCTGTGCGGGTGGCCGACGAGCTCCAGGCTCTTCCTGCTAATCGAGTAAAACCAAACAAATCCGGTCGCCGTGCCCTTGCATGGCACCGGCTGCTGCGCGTGCCCGCCTCGCGCAGGGCCGCTCGTGCAGGGACCGACAGGAGGGACCATGATCACGTTCTATAAGACCGGGGAGCAGGGCCTGGAGGTCCTCGAAGAGATCAGCAAGGGCTGCTGGATCAACGTCATCGATCCGACGCCTGAGGAGTTGGCTCAACTGCGCGAATTGAGCCTGCCACCCGAGTTCATCACCTATCCATTGGACCTGGACGAGCGGCCCCGCGTCGAGCGCGAGGACGGCGAGACCATGATCCTGCTGCGCGTGCCCTATTATTCGGGTCCAAATACAGATGTGCCATTTACGACCATCCCGATGGGGATCGTGATGGATGGGCAATGGATCATGACCGTGTGCCGGCACGATAACGACCTGCTGCGCGAGCTGGCCGCGGGGAAGATGCGTGGGCTGTCTACGGCCAAACGCAACCGGTTCATCCTCCAAGTGCTCCTGGCCGCGGCCAGCAAGTATCTGCTCTACTTGCGCGAAATCAATCGCACGGTGGATAGCCTGGAGGATCAGCTCCAGATGTCGATGCAAAACCGCGAGCTTCTGGGGCTGCTGAAGTATCAGAAGAGCCTTGTGTATTTTACGACGGCACTGAAGGCAAACGAGCTGATGATGGAGCGCCTGCACCGTTCGGGCTTCTTTCGCACCTACCCGGATGATGAAGACCTGTTGGAAGATGTTCTGACGGAGAACCAACAGGCCATCGAAATGACGAACATTGCCAGCAACATTCTCAGCTCGATGATGGATGCCTTTGCGTCGATCATTTCCAATAACGTGAACGCCGTGATGAAGTTCCTTGCTGCCGCAACCATCGTGGTGGCCCTGCCAACTCTCATCGCCAGTCTTTTCGGCATGAACGTGCCAGTGCCGTTCGGGGATCACCCGCTGGGGTTTGTGCTTGTGCTTGCTTCGGCGGTGGGGGTGGCCGCGATCGTAACCCGGGTGTTCGTGTAGCGAGGCTGGTTCTGATCAGTGGAGTGAGCTCAGTCGTTCAGCGCGTCCAGGGCCTTGTCGAGGGCTGCTAACCGTTGACTCACCAATTCAAGGCCCAATTGAGCTGCTTGCCGTACCTCAGGCCGAGGATGGCCCAGGTGGGTGCGGTAAGCCTCTTCGGCCCGTTCCGTGAGGCGCCGCCACGTCGTCAGCGCTGCGGAATCCGCCGATGCCCAGTCATCATCCGTTTGGAGGCTCGCCTGCAAAGATGCTGTCAGCGCGGCCAGCCTTTCACGCTGCACCAGCGGATCGAGCGCGCCGCCCGCGCGCACTCGTGGCGGCACCACGAATATGACCCCGTCCGCTGCATGGGTATATAACACCGGCGCGGCCCAACTGCGGTCGCCCGGGTGCAGCACCGATAACATGTTTCGCGCGTAGGACACTGCCACATCCACTTGTCCCGCGCCTTCCCCAACGCACAGCCGTTTGTAGAATTCCCTGGCAAAGGTCGCAGCAGCCCTGTCGGTGATCGCAAACTGCATCGCGACCACAGCCGGTACGCCATAACGCACCAGCAGTGGCGCTAAGCCGGTGAAGGCACGGCCATCATCCGTCTGCCCGCTCTCGCATGCGTTGAGCAGGGCAAGCTTGATCGAACGATAGTTGACCGCCAAACGCGCCAGTGCATCGCCGTCGATCCAGTCGTGCGCGCCGTCCGGCTCATTCAACCCAAGGTAACCACGTCCGTCGATANNCAAGCCGCCGTGCCCTCCGAAATGAACGATCTGCGTGTTGCCCATGAGAAGCGCGTCTGCCAGGTCGGCACGCGTGACCGCTCCATCCAGCGTGCGCACCCGAAGAGCGCCTTCGGTTGCCCCGGCCACCTGCTCTATGTTGCGTCGCTCTTGAGCCAGATCCAGGTCGGGCGTGGCGGGGAGCACCAGGAGCAACTCGAGGGGCAGTTCCGCGCCCTGTTCGGCCAGGCTGCCGAAGCGATCGGCCTGGTCGAAGTAGCGCACCAGCGGGGTGGATGGCGAGGTCGCGAAGGTGTAGTTGCGCTCCGGGTCGTGAAGTAGCTCCCAGGGCCACGAAGCGATTTCG
>MTKZ01125461.1_pt1 | contig 13249 bp, 8 predicted proteins | sample 1042781 | NCBI WGS metagenome assembly MTKZ01 (sample SAMN06212207, study PRJNA360539) | anaerobic digester metagenome | biome: Wastewater treatment plant; material: sludge; isolation source: anaerobic digester fed with sludge from wastewater treatment plant | place: Denmark: WWTP Viborg ...
GACCGGACCACAACGAATCCTCGATCCCGGCCCGCCGGTTGGCCACGCGTGCCAGCGCGAACAGCCAGTCTCCGAGCCGATTCAGATACACCAGAACACTCGGGTCCACCGTGACGCCGTGAGCCGCGCGGACCACGGACCGTTCGGCGCGGCGACAGACGGTGCGAGCCACGTGCAGCCGGGCAGCCGTCTCGCAGCCGCCGGGAAGAATGAAATTCCGCAGCGGGCCCGCCTCGGCGTCGGCGGCGTCGATCCAGCGCTCCAGCCGACCGATCGCGGAAGAGCCGATCCGGGCAGCCACGGGCGTGTCTGACTCACGGGCCAGGGCCGCTCCGATCAGGAAGAGGTCCCGCTGCACGGCGTGAAGAGGCTCCGCCATCGCGGCATCCGCGCAAGCGACCGCCGCCAGGCCGATCGTCGCATTCAGTTCGTCCACGTCACCGCAGGCGGCCACCTGGTCGTGGTCCTTGGCGATGCGGCGCCCGCCGAACAGGCCGGTCCGGCCGTGATCGCCCCTGCCGGTGTAGAGCTTCATGCCATCACTCCCGCCTTCGGCTCAATGCCGAAAATGCCGAGTCCCTGTGAAGATCATGGCCGCCCGGCGTTCGTTGCAGGCCCGGATCACATCCTCGTCGCGCTTCGAGCCGCCCGGCTGGATGATCGCCGTGACGCCCGCGTCCATCAGGATATCCGGGCCGTCGCGAAACGGAAAGAATGCGTCGGATGCCGCCACGGCACCGGCCAGGGCCTCGGCGTGCCCGTTCTCGCGGGCGGCCCACGTGGCGATCCGGCAGGACATGACGCGCGACATCTGCCCGGCCCCGTTTCCAACGAGGGTGCCGTCGCGGCAGATGGAGATGGCGTTGCTCCTGGTGTGCTTGCACACCAGCCAGGCCAGCCGCAGGTCGTCACGCTCGCGCTCGTCGGGGGCGCGGTCGGTTACCACCCGCCATTCGCTCTCATTCAGCCCGACGGCGTCGCGACTCTGGATCAGGAGATTTCCAGGAACCGAGCGTATGACGTGCTCGGGCCATCCCGTCGTGGACATGCCGTCCCCCACGTCAATCAGCCGCACACGGCTGCCCCAGGGCTTTCGCATCCGGACGACCTGGACCGCGTCATCTCCGAACGACGGAGCGAGCCAGACCTCCACGAAAAACGCACCCGCGCCGGCCGCCTTGCCCCACCGCTGCAGCGAATCCATCACGGCCTCCGCGAAATCCGCGTTGACGCGGAAGTTCACGGCCAGGATGCCCCCCATAGCCGCGTTCGGATCGCCCAGATACGCCCGGCGATAGGCCTCCACAGGGTCGTCCGCCACCCCCACACCGCAAGGGTTCGTGTGCTTGATGAAGCAGGCAACCGGAAGAGACTCTCCGTGCCATCGCGTCAACTCCGCACAGAGTTCCAGGGCAGCGCCGGCGTCCACCAGGTTGTTGTACGAAAGGTCGGGTCCGCCGGTCTTTGCCGCAAGCCATTCTGTCAAACCGAACAGCGAGCACACCTCCGCCTGTTGATGGGGATTCTCACCATAGCGCAGCACTTCGCGGCTGCGAAGGTGAATCGCGCGGAACTCCGCCTGGTCAGGATTCTGCGGATGAGCGGTCAGCCACGTGGCGATCGCGGCGTCGTATCGGCAGGTCTGCTCGAAGGCACGCGAGGCAAGGCGCAAAGGCATGGAATTCTGTGCGTCCGTCGCGCTTCGCAGGGATTCGAGCACACCCTCGTACTCCCCGGGGCCGGAGATGACGCGCACGTGGCGGTGGTTCTTCGCCGCAGCCCGCAGCAGGCAGGGACCGCCGATGTCGATCATCTCGATGGCCTGCTCGAGGGTGCAATCCGGCCGGGCCACCGTATCCTCGAACGGGTACAGGTTCACGACCACCAGGTCGATCGGCAGGATCCCCTGCTCGGCAAGCTGCCGCATGTGCTCCCGGTTGTCCCGATCGGCCAGGATCGCGGCATGAATCCGCGGATGCAGCGTTTTGACCCGCCCGTCCAGCATCTCCGGGAAGCCGGTGACGTCCTCCACCAGCCTGACGGCGATGCCCGCGTCCGTCAGGTGCCGGGCCGTTCCGCCGGTCGACAGGATCTCGAAGCCGAGTTCCTGCTGAAGGGCCCGGGCAAACGCGACCAGGCCGGTCTTGTCGTAGACGCTGATCAGGGCTCGTCTGGCGTGGTGCTGGCTCATGAATGTTCCGTCTATCCGGGCATCGGACTGCGGCAGTCACCGGTCCGGCCGCGGCTGGTCCGGATGATAGCGGGAACGCCCCGGAAGGAAAGCGGCCCCGGGCCGCGGACGGCGACGCATCTTCCGGCGCCCACGACGGTTCCGGAGAGCCGTCCGGGAGACGGGCAAGGGTTTCGGCGACCGGTCCTGCGTGCCGAAAATCCACCTGCCGCCCACTTGCCCGCCGCCCGGGCATCTGCTACCTTGCCGATTGGCTTGTCCCGGCGACCGGCTTCGGGCGCCCCCGCGTGCCTGGCCCACCGTGTTTCTGCCAGGCGAATCGGTCGTGTGCCCAGGGACGTAGCCCCCCGGACCGCAGGCGTGGCGGTCCAGTTGGGGTGTTGTGCGCGAGCCGAAGGCAACCCTCAGGAAAGGACGTATGGCGATGAAGAGCGGATACGCGGGACGGGTCGGTCGTTTCCTGTCCGTGGCGGCCGTGCTCTGCCTGCTGGCCGGCTGTGCAAGGCAGGCGAAGCGGCTGGAGATCCACTGGTACACCCCGACGAGCGACGTGGTGGCGGACGACGATACCGCCGACCTCGAGTCGTTCGTGGAAATGCGCTGGAGCCGGCATCGATGCCCGCCGCTCACCTGGCCCGCCTCTTCTCCTGACCACAAGGGTGACTACACCGTGTACTCCCTGCCGGAAGGCCGGTACGAGTTCGAGTACCTGGTCCCCTCCAGCGAAAAGGAAATGCTCTACGGCGAGTTGGACGTGTTCGGCCCCGAGGGCACGCGGATGAGGGAATTCCTCCGCCGGACCTACGTGACCATCAGCCCCGGACGGCCCGGGGGCGATCCCGGATTCATGTCCATCATCACGGAAGAGGACCTCGACCGCGTCCGGCGCGGCGATATGGTCACCAAGGTTGTCTTCATCGCGGACCTGCAAGCCGTCGACCGGCGACTGGACATGATCGTGCAGGAGCTCCGCCGCATCCGCGACCTGCAGACGCGGCAGACCGGGCAGTTGGAATACTGGAAGGTGAAGCTGGCGGATCGACGGCGAAATGCCTTCTACAACAGCGAATACGGTGTGGACATTCCGTCGTCCGGGCTGGCCGCCGCACAGACGCTCATGGGCGCCGAGACGTATCACTGGTACCGATACACGCAGGCCGAGGACAAGGTGCGGACCTACGAGGAACAGATCGCCGAACTGGATGAGCCGGCCCGACGGCTGCGGGAGGAACGGGCGGCCCTGCGGGGCATCCTCTCCAACGCCAAGATCGTCTGCCGGCAAAACGAAATGATGCTCGCCACCTGCAGCATGCAGGAACGGTTTGCCGACATGACCGACCAGATCAATCTGAGACGACCCACGCTCCAGGGCCCGGAATACGACTTCATCCACCCGTACTTCGCCAGCGGCATGACCATGTCCCTGGGTTATTGGCGCAGCCTGGAGAACAACACGGAGATGGACAAAAGGGACAAGCGGATCGGAAAAGTCGTCATGATCATGCGACTGGGCGGTCGAGCGCCCACCGGTCTCTGACCGGCCGACGGGCCGACTGGGTGACCCGGTTCGGCTCTGCAATCCCCTCGGAAATCACAGCCCCGGCCCGCGACAGCCGGGGCTTTCTTTGGCACACGCCGGTCGGCGGCCCGATCGACCGGACCGGCCGCCCCGTTTTTTGTGCTGGCCATCGTCCCGGGTTCGAGTACACTAATGCGGCATGATCTCTGGGGGCCCCAGCCGGTGCCCGCGCCGCTTCACGTCAATTCGCAGGAGAGGACCGCACGATGGACCGCAAGCAACTGGACCACGCGTATCACCGTTCGCGCGTCGACGCGCACATTGGCGGCAGTATTGTCTTCCTCTTGTTCATGCTCGCCCTGACCTTCCTGGTGGGCGACAAGTTTGAGCCGTTCCAGCAAGGTGCAAGCTTCTGGGACCCCACTCTGCTTGTCTGGCGGGCGGACACCAACGCATGGATCCCCGCCTACCCGGTGGTGAACTTCGAGACCGGTGAGGCGTGGCAGCGCCGTGCCGCCGCGTACTCACCCGAGAACGCCGAAGCCGAATCGGCCCGGAACGAACCCGCATCCGGGATGGTTGGTCATGCCATGCGCACGTCCGGCGAGGGCCCTCACGCATCACCCGCGGAAACCCCGGACGGCTCCGCGGAACGGCCCAAACTCCAGGAAGTCTCACCGGGCGAGGCGGAACCAGACGAGCGGGAGCCCTCCCCGGGTGCGCAGGTCGTGGACGCAGGTCCGGCCATCGCGCCCGTTGAAGCGGAAACCCGCCCAGGAACGACCGTTGCCACCCGATCCCACGGCCCCTTCATCACGAAAGAGCTGCACCCCGGCGTCTACTCGCTGGTCGTGGTGCTGGGCAGCATGTTCGCCGCGTACTTCCTGTACCGCTGTGCCCGGCGGCAGGCCCGGCTGATGCTGGCGGCCTATCCGGCCAACGATCCGAATCGCCCCTACGACCGCCCCTGGTCAGAGATTCGCGTCACGTTCTGGGCGATGTTCGTGGTGCTGTTGGGCGTGCTGTTTCTGTTTCTTCTGTGACACCGGTTGACACGCCGGTAAAAGGAACCGTCACCGGGAGACCGTGGGGCCGCCCGTCGCGACAAAGTGCTCGCGAAGGCATTGAGTCCGGCTGGACTCGCGGGGCCGATGCTGGATGCACGTCCCTGGCCCCTTGTTTCCCGGATCCCCAGATCCCCTGAATCCACTCCCCGTTGCCGCGGGCGCGTCCGGCGGCATAATGGCCGGCATGGCAGCGAACCCGGGGCAGGAAATCGAGCGGTTGCGGGCGGAAATCCGGCGGCACGACCACCTGTACTACGTCAAGGCGACCCCGGAGATCTCCGACCGCGAGTACGACCGGCTGATCGAGCAACTGCGGGCACTGGAGAGCAAACACCCGGACCTCATCACGCCCGACTCCCCCACCCAGCGGGTCGGCGACCAGCCCGTGGAGGGTTTCGAGCACGTCACGCACGCCGTGCCCATGCTCTCCATCGACAACACGTACGACGAGACCCAGCTCCGCGAGTTCGACGCCCGCGTGGCCAAGGGCCTGGACGGCCGGCCCTACCTCTACATGGTGGACCCCAAGGTGGACGGCGTGGCCGTCTCGCTGCGGTACGAAGACGGCCGGCTGGTGCTGGCCGCCTCGCGCGGCGACGGCGTCGCGGGCGACGTGATCACGCACACCGCGCGAACGGTCCGTTCCGTGCCCCTGCGGCTGCAGGGTAAGAACCTGCCGCGCGTNNCGGTGCGGGGAGAGATCTTCTGGCCCAAGGACGATTTCGCCCACTACAACGCGGCCCGGGCCGCGGCGGGCGAGGAGACGTTCAAGAACCCGCGCAACGCCACGGCCGGCACGCTCAAGCAACTGGACCCCCGCAAGATCGCCGACCGCAACCTGCGATTCGTGGCCCACGGGTTCGGGCAGGTGGAGCCGCTCCAGGCCCGTCGCGCATCGGAGCTGTTCGACCAGTTCGCCGAATGGGGCATCCCCGTGAACCCGGAGCGGACGATCGCGGAGACCGTCGACGACGTGGTCGCGCTGTGCCACGAATGGGAGACGAAACGGTACGAGCTGGAGTACGAGACGGACGGCCTGGTCATCAAGGTCGACTCCCTCGACCAGCGGGATATTCTCGGGGCCACCAGCAAGTACCCGCGCTGGTGCATTGCGTTCAAATTCGCGGCGGAGCAGGCGGAGAGCCGGCTGCTGCGGGTGGACTTCCAGGTGGGCAAGCTGGGCACCATCACTCCGCGGGCGGTCATGGAACCGGTTCTGCTGGCCGGCACCACGGTGCAACACGCATCGCTGCACAACTTCGACCAGGTGCAGCGGCTGGACGTGCGGGTGGGCGACACGGTGATCATCGAGAAAGCCGGGGAGATCATCCCGCAGGTCGTGCGGGTGGTCGGCGAGAAGCGGCCGAAGGACGCCAGGCAAATCAAGCCGCCCAAAAAGTGCCCCGCCTGCGGCGGCGAGGTGATGCAGGATGAGGGTGGTGTGTACGTCCGCTGCATCAACCCCGGCTGCATCGCGCAGCGGAAGGAGCGGCTCATCTACTTCTGCGGCCGCGACCAGATGGACATCGAAGGCGCCGGCCAGGCCCTGATCGAACAACTCGTGGATCACGATCTCGTGCGTGACTGCGCGGACCTGTTCGCGCTTCCGGAGCATCGCGCGGCGGTGGAAGGGCTCGTGTTCAATCACGAGCGTGAGGTCAAGGGCCAGACCAGGACGATCCGCGTCGAGTTCGGTGCCAAACGGACTGACGCCCTGTTCAAGGCGCTGGAGACCGCCAAGAAGCAGCCGCTGGCCCGATTGCTGGCGGCATTGAACATCCGCCACGTGGGGGGCGCCACCGCCGAGCTGCTGGCCGAGCATTTCGAAGACTTGGAGAAGATCGCCGACGCCCCGGAAGAGGAGCTGACCGAGGTCGAGGGCGTGGGCACGGAAGTGGCGAGCAGCATCCGGAAGTTCTTCGCGAGCAAGGAGGGCCGCCGGCTCATCGATCGCCTGGCCGACGCAGGGGTGAACATGCGGCAGCCCAGAAAGAAGGTGGCCAAGGACGGCCCGTTCGCCGGCCTGACGGTCGTCGTCACCGGCACGCTGGAGAGCCTGGGCCGTAAGGAGGCGGAGAACCTCATCAAGTCACTCGGGGGAAAGGCCACCGGCTCCGTCAGCCAGAAGACCAGCCTCGTCGTGGTTGGTGACTCCCCGGGCTCGAAGCTGGAAAAGGCCCGCGCGCTGGGCATCGAGACCATCAACGAGGCCGAATTCCTGCGTCGGGCCGGGCGTAAGTAGGATGCAGCGCCGTGACACGGCCAACCGCCCAAGCACTTCAGCCGCATGACGCACGCTACGTCGCCGAAGTACAGCGCGTGACCTGGATCGGGCTGGTGGCCAACGTCGTGCTGGCGGGCCTGAAGATCGCGGCCGGGCTGCTGGGATCCAGCCAGGCGGTGGTCGCCGATGCCGTGCACACCATCTCGGACAGCAGCACGGACGTGGCCATTCTCATCGGCGTGCGCTTCTGGTCCAGGCCGCCCGACGCCGGTCATCCGCACGGACACCGGCGGATCGAGACGGTGATCACCACTGTGATCGCCCTGGTCCTCATATTGGTGGCGGCCGGACTCATCTACAACGCCCTGAACACCCTGCAGGAGCATCACGCGCAGCCGCCGGGAAGAATCGCCCTGGTCGCCGCCCTGATTTCCATCGTGGTGAAGGAAGCCATGTATCGCTGGACGGCCGCGGTCGGCCGGCGGCACAAGTCCTCCGCCCTGATCGCCAACGCCTGGCACCACCGCAGTGACGCCCTGAGCTCCATTCCCGCCGCCGTGGCGGTGGCCGTGGCCGCCCTGAAGCCGGATTGGGCCTTCGTCGACCACGTGGGTGCCGTCGTTGTGTCACTGTTCATCCTCCATGCGGCGTGGATCATCGGCAAGCCGGCCCTGGGCCAGCTCGTGGACGCCGGGGCGCCGCAGGCGGATCGCGAGCACATCGAGCNNCGCCATCGCGGGCCGCGTCAAGCACCTCTTGATCGACCGCGGCCCGGATGTGGTGGACGTGGTGGTCCACGTGGAGCCGTACGGAGAGCACACCCGGCCACCGGAACAGGCGGGGTAGAAATCGCTCGACCGAGGTTCCCATCACGGTCCCCGCGCTGATTCACGAGTAGGGATGCTCGCGAAAGTGGGGCCGAGAAAGATTCTCGGCCCAGCGTTGTCTTTGTGGGACCGGGTTTCTCGCCATCCCGGCGCGCCGGGACCTGCGGAGACCAGCCGGTCTCTGTAGGACCGGCTTTCCAGCCGGCCTATGTGGGACCGGCTTTCCAGCCGGTCTATGAGCGTGGGGTAACGCCCTCCGGCGCATCGGACAGGATGTAAGGACCGGGTCCGAACGCGGGAGGCGTGCCAATGAGTACTCTGATGTTGCATCCCAGCCGCGAGATCAAGGCCATGGCCGATCCGGAAGCAACCGTGCAACAGACATACACCCGCTGCGTCCAGGCGTTCTGCCGCTTCTTCACGGTCCGGGTCGACGGCGATTCGCACACGGTTGACGACTTGATGCAGCAACTCTGGCTTCGCGCCCGGCTCCAGGCCCACACCCTGCGGGACCCGAATCCGGAGCCGTGGCTCTGGCGAATCGCACGGAACCTGCTGCACGAGCATCACCGGAAACGCCGTCGAACGTCCGCGGACGAGCCCCTGGCCCAGCCGGACCTGGCGCGCCGCCTCGCCCAGCGCTTTGACACGGAGGATCTGCCGCCGGATACGCTCGCCCGCAAGGAAGTCCAGGACCAGCTCCTGCTGGCGATCACGGAATTAACCGGCGATGAACAGACCCTGTTGATTGGGTGCTACTTTGAGGGCCGGACTCACGCGGAACTGTCCGCGATTCTGAATATCAGTGAACGAGCGGTGGAGGGCCGGCTCTATCGGGCCCGGATCGCCCTTCGCGAAAAGCTCGCTCACCTGGCGTGATAGGAGGACCTGTCATGTTGAACGATCACGATTCCAGCGACGCGATTCGACACCGCAACCTGGAGCGCATCGGCCGAGTGTTGCCGTTGCCGCCGAGCGCCGATGCGGACCGTCAGGCGCGCTGGCAGAATGCCGTATTGACCCCGGATGCCCTGCACCCCACGCACGGAGTCTGGGATACGAAACGATGCACAAGAGCGGCGCTGGCCACCACGGGCATCGCCGCAGCGCTGGCGGCGGCGGTCTGGTTTGGACTGGCGCCCGCGAAAACCGTTTCCGCCGCAACGGTTTTTGAGAGCTTTCGGTCCGCCCTGGCCCAGTCGCTGTCCATCCGCATCGACGGTATTCAGTTCGAGCAGGCGAGCATCCGCGGCGACATCATTCTCGACCGTTCGGGTGCGCCCGACGCGGAAACGCGGTACGCAGAGGTACACGTCCTGCTGGCTTCCGACAACCCGCAGTGGAGCGACCTCGACGCGGTGCTGGCAATCTGTCAGTCGCCGTCCGAAACCTGGCAATACTGCCGTGGAAACGGCGGCATGTGCTCCGGAGTCGGACAGGTTGCGATGACCGAATACCTCATGCGCGGCTGGTCATGGCGCGACTTCGCCCGGCAGCCGATCGACCACTTCGGCAGCATGCCCCTGCAGCTCGGCTTTTCCGGCGACGGGAGCAGCGTGACCTACCGGTTCACGCGGGAGCAGCGAATCATCGTGGAGCAACTGCTGCGGTTCCTCCTGGATTTGACCAATGCCGAGACGGCCGGACAGGTCATCGATAGTGTACAGGATTCAGCCGGAGACGCGCGCAACGAGCGAATCGAGAAGGGCAGCTACGTGTTGCACGCGAGCCAATTCACGCAACTCGGTGACCTGGCGTTTGTCCGGACGACGGCGCCCGATGTGAGCGAGCTGGTGAAACAGGCGGTGTTCACGTTCCACTACGACCCGACCTCGAAACAAATCCTGTCGACCCGGTTCGCACCGCCGCAAGGGTTGTATGACACGGGCGTCGGGATCTCGTGCGACACCTCCGAGTTCCCGCTCGACACACCGGAGGCATTGGTTCCCTTCCTGCGGGAGCGGGCGGACAGCGTCGAGGCGGATCAGTCAGATGAGAACGAGTGGGTGATCCGCGTGACGGGCTACCCGTTCGCCACGGACGCCTCGGGGCTGGAGTGGCTCGGCGACTACCTGACCGCCCTGCGAGACTCGCTCACGCTGACCATTGAGTATGACGCCGCCGCCTCGGCGGTCCGGCGGGCGGAGTTCCGCGGAATCGGCCCGTCCGACGGCCGTGTGACGCTCGACCTGGGTCCGGTGGCCCTGGACCCGCTACGCCTGCGATCGGAATCATGGGTCACGCCCCAGACGGTCATCGTCGACCGGTGACGAGACGGGTCGACGAGACGGGCCGGCGTTCCGCGGCCGGAGATCGCCAGGGTCCACGGTTCCGGAACCCTGGACCCGCCCCCATCCGGGGCGGCGAACCCCGGCCGCGGAGTCAGTCGGGCGGCGTGTCAGCACGGACGCCGTCCAGCACCTCGCGGACCCGGCGCAGCAGCGCCCGCCGGCTGAACGGCTTGGCGAGGAACTCCACGTTGTCGTCCAGCACGCCGTGGTGCGCGATGATGTCCGCGGTGTAGCCGGATATGAACAGGGACTTAACGTCCCGCCGCTGTTCGAGGAGCATGTCGGTCAGGCGTTTTCCGTTGATGTCGGGCATAATGACATCGGTGAGCAGCAGGTGGATGGTCCCGTCGTGCGTGGCCGCCTGTCGCAGGGCCTCTTCGCCGTTGGCGGTCGTCAGCACCGTGTAACCCGCCTGCCGCAGCATGTGGGTGACGAGTTGCCGCGCGGCGGCGTCGTCCTCGCAGACGAGGATCGTCTCCGCTCCACCGGCGGGCGACTCCGCTGCCGGGGCAGAGGCCGGCGCCTCCGTCACCGGCGTCGTGAGCGCCGGCAGGTAGACCCGGAACGTGGAGCCGCAGCCGACCTCGCTGTACACGGTAATGTGCCCGCCCGCGTGCGTCACGATGCCATAAACGGTGGCCAGGCCCAGCCCGGTGCCCTGGCCAACCAGCTTGGTCGTGAAGAACGGCTCGAAGATCCGTTCCATCGTTTCGCGGCTCATCCCCACGCCCGTGTCGCTGACGGTCAGCAGCGCGTGCGGCCCGGCGTGGGTATTGGGGTGGGTCTCCGTGTACGTCTCATCCAGCAACTCGTTGCTGGTTTCAACGACGATGCGCCCACCGTCGGGCATCGCATCCCGCGCGTTGACCACCAGGTTGACGATCACCTGCGCCATCTGACCGCCGTCGGCCCAGACGGGAAACAGGTCCGCGGCCAGGCGCAGTTCCAGCCGCACGTTTTCCGTCAGCAGCCGTTGCAGCATCTTGGCCGCATCCTCCAGCGCCTGGTTGAGATTCAGAGCCTCCGGCTGGGCCAGGCCGCGGCGGCTGAACAGCAACAACTGGCGTGTCAGGTCAGCGGCCCGCAATGCGCCGCGCTCCACTTCCTTGAGCTCGATCATCGGCGTGTCGTTCGACAGGGGTTGGGCAGCCAGGGCCTGCTGCATCAGGTCAACGTTGCCGAGAATGGCGGTAAGAATGTTGTTGAAATCATGCGCGACGCCGCCGGCGAGCTGCCCGACGGCCTCCATCTTCTGCGATTGCCGCAGCTGGCGTTCAAGCCTGGCACGTTCCTCCTCCGCCTTCTTCTGCTCCGTCACGTCGCGGCAGACGGCGAAGATCAGCTCCTGCTCGAGAAGCGGATACGAGTTCCACGACAGCCAGCGGTACGTGCCGTCCAAGCAGCGATATCGGCTCTCGAAGGACCGCACTTCCTGCCCCCGCCGCAGGCGCTCGACGGAGGCGACGGTGGCCGGTACGTCGTCCGGATGCACAAGGTCGAGGAAGGTCCGCTTCGTCAGCTCCGCTACGCTCCAGCCCAGGACGCGCGTCCACGCCGGATTGACCTGCTTCAACTGGCCGTCGAACCCGGCGATGCACAGCATGTCGATCGAGAGGTTGAAGAGACGGTCGCGTTCCTCCTCCATGCGCTTCAGGTCGGCGATGAAACGCGCCTGCTGTACGTTCTGATAGGCCTTGGTCGACAGCTCACGCGACAGGACGGACAGCGTGTGGGCCACCCTGCGGAACTGCTCCTCCGACATCACGGGCACTTCCAGCAGGGCCTTGCGGAATTCCTCCGGATCGACGTCGATCTCCTCGGCATACCGAGCGATCTGGTCCAGATCGAGGCGCTCGTTGCGAACCTGGCCGATCAGCCAGCTGGCGACGTGCTTGCCCCCCACCATGATGCTGGCCCCCGCGCCCCACAAGCCGGCGCCGAGGCACGGCTGCACCGTCGGACCTTCTGTGCACACCCGACTGAACGCCGAATCGGAGCGTTGGCATCTCTGACGGCCCTTCTCGCTCTGGCGGATCAACTCCGCGCACAGGCGGCAGAACCCGCTCGGACGCGTGATCGGTTTCCCGTCCGGGTCGGTAATCAACTGCGCCGTGCCGCTGGATTTCGAGAACGCGTCCTGCAGCTTCTGGATCTCCTCGAGGTCGAACAGGTCGGTGAACTTGATGGTGGCGGTGTCGTCCAGCGGGCGCAATATCGCGACGAGTCGGCTCTGCAGGACCCGTTCCGCCCGCTTGCGCTCGGTGATGTCGCGCATGATCGAGGAGTAGTGCTCGATGCGCCCGTCGCCCGCGCGGTGCGCCATGAGGAGTTGCGACACCGGAATCTCGCGGCCGCCGGCGCCGAGAATGGCAGTCTCGCCCTGCCAGCAACCGGTCCGGTTGACCACGGGCATCGCCTCGTCACGCAGCAGGTCCTGGGCCCAGGCTGGATACAACTCGCCAAGACTACGCGAGTTCGGCGCTGCTTCCTCGTCCCATCCCAGCACCCGCCTGCCGGCGGCGTTGAGATAGAACAGGCCGCCTTCCGGGTCGTTCATCACCACCACGTCGCTCGTGCCGTCGAGGATTGCCGCCAGACGCTGCCGCTCTTCCTCGATCTGTTTGCGCTCGGTGATATCGATCCCGACTCCCATCATGAACGGGCCGTCCGGCGTCATGAGCCGGGTGATGCTGATGAGATAAGGAACAAAACGCCCTTGCTTGTTAATCAGGGTGCTCTCAAACGACCCGCCCACACCGGTCTCGAGCACCTTGCTGACAAGCGCCATGCCGATCGCTGCTTCCTCCGGCGTCTCATGCCAATNNGCCCCATCACGGTCTCGTGGGCCTTGTTCCAGCGCTTCAAGTGACAGGTCGAATCATACAGGAAGAAGATCCCGGGCATGCTCTCCAGCAGCTTTTCCGTGAACTGCTTCTCTCGCAACAACTCCGAATCCGCCCGCTTGCGTTCGGTGATATCGCGCGAGACGTTGACGAAATACGCCGGCCGGCCCGTGGCCGGATCGTCGATCGTGAACGCCGTGGCGTGCACGTCGGTCAGGCGCCCCGATTGGAGGTTGCGATACCGCAACTCTCCCTCCCACGTCCGTCCGGCCGTCAGCGCGGGCATG
>MTKZ01125761.1_pt1 | contig 13243 bp, 19 predicted proteins | sample 1042781 | NCBI WGS metagenome assembly MTKZ01 (sample SAMN06212207, study PRJNA360539) | anaerobic digester metagenome | biome: Wastewater treatment plant; material: sludge; isolation source: anaerobic digester fed with sludge from wastewater treatment plant | place: Denmark: WWTP Viborg ...
CCATCGCCTCCAAGAGCTTGTCGTATGCCTCGTTCTGCACCAGGCACGTTCGCGCCGGCAGCATGAGCCGGATGCCCGTAGGCTCTCCGGTCATGTCGATCAGGAAGTGCAGGTGGTGCTCGCTGACCGGACAGTGGTGGAATGGCACAACCTGCCCATGGAAGTTGACCAGGACGTTATCGCCGTAGTGACCACGGTGGCAGGAATGGTGCCAGGGATGCAGGTCCGGGTACTCTCGGACTTCGATGCGGCAGCCCAGCTCAGCATTTGCAGTGGCTCGGTCCGAGAGGAAGGCTTCGCGGGGGCAGGCAGCGCCATCTACGACAACATCGAGTCCCGTGAACACCGCGATCGGATCGACCTCGGACGATGTCCAAGGTTCATCCTGGAACGCCAGAACCGTTCCCTCGCAGGGTTCAGGATCAGTGATGATCCTGACGGCTTCGCCGGTCCAGCCGTCCCTGTGAATCACCGCGATCTGTCGGCGGCTTCGAATGGTCACCTCGCGCGGAGCCAGACAGAACAGGCCCACGCCGGCGGGATCTTCGCTGGCTTCCAATGCATCTTCCCAGCCGGAACCGCCCAGATCGAGCAGCCGCTGGAAGTCGTCGATGCCGTTGCCGTTATCACGTACAGTGATCCAGCCGTTGCTGTTCGTGATCTCGACTGTCCTGGCGCCTGCCCGGCGGGCATTCTGCAGGATCTCGATGATCCGGCCCTGCAGCGTGCCGGTGAACAGGCGATTGGCTTTGGTCAGAAGCCGGGGGTTGACCGTTGCTTGAATCGTTCTCATGGTTTCCTCCAACATGGTTTCTGCGTGCGACACCATGCCACACGGGTCATGGGGTCGCGGACCAGGCGGTCGGCGCCACGGCCCACGCGAGCGCGCGGGACCACCGCGGATCCGGACGACGGACCTGACTCAAGACATCTGTGAGTGAGCTGATGGGATCAGACGATCGTGAGCGGCGGGAGATCGGGGATGTCGGGGCAGAGCTTGCGCAGGAGTTCTCTCGCTCTGCCGATGTGGTTGGATTCGAGGTGCTTGAGGGCTTTGCGGACCTCGTCCGCCGGCACGAACGTAGCGTCGCCCGAATTGCTCCCGGTGCGGCACAGGGGCTCGGTCATGCCCGGCCGCCAGTCGACGACTTCGGCGTCGTATTCGCAATATCCCTCACACCAACGGGTGAACGACAGGCCCAACTCACGGCAGGTCGTTTCCAGCTCGGGGAACTCGCCGTAGTGGGTCTGATCGTCACACAGGAATAGATGATCTTCACGGACGGCGGCGGCCAGTTCTTCGGCTGATTTCGGCTCGAACGGCGGATCGCCCCATTCATGACAGACTGATGCCTTGCTGATGGCTTCCAGCAATACCGCCAGATCACTTCGCTTGATCTGGCCTCCGATCGTGATGTTCGCAGCATATCGTTCGGACATGATGCTCTCCTTCAATAAGCAGAAGATCCCATGCCATCGCCCTGCATGGGTCCGCGGATACTTGATAAACACGGGCGCCCGCGCACGCGCGCGGGTTCGTCGCCCGGGCGATGTTCTTACGCAAAGAAGCTTCGGGAGCGACCATTACGAGAGGGAGTACCGGCAGGATATCGGGGCGGGATGTGGGGCGGGGCTGTCAGGAACGGTATCCAGGAATCGCATACAGCCGTCCTGGTATTCAACCTCGCGGCCGATCCAGTCGGCACCTTCCGCATCAACGATTGACCAGATACAAAGGTTGTCGATGGCGAAGGTGCCAGGACAGTCGCCTTCGACAACGACTTCACAGCATCCGCTGTGATGGTAAACCGCGGTCACGTGGCCTTTGCAGTAACGCATAAGCGATACCTCCTTTCGGTAAGAAGCAAAACGACCCCGGGCCTCACTCCAATAGCGGGGCTCGGGACCTACGGATTTCAGAAAACGATCGTCAAATCGCCTGAAAACGGCGGCCTGGCGCGAAGAGCGAGATGACTACATCAAACATGGGCTGGCTCTCGGCCAATCCCGGTTTCTCGTCGAGGACCGGCTTCGTGATGACTGGACGCGGTGCGTCCGTGCTGTCACGTGCTCAAGGGTCCTCTGGCCGAGCCGATACGGCTCGCCGTTGGGCACATTACGTGCGCTCATTGTGAGGATTGGCCAGTGGTAATACGTCTCGCTTTAAGAATGTTTCGGTCCCGGCCGGGCCGGGTACCGGGCTACGCAAGTCCCGGTTCCACAGCCACAACTTCCACCGGTTCGTCGATCACCGCCACCTGATGCGGCTCCAGGTACATGACGACACGGTCGCTCTCGGGCGAGCACCACTCGATGTACGGGAACTCGGTCCATGTTTGCGGCGGACCGCCCAACGTGATGTGGCCGACTCTGCCGGTCTGACGCAAATGGAATCCTTCCATATATTCTTCTGCGTCGGCCGGTCTGCCCAGGTAGACGCTCTTGAACGCAATCCTTCTGCCGCGAATGTCCGGCTCGAAGTCGCCTTCCAGGTCGAGGGTCACCTTGTCGGGAAGCCCCGCGAATCGCAGCCAGCCGGTAACCTTGCCCGGTTGTGTGTTATCAAGTTCGCCTTCCTCCAAGTACGGATTCGGTCTCCATGTCATGTTCTTTTCCTCCGGTCCGTGCCTGTGATGGCACGTTCCACAACGCTGAACGTGCCATCACCGACCGGACGCATCTTGTCATAAGGTTTTTCGATGATCGCGAGTCATGTCGGTGGGCCGCAGCAGCTCGACGAGGGCCTGTTCCTTTCGGGTGCCGTCTGGTCGACGGTCCACCCGCCAAGCGTCAATCCGATCCGCCATCTGACGTAGCGATGAGCTCATCCGGCTCGACAGCTTCCATCCCTCACGGCCGTTGTACCGAGTGTTCATCCAACTGACGCGCTCGATGAGGCCGAGGCGGGCCAGCTTGGCCCGAGTCCGTTCCAGCGTCCTTCGTGAGACGCCATAGCGCCGCTGCAGATCGCTGAGCGTGTCACGCAAGTCCTCGGCATCGCGCAACACGAGCAGAATCCGCGCGGCCGCGTGTTGCTGGTTATGGTTGCCGGGAAACAGCATGGCGACCAGGTCGGTCACATCTCCAATCTGGCTGACGCGGCGGTACCGGAAGTCGATCTTGGTTGAATCGGTCACTCGCGGCTCACCTCGCTGGCCGATCGGATCCGGCTTGCCGATGCTGCTGGTGGTGTGTGTACCGCTCCTGGCTGATGCGCACGGCGTGCTCGCGAAGCTGCGGCCCGAAGACCTTCTCGATGAACAGGATGGTCTCAAAGGCGTTGACGTACACCTCGTTGAACAGGCGTTGGAAGCGCCAGCGGACGCCCTGACGGGTCATGCGGAAGGCCTGATGGACACGGTCGCCGTATGTACCCCGCAGGACCATGTAACCTGGGTGCCCCGACGCAAAGTCCACCCACAAGTCTTTCGACTCCATGAGTCGTTTGAGTGTTTCCAGGAACTCACGGTCCTTCTGTGTCAGTCTCATGTGCTTTCGCCACCAGAATGGTCGGCCCCTGTTGCCGGACGCGGATGTGCCCGGCATGGGCCATGAATATGATCGCGATGAACCGCCAGATACGGTCCAGGCGAGGGTTTTCGTCCAGGGAGGGCAGATCATCGAACCGCTGTTCGATCGCCCCGATATGGGCCTGCAAATGCGCCTCGTAGCGCGGCAGGTCGAAACCCTGGATCAGAGGCGCCCAAGCCGCCAGCTCCGGAATCGCCGTCAGGTCGTTCAGCGCCTGCAGCAAACCGGGCACGGACGCCAGGTCCACCGGCGATGGTTCCGCCGGCGATGATCGTTTCTCTGCCACCTGCTGTTGAAGCTCGGCACGTTCTTCTCTGCGTCGTTCACGCGACTCCGCCATCTTCCGGCGGAAGTACTCGCGATCGAAGACGACCCCGTCGAACACGAAGTGGGACGGTACGTCTGTCCCGCACTTCTGGCAGACATGCCGGCAGACCCGAAGCCGCAACCGGCCCTCGCAGGCCGGACAGCGCTGAAACTGAACCGTCGGGTCGAATTCGTACGAACACTCCCGGCAGGTGCACCGGCTCTCGCCGATCATCCTCAGCGGGCCGTCGCACTTCGGGCAGCCGTGAGCCGAGAGCATGACCTCGTAGCAGAACGCCCTCGTGTGCTCGACTAGGGCATCAACGGCCCGGGCCAGCTCGAACGCCAGGCGAATGATCTCGCGGTCATGCGTCCACGGCATGCAGTCGCCGCTAATCGTCGTCCTCCGCTCTCAGCGACAGCTGATTCTTCGGCGTGAACTTGCGGTGGCAGTGCTTGCATCGCCGCACCTTGCGATCGCCGACGGTCTTGTTGCGGCGTACGCCCTTGCTGACGGTCTCATTCGAGCCGCAGTACGGACACTTGAATGGTCTTCCCATGGATGATCACCTCGCGGGACTCCGAGAGGCCCTGGAATAAATACTTTTCGCACCACTGCCCCGTAGCACCCCCGCGGCGGTCTGCCGGTTTGACGGCAGGCCGCCCGGTCGCATCAGAGCAGACCGAAACACTTATAAGCTCCAACCGATTACTACTGTTGAATAGTCACATCCGAGGTGATCCCATGAATCCATCAACAACCAGTCCTGCCGCAGGTGCTCTGTACGGCGCCGTCGCCTACCAGTACCTGTACGGCAGGCATCATCAGTACGGACGTACCCCTTCATTGCCGCGGTACGGTGTTCGACCCTATTGGAGAGCCCGATCCGCGCCTTCTACCCCCAAGCCCCTCGCCGAGATCGATGACGGTCCGCAAACCGTTGAAGATCTCGTGCGAGACGGCTTTTTTGCCGTGCCTGACCACGAGCCCGAGACCGCTGTTTTGTACGATCGCCGGCACACCAGCTGGATGGCGCTGGATGATGTCCTCACCCAGATCAAGAATCGCGAGGAGATCTACAAGAAGAACATGAACGAGATCGCCTGGTCGCAGTGCTACGCCTTCAACGAACTCGCCCGCAACGCTCACCCTGCGAACGAGGAAGCCTATGCCGTCTACGAAAGACGCATGCAGGACCTGCGGGCCGAACAGCGGGCAGAACGCACCATGTTCTGGCGTGATGTGTCCCGAATCCGGGAAAGGCTGCCCGAGTCCGCTCAGCAGTACTTGTCGGCTTTCCGAAAGCTGCAGATCCTCGACGACGACACGGGTGATCAATCATGATGCTTCGCGTTCAGGAATTGTGTCGAAAGCTCAAGCCTGTTCTGGGTCCAAAAGTCGATCGGCTCTGGGCCGTCTACCTGTCCGAGTCGGATCCCGCGGGCAAAGCCGACATCGAGCAGACGCTCGAACTGCTGGCCGCGCGACATCTCGGCCAGAACTACATGCCTGACCGCTCACCGTTTCCGCCGCCGGATCGTACCTTTGCCCTGGCTGGCGATATCCAGGTCGGCAACGTCGCTTACGGGCAGCGTGAGCTCTATCCCTTCTTCCTCAGAAGTGNNCCAGAAGTGCCAGGCTCAAGGAGCATATCCTCGTGGCCGGCCGAAGCGGCTCCGGCAAGACCAATCTCACCTTCGTTCTCATGAAGGGAATGATGGCCCGCGGCATCAGGGTTCTGGCCCTCGACTGGAAGCGAGGGTACCGCGACCTGATCGCCGTTCAGCCTGATCTTCACGTTTACACCATCGGACGAGACGTCTCTCCTTTCCGATTCAACCCCCTGATCCCGCCGCCAGGCTGCGAGCCGAACGTCTGGATCAAGCTGATCGTCGACGTCATCGCCGCCGCCTATCTCGGCGGCGAGGGCGTCATCAGCCTTCTGGTTGCCGGGCTCGACAAACTGTTCCGCGACGCCGGTATCTTCGACGGACACCCGACTCGGTGGCCAACCGTCCACGATCTTCTGGTCTGGCTCCAATCCAACAAGCTTCGAGGCCGGGCTGCCATGTGGCAGGCCTCGGCCGAGAGGATCCTGCTGGCCATGACCTATGGCGAGTTCAGCTCCGTGGTCAACACACAGAACAATAGCCACGTGCGCGACCTGCTGAACCACAACGTCGTCCTGGAGATGGACGGCCTGTCCAGTAACTCCGACCGGACCATGTTCTCGGAGGCCCTCACGCTTTACCTGTACCGATATCGCCTCGCTCAAGGCCCGCAGGCCAAGCTGACCAACCTGATCGTTCTGGAGGAAGCCCACAACCTGCTTTTGCAGAAGGCGGCAGAAGCCAAAGAGTCGGTGCTGGAGAATTCAATCCGAATGATCCGCCAGTACGGCATGGGCTACGTCTTCGTTGACCAGTCCGCATCCCTCCTGAGCAAGGTGGCCTTTGCCAACTCGTATGCCACCCTGGCTCTGAGCCAGAAGCTTCGCGGCGACATCCAGACCATCGCCGGGGCCATGAACCTGAACGATGAGCAGAAGGAGGCCCTCAGCACCTTGCCCGTCGGTACCGCGATCGTCCGCCTGGCGGACGAACATCCCGAACCGTTCCTGGTCCGAGTCCCTTTGTTTGGGATTGAGGAAGGTTCGGTCTCCGATAGCCAGGTTCGGGACCGGATGGGGACCTGTTTCGGTGATTCCGAGCCGAGTGGCCCCGCGTTAACCCTATGGGCACCGATCACGCCCGTTCCGGCCCCGGATAAAACTCAAGAGAATTATTCCCACCCACCATCCCCCGTTGAATCACAGATGACTTCATCCGGACCAGATCCATTAGATGAATCATCTGATGATTCGGATAACCATCCGCCCAGGACTCTTCCCGAAATGTCTCGTGAAGAGATCCGCTTCCTCACCGACGTGGCGGCCAGGCCGTTGTCTACCACCGTCTCGCGATATCAGCGTCTGAATCTGTCCCGCCGTAAAGNNCCCGCCGTAAAGGTAACGCTATCCGCCAGCACCTCGCCGGCGGTGGTCTCATCGAGGCCACCACCATCGCCACTCGTTCCGGCCAGGTCGTTCTGTACCAGTTGACGGACTACGGCCGGTCCCTGTGCGACGAGATGGGAATTGATGTCGGGCTCGTCCCCCGCGCCAGCCTCGAACACCAATTCTGGGCCCAGCGGGCAGCGGAGTATCTGGAGAACGAAGGTTACGCTGTCACTCATGAGTACCCCGTGCCTAACGACGGAATCGTCGACCTCCTGGCCGAGCGGCCGGGAGCGCGGGTCGCCCTCGAAGTTGAAACTGGCAAGTCTGATATCAAGGAGAACATCACCAAACTCAAGGATGCCGGTTTCGACAGGATCATTCTTCTGGCCACCTGCCCCGAGGCTGTCGGCGCCTGCCAGAAGGCCATGGCGGCAGCGGGAGCAGACATGCCCGTCGAGCTACTGACCTGGCTCGACCTGAGGGCATAAGTGCGCGCGCTCTCGATTCAGCGATATCTCGCGCGTGCCGGTGCACGGCATGGGTACCACCTGTGCCCGGTTGCTCCGTAGCTCCTTGCGCCGAAGTTCGCATGGTGTGCACCCCGTATCCGGTCGATCACTCGCTCTGGCCATCGAGGCCCGCGGAGGTCCTGCGGATACAGAAAGACGGCCGGGATGTTGTTCTGCGCGTACACGCGCTCTTTCTTGCGGATGCCCTCCATGTAATCGGAACGGTCCGGCATACCGGCATACTCGAGCACAAGCCCGCGATACGAGAACAAGGTGAAATCAGGATGCCACGTACGCTGCCGTCCCTGGTCTTGAACGGTCCACGGGTTTTCGTAGAAGAAGGGTATTCCATACCGGTCAAGGAGCCGGCCTACCTGCGCTTCCCCTCGCGATTTGTACGGGGGCTCCCAGGGTGCCAGGCGGTCTTCGAGCCGCGATGCGCCCACCTTCACGCATCGTTCACCGCGGATACATCCTTGGCGACCCGTTGCGCCGCCTCAATCAACCGGTGTTCCCCACGCTCGATCAGCGTGAACAGCTTGCCGTTGTGCGCCTGCAGTTTGCGGGCGGCGTCGAGCAGGTCAGTCAGCTTTCGGTAGTCGTTGTGAACGACCGAGGCCTCGGCTTCCCGTATCAGGTCCCGGATTCGGCGTTCGTTCTCGGCCACGGCGGCATCCAGCCGCTCCAGCCGTTTGTCCATGTTCAGTTCTTCATAACGGGCGGCCAGCTCATCCTCGGCTTTCTTGCGGACATCGCGCGGAAGCTTGCCGATCACGTGCCGCAGTTCGTCGATCCGATCCAGGTGTGCCTTGCGGGTCACGTGGGCCCGCGCCCGCAACGCGGCCAGCCGTTCTGTCAGCCAACCCTCGGCCGGCAGGATCCGCCGGAGCTGGGCCATGAAATCGGGCGCTTCCTCACGATGGACGGACAACGAATCAGTCCGGGCCCGGAGGTGTGCGAGGGCGCCCCCGATCCGTTGGTCCATCCGGCGATCCTCGTAAAGATCGCTCATGTCGTGTCGAACGCCCGCCAGCTCAGGCTGAACGTTGGCCGGTGCCCAGTGGTAACCCGACGAGGGCACGTGCCGATGCAGAAAGAACGCGATGATGCCGGCGAGCAGGCCCACGATCGCCAGCGACTGGATGACGGCCGGTGCGACCGGCCAGTCTACGCCGAGGATCCAGGCGATCAGGATGCTGGCGCCCATGGCAATGCCGGCGCCCGCCCAGGACCCGCCGGTCTGGCGGATGCCCTGGAACATGATCATTCCCAGGAGGATGACGGCAAAGCCGATCGCCAGCGGTCCGAGGTTTCTGACAGACAGGCCGGTCTGCGATTCCCACCAGACCAGGCCCAGGCTCAGGGCCAGGCCGACGGCCGCGGCCATGGCCACGGCCGAGCGCTGGTGATCGAAGCGTCTCCCCAATACCGCATAGACTAACGCGGTGAAGAACGTGAAGGCCAGAATGAAGTCCGGTAGCAGGGACTCAAAGAACTGGCCGATTGGAAAGAGCGAAAGCGAATCTGGGAAGGACATGGGGCCCTATGAGAGGCCCATGTATAAATACTTTTCGGTTATTACGGCTCCTGCGCCGGATCAGGCGCTGAATCCGACGAGATCCCTCCCGCAGCTTCTTCCTCTGGTGCCTTCTTCCGCCGCAGATTCTCCGGGCTTTCGCCGCGCTGTTCGCGTAGCAGCGTCCGAAGATGGTCCTCGAGCTCATAGCAGAACTCGGCCACATGATCCGCTTCTTGCTTATGCTCTGGATCCGGAAGCAGCTCGTCGTCAGCCAGAGTGCGGTGATATCGCGACAGGAGAAGCCGGTCGAATACCACATCAGCCATCTGCCTTCTGTCGGCCATCAGCTTCTCCATCGCCGCTGCATCGATATTGGGTGTGTGTTCCATTTGTCTTGCCTCCAGGCTACCGCCTTCTCGGCGGGTCGCCCGCTGGTGAGCGATCCGCCGGTGAGTAAAGACGCGGGTTCCTTTCGTACCTCTCATCGCTGTATGCGGGTCAAATGACCTCAGCATTTCAGGAGTCCCCGGTCTTGCGCGATTCTTCAACCCTCTGCATCGCCATCCAGTGCCTTCTTCTCTCGGTGCAGTAATTCCGGCAAACGGTCGCCCATGTCCCGACAGAAGCACTCAACGAGATCAGCCCTGGGAACACCCTCGGGCCCCACCCACAACTCGGTATACCCTTTCCATCTGTGGAACAAGGAAAGCAGGCGCTCATCCAGCGCCTGCTCCTCTCCTTCGAAATCAGGTCGATTGCACATCTTGCATCCTCCGGCTTACCATCTTTCCGGTGGTTCGCCTCGGCCTTTGACGAACCGCCGACGCAAGAGAGGGTCGGTGGCTTCCAGAACTCGCGCGGCGCACCTGTGCCAGCTCCTGCTGTGTCCGCAGCTTGGCCAGCCTGTTGTGGACGACCAGACAGAACTCCTCTGCCCAATCCATCCCAAGGGTCTCATCTGCATCGCGGTATCTCGAAGTGAGGGCTCGCCACTGCCTGGCTTGTTCCAGAAGGGCGGCGTCAATCGCTCCTATCACCGCCGCAGCATCAATGTCGGTGCTCATTGTGTTTCCTCCTGCTTACCCGCGCTCGGGGCGGNNGCGCTCGGGGCGGGTTCGCTCGGGGCACGGCGAACCGCCCGGATTGACCCTTTGGTCAGTGAGAGTAGTTTTCCACTGCAGCCTCCTTCTCTCTTCTCTTCTCTCTTCTCTTTCTCTACTACTAACTACTACTACACCGGAATAACGCTTATAAACCTTGCCCTGGGCCTCGCAGGCCTCGGGGCCGTCCGGGAAAATGCCGGAATCGTTGCGACGCATCTGCAACCCGCCGCGATGTTCCACTGGAACATCACTCCCACTGGCGGCCGAAAGCTTTTTATACATGCGCTTCCAGTGGACACATCCGGAGGTGGTTTTCCAATGGAACCAACAACCGTACGATCCAAGATCGCCAGCCGCATCCAGCACATGGTCGGCAACGCCATCATCAAGGACCGGCGCTTCCTGGATGACGAGCAGCTCATCCGATCGGAGCAACTCGCGGTCCTGGAGGAGATCTTCAATGCCAACGTCCGCGACGCGGAGATCCAGGAGCTCAGCAGCCACTTTGCCGGCGTGCTGCGCGGCGATCACCCGTGTCACCTGGCCATCTGGGGGAAGACCGGGACCGGCAAGACGCTCACACTGAGTTTCTTTTTGAACCTGCTGGCGGAGATGGCCCGCGCCAAGAACGTACCGGTGCGGCACGAGCACCTGGACTTGTCGACTCCGCGGCCCTGTTTTCGTGCCCTGAACGACCTGGCCTGCATGCTGGGCGCCAGTCGTCGCTACAAGAAAGGAATCTCCCTCGAGGAACTCATGCTCCGGATCGAGGCCGCGCTGGGCGAGTACCGCGGCTACCTGATCCTGTTCGTCGATGAAGTGGACAATGTCCGGCGCGATCGAGACGCATTCCTGACCTTCCTCGTGCGTCGTCTTCCTCAGCGCATCCAGGGCAAACTGATTCTGGTCTTCGTCTCCAACCGCCTCAATTGGCCAGATCACCTCGATCCGCGTATCAAATCCTTTCTCAAGATGAACGAGCTGCTCTTCAAGCCCTACAACGCCATGGATCTGCAACACATCCTTCGCATCCGGGTGGACAAGGCCCTCTGCCCAAGCAGCGTGGAGGTCGGTGTCGTCGAGAAGATTGCCGCCATGGCCAGCCACGAGCACGGCGATGCTCGCCAGGCGGTCGCCCTGCTGGCCAAGAGCGCCTACCTGGCCGAAAAGGCGGGAAGCAAGCTCACACTGGCTGTCGTGGACGCCGCCGCCACCGAGCTTGATTGCGACCGGTACCTCACGCTGCTTCGCTCGGCGCCGCCACAACTCCAGGCCACTATGGCTGCCTGCATCGAGGCCACGAGCCGGGCCAAGGGGACGCCGGTCGGCACCGGTGACGCCTATGACGCCTACAAGCGTTTCTGTGAGCAGACCGGCTTGCCAACGATGACCGGCCGCGCCTTTGGGGATTTCCTCGATGAACTCGACATGTACTCGCTGCTCCGCAGCCGGGTTCTTTCCCGCGGCCGTTACGGCCGGACCCGGGAGATCACCCTCGATCTCCCGGAGGAACTGGTCGCCAAGATCTACCAGACAGTCCGCATGAACTTCGAGATCCGCGGATAGAGGGGTTGCCGGGGATGGCCTCCCCGGCGTTTCCGCCGGTGAATCGGGCGGGCTCATATCACCCGCTCCTCCTCGACCGCCTCGGGCGCATCCTGCTCATCGGGCTTGCTCACCATCGACTCGAACGCCTTCTGCAGAACGTAGATCGCGAACGGGATCTCGTTTCGTGAGAAGCTCTGCGAGGTCTTCCACACGCCCTCCCGATCCTTGTAGCGTCGGTCGACTGTGGCCCTGAGCACCACCTGGCGTTTGCCGCCGACGGTGATCTCGTTCTCCCACAACGCGCAGCTCACCTGACCTGCGCGGAATCTTGCAACTGGTTTTTGTGTTTGCATGTTTTTCACCTTGGGCCCGCCGTCTTACGCGGCGAGCCTCTTCACACCCCGGGAAGAGGCACGATCGCGTCGGGCACCTCATTGTCAGCGCGCCCATCGACCTCCAGAACGCCGTGAATGATCGTGGCTGCGGTTCGCTGGATCCGTTCCAGCGAGGCCAACAGGGTGTCCTTGTCTCCCCGGTAAAGCTGAATGTAATCGGAGGCGGCGGTGTTGGTGTCCAGCCCGACCGCCTGGCAGACGACGAAAGCTACCGCTTCCGCCTCGGTCTCGCGGACCATCCTGCTCTCGGCCCGTGCCTCCTCGTTTCGATGCAGGAACTCGTGAGCGGTCTCGTGCGCGAGCACGGCGAACTCCTCCGCCGGCTTCAGTCCGGCCTTCAGCACGATCCTGCCGCCGAGGGACATTCCCTCGGCGGCGCCGGTCCGATCCGAGTATTCCAGCGAGATGTGGTTGTCCCGGACGAATTCTTTCAACCGCGCCAGATAGCCTCCCGGGTCGCCGGCTACTGCAGCGAACGCGGGAAGCGGCCTGCCCTCGGTCTGGCTGATATCGAACACGCAGGTCGTCTTGAACGCCACGACCCGCGTCTTGCCGTCCTCGTCGTCGGGATCCTTCCAGACGACAGGCGCCAGGATGCGGATCGCCTGGTCGCCACGCCGCACGTGCCGGCCGAGTCTTTGCCAGGCCCCGTAGCCCGCAATTCGCGAGGCCCGCGGACACTGCATGTGAATCAGGAAGATGTTGCCGAGGCTGTACCGATGAAACCTGGCCATGCCAGCCAGGTAGGTCCGCAGGCAATCGCTCTCGCCCGCCTCCAAAGCGACCGCCAGGTCATTGAGAGCCTGCCGGATGATCTGTCGTGTTTGGGAGCCATTCGTTTTCACCACCCCCAGTGAGTTGCCTGAGCCATCGATCGGAGACCGAGGGGCGGGTCTGCCCCCACGTCCACCATGTCGAACTCGACGAGCTCCGGCCTGATCCGCTCGCCGGATGCCGTCAGGTAGTATCCCTGCTGAGCGAACCTTTCCGGAAAGCTCCTGATGAAGCTGCGCGCTTCGGCCAAGGTCAGCAGCTCCGGGCAGGCCAGTATCCCGTCGGTCAGGTTGTAGACCAAAAACCGCTTGTCTGTTGTCTTCATTTTCATACCTCCGGTGCGCCCGTTCTGTCGTCGGGTCGCCCGCGTCTGAGCGACCCGACGCAAAGCAGGCAAACCGATGCCCTCAGGCATCCTGCCCTCCGTGCCTTCGGCGCCAGCTGATCATTCGGAGCCGTAGAATCTCGTTCCGCAACCGGCGAGCTCGTACATACCAACGAGCGTACGCATGCTCGTTCATGTCGTCGAAGTCGTCCAAATCCACACCGGCGCGAAGGC
>MTKZ01017194.1_pt1 | contig 13242 bp, 7 predicted proteins | sample 1042781 | NCBI WGS metagenome assembly MTKZ01 (sample SAMN06212207, study PRJNA360539) | anaerobic digester metagenome | biome: Wastewater treatment plant; material: sludge; isolation source: anaerobic digester fed with sludge from wastewater treatment plant | place: Denmark: WWTP Viborg ...
CCAGCCGGGCGCAGACCTGCTCCAAGGCCTGGCGGCCGATCTGCCGGAAGGTCGTCAGCTTGCCACCGGTCACGGTCAGCAGCCCCGCCTCTTGCCAGACGACGTGGTCGCGCGACTCCTCGGACGGATCGAGCTTGCCGCTACCGATGACCGGCCGGATGCCGGCGAAGGTGGCGCTGATGTCGTCGAGCGTCAGCCCCAAGGCCGGGAATTGCGCCGTGACGGCGGCCATCAGATAGGCCACCTCCTCGCCGGTAATGCTGGGATCGGCGTCCAGCGGCGGCGGGCAATCGACATCGGTCGTGCCCAGCAGCGTAACGCCCTCCCAGGGGAAGGCAAACACTGGCCGGCCATCGACTGGATGCATGAAGCTGATGGCCTGGGCCACAGGGAAGCGCCAGGCGGGAAAGACGAGGTGGCTGCCGCGCAAGGGGCGCAGGCGCGCCTCGGCGCCCACCTGCTCGCGCAGGAAGTCGGCCCACGCGCCGGTAGCATTGATGACAGCGCGGGCACGGACATCGGCCGCCGGCCGGGCAACCCCGTCACCGGCCGTATCCACCAATCGGACGCCGACAATCTCGCCCGCGTCGTCGCGCAGCAGGCTCTCGGCGCGGGCGTAGTTCAGCGCCAATCGCTGACGCTCGGCGTCGCCGGCCGCGTCCTCGCCATCGCCGGGCGACGCACCGCCCACGGCCTCGCGAATGAGCCGCAACACCAGGCGGGCGTCGTCGGTCTGGGCGTCGTTGTATTGAAAGCCGCCGCGCAAACCGGTCGGGGTGATGTAGGGCGCCAGCATCTGGAAATCGGCCGGGCTGTAGTAGCGGTGGCTCCATTGCAGGGCCATGAGATCATAGACCGTCAGGCCCGCGCCGTAGACCAGTCGCCCCGCGCCGTCGCCCTCATACTGCGCCAGCAGGAAGCCAAGCGGGTGCACCAGCCCCGCCCCTTCGGCCAACAGCTGCTCGCGCCCCTGCACCGATGCCCGCGTCAGCCCGACCTGGCCCGTGCGCAGATAGCGCAGGCCGCCGTGGACCAGTTTCGACGAGCGACTAGACGTGCCCCAGGCGAAATCACGTTGCTCCACCAGCAGCGCCCGCAGGCCCAACCGCGCCGCCTCGTGCAGGATGCCCGCGCCGGTGATGCCCCCGCCGACGATGACGATATCCCAATCGGCGCTCAACCGTTGCCAGGCCCGTGCCCGCCACTCCGCATTCCAGTGTGTCATGGTCTATCTCCGGGTTGGCGCTGCGAGTGGGCGGCCGCCCGGCCATCGGCCAACAGGACGCCGGGGTTCATGCGCCCGTCCGGGTCGAAGCAGCGCGCCGCCGCGGCCAGCGCGTCGAGGCCTAGCTGGCCCTTCTCGGCCGCCAGGTAAGGGGCATGGTCGCGGCCAACGCCGTGCTGGTGGCTGATCGTGCCCCCGCCAGCAACGATGGCCCGGCTGGCCGCGCCCTTCAGCGCTCGCCAGCGGTCGAGCGTCTCGTCCGGGTCGGCCGCCAGCCGGAAGAGATAGGTCGTGTAGATGCTGGCTCCCTGTGGATAGACATGGGACAGGTGGGTGAAGATGTGGACGCGCTCGCCGCGGCCGCTGAGTGCCGTGCTCAACGCGGCCTCGATCTGCCCCAGCAGGCGGGGCACGTTGTCCCATGTTGTCGCCGTCTCCAGCGTATCGACGGCGTAGCCAAGCTCCCACAAGGTATTGCGCAAGTAAGGCGTGCGGAAGCGCCCTTCGATCCACTGCGCGCCGAAGCGCCGCCCGGCGGAGACGCCGCCCTGCTCGCGGCACAGGCTGAGCACCTGCTCGCGCGTCTCGCGGACGGTCGCCGCGCGGCCGGTGAAGCCGCACAGCAACAGGCACTTCTCGCCGCCGACGCCGCGCACACTGAGCAGCGCCTCCAGCAGGCCGATCAGCCGCTCGTGCCCGGCCAGGGCCAACGTCGTCTGTGTTTCCCGCGGCGTGCTCAGCCGCAGCAGCGACAGCGGCCAGCGTCCCTGCACGATCTGCCGCACAGCGGTCATGCCGCCGGTGAAATCGGGGAAGAAGATGGCGTGGAACTCTTCATGTTCGGGCAAAGGCGTCACGCGGACGGTGGCCTCGGTCAGGATGCCCAGCCGGCCCTCCGAACCGAGGACGAGCTGGCGCAGGTCGGGGCCGGCGGCCGAGGCGGGGAACGGCGGCAGCCGCAACGCGCCCGCCGGCGACAGCAGCGTCCCGCCGGCGAACAGGCTCTCGATGCGGCCGTAGCCGAGCGACTGCTGGCCACAGGAGCGCGTGGCTACCCAGCCGCCGAGCGTGGAGTATTCGAACGACTGCGGGAAGTGGCCTAGCGTGAAGCCGCGGGCGCGCAATTGGGCCTCCAGTTCCGGCCCGGCCACGCCCGCGCCGAACGTGGCCAACTGGCTGATGCTGTCGAAGCGCAGCAGCCCGTTCATGCGTCGCAAGTTGACCGTCAGCACCGGCGCGTCGCCCGGCTCCGGATTGATGTGCCCAACGACGCTGGTGCCGCCACCGTAGGGAATCAGCCGCGCCCCGGCCGACCCGGCGAAGGCCAGCAACTCGGCCACATCGCTCTCGGTCAGCGGGTAGGCGACGCCGTCAGGGAAGGCGGCCACGCGCCCACTACGCAGGGCGACCCAATCGGGCAAACTCTGGCCGCGGGCATGGCGCAGCCGCTCGGCCGGTTCCGCGTTAACGAGCGAATGGAGCGGCAGGCGACCGGGCGGTACAGTGGCCACGACTTGCGCGAAGGCGGCGTCGCGTGGCGGCGTGCCTGGGCCAAGCCGCTCATCCAGGAAGGCCGGCGCGTTGCCCGGCAACGGATAGGGGATCGTGTCGTCGCCCCAACCATTCCAACGGCGCATGTCATTCCTCCCCATGTCGCGCCCAGGTGACCTCGCTGGCGCGCATCACTTCGCGGCAGAGCGCTTCGGCTCCATCCGCGTCGGCCAACTGGGCGGCGGCGCGCAACCGGGCATAGAACGCGACCGATAGCTCGCGTGCCCCGGCTGTCGCAAAGTATCGCCGGGCGATATCCTCGTAGAAGCCGCGGAAACCGTTTAGGATCAGCGTGTAGATAGGGTTGCCCGAACGAACGGTCAACAGATGATGGAGTTGCCAGTCAAAGCGGGCGAAGTCGGCCAGCGTCTCCAGCGCGGCGGCACCGTCGAGGAAAGCGGCCAGCGCCAGAGGGTCGCGGGCGACGGCCGCGCGGGTGTAGGCCGGGGCCAGGTGCCGGCGCACCTCCAACAGCTGGGCGATGAAATCGGGCGGCAGATAGTCGGGGTGTTCCACCAGACTGCCGAGTACGTTCAGGCCGCCTTCCTCCCAGTAGTTATTGACCAGGGTGAGTTTGCCGTGGGCGACGGTCAGCCAGCCGTCGCGGGCCAGACGTTGCAGCGCCTCGCGCAGCGTCGGCCGGGTGACGCCCAGTTGCGCCGCCAGCGTGCGTTCGCCGGGCAGCGTTGTTCCCGGCGGAAATGTGCCGTCAAGTATGGCTCCCAACAGGATACCTTCGGCATGGGCACGGGGGCGAACGGGGGCAATCCAGTTAGTCATCAATCAGTCTCCATGACCGGCAAGCGCGTCGTGACCCGATGCATATGGGCTGCGCCCATTGCCACGCCGGCGTGTTTGGGCCAGACTGGTTAGACCACTTACCAGCTATTGACATGATAGCCGTTGTCGACCATCGTTGTCAAGCCCATAGGATCGGCGAGGAAATTGGGCAAGATGGCTATAGAGAGGGTTGGTTTCTTCACGTATAATTCACCGTGGATTTACTACCTTTTTCAGCAGCGATCGCATAAGTGATGCTATCTTGGTAGGATGGGGTGCTGGCCTACCCTGGATCGCGTCTGTCTAATTGGCCGCGCAGTCGAGATGTATTATGAGCAACGCAGATTCGTCCGACGACAGGGCAAAGAAACCACCCGCGTCTTCTACGTCGGGAACGGGCAAAAAGAGTAAGTCCAAGGGCTTCATCGAGTCGGCCGACTTCAAGCCCGGCTGGCTGGAAACCGGCCCGCTTCCGGCCGACGTGCTGCCTTCGCTGCCCGATCCGGCCGGGGAAACGTCCATTGCCGACGAGCTTGCCGCGCTGCAAGAGACATTGCAACGTCTCTATGGCGGCGAAGCACAAGACACCGCCGAGGCCCCACCCGGCAGCGAGGATGAACCGCCGGCCGGCAGCGCGTCGCCGGTAGCAGCTGAGGAAGCCGTGGTCGAGGAGGTGGTGGTCGAGGAGGCTTTGGTCGAGGAGACCGCGGCCGACACGGCCGCCACAACACCGCCCACTATCATCGAGGAGCCGGCTGAGCTGGAAGAAATCGTATCAGAGGCAATGCTGCCTGAAGCAGTCGCGCCTGAGATCGTCGCACCTGAAGAGGGCGCACCCGAAGAGGACGAGTCCCCATCAGAGGCAAGAGCGCCTGTCGTCGAAGAGCCGTCTATCGAGCAGCCGGCAGCGGCCGAGCCGCTGCTAGATGCCTGGAGCGACGCGGAGGACACAGCCGGGCCACTCCCGCTGCCTATTTTCTTTGCCGAGCAGCCCCTGGAGGAGATGGCAGCCGAAGAAGCGCCGGCCACGGACACGGCCGCGCCCCCGGCGGCGCGCAAAGCCAGGCGCACCCGCGCCCCTCGCGCTCCTCGCCCGGCGCGACGGCCCCTGCGCCGGCCGAGCCGGCTGTCGACGGCGATGCTGGTGATCAGCCTGATCCTGTTGGCTGCCGCGGCGTTGAGCTACTTCGTCAATCCGTTCGTGCGTCTGGCGCTGGCCACAGCATCGTTGGCCCGACCGGTGTCCACACCCAGCGACGCCGCACCTAGCGCGGCCGACAGTGGCGACTGGTGCGTGGTGGGCAACTTTGCCGAGGATTCGCGCCGCCTGCTCGATGACGGCTCCCAGGGCGATGTGCTGGCCGATGACGGTGTCTTCTCGCTGGAGTACACTGTCCCCCAACCCGGCCACTACCTATGGCAGGTTGTCGATTGCGCCGACCAGACGCGCGCCTTCCCGTCGTCGATGGCCTGGATCACCGCCGAGCAACCCAACCAGCCGGTGACGTTCCTCTTCGACAGCAACAAGCGCGCCGATCGCCTCTTCTTCCCCATTCCCTATGCCATCAACGCCCTCGACAGCGCCACGGACTACCACGTCATTGGCAGCTTCCAGGACTGGACCGTTGATGACGCCAGCGGCCGGCTGGAGCCACTTGGCGGCGGCCTCTACCAGCAAGTGCGCCGTATCGCCCGCTCGGGCAACTACCAATCTTACGTCATCGCCGGCGACCCCGAACGCGCCATCGACGCCTACGGCCGCACCACCAAGCCGATTCCTTTCGCCTTCGACACCGACCACAACGGCGACTACGTCGTCTTTCTGGTCGATATCGATCGCGGACGGGCCTCGGTGATGTATGACATGCCGCCGCTGATGACGAAGATGGCGTTTGGCGGGGGGAACTTGCGCCTGGCCCTGGCCCTGGCGGCGCTGGCGGGGCTGCTGCTGCTGGCGCTCCTGCTGCGCGAATTGACGCTGCGCAATCGTCGCCTGTGGATGGAGACGGGCTGCCCGCGTTGCCACGAGCAGGAACTCATGCGCATCAGTCGCCGCCCCAAGGAGCGCCTGCTGCACCTGATGGCCATTCCCGCCTATCGCTATCGCTGTCGCAACTGCACCTGGGAGGGCACACGCCTGAGCGAGGCTGGGCGGTCGATCTCTCCCGGAGCGACGATCGCCCGCACCGAAGGCGTGCGCTAGTCGTCGAAACGCAGGGCCACCCGGTGAACGTGGGCGTCCAGCGGGTCGAGACCCAGCGCGGCCAGAACATCATCGGGGCGGCCCGTGCTGGTGGGTGAGTGCGCCAACTCCAGATGGAGGCGTGGCCCGTCGCCGTCCTCCTGTAGGCGCATGGCGACGATGAGCGGCCGCAGGTCGAACGGCTGCGGCCGGATGTCCTTGGCTCGACGGCGATCGTGCAGCAGGCTCTCGGCGGCCAATATGTCGGCCACGGCCCCCCGCAGCGCGGTCACATCGACGCCGGCCGGGAATGCCACCTCATAGCTCGCGGTAACTAGTTGTCTCTGCGACGACGGCGCAGCCAGCGCGACTTCCTCAACGCTTAGCAGGGCAATGCCGGGGGCCAACCGCGCCGCCAGCCGTTCCCGAAACACCTCCGGCGCAACCGGCTCAGTCAGCCAGACGTCGGCCACTTCGGCGACGCTGGTGTAGCCCAACGGCAGGGCCGCGGCCAGCGAGAGGCGCGGCCGCCGATTGAAGCCCTGCGTATAGGCCACGGGCAACTCGGCCCGGTTCAATGAGCGCTCCAGCGCCCGGGCCAGGTCCAGGTGACTGATATAGCGCGCCGGGCCGTCCTTGCTAAAGGTCAGCCGCAGGCGCTGCGTGGGCTGTAGGGGTTGCGCGTCGGTCGTCACGCGGTCATTGATACCACGTTCCTCACCTCACGTGAATAGAACGCGGCTGACGGCAACGCAAACGGCTGAAGACGAATAGGGCTCTTTCTGGCCCGCGTCCCGTTCCGCCGGCATGGCAGAAGACAACCGGTTGGATAGAATAGGCGCAATGGTCCGCCACGATACCGCTGCCCTTGCCCGTCTGATTCCCCTGTGTTGGCTACTATGCCTGTCGGCCTGCGTGCGGCCGGGGCCACGGCCGGCGGCCGAGGCCGATGCGACAGTCAGCCCCGGCGCGCCCGCCGCCACCCTGGCGGTCGTCGATGAGGCCGGGTCGGAACCTATCGCTGCCCAACTGGGCACGCCCGTGCCTGTCTACGACGGCCAACCGACCCCCGACGCGCCGCACTACGACGTCGCCCCCGGCGTCGAGAGCGCCGTCGGCAACCACGTTGTCGCCGCGGGCGAGACGCTGGGCACCATTGCCCAGCGCTACAACACGACCGTCGAAGCACTCATTGAGCTGAATGATCTCGCCAATCCCAACGTCATCAGCGTTGGTCAGCAGCTGCAAGTCCCCGGCGTGGAAATTCAACGCGTCGTCGGTCCGGAGTTCAAGATTTTGCCCGATTCGGAGCTGGTCTATGGCCCGGGCGCGGCCGGCTTTGACGTGCGCGCCTTCACGGCGGCTCTGGGCGGCCGCCTGTTGGGCTACGAAGAAGAGGTCGAGGGCCAGACGATGGACGGCCCGGCCATCGTGCAACTCGTCGCCGACCGTCACAGCGTCAACCCACGGCTGCTGCTGGCCGTGCTGGAATACCAGGCGGGCTGGGTGACGAATGCCCAGCCACCCGGACGAGCCAACCTACTCGGCTATGTCGGTCCGAACACATCCGCCAGCCTCTACCGCCAACTCAGCTGGGCGGCCAACCTGTTCAACCTGGGCTTCTACGGGCGCAACGAGGGTGGCCTGCGCGGTTTTAACCTGGGCGAGACGACACAGATCACCTTCGCGCCGACCATCAACGACGGCACGGCCGGTGTGCAGCGCTTCCTCGGCGCGGTCGAGGGCGTCACCTACGAGGGTTGGCAGCGCGACGCCGGCCCCGACGGTCTCTACGCCACCTTTGTGGCGCTGTTCGGCAACCCGTTCGGCTATGCCCACGATCCTCTGCTGCCCGCGGGTCTGAGCGCGCCGCCGCTGGAACTGCCCTGGGCCGCGGGCGAGACGTGGTATTTCACCGGCGGCCCCCACGGCGCGTGGAACTCCGGCTCGGCCTGGGGCGCGCTGGACTTCGTGCCGCCCGGCGACGCCGCCGGCTGCATTCCCAGCGACGCCTGGGTGACGGCCCCAGCGGCCGGCGTCGTCGTGCGCAGCGGGAATGGCGCGGTCGTCATCGACCTGGACACGGACGGCGAGGCGGCCGACAGTTACGCCGGCACGGCCTGGGCCGTCACGGCCATGCACCTGGAGACGCGCGACCGTATCGCCAACGGCACGCGCGTGTCTGTCGGCGATCGGCTTGGCCACCCGTCATGCGAAGGGGGCTTCTCTAATGGCACACACGTCCACCTGGTGCGCAGCTACAACGGCCGCTGGATCAGCGCCGACGGCGACATGCCCTTTGATCTGAGTGGCTGGGTGTCGTCGGGCGCGGGGGCCGAGTACGATGGCTACCTGACCCGCGGCGAGGCCGTTCGCGGCGCGTGCGTCTGCCGCGAGGACATCAACGCCATCAGCCACTAGCGCCGCCCCGATCGGCGGTCACTGCGGTGGCATCACCATCCGCCCCATCCGTCGTCCGCCCAGCAGATGCATGTGCAGGTGATAGACCTCCTGCCCACCGTCACGGTTGCAGTTGATAATCAGCCGGTAGCCATCCTCGGCAATGCCTTCCAGCGCGGCGACCCTGGCAGCTACATGCAGCATCCGCCCGGCAATGGCCTCGTCGGCGTCGGTCAGGTCGTTCACAGTGGGAATGGGCTTGTTGGGGACAATCAGAATGTGGGTCGGGGCCAGTGGCTGGATGTCACGAAAAGCGGTCACTAGCTCATCGCGGTAGATGATATCGCCTGGCACCTCGCCGCTTATGATTTTCTCGAAGAGGGTCGTCATGGGGTTCTCCCTGGAGACATGGTTAGCGTCGTTTTACCGGCAATTGCGCCGAAAGGCAAACCCGGCCGTCGGGGCGGCCGCGCCGGCTGACCTGATCGCGGCCCATGTCTGCTATAATCAGAGCCTGTCGATACAGCCCAAGCGACGGAAGTAATCACTATGACGCCGACGCCGCACAGCGTTACCCCAACCATCGATATCTATATCCGGCTGGCCCAATATCCCATGCTGGCCGACACCATTCGCATGCGCATGCGCCAGGAATTATTCCGCCGGGGCGTGATTGACGAAGCCGCCTTCGAGCGGCAGGTGCGGGAGAAGGCGATCGAGTCCCAGCGCCGCGAGCGACTGACCGACCCCTATGGCCAGAAGGAGGCCCAGGTCTGGCAGAAGCGCAAGGCTCGTGTGCGCGACTACCAGACAGATGCCTACTTCGCCAACAACCTTGGCCCGGCGCTGCTAGAGCATCTCATCCAGGAGACGCTGTACCGCCAGCCCTCGCCCACGGCCACGGCCGAGCTGAGCTTCAACCCGGAGGTAGCCCCGTGGGAGGTACTCTTCCAGCAAGGCGAGCTTTACGAGCAGCTGCCCCCGGCCGAACGCCAGAGCAGGCAACACCACCTGGAGGAGATCAAGGTCGTCCTCATCAAGCGCATGATCAGCGACCAGTTGCCCTATATTGGCATCGCCAAGCGCATCTTCACCATCGCCGACCTGCGCTACATCTTCGCCCGGCGCATCGGCAGTGGCAAGATCGGCGGCAAAGCGGCCGGGCTGCTGTTGGCCTGGCGCATCCTGCAGCACAAGCAGGAGGAGACGGCCGAGCCGCAACCGTATATCGGCATCCCGCGTTCGTTCTTCATCGGCACCGAGGTTGTCTACGAGTTCCGGCTCATAAACGGTCTGGAGCACTACATGAACCAGAAGTACCGCTCGCTGGCCGAGATCCGCGAGGAGTATCCGCACATTGTCGAGGCCCATCTGGAGGGCAACTTCTCGCCGACCATCGTCAACCAGTTGCGCGACGTGCTGGCGATCGTGGGCGACCAACCGCTCGTGGTGCGCTCGTCCAGCCTATTGGAAGACAACTTCGGCCTCGCCTTTGCCGGCAAGTACAACAGCTACTTCTGTTCCAACCAGGGCACGGCCGAGGAGAACCTGCACGACTTGTTGGACGCAGTGCGACTTGTTTATGCCAGCACGCTCAACCCCGACGCCATTCTCTACCGCCAGAAACACGGCCTGCTCGACTACGACGAGCGCATGGCTATCCTCATCCAGGAGGCCATCGGCCACCGCACCGGCCGCTACTACTTCCCAACGCTGGCCGGCGTCGCCTTCAGCCAGAATCCATTCCGCTGGAATAACCGCATCCGGCGCGAGGACGGCTTCCTGCGCCTGGTGTGGGGTTTCGGCACACGGGCCGTCGAGCGCGTCAGCAATGACTTCCCCCGCCTCATCGCCCTCAGCCACCCCCAGCTACGGCCGGAGACGACCGCCCGGGCCATCCGCCAGCACTCGCAGTGGTCGATTGATGTCATCGACCTGGAGGACAATAGCTTCAAGACCGTCTCCATCCTGGACGTGCTCGACAGCGACTACCCCTTCCTGCGCTACATCGCCTCCATCAATCGCGGCGACTACATCGAAGAGATCATGTCCCTCGGCTCGCGGCGCGGCGACGATGAATATGTTCTGACGTTCAACACCCTGACAGGCGATCGCAACTTTATCGACCTCATGCGTGGGGCGCTGCAACAGCTAGAGGCGACCTATGGCCGGCCGGTCGATGTGGAGTTCACCGTCGATATCGTCCCTAGCTACCCGCAGACGGAGTACCGGTTGCACATTGTCCAGTGCCGGCCGCTGAGCCAGCGCGCCGAGGGCGGCCCGGTGACCATTCCGCGCGATATCCCGCCTGAGACCGTCCTTTTCACCTCCCACCACCTCGTGCCCGACGGCCGCGCCGACGACATCCGCTACATCGTCTACGTCGATCCCCAACGCTACCAGGCGATCCACGACGTGACCATGCGTCATGAACTGGCCCGAGCCGTCGGCCGGCTCAACAAGCGCCTGGAGGGCGAGCGCTTCATTCTCATGGGTCCCGGCCGATGGGGCAGCACCAACATCGAGCTGGGCGTCCACGTCACCTACGCCGACATCTTCAACACCAAGGTGCTCATCGAGATGGCCGTGGCCCACAACGGCCACATGCCCGAACTATCCTACGGTACACACTTCTTCCAGGACCTTGTCGAGGCCGGCATTCACTCGCTAGCCCTGCATCTGGGCCTGAGGACGGGCGGCAGCAAATTCAACACGGCCTTCTTCGCCGAGGCTCCCAACGCTCTGGCTGATCTCCTGCCGGCCGAGGCCGGGCTGGCCGATGTGCTCAGGGTCATCGACCTCGACGCCCTGCCTGGGCAGCCCCGGCTCCATGTGCTGATGGACGGGCAACATGACGAGGCCATAGGCTACCTGACATGAACGACGAACCCCTGCGAACGGTAACGCCAACCATCGACATCTATATCAAGCTGGCCCAATATCCCATCCTGGCCGATCGCGTGCGCGTCCGGATGCGGACGGAGCTGTTTGATCGGGGCATTGTGAACCCGGAAGTCTTTGAGCGCGAGGTCAACGAGCTGGCGCTGGCCTCGCAACGGCGCGAGGGTCTGAGCGATCCCTACTTCGAGGAGGTCGGCGATGCCTGGCAGGCGCGGCTGGAACGCATTCGCGAAACCCACACCGACGCCGTCTTCGCCAACCAGGTTGGTCTGACCCGGCTGGAGAACCTGATCGATGAGGTGCTCAGCAGCCGTCCGGCCCCATCTGATACGCTGCCCATTTCCTTCAACCCGGAGATTGCCCCGTGGGAGATGCTCTTCCAACAGGGCGAAATCTATGAACGCATGCCGCTGGAGGAACTGGCGCGCCACCATCACCATCTGGAGGAGATCAAAGTCGTGCTCATCAAGCGCCTGATGAGCGACCAGCTGCCGTTCATCGGCGTGGCCAAGCGGGTGCTGGCCATCGATGACCTGCGCCGCATCCACCAGAGTCGTATCGGCACGGGCAAAATCGGCGGCAAGGCGGCCGGCATGTACCTGGCCTGGCGCAGCCTGCAATCGATCAATGCTGCCCTGGGCGCCGACCCCGCCAGCCGGGCCGCTATCCATCTGCCCGACTCAACTTTCATCGGTACAGACGTCATCTACGAGTTCCTGCTCATGAATCGGCTGGAACACTACATGAACCAGAAGTACCGGCCGGTGCAGGAAATCCGCGACGAATACCCCCATATCGTCGCCGCGTTCATGGCTTCGGAGTTGCCCGAATACGTCGTTGCCGAAGTACGTGAAGTCATCGAAGCCTTTGGTGATAGCCCCATCGTCATCCGTTCATCCAGCCTGCTGGAAGACAACTTCGGGTTCGCTTTTGCCGGCAAGTATGGCAGCTTCTACTGCGGCAACCAGGGTGCGCCGGAAGAAAACCTGCGCGCCGCGCTCGACGCCATTCGCCTCGTCTACGCCAGCGCCCTCAACCCGGACGCACTGCTTTATCGGCGCAAGCACAATCTCATCGACTACGATGAGCGCCTGGCCATTCTGATCCAGCGCGTCACTGGCCACTGGCACGGCGATACCTTCTATCCCGATCTCGGCGGCGTCGGCTTCAGCCAGAACCCCTTCGCCTGGGCGCCCGACATCCGCTCTGACCAGGGCTTTCTGCGCCTTGTCACCGGCATGAGCCTGCGCGCCGTCGAACGCGTGGCCCAGGACTATCCGCGCCTCGTCGCCCTCAGCCACCCCTGGCTGCGCCCGGAAAACACGCTCGACGACAAGCGCCGCTTCTCGCAGCGGTTTATGGCCGTTGTCGACCGCACGACGGAGCGGCTGGCCACTGTGCCGGTGCGCACGGGCCTGGGCGACAACGGGCCGCTTCTGGCGCTGGTCGCCTCGCGCGACACGGGCGATGACCTCGCGCCCATGCCACCACGGGCCAACCTCGACCCGGACGAGCACTTCGTCCTTACCTTCGAGGAATTGACACGTGACACGGCCTTCATCGACCTGATGCGCCGCGTCCTGGGCCAGCTGGAGTCGGTCTACGGCAATCCGATGAACCTCGAGTTCGCCGTCAACATCGATTGGTCAGATACTCCGGCCGAAGACGCCGGCTTCCCCCGACCCTTCTATCAACTGCACATCCTGGAATGCCGGCCGCTCTACCGGCGCGACCGCGACAGCGTCCGCAATGTGCCCGCGCTGCGCGACAAACACCGTCTCTTCGCGATGCCGACCTTGCTGCCCTCGGCCGCCGTCGAGAACATCGAGTACCTGGTATTCGTTGAACCAGACGGCTACTATAGCCTTCCGGACGGGGCAGAGCGACAACGCGTGGCCGACACGCTGACGTCGCTGAATGACCTGCTGCCGGCAGGCCGATTCGGCATCGCCGGCCCCGGCCGCTGGGGGAATCTCGACAGCCGTCACAGCGTGCCCGTCACCTACAGCGACATCTGCAACAGCAGGCTGTTGGTGGAGATCAGCCCGGTCTATACGCCACCGCCGGAGCTGGCCTATGGCACCGACTTCTACGAAGATGTGGTCGAGGCGGGCATCGTCGTGGTCGGCATTCAGTCGGGGCAGCCAGGCAGCGAGATGGACTGGGACCTGCTGCGCCAGTCGCCCAACCAGCTGGCGGCATT
>MTKZ01036228.1_pt1 | contig 13241 bp, 8 predicted proteins | sample 1042781 | NCBI WGS metagenome assembly MTKZ01 (sample SAMN06212207, study PRJNA360539) | anaerobic digester metagenome | biome: Wastewater treatment plant; material: sludge; isolation source: anaerobic digester fed with sludge from wastewater treatment plant | place: Denmark: WWTP Viborg ...
CGACGCCCGTGGTCAGAAAGATGAAGATTACGGCGATGTGCGCATGCAAGGGACGACGCCCCAGGCGGGCAAAAAACTTGTTCACGGCTCTTCCTTCATGGATTTAGTTTTCTTGACAAGATTCTGTTTATGGTTATAGTTCCCCATTATTATGTGGTGTACCGGAGGGGCAAGTAAAGCGGGGTGAAATCACGAGATCGAGACTCAGACTAATCGCCTGCGGATATAGACGTCCTATAGGTCGTATAGGACCTATACGAGGTTACATTACCGCAAAATAAATCCTCTACAATAAAAAATGACTGCCGGTCATCGGATTCAATACTCCGGTTACGGTGGTGTTCGTGGTACTGCTTGATGTACAGTGTTTTCCTGTTTACGACGCGGAAAGGAGTATCCATGCAAATGTATTTTCCCGGTTTCAGATGGACCGCCGTATTGGCAGGCCTGGCTTTTTCCTTGCCCATCAACGCCCAGTTTGTCACCTCCGGACAGCTGCGTGAACTTGCCGATGGCAGCCAGCCCGCCACGGAAGCGTTGCAACGCCTGATCGATGAAAGCGAGGGCCTGATCGAGATTCCCCCCGGCACGTTCCTTCTCGATGCTCCGTTGCGGCTGGACTTGCGCGCCCGGGGGTATCGTTCCCTCCGGGGAGCGGACGGAACCACGCGTCTTATTGTCGCTCATGATGGTTGCGCGCTGGAGGTACTGGGCGATCATCAAGGCACGGCCTTTCCGGCGTCCGTGGAAGACCACACCTGGGAAAAAGAGCGGATGCCCGTCATCAGCGGGCTGGAGATTCTGGGCAAGCGCGACACATCAGACGGCATCCGGCTAATCCGCACCATGAAATGCATCATACGCAATGTTCTTATCCGGCGATGCAGGTATGGCATTCATCTCGTGGAGCGCAACCGGAATGTAATCATCGCTGATTCACACCTCTATGACAACCTGGATACGGGACTTTTTTTGGACGCCTGCGACCTGCACCAGGTCAATATCACCGGCAATCATATCAGTTACAACCAGCGCGCCGGCATCCGACAATACAACGGGGATGTGCATAATGTCCAAATCAGCGGGAACGATATCGAGTATAACTCCGGTATCGCGGAATCCTGTGGCGAAATCGTGCTGGAAGCGCCCGAAGGCATTATCAGCGAATACAGCATCACGGGCAACACCCTCCAGGCGCGGCCGGAGAATCCGGGGGCGAATATCTGGATCACGGGAGGCGGGGAGAAAGGTCCACTCGCCGCAAGAATTATCACCGTTTCGGGAAATATCATTGGAGACCGGGACAAGGGCATCGTCCTGAGGGACGCATCCGGAGTTACGATGGCATCCAATACCATTTACGGCGGCCAGACGGTCAACCTGCATCTTCAACACTGTTGCGATATCACCCTGACCGGCAATACAATCGGCACCCGCTCCTCCATGCATGACGGCGTCGATACGCCTCACAAGGACGGCATTCTGGCGGAAGGGTGCGCCGATTGTCTCATTACGGGTAATATCCTCAGTGATCACCGCTTCGGAAGTAAAGAAAGGGGAGGCGCATTGACCTTGGTCAACACGGAACGTTGCCGGGTTTCAGATTGCCAGATTCTGTCCCCCCGCTTCAGGGGCGTGCATATTATCGGAGGAATGGGGTGTGTGGTTTCCGACAACACTTTCTCGGCGCCCCCTTCGGAGGCGTTTCTGGCCGCCGTTGAGATCTCCGGGCCGGGACACGCCCATCTCATCCAGAACAACTGGATTTGTACCGCCCTTCCCGAACCGGTTGTCATGGAAGGCGCTTCCGGTGAAGCACGGAATAACACCCTGGTCCAATACGAGGAAACAGGTACCGTGCCAAATGCTACCACGGAAAAAACGCAGTCATAATACCTTGGTGCTTGTTGGTCATACGTCCCGGGCAACGGATCCGTTGCCCGGTGCCTGCCCCATTGAAAACGATGTCGGCCTCACTTAAAATAATGCTTCCAACCCACGGTGAATGCCGTACCGTCAAAATCATAGCCCCGCGAAAATGAAATATTGTATCCGGCATTCAACACCAACGCGTTATCCGCATTCACAGGAATATCCACCCCGATGTTCATGTTGTACGTGGTAACCCACCAGTGTTCCTCCAAATCCAGATTTAAAAAATGGGTGTAATTCGTCAGTCCCGCCTTGGCTTTTACCTTGTAACCGGCGTAATTTTCCGTCAATCGAAATCCGATTGAAGGCCGGATGTTCCGTAACCGTTCCCCGAGGCCGACATACGTCCTGCGCTCCGGCATGCCCCAGGGAAACACGTCCGCACAGAGGCCGATATAGGCCGAAGAGCGGTATATCTCGAAATCCGTATGCAGGGGCAGTACCAGCAGCGATGTATTATCCGCCTTCGTGCGAACCTTCCCCCCCGAGTACCCGAAGTGCAGATACAGCGCCCAACGCGGGGAGACGACATACCCGAAGGCGGCGTCGGGAACCCATAAAAGATGTTCATCGCGCATCGAGGATATGGTACGGACATTCTCGAACCCGGGTGCAACCGCGCGCATTGCCGGATTGAAATACCTTCGGATAAGGGTTTCACTTTCCAGTTTCGGGTACACATTAATCAGGGCCGGCAGCATGAACCAGCGGGAAGGACGCTCCGGTTCCGAAATCGATACGTCGCCCTGATTCGGAATCGCGTGCGGGAAAAGGGGTGATACGCCGTTCGCGGACAAACCGGGAGACTCCTGTGCACCGCAGCGGTCACACGGAACGCACGCCATAACCAGGCAGACTAAAAAAAGAAGGAGCCTGCCGGAACCGGCATCAGGCCTGTATAAAAAACGTTTCATAGTGAAACTCGCTTACATCGGGGCAGTGTTCTGGACACGGATTACCCTCTTATATGACCATCGGGCAGAAAATGACAAAGGCCCGTTTCCAATGCGGGCGGCGCCTGCAGGGAAAGATGTCTGTGCACTGGTGCGTGCGAACTCTTCTCATAGATTTGTCTTTTGGGCTCAATAAGGGGCCGGACATTGGAAAACTTGGTCCGTTAAAGCGGTTTGGCGCTTTGGCCCGGGTACTGTTTTTCTCCGGGAACAAACTACTTCCCGAAAGCCCCCGTTGCTGCCGCAGGCATGCAAAGGGTACCATGTTTGTTGTGACAAAATCGAGCCTTGTCCCCAAAGATTTTCCTTTCGCCAGGCTTTATCACTGTTCGGGCCATAGCGGTACGCGTTTGAATACTCCGTGTCGGGAAATGTACCATCAAAGTCATTACGTACCTGTGCATGCGAGGCAAAACCATGAAGGATCTGATCATGAAAGCCTTTTCTTTTACGTTTGTTTGCGTCCTCGTGTTTACCTGTGGTGTTTTTGCACAAGAAGCCGTGGACACGCAGGCTTTGTTCGAGCGTGTATTCGGCGGGGAAGTCCGTCTGGACTCGGCTCAACACGCCGCCGTTCTGCAGGACACACCGGGGAAACGGCATTATAGTGACCAAGACGAAGATGGCGTTCCCGAAGAAGTATGGTTTATTGATTTGGACAGCCGCCATCTCGAGAGTATGCGCCCGGTGCTGGTGCGCGTGTTGGACGAGGACGGTGACCTCCGCATGGGAGAAGAACCGGACCTGGACAGCGATCTTTATATCGCGGATTGGAAAGCCGACGGTTCCGTGGACGCCTTAACGGACTATACGGACCATGACGGGGATAACGATGTCGATGAAATGGGCATCTACTTTATCGGCTGGAAAAAAGAATATCTCACCTGCTGGTGGGGAGAAGACACGGGGGACGACAACCTGCTCTGGTACGATGTGGGCTATACCTACCGTCAGGATGACTGCCAATATCGCAGCCACTTTGGCGGCATTGAAACCTTCTGCGCCTACATCATCGGCCTGGAAGATACTGAATGGCACCCCGGCTGGGAGAATCCCTTTGTCTTCTATGACCATGACGCTGACGGCGTCACCGAGGAAGTCGTCCGCATCGAGGGGCAGGGGGACGTCATCCAAAATCTGCGGTACAGTTTTGATGCCGACAACGACGCCACGCCCGATTCGCCCCGGGATTTTGACGTATCCCTGAGCGCCCACGCCCCGGAAAATACGCTTCTCCCCGCGGAACTCGGTGACAAGCGTACCCTGCGCGGCATTCCCGCCGGGGCATTCATGGCCTTTAAAGAAGTGCAGCACTACTCGATGACCTTTCCCTGGGCCACCTACCAGCTCACCTGGGACGAGAATGACCTGAACATCGATGGCGAAGACTTCGAGGGCCTGTCCTTTAAAGACCCGCAGGAACGCTGGGAAGGCATCATCACCCAGAAGAATAACTTTTTTAAACAGATCGGCGGCCCCAGCTGTGGTCCCGTGAACAAGCGCTATGAAGTAGATTTACAGGCGAATACCCCCATCCATATCTACTATTCCGCAACAGACCAGCGCATTCATCTTTTTGGCGCGAACCATGCCTGGTTGCTGGTTGACTACGATTATGACCGCGAGCCGGACCTCCGTTACGACTATCACGACACCGACGATGACGGATATATTGATACCTGGAAACTGGACCTGGATATGAATGGCGTCCACGACGAGGAATGGAAGGCCGGGCCGGAAACGAACCGTGACGTCCCCTATACCTATACCGCACTGAATGAAATCATGAAACCCCTGCTGGAAATCGTTCCTTCAGAACTTTTCCTGCTCAACACCCGGTTGCGCCAGGCCCTTACCGCGGCGGGCATGCCGGACAAGCACCCGCTGGAAACCTTGCTGGAATCCGGTTATGACCTGCCTCAGTTGCCGGTGGACCTGCGCCTGCGCCTGCTCAACAGCAATGAGACCTGGCGTTTCTGCCTGGACCTCCTGAAAGACGCCCTGACAGCATCCCTCCGCGAAAAACATTCCAGTCCGGATTTCTGGACCGTGTTTGACGCCGCCCGCGCCAAAGGCGACCTTATCGAGATGCGGAAAGCCCTGGAAAAAGAATTCGGCATCGATGACGCCCCACCCGCGCTGTCCATGATTCGCGACGTGCTCGTATCCCGGTATGACCGTCCCCGCGTAGCCTGGGCGCAGGATTGGGCCCCTCCCAATATCGCCTGGGAATCGGAACAGGCCGTTTATCGCTGCTACTGGGGCCTGTTCGATTTCTTTGGCAAGAAACATGATCAGTTAATCTGCCCCCTGTTGAAACCGGGTGAAGATTATCACCAGGAACAGGCATGGGGCATGGACGCCCTCAACGTGGATGACACTTGCGGTCTGGGCGGTGTCACCCTGTATGTCAACGGTGAAGCCTACCCCGTATACAGCCCGGAAGGGAAAGGCGCCATCATCTGGTCCAAACGCGTACTTGAGGAAAAGAAGGACTCCGTATCCGTCGAGATTACCGCGGAAAATGTGGGACCGGAAACCGCGCCCTATACCGTGCGGTTCNNGGAATTATGGGAAGTTGGGGGATTCAGGACCCCGCCATCGGCTGGATAGGCCTGGGGATTGTGTACCCGAAATCGCTGATAGTACGCTCAGAAGAATTGCCCGGTGAACATCAGGTGATTTTAAAGACGGAATCCGGAAAACCGCTGACTTATCATATCCAGGGTACCTGGCTTAAAGGCCACCGGTTCAGCCGCTGCCCCACGCTCGACAACTGGATGCGTGAATTGAAAACAACAAGTCGGCTGGCGGCGTTAAATTAACGCCCCATCTCGGAACGGTATCTATACCAAAAACAATACCGGAATCCTGGCAATTGGCGAAACGGCATTCCTCGTGTATTGCATTTCGGATAAGAGTCTCGGGAAAGTATTTTCGTAGGCGTACCTTCCCGGGTGCGCCATAGAATAGAGGTGCAGATTATGTTATTGCGTGCTGGCGCACCTGGGAAGGTACGCCTACGAAAATACAGACGTTACGCTTTGCGCAAGTTCAATTCCGTATACCCACCGGCCTGTGTCGCGGAATCTCGGACTTGAAATCACCCAGGCTCGACCAGTACAACCGCCGATTCAGGTCCACCTCGGCAATGGCGAGGGTCCCCCACTCCGTGGCCTGCACGACGACACGGCCTTCCTGGTCGTAAATGCCGGTAATCATCCAGTTCAGTGACGTGTCAGTATAGGTGCTGCTGGCGATATATACATGATTTTCGCAGGCGCGCGCGGCGGCGAGCAACGGATTGCAGCCTGCAACAGGAAAGGCGATGATCTCCGCGCCATTAACAGCCAGTTGCCGGGCGGGTTCCGGGAAAAATCCATCATAACAAATCATGATACCGATGCGCCCAAGACGGGTCTCAAACACCGGGTACTCATTTCCCGGTGTAACTCCTGCCTCTATTTCAGTCCTGGGCAGTGTCACTTTTCGGTACTTGCCGATGAGCACGCCATCGGGACCGAGCAACACCGCCGTGTTGTAAATCAAATGACCATCACGTTCAACGAGACCGGCCACCAGGTGAAATCCATACTGTCTCGCCTGTCCGGCAAAATAATCGCTTGCCGGACCGGGGATGGGTTCGGCCGCCTCCAGATAGGACAGCCCATTGCCTGTCGCGGTAATTGTTTTGGGCAGTACCACCAGGTCCGCCCGCTGTCTTGCCGCTTCTTCCAGCAACGGCTCGAACTGCCGGCAGCTGTCCATCCCGGAAGCGCCGCCATGGGGCACATAATGCGCCGCCGCGATTCGGACCTTCCGTGGAGGCGGCTGTTCCGCCCGGGTCAGCGTGACATCCCGCCACGCCACGGAAGCGTCGGCCGCCCAGCGCAGGTGCAGTTCAACAATGGCTTGTGAAGATTGAGCGGGCGCCCGGTAAACACCGTGCAACACCGCCCAGCCGGAACCATCGTCTGGACAATCGTTCGGATAATCCGGCTCGGCTATAGGGGAAACGCCCGGCGCAAAGCTGACAGCACCAGGTTCATCCCGACGGACCTGCCGACGACCTTCCCCATCACGCCAGAGGATGCGCGCCAACACACTGCGGCGTTCGACAGGAATACCTTCCGCGCGCCGCCAGGCTTCGAACCGGTACCATTGCCCTCCTTCAACGGGAAAACTGCGTGCCCAATACCCCGCCAAGCCCTCCCGGGAATCGGTGGTAATACGAAGCCGTCCGTCCGGCAATGTCTCGAACTGCGGGCGGATTTCCTCGCGCACTGCGAACCCGCGCCATTGCGCATCGGCTTGAATCGTCTCCGCCTGTGTGGACACCGGCACCAAGCAAAGGAGCGACAGGACAAGGGCGTTGGTTCTCATCATAACGGGATCGCCAGGATACCAGATAGTAAACAAATCCGTATTCAATATTGTGTTGCCGGGTTTCAAAAGAGAAGGCAGGGACAACTCCGGAACGCGCTATACAGAAATATTGCTCATGGTGGCGTTTTCGCTTTTTCAGAAATATACCCGCTATCAAAGGTCTTCCGTAGAATGCGCTTCATGACCCGCCCCGTATGAATTTAGGCATTCCGGCGGGCCACGCGCCCGGGTCTTCCAACCGCTGCGCGGCCGCTTTCCAACCCGCGGCTATACACGCAGCCGCGAAGACATTGCCACCGTCCAGCAGTTCCATAAACCAGGGCGGCGGCTCTCCGGCGGCACATCCTGCGGCCTGCTCCAGCATCTCGAAAAATACAGGAACCACGCAGACACAGGATGCCTCCAAGTCCGTTCCCGCTCCCATATACCCTGAACGGCGGTAGGTTCANNTCCGCTTCATTTCTCACTTGTAGCGCATGGAGCAGACGCAACCAGAACACTTCCTGCCGGCCATAAAGGGAAACATGGGCATGGGCTCCGGATTCAAACCGCACCGGGTCCCAAAAGCAGTTTTCTGGAAGACCGCGCATAAAACCAATCAGGGGACGAAGCTCGCCAGGAGGAGACGACAGTGTTGAAAGGTCCGCCGGAAACGGGCAGGCGGCCCGACGCCAGAACAAAAACTTCGTCCAGATAATGTCAAGCGTGGGCGGCGCCAAAGCGCCGTGCCAAAGTCTCAAAGCGGCTTCATACCGGCCTTGACGCCGATAGAACTCCGCCACGCCATCCCGGATAAAGGGGTCTGCGGGGGCGGCATGGACGGCGCGTTTCCAGGCGTCCAGGGCAAAGTCGTGATGCCCCAGCGATTCCTGCCGCAGGGCCAGACAGCGCAACACCTGCGGGTCATGCGGCGCAAGGGCAAGGGCGCGCTCCAGCAAAGCCTGCGCCTCAGCGCCATGGTCTTTCAGCAGCGCCATCCTCGCAAGCCGCAACGCATCAGAGGCACCCTCAAAGGACTTATGCTCAAGCAACGCCAGGGCGCCGGTGGATTTATCCCGGCGGGCCAGCGCTTCCGCTTCAAGCACCAACCACTCCGCCGAATGGGACTCCCGGCCGCGCCAAGACGCGCGCAGCGGGTCGAACGCCTCGATTCGGTCGGCCTCGACCTGGGCGCGCCCCGCCAGGAGGGAGGCCGTTTCAAGTTCTGTAAAGGGTTCTTCGACCTCATCATACAGGGCGGCAAGCTCAGCGGCATCCCTTACCGTCTCCAGTGCCGCCGCTTCAAGGCGGGACATGGCGATATAGGTTTTGTCATCCGCCTGTTCCTTGACTTCACGCAAAATCTTAACCGCTTCACGCGCGCGGGACTGTTTTAGGGCTGCGGATGCGGCATCATAGGCGCGGTTTAACCGTTTACGCCGTATTCGCCGCCGTATCAGCAGGACAGTTGACGGCCCGCCAAACACCACAGCCGCAATCACGGACCATTTCACCACCTGCTTGAACCTGCGCCAGGGATCAAGTTTTCCAATCAGGGCGGCGACATTGTCCATGGACATTTCCACCGCGAAGACACAGTCCTCGTAATCCGAGTCCCCTCCCCTGAACATGTCTTCAAAACTCAGGAGCAGGTATGACGTCCCCTCCACCGCCATGGCAACCATATGATCGATACCGTCCGGATTCCTTTCCTTCAGCACAGAGTAAGTGTTGTGACCTTGACCATCAAAGGCGATGAGAAAAAAGTTCAGTTGGGCGCCTGCGGGCAGCATGCCCAGGTCGATAAAATCTCCGGGCATCAGGGGAGCATCCATGTTCCGTTTGCCCAGGCCGCGCCGGAACAAACGGCCCAGGCGGGTTGACATCATCGCCGCGGCCCGGTCTAGTTGCAGCGGGGTATTGGCATTGGGGAACAGGATGCGCGGGTCGCCTTCATCGATACCCAGTCCTTTGAGATTCACACCCAGGGCGTTAACATACCCGGAACCTTCCCCAATGAAATAAACGCGGACCCGGCTTTCTTCCGTCAATTGCAGGCGTGCCGGGTCGAGGGCAAGTTTTTCGAAGTGCGACGCCACCGCGCTGTGGGTATACTCCTTATTTGCGAGTGTAACAAGCGACGGCAACATGAAACGGGAAAATAAAAAAGCGTTTATATCAGAAGATGCCCGCTGCACCGCTTGATAAAGCGGCAAACCGTGCAGGCGGTGCCCCTCCTGCATGGGGGCGTCATTGGAACCATTGAACAACAACCATGCCCCCAGAACAAGCGCCAGTGAAACCGGGAGCACCGACCACTTCCAGGGGAAGCGTCCTCCCCGATTTCTGAAACCTCGTTTTTTCCTTCGGGCAACCATATTGACGTTTATTTTCCCATAAAGCCATGTCGGCCTTGCCGCGATACACGCAACACTATCAAGGGACAGCAATACTCCGCTACAATTGGATTATCCCGTTTAAGACGAAATGGCGCCGTACTCGGATTTGAAATAATAACATTCCGGCGACCTCCAAAACGGGACATTATGACGCTGCATCTTCTGCGGGTTGCACATAGGGAAGGAAAACGGAAAAGCGCGTGTACCCGTGCGCGCTATCAACGGAAATATCCCCATGGTGTTCTTTGACAATCGCATGAGAAATACTTAGTCCCAGGCCCACCCCGGATCCTTCGGACTTGGTGGTGAAGAACGGGATAAACAGGTTACCGGCGATTTCTGACGGGACTCCCTCCCCGCTATCCTCAACCGTTATCTCCGCCCCGCTTTCCCGTTCCCGCGCACCAAGGCGAATTCGTTTTTCAGGAACCGTCTGAACGGCATCATACGCATTATTCAAGAGGTTGATAATAACCTGCCCTATCTGGGCCGGCCGGCATTCTATTTTAAGATCCGGGTCCGGCATCTCGACATCGAATGAGATATTATTATTGAAAAATCGCTCGCGGCAAAGTTCCAGCACACTGCCCATAATAACATCCAGGGAAGATTTGATAAAGGGGTCCTTTGATGCATCCCGGGAAATGGACCGAAGCCCCTGGATAATTTTATGTATGCGCCCGGCATTTTCGGCAATCATATCCAGGTACTTTTTCAAAAAGGCATCCTCGATCGGCAGCGTGTTTACGTGATCGTCCAAGCGCTCGGCACACCCCTCGATGACCGCCAGGGGATTGTAAATTTCATGGGCAATACCTCCTGCCATGATCCCCAGCGCGGCAAGACGGGCATTCTCCACCAGTTTTGCCCGCTGTTCTTCAAGTAATTTCATGGCCTCCACCCGGGCGGTAATATCCTCGATGATACCGTCAAAATAGGGTTGTCCGGAAGAATCATGTTTCAACACAGCGGTGACGGAACCCGTAATAGGGCGTCCTTTCAGCGTGACGAGCTGAATTTCTTCATTCTTTACAGAACCCTCTTGCATCAGTTTGTCCGCGATTCTGCGCCGATCAGAGGCTGTTCTGTACAGGTCGCTTACGTTAATTTTCATAAGGTTCTCTTCCGACTCTGCTTCCAGCATGGTTACATGCGCGGGATTTACCTCGAGAAAATGACCCTCAGGCCCGGGCGTGTTGCGGTAAACCGCAACAGGCAGATTTTGTATCAGATCCTTGTACCGTTGCTTCTCCTGTATGATTTCTTTTTCCACCCCGGCACGCCGGCACACTTCACGGGACAGGTCTTCCCGTTGGAGGGCAAGACGCCTCTTTGCCGCGTACAAATCCACAATCGCCGTGAAGAAAGCGGCCGTTATTAATACCATGCCCATACCGCTGCACGCCTCATCAAGGACTTTAAGCAGTTGGTACCCATATTCATAGGGCGTCCCGTGCAGTCCGTCGAAACCGCCGAATATGCGCGTTATACGAATGGTTTGCGATATAACTACAAGAACGACGCCTCCCATAAGAAGGCGCAGCACCTTTTTTTCCTGTTTAATGGCAAACAAGAGATATAAAAGAGCTATCCCCATGATGATAATGGCTGAAATATCGCCCAGGGAATTCGCCCACTTGGATTTTGTGTCCAAAATGCCCATGATGACATCAGGCACATTAACCATGAAAAAAATCCACAGCAAGGGAAATAGTAAAACGCGACGCAAACGCATTGCGGCACGGTCAATATTCTCCGGCCCATTCACGCCCGTTTCATCAGAAGCATTGTGCTCTGTCATTTTCTTGCGCCTCGTGTTTTATTTTATACGCATCGTTTTTATAGGAACCGCCGCGCCCCCACAGGTGAGGCGGTCGAAGAAAGCACGAAAAACAGCCATGCCGGGCTCGTTGTCCCTGCCCTTTCCTTACCATTGCTCCAGAGTACCATAGAGCGGCGAATCGGAACCCGTGCTGTCGGGCAAAGGTTCCCGGTTCACCCGGGGCAGCCATCGCTGAAACTCCTTGATAACATCGGTTCTCCCGGGGTCGCCGGACAGGTTGGTACGTTCCCGGGCATCGGTGTCATGGTCGTACAGTTCTTCAGAACCATCAGCATATCGTGTATAGCGGTAGCGTTCCGATCATCAACGGCAATAAAAGGCACGTTTGGCTGTTTCCGGACGGCTGCGGCGGCTCTGTTGCGCGCAAGAAAGGGCGATGCCAACGCTCCCATACCCAGTGCAGACAAAAAATGCCGCCGGTCACAACTCAGGAATAGCAATCGGCGGGTCATGGTTTCGACCCCTTTATCAAAGGCCCGTACTGGCGGTCATAATACTCTCTAAATTCACCCGTTTTAATCTTTCGCCACCACCATTCGTTTTCACCGTACCAGCGTACCGTCAGGGCGAGTCCATCTTCCCACGGAACCGCCGGCGCCCAACCCAACCCTCGCAGTTTTTTGTCTTCAATGGAATAACGCCGATCATGCCCGGGCCGGTCCTGAACGGGACGGACGAGCGCCTCCGGGGCGTTCAGTAATGCAAGCAACCTGTGCGTCAATTCCAGATTGGTCCGTTCGTTGCTTCCGGAAATATTATATACTTGCCCGGCTTCCCCGCAGCGCAAGGCACAGTCGATACCAGCGCAATGATCCTCCACAAACAGCCAGTCCCGGATTTGTTTCCCGTCTCCGTAAAGGGGCAGCGGTTCCCTGTCAATGGCATTGGTTATAAACAGGGGCAGCACTTTCTCGAGGTGTTGCCGGGGGCCATAGGTGTTAGAGCCCCGGGTAATAATCACCGGCAGGCCATAGGATGCATGATAGGCGATGCCCAGCATCTCACCAGCGGCTTTGCTGGCGGCATAAGGGTTGCGGGGATGCACGGGGTCCGACTCCCTGAAGGAACCGGTTTCAATACTGCCGTAAACTTCGTCCGTGGAAACAAGCAAAATGCGCGGCGTATTCAATCGCCGCGCCGCAGCAAGAAGCGTATTGACACCGGCAACGTTCGTGAGAATAAAATCGGCTGCGCCGGACAGGCTTCGGTCCACATGGCTTTCCGCAGCGAAATGAACCACCGTATCGCAACCGCGCAACGCCTCCCCAACGATTTCCGGGTCGTTCACATCCCCCCGGATAAAAGAAAACTTCGGCCCCTCCAATCCCTTCAGATTGTCCAGATTGCCTGAATAGGTGAGCTTGTCAAGGACGGTAATAGGCTGTTCGGGGCGGACACTTACCTGATAGCGCACAAAAGCCGACCCGATAAACCCCGCACCCCCTGTGACCAACATCTTTTCCATCGAGGCCTTTTCTTTTACCGGCCGTCACCCGCCGGACATTCATGGTTTCTTAAGTTTACTCCATGATGGGGGCGGACTTCGACTTCATAAACGTTTCATCATTGCCGTAAATGGCATAAACCAGACGCATGGCTTTCAATGCCTGCTCGGAGTTGCCCGATTCCACGGGCGTATCGTTCAACACGTTATCCAGGAATCCCGCCACCTCCAGTTCCCAGGACGGGTCCGCATCGAAGTACAGAATCTCCTCCCGGGGTTTTCCCTGGGCTGTTCCTTCGCCGAGC
>MTKZ01011759.1_pt1 | contig 13234 bp, 9 predicted proteins | sample 1042781 | NCBI WGS metagenome assembly MTKZ01 (sample SAMN06212207, study PRJNA360539) | anaerobic digester metagenome | biome: Wastewater treatment plant; material: sludge; isolation source: anaerobic digester fed with sludge from wastewater treatment plant | place: Denmark: WWTP Viborg ...
CTTAATCCCTGAAAAATATCAATATCACTCCCCCTCCACCCGCCTCTTCCTCTCCCCTGCCTCCTTCGCCGCCTCCCCCTTGCCCAGCACCTTGGCCACCGCCTCTATCGCCTCCAGATATCGCACCATCTGGTCCAGCCAGTTTATGAGATCGCCCTGATAGGCGTACATGCCGTAGCGGTCGGAGAAGTGGTTGATGATCTCCTCCGGGCTCTTGCCCTCCTCCCGCAGCTCCAGTATCCTCAGGGAGATGCTCTTCTGGACGCAGCCGCAGTAAGGCGATTCCTTGTGGGTGCAGCGCAGAAAGTCCCGGGCGAAGTCCAGGCAGTACCTCTGCAGCTTGTTTTCCAGCTCCCGCAAATCGGCGCTGGAGAGCAGATCGAGAAATGAGCCGTGCAGAGCCCTCTGGGAGATCTGCATATGCAGCTTGGTGGATATCCTCTCTGCGAATTTGAGATAGAGGGCCTCAAAGCCCTCCAGAGAGACGGCAATCTCCAGGGGCCTCTTCCCCTTCTTCAGCAGCCTGACTATGCTCTCCACCTGCTCCGGGGAGAGGAAGTGGGCCGCCGCCGCCTCGCCCAGCCGGGTGGGTGCGATGCCCTGGACCAGCCCCGCCTTCTCCAGGGAAGCCAGGGCGCTGTTCAGGTCATCCAGCCCCACGGTAAGAGCATGCAGTCTCTCCAGATCAGCCCTGCTCCGGGCGGCCACGGCATTGGCCAGCACCTCCTCCAGTTGCTGCTGCTCCTCGAACTGGGGGGAGACATCCTCCATCTGGCCGTTTAAAAGGGCCAGAGCCATCTCATCCTCCGACTCCCCTCGCCCGGAGGAAAAGCGCCTGCCCGGCTCGGCCAGAATGTAGACCAGACCCCGGTCGTGGTAGCCGGGCCTGCCTGCCCGGCCCAGCATCTGGTTGAACTCATGCACATTAAGCCACTCTATGCCCATAGCCAAAGACTCAAAGACCACCTGGGAGGCGGGAAAGTCTACTCCCGCTGCCAGGGCGGCAGTAGTGACCACAGTATGAATCCTGCCCTCTCCAAATAGCTCCTCGATCCTCTTTCTCTCCGGATATTGCAGGCCGGCATGGTAAGCCGCCGCCCCAGGAATGGCATCAGCCAGTGCATAGCAGTTCTTCCTGGAGTTGGTGAAGACTATGCTCTGGCCGCGATAGCCTGTGGAAGAGGTCAGATCCTGGGCCTCCCGACAGAGTTGTCGCAGCAGCTTTCTCTTCTCCGGCCCGGAGGAGAAGATGAGATGTCTCTCGATGGGCACAGGCCGGACCTCATACTCCACCAAGGTGGCTCCCAGCCTCTTGGCCAGGGCGGTAGGGTTTCCCACTGTGGCGGATAGGAAGATGAACTGGGCTGCCGGAGCGGCATTCTTTAGCCTGGCAATCATTCCCGCCAGCCGGTGCCCCCTTTCCGCATCCTCCAGCATGTGCACCTCATCTATGACCACCGTACCCACCCGTCCCAGGCTCTTCTTGCTGCGGATGACCTGATCTATGCCCTCATAAGTCCCGGCGATGATATCCGCATCCAGGCTCTGGGGAATCTTGCGGCCCCGGCCCAGGCGGATGCGGCTGACGCCTACCCGGATGGAAGTCCGAAAGCCCAGCTCCCCGTAGGCGGATAGCTGATCGAACTTCTGATTGGCTAAAGCCACCAGGGGCACCAGAAAGAGCAATTTCCCTTTTCCTTCCAGCAGGTTCTTGACCCCGCCCATCTCTCCCACCAGGCTCTTTCCCGTGGCCGTGGCTGAGACCACCAGCTGATGCCGCCCCTCCAGGAGGCCGGCCTTGATCGAGCGGGACTGCACCGGCAGAAGCCGGTCCAAGCGACGCTGTAGCAGCTGCATGAGCGGTTTGGGCAGGGAGATGGAAGAGAGCGGCAGGGTGGGCTCCTCCCGGCTGGCAGCAATGACGTCAAAGCGGGTCAGCTCCGGCTCCAGCCTCTGCAATGACAAGAGCCCCACCACATCATCCAGATTCCGCCTCTGCTTCAGGATCCTGGCCAGGTGGGCCTTGGCCGGCCGGGATAGCTTGCGAAAGTCAGCTTCACGCAGCAGCTCAGCAGCGGCGCAGTTCTCGCAGATGCGCCGACCCTTGTAGGTAATGGCATCGGCATCCACATAGTTGACCCGTCTCTCCCCCAGGCAGTGATGGCAGACCTGCACATACCGGTACTTGAGTTGATAGGCCTCTAAAAGCTCAATGAACCTCTGCTCCAGCTGGATATCTCCCCGGACCAGATAGATCGCCTGAGCCCGCCTCAGCATCCTCATGGCGTCTTCCGGCGGCAGGAACCTCTCCGGCTGGCTCTCCTTCTTCACCAGAAATTTGAAGGCCCTGGGCCCTTGGGGCATCTCCTTTAACCGCATATATCCTTCGAATAGAGTTTTGTCCCCGCTTTGAGGCAAAAGCAGTATGCGAAAGCGGTCTGCCTGGGCTAAAACCTGAAATGTCATCTAAGATAGTCTCAAAAATCTATTCTGAAGTCAGATCTATCAACTCGTACTTGAGCCCCTCCGACTCAAGGCGGGTGAGCAGGCCGGGAATTTGCTCATCCACGCTCACAATCACCGAGCTGAGTCCGTGATAGGCCGCTTCTACCGCAAACTCCTTGGCCCCGAATATGATATCCGGCTCGCATCCCACCTTGCGCAGGGCGGAGAGGGCCTCAATTCCCAGGCAGCCCACCTTGGCCGCCCGGCTAACCTGATGAGAAAGTGCAGCCAGATCCACCTTGCGCGAGCCGCCGTTCTGCACCCGGGGCACCTTGCAGAGGATGATTCTTCCCTCCTCCAGGCTGATCAGGCCCCGGAGGTCGGAGACGCCCACATCCTCTCCCAATTTTGCCGCGCCGATCACAACCCCGCTGGCCTCGATGCCCTCCTTCCGGTTGGCATACAGTAGCCCGCCGCGCATCTCCAGGGAGATCCGCTCCCCCTCCTCCAGATCAGCCTCGGCAATAGCCGCCCAGACCGAGACATGGCTGATGATCTCCTCCATCACCACCCGAGCATAGCGCTTCAGCTCTGCGGCGCTCTCCAGCAGCCACTCCACTCCCTCTTTGGTAATGCTGTAGCGCATCCTGCCGTCTGTGGTCACCAGCCCGTCCGCCACCAGCTCTTTGATGTACTCGGATATGGCCTGGGGCGTGACCCCCAGACTTTCTGCCACCTCTTTCTGCCGCAGGTTGGGCTGATGGGCGGCGATCTCCACCAGAATCTGAAAACGTGAACTCTCCCTCTTGCTCTGCAGGACACTGGCCATCAGAAGTCCTCGACATAGGGCTCAATTCTCTGGCCTCTCACCGCCAGGCCATCCGCCCTCTTGGCCACGCCCCGGATGAAAATCTGGCTCAGCCCCAGCTCCCGGGAGAGATTGGAGAGAGAGTTATTGCCGCCTACGACCATCTTCTGTAGCTTCTCCGTCACCGCTCGCAGCTCCTCCTCGGACATGAAGGTGAGGCTGATCAGCTCGCTGAGATCTTCCATGGTCGCTCCGAAGCTGGCCTGCACCCGGGAATAAGTGGAATGGTACTCCTTCTCCGGGCTGGCCCCCGGCTCGGGAACCCTCCACTTGGTCTCCACGAGGCCGCTCTTTCTCAGAAGGGCTACGCTCCTGTGAACGCTGGCATCGTCTCCCAAAAGGCCGACCAGCTCCTTTTCTGTGCGCCACTCCCGGCTCAGCTCATCAAAGACCTTTTTATGGACATCGGAGCCGAAGGCCTGCAACAATGGGACCAGATCCGATGGATCGTTGATGATCCGAGTTCGCTTTCCTGTCACAAAGAACCTCGCCTTGCTATTATCCCTTTGATTTGATAAAGCTTTTTGATTGATTTGCCTACTAAATCAGCCGGACCGTCTCCAGGTTCATGGGGGCCATGGTGGGTATCCGGTATCTCTTGTAGATGGAGCTGGCCAGATCCAGGCAGTTGCCTTCCTCGCCGTGGTTGGTGAGAACCCTCCCCGGCTTGGGATAGATGCGGCGCATGTACTCCATGAGCTGCTGGCGATCGGAATGTCCGGAGAAGCCGTCCACGGTGAGCACCTCCAGGTTGATCTTGACCGTCTGGGTCTTGCCTTCTGCGGAAAGGGGCAGCTCCTTCCAGCCCTTCTGAATGCGCCGGCCCAGCGTCCCTTCTGCCTGGTAGCCCACTATGACCAGGGTGTTTTTCTCATCCGGGCCCAGGCGCTTGAGATAATCCAGGACAGGACCACCATTGAGCATGCCGCTGGTAGCCAGTATGACGCAGGGCGGCCCTTCCACGATCTCCGTCCTCTGCTTGGGGCTTTCCACCTGGACAAAGCACTGGGCCAGGAAGGGGTTGATCCCCTTGTGGAATATGAGATCCCTCAAGTCGTTATTGAGGTACTCGGGGTAGGTGGTGTGAATGGCGGTGGCCTCATAGATCATGCCGTCCAGGCAGACAGGCACCTCATCTATGACCTTCTTTCTGATGGCCTCCTCCAGCACCACCATGACCTCCTGGCTGCGCCCCACAGAGAAGGCGGGGATGATGACCTTGCCCCCTCGGGTGATGGTATCCTTGACCACCTTGATCAGATGCAACTCAGCTTCTTTTCGGGAAGGCTGTGTGCTGTTGGTCCCGCCGTAGGTAGCCTCGGTGACCAGGGTCTCCAGGCGGGGGAAGTTGCATACGGCGGGATCAAAGAGCCTGGTCCTCTCGAACTTCTGGTCCCCAGTGAAAGCCACATTGTACAGGCCGTCTCCGATATGGAAATGGGCAATGGAGGAGCCCAGGATATGGCCGGCATTGTGCATGGTCAGCTTGGTGTCCGGTGCGATGTCGGTAACATCGCCATAGTTGAGGGTGATAGTGTGCTTGAGGGCCTCGCGAACCATGGCCGAGTCGTAGGGCAGCCTCTTTCCCTCCCGGCCGGCTATCTCAATATAATCGAGCTGGAGAAGAACCGCCAGATCCCTGGTGGGAGGGGTGCAGTAAATGGGTCCCTCATAGCCATATTTGTAAAGCATGGGAACCAGGCCGGCATGGTCCAGATGGGCATGGGTCAAGACCACGGCATCGATCTGATTCAAGGGATAGACCTCAGGCACATAGAGAAAAGGCGTGGCCGAGTCGTCCGAGCCCACGTTTACGCCGCAGTCGATGATGATCCTCGACTCCGGTGTGGAAAGAAGCATGCAGCTGCGACCCACCTCCCGGCATCCACCCAGGGTGGAGATTCTGATCCATTGGTCCTTGGATGCAGTATCCCGGTGGATCTTGCGGCCTACTGTGCGCAATATGATCTTTCTCTCATTCTGCACACTTCGCAGGTAGTCTTTGATATTGGATATGGTGCTGGAGCGCACCGGCGGGGTTCGCACCACCTTGGGAGTCCAGCCGATGAGCTTGGTTATCTCCCGGAGGGTAGCGCCGTGCCTGCCTATGACCAGTCCCGGCTTCTCTGCCTCGATCTGGACCTCTCCCGTCTCGCCATCAAAATAGTAGTTGGTGAGAACTGCTTCCTTGGGGACGACCTCCTGGATCTTGATCTTGGCCGTCTCCGGATCAGCCAGAACCTTGAGGTCCGGCCGGACTACCACCCTTTTGCGAAGCTCCTTGGCCAGGCTTCTTATGATCTCGCCGTCATCGGCCAGCTTCTTGGGGTCGTCGGTGTAAATGACCAGCTCCGGGCCCTCGAATTCCAGTCCAGTGACACCTATATCCGGGGGGAGCTTGCTCTGCACTTTCCGTTTGAGCTCAAAAAGAACTTCTTCTACAGACAATAGAACACATCCAAAAAAAGGTTAGAGAAGCTTGCTGATCTCCAGGAACTCCGGCTCTCCTATCTCCTCGTATTTATCGGTGATCCGGACCAACTCAATCTTGTCCCCTGAAGCCGAATCACGCTTCATGGCATTGTGAATGGCTTTGGCTGCCAGAACCACGCCATCCTCCACGCTTATGCCGGGCTTGTAAAGGGCTTCCAGCACGCCGTAAGCTGTGGGCGAGCCTGAGCCTGTGGCCACCACCCGGCGCTCCTCGATCTGGCCACCCAATGCGTCCAGCGAATAAATCTTGGGGCCGTAGCGGTCCACGCCGCCCATGACCAGCTGGACCATGAAGGGATAGTAGCGGCGGGAGGATAGGATATTGGAGAGCATTGTGGTTATGGCTCGAACGGTCATGCTCTCGCCCCTCTGCATCTTGTACAGCCTGGATTCGACCTGAACCATGCGCACGAGAGATTGAGCGTCTCCAACCACGCCAGCAGTGGTCAGGCCCACCAAATCATCGACCTGATAGATCTTCTTAGCAGTGCTGCTGGCTATGAAGCTGCCCATGGTAGCTCGGCTCTCCGATGCAAGGACCACACCCCCATCGCAGAGTACACCTACCGTAGTTGTACCTTTGAACACCTCGACCATTTAATTACCTCAACTAAAATCAGAAAATGGACAGGATTGCATCTCCTTTTTCCCTATAAATACTTTCCGCCGCCCGAGCCGCCCCATTCTATGATAAATAAGAGGCATTCAAACATGAGAGGAATCCAAACCTATGAGCCATTCAAACTCCTGAAATAGGAGTGAAGACAGATGAAGATGACTGTGGTGCAAAATCAGTGAATGAGCTATCAGGCCTATCCGCATTCATCCAGAGATATTACATAGATCCCATCATCTATGATACCAGCTACAATCCAGTGGATACCATCACCTGGGCCCTGATCCTGGGATTGGCTGTGCTGGGACTGATCCGGCTGCTGGGACGCGCCGGGATTGCCGCAGACGGGCGTCTGGTGGCCTATACCCTGCCTTACATACTGGCCGGCTCCAGCCTGAGGGTGATTGAGGACGCGGATATGGTGGCTGCCCCCTGGAGGTATCTGCTCATCACCCCGCTGATATTTTTCCTGGTTTTTCTGGTCACAGCTGCCAGCCTGTTTGTAACCAGGCGTATCTGGAAGGATGGATTCTACTCTCGCTATGCCGCTATTGGATTTATCTGGACGGCCTTGAACCTGGCCCTGCTCTCCTCCCGGGGATGGCAAAATCTCTGGGTCATTCCCGCCGTCTTTCTCATGGGCTTGGGCCTGGCGGGTGGCATGATCCTTCTAAAGCAGCAGGTTTCATGGCTGGGATTCCTGGAGGACAAGTTCAGCCAGATGATCCTCTATGCTCATATGCTGGATGCCAGTTCCACCTATCTGGGGGTGGACTGGTTTTTCTATCACGAAAAGCATGTGCTGCCTACATATCTCATCGATCTGGCAGGAACGGCGGCGGTCATGTTCCCGCTCAAGCTGATTGTACTTCTGCCGGTGCTCTATATGATCGACAGATCTCTCGAGGAGCCGTCTCTGAGAAACCTGACGCGTCTGACATTGATCACCCTGGGGCTGGCTCCGGCGGTGAGAAACACGCTGAGGCTGGCTCTGGGGGTGTGAGAACGGAAAGGGCTCTACAGGGAGATGAAATCGCAAGTCTATGCTAGTTTGATCATAGGAAAGGCATAGGTATAGAAAGTATGGCTCCGGTCAGCCTCTCAAAGAAGCTTGGCAATGGCTTCCGAAATGGTCCAGACTTCTATTATCTCCACCTGCCGAATCTTCTCAAAATGCCGGTCATTTGAGATCAGGATCCCGCCTACATAGAGGCAGGTAGCGGCATGGAGTACGTCCGCAGCTGCTTTCTCTGGAAAGAAAGGCATGCATTGGGCTATGGCTTCCTCAGAGATCTCTAAGACAGCTACGTCTTGTAGAAGCCGATGGAAAAGAATTTGTCCATTATGGCCAAGGGCGTCTGCATATTTCCTGTACTCCCCAATCAGAGCTTCATCAGCTATTAGGTCTTCTTCGCCCTCTATAAGTCTTAAAATAAGATCTGTGGTCCTTGTCCGCCCACTTTTTGAAGCGGCGATGAAGACATTAGTGTCCAGCAAAAATCTTGTACTTCTCGCGTGCAATCCGGTTGCCTTCATCCTCTGCATCTCTTTCCAGCTTTTCCAGATCCACATGGCGGGCTTCTTTGATCACGCCCTCCAGGATGGCTCGAAGGTCTTTCTTTTTCAGTAATATGGAGCCTTCTGTGGCTTCGCCTATGACGAATTCATCGCCAGGATTCATCTTGAGCCTGGCTATCAAGTCAGCAGGGAGCATGATCCTGCCCTGTTCATCGAGCTTTACTGTGGACATAGGCGTTGGTTCACCACTCATTTTATAGACCGGCCGATGATATTAATCTATCGGGATTGCATCAGCGGTCCCGTCTGCTTCTGACTATCCAGGGGGCTATTGCCTTTTATGGCCGCGGTAGCCCGAGGTGCGTGGCTGCAAGACGACAAGAAAAACTGAAGGAGTAGCAGGAGTGTCTCATCTCGGCCATTCCCAGCGTGAGGCCAGGGTGGATCGGAACCTATAGCATAACTACGGCTCCAACATCATCCTGGATACTTCACCCAGGATCATGCAGGCATTTATACATCTGTGATAGTACTGGTAAAATGAATTCGGAGAAGAGAAGATGGATGAGGCAAATTGTGCAGTAGTTTTATTCGATCCCATGAAGTGGGGAACTCAGCAACGATTTCAACACTTTTATGCAACTACGTATTCATTTGACAGAAATGCTCAATATTCGATTAGAGGTTCAGCAAATCACTTCTATAAAGCGTTACTCATAATTAAGATCACAAAAGAGTTCTCGCCAAGATTATCCGAAGACCTAACAGAGCTTGAGGCAAAAGGATATACAAATTCTATAAGAGGCAATGAACTCTCATTATTAATTGAGATGATCATTCTTGAATTTTATTCATCAATAGATTGCACGAGGCATATTGTCACAACCATATACAAGAAACACCAAGGTGTAAGAGAATCAACGAGAAAGTTCTTTCAAGCGGCATTCGATGACAAGATTGCTGAGACAGTTCCATCAGAAATAAGGGCTGCATTTAAGACTGCTCAATGGTATGATGAATTAAGAAGAATTCGAGATGCTTTAACTCATTCTGACATCGGCTCATGCAACTTAGACGAGACTTCACAGATAATATCCTACATGCATCCAGGATTGGGAGATGATCGGAGGGCATTTATCATAAAAGATATTTTAGCATATCTAGATACATTAAAGGTGAATATTAACCAATTCACAGGAAAAGTATTCAATTTCCTAAATACAACTCTTCTCGATAATGAAGTAAGGGAAATTTGTGGAATTTTTAATGGATTTGTTTATTCGAGGTACGTTAGGCCAAGTGAAGCTATTGATTTTAACAGCGGCAGGTGCAATGCATGGTTTGATAATTCAGTCGCAAATTGCCCCTTCGCCGACAAATGTGATGCTTATAATCGAAAGATAGTAGATCATAGACATGTTGGGATTTTAATGAAGAAATTATAAAAAAATTAGCGTCTCCTTCTCACGCCCTTCTTCACAATCACGCATATCGACTGAACAGTATTTCCGATGAAGAACTTGGGATTAGTCCGCTTGCCTACAATCCGCGTCCGCCCCTCACGTATGGCCGCCACCGCCTCCTCAGCATCCAAGCCTGGATGTCCGTCACCCCAAGACCCACTGTAGCCGCAAAGTGGGAGTCCGAGCCGGCGAAGAGAATATATCGAAGGTGATGGTGCTGGTCTCACGATGCATGATAGGAAAACTGCTCCTTATCTTCGCGAAGTAATCCTCCCAAATTTCTAAAATATTAATATTATCATTGATCCATAAGCATCTTTTCCCTCCAGGCTCGTGCGTGCTCGCTGGCATCCTGGGAAGGTATGACATCAATGCTTCCACCCTGGAAACTGCCTTGCGTCTCTTCCATCTTCTCCTCCATCCAGCCCTCTATCTCCAGGTAGCTGGATTTAAGAGCATCCAGAACCTCCTGGTCTGCTTTCCACAGCCCCCTCTGACTAGCCTCCAGCAGCCTGCGCCCTATCTCCTCCATAGCCCAGGGATTGTTCTCCTGAAAGAACCTGCGGTTCTCCTCATCAAGAACAAAGGTTTTGGCAATGTCATTGAATATCCAGTCGCCTACCTCTTTTGTGGTCGCTTCCCAGCCGTAGACCCGGCCCACCCGCTTGGATATATCCCCAGCGCCCTTGTAGCCGTGCCGCTTCATTCCTTCGATCCATTTGGGATTGAGCAGGCGGGTGCGAACCACGCGAGAGACCTCCTCGGCCAGAGTTCTGATCTCCGCATTCTCTCTGTCTCTGCTATCGCCATAATAAGACGAGACCTCATGGCCCGATAGCTCCCGGGCGGCATTGGTCAGGCCGCCATGAGTGCCGAAGTAGCAGCAACAGCCCAGGAGATCATATTCATCGGTAACCGTCTTGTTGAATGTCAGGTCCACGCTCTTCAGCTGTGCCGCAAGGGCCTCTGGAGACACCTTTCCAAAGACGTCTTTCCCATAGGCATAGCTGTTCCATTGCATGAATACATCAGTAAGATCCTTCTCCTCCTTCCAGGCAGATGCATAAACGGCCAGGTTCACTCCATTGCCATAAGTTCCCGGCCGGCTGGCAAAGATGCGGGCGGGATTGCCGCCGGTATTCCTGTACTGGCAAGAGTGCTTCCTGAGGAAGTTCTTCTCATCCGGCTCATCGAGAGCGACCACTTCCCGGATGGCGGAGTCGAGCAGCTCAATGCAATTGTAGAAGCAGTCTCTGGTAATGCCGCTGGCCCGCACAGTGATGTCAATTCTGGGGCGGCCCAGCTCCTCTGTGCTCATCACCCTGTAGCCTGTCACCCGGCTGCCCTTCCAGACCGGCTCCGCACCCAGGAGAAAGAGCATCTGGGCAAGCTGCTCTCCTTCCGCCCACATGATATCGCTGGCCATCCAGTACATAGCCACGTTCTCAGGAATTTTGCCATGCTCTTCCTGGTACTTTGTGATCAGCAGATAAGCCAGCTTTCTGCCTACGCGCCAGGCGGCCTTGCTGGGCACAGTGGCCGGGTCGAGCGAGTAAAAGTTCCTCCCGGTGGGCAGCACGTCAGTCTTCCCCCGTGTGATCAATCCTGAAGGTCCCGGCTCGATGAAACCGCCTTGCATGCCATTCAGAAGGCTCTTCATCTCATCTGAGCAATCGATCCTATGGGCAAGGTCCAGGACTTTTTCCCGCAATTCGGAGATGGCTGCATGATCGTGCTTCTTTAAGCGACTGCCCAGAATTGCTGCTGCCGGATCCGCCTCGCCCGCTAAAAATGAGCCGATGAACTGCTTTCCCAGAGCGTCAGCTTCCTTTTCAGCCATGGATTCATCGGTGAGCTCAGAGAGGAATTTTTTAATCTCCGAGTCAAAGCGCATCATGGCATATATCAGATCGATACGCTTCTCTCCCCCTGGCATTTGGCCGAAGATATGCATGCCGTCTGGTATTTGTGTGCTGTAAATCTCCGAAATCTTGCGACGCACCTTTTCCAGTATCTTCTCGAAGGATGTGCCGGACTGCATAAGTGCATCCAGCTTCAATTCCTCAGCCAAATTGGTCTTCTTGAGCAGATCGATGATAACATGCTCCAAAGCATGAGCCAGGCCTTTCTCCGTATCTCGGCTCCGGTCATATGAGGCCATGACCTCTTCCAGCTCTTTTAAGTCGCCATAGATCTCGGAACTGGTCATGACCGTCTGCATATGATCCACAACCACGGCATAACTGCGCCTCTTGGCTATAGCCCCCTCTGGTGGATTGTCGGAGTTGTAGATGTAAAGATAGGGGATGCTTCCTACCGTGATATCCGGAAAGCAGTTCTCCGAAAGTGCCACCGACTTGCCCGGCAGAAATTCCATATTGCCATGGGTTCCCACATGAATCATGACATCAGCCCCAAATGTCTCCTCGATCCAGTGGTAGGTAGCCAGATACTGATGCGGCGGAGGTACCTCCGGATCATGCAGAATGCGGCAGACCTGACCGTCGCAACGGGCTCCAGCACAGCCCCTCTTGGGCTGGACGCAGACTATGGCGTTTCCGAATGCGACTCCGGTTACCACCATCCTGTCCTGGTAGACCATGGAAGGAGGAACGCCATCCTTCTCCTCTCCCGGCGGCTGCCCCCAGGCATCGCAGACCTTCTTTCGGGCATCCTCCGGCAGAGCGGCAAACCAGGCATCATATTCTTCTTTTTCTATTAAAGCCAGAGCTCCGCCCTTGCAAACTATCTCCTCCACCGCCGTCCAACGAAACTCGGAGATGGCCTTGCGGTCCATGATAATTTCTATGAGTTCTTTGCCGCTCTCGGGCAGATGATCAATGCTGTAGCCGGTCTCTTTCATGCTCCTCAGGATGCGGGCCACGCTCTCTAAGGTATCCAGGTGAGCCCCTGAGCCCACAGTGGCTTCCGCTGAAGCGCAGGGGTTGTTATGAAGTATGAAAGCGACCTTCCTCTGCGAGGAAGGCTTGTCTCTCAGAGAGATCCATCTGTTGACCCGACTGGCCAACTTTTTAATTCGATCAGAGACTCCTTGATGCCTCTCGTACTCCATTCCGATGATCTCATCTCTGGCCGATGCTCCCGCCAAGATGGGCTCGATGAGACCCTCAAACTCGGGCAGAGCCACCGACCAGCCCACCTCAGAACTGGAAAGGCCATGCACATCCTCCAGCCATTCCTCCTGGCTCTTATGGTAGACGGTAAGGGGATGAAAAACCGGCACGTCCAATTCCTTGAGAGCCAGAACTGATGCATCTGCACTTCCAGCATGGAAGATAGACTGCAAATTTATGACGGCATCAACTCTTCCCTGGAAGTACTCCTTAACCACCTCGCCACTGGATTTGGCTCCCAGGTCTCGGTCCCCCATGCTAAAGCAAAAGGCAGGCAGAACATCGACATTCTTTTCCAGCTCCCGGATCAAATCGTTGACTATGCCCAGATCGCCGTTGGCCCAGTAGGTCCGGAAGAATAGTATGCCCACGCAGTGGGGGTGTTCTCTCCCTCGCCATCGCTTAAAATCCTCAACTGAGGGAAAAGCTTCCTCGGCGTCTGGATGATAGAGCCCCTGCCAGAGCCTTTCCCTGGGCGGTTGGCAAATGCAATCGTTGCCGAGAACCTCTCTGATAATGTAGCGAATCATATTGGCGAAATTTTCCGCACCGCCGTAGACCACATAGGCGTTTACTGTGGATACGATCCTGCTGGAGACAGAAGAAAAGGACCATAGAGCCGGATCCTGACCAAAGGAGATGATGGGAATATTCTTGTCGATCCCGGAAAGTACGCGGTCAAAGAGAGGATCGTTTG
>MTKZ01019190.1_pt1 | contig 13234 bp, 15 predicted proteins | sample 1042781 | NCBI WGS metagenome assembly MTKZ01 (sample SAMN06212207, study PRJNA360539) | anaerobic digester metagenome | biome: Wastewater treatment plant; material: sludge; isolation source: anaerobic digester fed with sludge from wastewater treatment plant | place: Denmark: WWTP Viborg ...
GTCGTCGTCGATCACCTGGCGGGTGACGAGCTCGCCCATCGCCTGGAGGGCGTTGACCGCGACGACCTTGCCGTCGAGGTCCTTCGGCGAGGTGATGGGGCTGCCGGCGGCGACGACGAGCCGCGACTGGTCGTCCTCCGCCGTGAGCGCCACGTCGCCGCCGTTCGCGACGAAGACGAGCGGGAGGCCCTCGGACGCCGCGGAGATGACCGGGGCGAGCGCGGCGGATCCGAACTGGACCTGGCCGTTCATCACGCCGGGCACGATCGCCGCGGCGTTCTGCATCACCTCGGTGGTGAGGGTCAGCCCCTCCTCCTCGAAGTAGCCGAGCTCCTGCGCGAGGTAGATCGTCGCGGAGTCAGAGGTCGGGATGACGCCGGCCTTGATCTCGGTGACCTCGAGCGCACCGGATGCGGGCGCCTCCGTGTCGTTCGTGGCGGCGGGCTCGGCGGGGGTGCCGGCGCATCCGGCCAGCAGCACGACGAGCGCGGCGGCCGCGGCGAGCGGAAGAGTCTTCATGGGTTCCTCTATTCCTCGGTCCGCAGCGGGACGCGAATGTCGAACGGCGATGTTCAGAGGATCTCGAGCGGCGTGGCTGCGAATGATCCGGTGCAGTGCCAGCCTCTCCGGCACCCGGGAATATCACAAGTACGCATCAGGCCCTGCGGATATACATCCAGCGAATAGCTCCGCCCCCGCCGGCCCCCGCGACCCCCGGGGTTCGGGGCGCCTCGCTCGGTTCGGGGCGGCAAGGTTGCCACTCCGAACCGACGCAGGGACCCCACCCAGGATGGGGTCAGGGGGCGCCGGGGACGGAGGAGGCGACGTAGGAGCGGTAGACCGCGATGAGGGCCTCGCGCTGGGACGGCGAGAGGCGCGGGTCGACGAGGATGGCGTCCTCGACGCCGCTCTCGGACCGATCCCCGTCGTCCATGAGGCCGAGCTGGGCGAGCAGAACGCTCGGGGGCACGCCGATCGCCTCGGCGAGCGCACGCACGGTCGGCGCGGAGGGCATGTACATGCCGCGCTCGAGCTGGCTGAGGTAGGAGTCGCTGAAGCCCGCGGTGCGGGCGAGATGCCGCTGCGAGACCTGGGCGAGCTTGCGCTGGGCGCGGACGAACTCCCCGAACGCCCGCAGCTGGTCACGATCCGGCTCCTGCACGATCGGCACCTCCCCATCGACTTCGAGTGTAGCCAGGCGCCCCGCCCCGGAAGCGCGCCCCCGCACTGAGAGTGGCGGGTTTCTNNAGAACCACGGGAACCCGCCACTCTCGTGAAGGCGAGGGGGGCGAGGGCGGATCCGCGGGGCGCGCGGGCTGGAGGCGCCGGGAGAAGCAGAAGGGCCGGCGGGGACGTCAGTCCACCGCCGGCCCGATCAGGGCGAGGCCTGATTACTTCTTGCGGGACTCCGCGGCGACCGTCTCCTTCGCCTTGTTCTCGGCGATGTCGAGGTACTGCTCCATGAAGGAGCGCTGCTGGGCGATCAGCTTCTCGGTGAACGAGAACGCGGCCAGCGTCATCTCGCGCGGGGTGGGCAGGTCGGCGAGCACGGCCGGGACCTCGACCTTGGCGGCCGGGAAGGCCGGCGCCTGCGGCATCTGAACGCGCTTGGCGTTGTCGAGGATCTGCTCCTGGGTCTTCGCGAGGAAGGCCATGTACTGCTCGGTCGCCTCGGTGTTCTGCTTCATGAACTCGGACATGTCGTCTCCTGACGTCGTTCGGGCTGTCGTTCGGGGTATGACATGAACGGTACTACGCATTTGCGTAGTTTGTCAAGCATGGGGGGTGTGGCGGTTGGTGGAGGCCGCGCGGGTGCGCTTCGACTCGCTGCGCTCGCTCAGCGACCGGGGAGGGGGCGGCCGGGTCAATGGTCGATCAGCCGCGGGGGTGCGCTTCGACGGTTCCTGAGCGAGCGCAGCGAGTCGAAGGGCGCTGCGCTCGCTCAGCGCACCGCTCGGCTTCGCCTCGCTCAGCGACCGGGGGGGGAGGGCGACCGGGTCGGTCAGGCCGCGCCCTCGACCACCGGGAACGAGCCCGTGAAGGGGGCGCGCTCGATCCGCGGCGCGGTGAGGAACGGGATGATCTCCGCCGCCGTGCGCTCGGCCGCCTCGCTGTAGAAGTTGTGGCTGAGGCCCTTGAGGATGCGCAGCGTCGAGCCCGGCACCCGATCGGCGATGACGTGGGCGTTGCCCGGCGGCACGAGCCGGTCCAGCTCGCCGTGGATCACGAGCGTCTCGGACTGGATGCGCGGCAGCCGCGCGCTCGTCCCGCCGTACTGCACGGTCGCGCGCAGCTGGGCGTTGTAGCCGTCCCAGCCGCGGTGCATGGCCCGCCGGATCGCGACGTCCTCCTCGATGAGGCGCTTGGGCGTCTTCGGCGCGTAGACGTACTTCAGCGAGCTGCGCAGCGCCTCCTCGTCGTCGCTCATCTGCGAGCGCCGCTGCATCATCTCGATCACCTCGTCCTCGGCGATGACGATGTTGGAGTCCGCCGTGTGCGTGCCCGCGAGGATGAGCCGCCGCACCTCCCGCGGGTAGGCGAGCGCGAGTTCCTGCGCGATGATGCCGCCGAGGCTCACCCCCAGCACGTCCGCGGCGCCGTCCGCGGCGTCGTCGATGATCGCCGAGACGTCGCTGGCCATCCGGCCGATCGTGAGCGAGTCCAGCGCGTTCGCGCGCACGCTGTTGCCGACCCCCCGGTGATCGAAGACGATCACGCGGCAGTGCGGCTCGAGCAGCGGCACGAGGCGGTGGAACATCGCCGCCGGATAGCCGAGGCCCTGCACGAGCACCAGGGGGTCGCCCGTGCCGGAGGCCCGCCACCAGATCCCGTTCGTGCGCCCATAGGTGGGCTGATCCACCTCGGCGGCCAGCATGAACGGGATGGCGGAGTCGGGCACCCCGCCGGGCTTCGTGTGCATCAAACCGCCGAACCGTGCCTTCCTTCGCGCTGCGCGGCGACCGCCTTGGTCAGCGCCGCGCGCACTTCGATCATGTGGGACGCGATCGCCTGGCAGGCGCCGTCGGCCTCATCCTCGAGCAGCGCGGCCGTGAGCGCCTGGTGATTGTCGAGAGCGTCGCGCACGGTGACCGGCGTGACCTCCATCACCCGGAACAGCACGTCCGGCAGATCGATTCGATTGTAGAGCTCGACGAGCTTCTCGTTCTCCAGCAGACCGATGATGATGCGGTGGAACGCCTGATCCGATCGGGTGTACCGGGCGGCGTGGGCGCTGTCCGTGCCGCGCACGAGCGGGATCGCCGCCTTGAGGCGGGCGACGAAGCGCGCCCGCTCCGGAAGCGTCGTCTCGGCCGCGACCAGCAGCTGGGTGATGCCGATCTCGATCGCCGCGCGGGCCTCGAGCGCCTGCAGCAGCGACTCGACGTCGGTCGCGAAGTCGCGGTCCGTCGGCTCCGACGCCTCCACGCCCTGCAGCAGCGAGGCCGCCGACCACGGCCGGGCCGCATCCTGCTCCTGCGGCTCCAGCGCGGCGCGGATCGTGCCGCTGGAGGACTCCGCCCTGGCGAGGATCGCGGCGCGCGCGCCCTGCGGGCTGCCCGAGGCGATCGCGTCCGCGAGCCGCTCGTTGATCCCGACGAAGTCGTCGCCGAGCTTCGTCACGCCCGCGAGCGCGCCGCCGAGCAGCGTCTCCATGTCGAGGCTGCGCACGCCCTCCGAGAGGTACTCGTTGCCGAGCAGGTCGACGATGCCCTGGTGGAAGCGCTCGTTGGCCGCGAGGAACGCCGCGCGATCCGGCGTGCCGCCGGACTCGTCGATCTCCGCGAACAGCTCGTGCAGCCGCCGGTAGAGCTCCGCCGCCTCGCGCGGCGCGATGCCGCCCTGGGAGAGCCGCAGCCACGTGACGCCGATCTCGAGCACCGTGCGCGCCTCGAGCGCCGCCTGCACCTCCGGGTAGTCCACCGCGGGCGTCGCGACGGCCACCGCCGGGGCCGGCGCCTCCGCGCCGAGGTTCTGCAGCATCCGCCGCATGATCTTGCCCGACGTGGTCTTCGGCAGCTCGTCGAGGATCTCGACGATGCGCGGGTACTTGTACGCCGCCATCCGCTCGCGCGCGAAGGCCTTGATCTCGTCGGCCGTCGCCTCGACGCCCGGCTTGAGGCTCACGAAGGCCTTGACCGTCTCGCCGCGGTAGGCGTCCGGGATGCCGATGACGCCGGCCTCGCGGACCGCGGGGTGCGAGTGCAGCACCTCCTCGACCTCGCTCGGCCACACCTTGAAGCCCGAGGCGATGATCATGTCCTTCGCCCGGTCGACGAGGTAGACCCAGCCGTCCTCGTCCATGAAGCCGATGTCGCCCGTGCGCAGCTCGCCGTCCTCGAAGCTCTCCGCGGTCGCGTCCGGCAGCTGCCAGTAGCCGGGGACGACCTGCGGCCCCGTGATGCGCAGCTCGCCGATCTCGCGCGGCGCGGCCTCGACGCCCTCGTCGTTCACGATGCGGATGAGCGTGTTCGGCACCGGGACGCCGATCGAGACGACCCCGAGGTCCGGATCCGCGCGGTACTGAGCGCCGAGCGGCGTCATCGTCGCCGGCGAGGTGACCTCGGTGAGCCCGTACATGGGGTGGATGGGCGCGCCCGTCGCCTGCCGCCACGCGTCGATCACCGTCGTCGGCGTCGGGGCGCCGCCCGTGTACACCGTCCGCAGCGAGGACATGTCGTACTTGCCGATCGCCTCCGAGCCCAGCAGCGCCGTGAACGCCGTGATCGCCGTCACCGCGAAGGACGCCCGGTACCGCTCCGTGAGCCGGCAGGCGATCTCCGCGTCGAAGCGGTAGAACAGCAGCAGCTGCGCGCCCGAGATCATCGAGAGCACCAGGTGCCCGACGAGCCCGGTGACGTGGAACAGCGGCGCGAGGCCGAGGATCACGGTGTCCGGACCGATGCCCATCCACTCGCGGTAGACGCTCGCGGCGAAGTGGCCGTTGCCGTGGGTGTTTATCGCGCCCTTCGGCGCGCCCGTCGTGCCCGAGGTGTAGACCATGAACGCGACGTCGTCCGAGCACAGCTCGACCGCCTCCGGAGTGCGGCCCCGGTACGTCTCGACGAGCTCGAGGAAGTCCTCCGTCGTCTCGAAGCGCTGCCGCTGCATCCCCGCGAGGTTCTCCTGCTGCTCGCCCTCGGGCCCCAGGTCGAGGCCGCTCGTGGTGATCGCGAACTCGACCGCGGTGTCGCCGAGCACGGCCGCGGCGACGTCGGCGTAGAGGTCGTCGTGCAGCACGATGCCGCGCGAGCCGGAGTCGGAGAGGATCTTCACGAGCTCGCGCCCGCGCAGCATGGGGTTGCACGGCACGATGACCGCGCCGGCCTTCCACGCGCCGAGGAGGGTGACCATCGCCTGCGGAACGTTCTGCAGGTACATCCCGATCCGGTCGCCGGCCTCGATGCCGCGCTCCTGGAACGCCACCGCGAGCGCATCCGACATCGCGTCGATCTCGCCGGCGGTCAGCGCCGTGTCGAAGTAGCGCACGAGCACCGCGTCGCGGTCGCGGTCGACGACGACGCGGAAGGCGTCGAGGATGCTGCCGCTGCCCGTCTCGAGGTCGGTCGGGATGGTGCCGTAGGAGCCGGTCCAGGGCCGCGCGACGGTGGCGGGCATCACGACCGCCCGAGGATGTCGTTGAGCGACTCGAAGAAGCGCCGCTGCTCCTCGAACACCCGGGTCATGAAGAGCTGGCTCGACTCGGCGAACTCCTCGGGCGTGGGCATGCCCTCCACGGTCGGCATGGTGCCGAGATCGGGCATGCCGGAGGAGTAGTCGACCTGAGCGCCCGCGGCGGACTTCCACGCGCGGACCGCGCCGAGATAGGCGTCCTGCTGCTGCTTCAGTGCCTCGATGGCCTGCTGCTGAAGAGGGTTGAGCGACGACATTGTCAGACCCTTCCTTTCATCGGTGCGGGGTGGGGGATGCCGACGCCGCGCGGGCGGCGGAGTCGGGATGGGCTCGGATGAAGTCGACGACGCGGTCCCAGAGCTCGACCGCGCGGCTGCCGGCGACGGTGCCGACGTGGCCGCCGGGCACGCGCAGCACCTCCGCCTGCGGGACGACCCGCGCGATCGCGTCGCAGCCGTCGGGCGGGGAGATGTGATCGCGGGAGGCGGAGATCGAGAACACCGGCATCGTGATCTCGGCGAGGTCGACCTCGGCGTCGCCGATCGTCGTGCGGCCCGTCATCAGCTCGTTCGCCGCGGGGCCGAACTTGCCCGAGATGTCGGCGAGCAGCCGGCCCGGGGTCGGCACGACGTCGTCCACCCACGAGGCCATCGTGCGCACGGAGCGCAGCTTCTCCACGGGCAGGTCGAGCTGCTCGAGCAGGTCGGCGAGGCGCCCCTCCTGGCTGTTGGAGCCGGGCGCGAGCGTCTCGAACCACGACTTCACCGTCGCCGCCGGGACGAGCCGCGGATGCTCGGCGGACTCGCCGTCGGCGCCGAGCCTCGTGGCGACCCACGCGATCCCGCCCTCGACGGAGGAGTCGACGAGGGTCGTGAGCACCGTGAGGGTGGCGACCTGCTGCGGGTGCAGCGCCGTGTACAGCAGCGCGAAGGTGCCGCCCAGACAGTAGCCGATGACGTTGACGCGCTCGGTGCCGGTCGTGCGCAGGATCGCGCGGAAGGCGCGGCGCATGAGGCCCTCGATGTACCACTCGAGGTCCGCGAAGCGGTCCTCGTCGCCCGGGATGCCGAAGTCGATGACGTAGGTGTCGTGGCCGGCGCCGGCGACGTGGCCGGCGAAGGAGCGGCCGGGCAGCAGGTCGAGGATGAAGTAGCGGCTGACGGGCGCCGGCACGAACACGACGGGCGGCCCCTCGAAGGGCCTGCCCTCGGCGTCGTGCAGGCGCAGCACGCGCATCGACGACTCCTCGTAGACCACCTCGGAGGGCGTCCCGCCGTCCCCGTAGTGGCCCTCGTCGTCGAGGAGCACCTCGCGGAGCGTGTCGAGGCGCCGGCGGTGCTCGGCGCTCTTTACGAGCAGGAAGTCGAGGCTGCCGTCGGCCTCCGGATCGAAGGCATCGAAGCCCGCCACCCCGACGTCGCCGTCGGGGCCCGGGGATGCCGTCGAGTCGCTCATGGGCGGGCGGTCACTTGCCGTCGGTCGTCCGCGCGGTGCGACGGCGGGGTGCGGGGGCGGCGGGGGCCTTCGCCGCGGTCGTGGCGGGGGTCTTCGCCGCGGTCGTGGCGGGGGTCTTCGGCTTCGGGGCCGCCTTCGCGGCAGTCCGCGGGGCGGCCTTCGGAGNNGGCCGCGGTCGCGGGAGCGGGCTTCGCGGGGGCCGCGGCGGGGGCCTCGACCATCACCGGCGCCGTCGTGCGCGCCGCGGCGAGGTCCTCGACGCTCGCCTCGAGGTCGCGCAGGCGCCCGTCGATCCGCTTGAGCGTGAACAGGATCTCCGCGAGCGCCTCCGAGCCGCCCTCCGCCGGCGCGGCGGCGTCGAACCCGCCCGCCGCGGGGGCGGCCTGCGGATAGGGGACGCCGGCGAGCAGGGAGCCGCGCATCGCGTTGCCGAGATGCATGAGGAACTGCTCGTCCTTGACCATCGAGTCGGCGTACTCGCGCATCGTGCGCTGCCAGGCCTGCTGCTCCTCGTACCAGCGCTCGGCGAGCGACTTCTCGTCGTCTGGCATGCAGGCTCCGTCCTTCGAGCTCACCGGTGCGCATCATCGCGAACACGGTTCGTTCCACGATCATGCACCGTGCCCGCCGAGATGTGAAATCGGACAGATCGGATCAGGGATGTGGCCAGGGCGGGTTGACCATGAACTCGATCCGGATGCCGTTGCCGTCCTCCACGAAGGAGGCGTAGTACCGGTCGCTGAACCGGGGGTACTCCTTCGGCTCGCGCACCGCCGACCAGCCGGCGTCGATCGCGACGGCGTGCATCCGGTCGACCTCGGCGCGGGAGTCGACGGCGAAGGCGAGGTGCTGCCAGCCGACCCGGCCGTGCCGGTGCGGGCCCGTGCCCGCCTCGCGGNNAGCAGCTCGGTCTCGCCGTCGCGGGTCCAGAAGACCACCTGGTCGGAATCGTGCCGGACGTATCCGAGCGCCGTCATCACGGGATCGAACTGCGCCGTCGCGGCGGGCACGTCGTCGACGGTGATGCCGAGGTGATCGAGGAGGGGCATGCGGACATCCTAGGAACGCCCGCCGACATCCGTCCCTCATCCGACCGGAGGCGGGTGCCCTTCGACTCGGCTCCGCCTCGCTCAGGGAGCGGGGTGGTCCGGTCGCTGAGCGACCGAGCGCAGCGAGGGAGTCGAAGCGCAGCCGCAGCACGAGTGCCCTCCGGCTCGTTCACCGCGCTCCACTCCCGGCGCCCGGGACACGTGAACCAGGTGCCCTTCGACTCGGCTCCGCCTCGCTCAGGGACCGGAGTGGTCCGGTCGCTGAGCGACCGAGCGCAGCGAGGGNNGAGCGCAGCGAGGGAGTCGAAGCGCAGCTGCCGCACGGGTGCCCTTCGACTCGCCTTCGGCTCGCTCAGGGACCGGGGAAGGGTCCGTCATCCCCAGAGCACCCCCGATATACCCTCTCGGCGCGCCCGGGATGACCGCGACGATCTCGCATCGGGATGACACGGTGGACGAATGAGCGCGATGAGCGTCGAGGTCGGCGCGGGAAGGAAGAGCCGATGAGAGCCCGGGGAACCGTCGCCGCACTGCTCGCCGCCGGAGCGCTCCTGGCCGGATGCGCCGGACCGGCGCCCGAGGAGAGCCCCTCGCCGGCCGCGACGACGCCCGCGCCCGACTCCTCGAGCCCGGCGCCGGCCTCCGACTCCGGCATGACGCCGCTGCGCGACCGCGTCGAGCGGCCCGTGCCGCCTGCGGCGACCGACGACGATGCGGGCGCGGTCGCCTTCGCCGTTTACTACGTCGCCGCGCAGGAGTGGGCGACGGCGACGGCCGACCCCGCGATCCTGGACGGGATCTGCCTGTCCGAGAACGAGCAGTGCGCGCGCATCCGCCAGACGGCCGAGGTGCTGGCGCAGAACTCCTGGACCCAGTACGACGGCGCGAGCACCCTCGCGATCGCCTCGGATCTCGTCGTCTCGCGTCCCGAGGCCGACCGCGCGGTCGTCCAGTCGCGGATGCTCATCGAGCCGCTCGAGGTGCGCGACGACACCGGCGCCGTGGTCGAGACCCGCGACTCCTACGACTTCGTCGTCGCCTTCCACATGCAGTGGACCGGGACGGCGTGGGTGATGACGAGCGCCGTGCGCGTCGAGGGCTGACGCCGAGGGCCCTTCGAGCCGCAGTGTCGACGGGCCGCCCCGGACTACGCCACCGCGATCCCGTCCAGCTCCACGAGCTGCCCCGGGATCGCGAGCCGGGCGACCCCGAGCATCGTCGTGGTCGGTGCCGCGCCTGCCGCACCGAGGCGCGAGGCCAGGATGCCGTAGTGCGGCAGGAGCGCGTCGACGTCGGTCGTGTAGACCCCGAGCCGGACGAGGTTCGCCAGCGACATCCCGGCCTCGACGAGCACCGCCTCGAGGTTGTCCGCCGCGAGCACCAGTTGCGCGGCGATGTCGCCGTCGTGCTCGGGCCGTCCCTCGGCGCTCATCGCGGTCTGCCCCGAGATGTGGAGCGTGCGGGTCTGCCCCGCGACGACCTCCCCCTGGACGAACCCCATGGCCAGCGACCAGGTGACCGGGTTGACTGCTGCTCGTTGCATTGCTGCTCCGTTCGGATGGGGATGCGGGGCCCCATCGGCCCCGCGCATCCCAGCCTTCCGGGCATTCACGACATCTTGTGTCGTGTTTTCTGGTAAAGGATTCTCATGCGCGCGGATCGGCTCGTCTCCCTGGTGCTGCTGCTGCGCCAGCGGGGCCGGATGACCGCGGACGCGCTCGCGACCGAGCTCGAGGTCTCCACGCGCACCGTGCTGCGGGACATCGAGGCGCTCTCGGGCGCGGGCGTCCCCGTCTACGCCGACCGCGGTCGATACGGCGGCTTCTCGCTGCTGCCCGGCTTCCGCACCGAACTCACCGGACTCAACCACGATGAGGCGCTCGCCCTGCTGACCGCCGGATCCGGGCGCGGAGAGCGGATCTTCGGCCTCAGCTCCGCTCTCGCCTCGGCCATGCGCAAGGTGGTCGACGCCCTCCCCGAGGGCCATCGGGCCGCCGTCGGCGACGCGGCCAGACGATTCCTCGTTGAGCCGCAGACCGACCTGCTCTCGCGCCGGTCCAACGCGGAGGAGATCGACGCCGCCGTGATGGGCGCCGTGCGGGAGGCCGTGCTCGCGGGGCGCGCGCTGCGCTTCGACTACGCGGCGCCGAGCGCGCCCGATGCACCCCGCCGGCACACGGTCGACCCGATCGGCCTGGTCGCGGTGCGGGGCCGCACCTACCTGCTCGCGACGAAGGCGGGCGAGGACCGCACCTACCGGGTCTCGCGGATCCTCTCGGCCGAGGCGCTCGCCGAGCCCGCCGCGCGTCCGGAAGGGGTGGACCTCGACCGGCTCTGGGCCGAGCGCAGCGCGCGGTTCCTCGCCGAGAGCCGCCTCGTGGCGACCGTGCGCGTCGATGCAGCCCGACGCGACGAGCTGCTGGACACCGTCCGCGCAGTGCTCACCGAGGAGGTCGAGGCCGATGGCCGGATGCGGTTCGAGGTCGTCTTCGACGACCTCCGCCACGCGGTCTGGGCGCTGTGGCGGCTCGAGCTCGACGCCGAGGCGCTCGCGCCGGAGACGCTGCGGGAGGCGCTGCGCGATCGCGCCGCCGGCCTCGCCGCTCGGTACGCGTGTCTCGTCGGGATGCTCGAGGAAGCAGAGGAGCCGAGATGATCGAGCGCTTCGCCGTCGGGGACCACGTGGAGTGGAACTCGGAGGCCGGCCGGGTGTCCGGGCGGATCATCCGCGTGCACACCGCGGACTTCGACTACAAGGGGTACACGCACCGCGCCTCGCCCGAGGACCCCCAGTACGAGATCGCGAGCGACAGGACCGACCACGTCGCCGCGCACAAGGGCGGTGCGCTGCGCCTCCTCGACGACGCCGGGTGACGCCGTCCCGCACCGGGGCTGACCGATCCGCTCAGCTCACCGGGTCGGTCACGGCGATCGCGTGCGCGTCCTTCCTGCTCGTGCGCGGGAACGCGAAGCTGACGGCGAGGAAGATCGTGAGCGTGACGGCGGGCACGATGAGCGTGCGCTGGAACGCCTCCGCCGCGGAGCCGGATCCGACCGCGTCGAAGAAGACCGAGGCGACGATCGCGGCGATGACCACGGGCGACCGCGACGTCGTCTCGCGCTTCCTCGACGACCTCATCGGCGCCTACGACCGCGCGACGCCGGACGGATCCCGTCGCGACTGAAGGAACCGTGAGGCCCGCCGTGCCGGCACTCCTAGGGTGTGTCTCCCAAACCCGCGCGCAAGCGAGGATGGGCTCGGAAGGCACGATCGCAAGGCGGAGGAGGAAGCCGATAGCAGCGCTATCGGCGACGACGACAACGCAGCGAGCGTGCCTTCCGAGCCCACCGCAGCGCGCGGGGGTTTGGGAGACACACCCTAAGACAGTGCGTCGATGGCGGCGATCGCGTTCGATCGAGCGGCGGAGAGGATGTCCGCGTCGGTGAACTGCTCGTACGAGGCGGCGAGGATGGCGGCGTTGATGCTGCCCAGTGCCATCCGAAGCCGGAGGGCCGCGACGGCGCTGCGGTCGGGCAGCATCTCGGTGAGGGCCTGTGCGAGCCGCGTGAGCGTCGAGCCGATGCGGTCGGCGGTGTCGTGATCGATGGACTGCGCGAGAAGCGGGTTGGCCGCGAGGAAGCGGAGGCCTTGCAGCTTCTCCTCGGAGAACGAATCGACCCATCGCAGCACCGCGTCGTGAACGAGGGTCGGACTCTTCGGCTGCTGTCGCAACCAGTCCAGCAGCTCCTCGGCTTCGCTGCCACGACGGTCGAACAGCGATCGCACGATGTCCTCCTTGCCCGCGAAATGGTAGTACAGCGACGCCTTCCTGATGCCGAGCAGGTCCGCGATCTCTCGCATGGACGTCGCCTCGTAGCCGCGCGAGGTGAAGAGGTCGAGGGCCACGCGCTGGATCGCGGCGCGGGTGTCTTCGCCGCTGCGCCGCTCTCCCGCCGCCGTCGTGCTCATGCCCCTCAGCCTACCGCGTGGTAGGCTAGTCTACCTACCGGCAGGTAGGCATATCGACCCGAGTGTTCGAGCTGGCGCACACAGGAGGAGACGATGAGCGAGTACACCGTCACCCGCGACTACCCCTACCCGATCGAGGAGGTGTGGACGGTGCTGACCGACCCCGAGTATGTGGCGCAGTGGACCACCACCGGACAGGGTGGCCGCCCCGAGGGGTTCGCCCCGGTGCCCGGCACCTCGTTCCGGCTCGTCGGCAAGCCCACGATGGGCTGGGCCGGCGTCGTCTACTGCAAGGTCACGGAGGTCGACGCGCCCCGGTCGTTGAGGTACACGTGGAGGGGCGACAAGGACTCCGACGACGTGACGGACGTGACCTACCGCTTGGAGGAGATCCCCGGCGGCACCCGCTTCACCTGGGAGCACACCGGCTTCACCGGAGCCGGGGGCTTCGCCATGTCGAGGCTGCTCGGCACCGTCCGGAAGAGGATGCTCACCGAGGGAGTGCCGCCGGTGCTGGCCGCCTACCACGAGGCGCACTCGGGGTGACCCACCCGGCCGCGACCGTCATGAGCGCGATTGCGGCCCGCGCGGAGGGCCCTTCGATTCGCTTCGCTCGCTCAGGGACCGGGGGACCGGGACCTCGGACCCGCGGCGCTCAGCTCAGCGAAGGAGGGTGTCGCCGGCGCGCCGGCCCTCGGACGGCCTCGTTCTCCCGGTGACGACGGCGGAGATCAGTGACGACGGCGGATCAGCGGCGACATCGGGTCCTCCGGGTCGCGCGGGGTCTCCGGGGTCGAGTTCCGCATCCCTTCCGCGCGGCGGGGACGAGGTCGCGCGACGCGGGGGGTCGAAGGGTCAGCGCTACGGGACGAGCACGATGCGGTCCTCGCTGCCGAGGTCGGTCCACGCCGACTCGACCTCGCGGAGCGGGACGCGGCGCGCGGCGGTGACGATGGCGCCCGCGTGGATGCGGCCGGCGAGCTCCGCGATCTCCTCCCGGTAGGCGCGGGGGCCCACCGAGCCCTGGCCCGAGCCGACCATGCGGAGGTTGATCGCGCGCAGCGCCGCGGAGGGGATGGGGGACTCGAGCCCGGCGACCGAGCCGATCTGGACCCACGTGAGCGGCTGG
>MTKZ01016864.1_pt1 | contig 13230 bp, 8 predicted proteins | sample 1042781 | NCBI WGS metagenome assembly MTKZ01 (sample SAMN06212207, study PRJNA360539) | anaerobic digester metagenome | biome: Wastewater treatment plant; material: sludge; isolation source: anaerobic digester fed with sludge from wastewater treatment plant | place: Denmark: WWTP Viborg ...
GCTTCTGACTGACAAGGGATTCAATGGCTTTGCGCTTGATGCCGTCCGTTTTCTCGATAACATCGACGAATTCGGCTTTGATCGAGACGGAATCGTCAAGCAGACGACGCAAATCGGCCAGCAGTTCTTCGAGATGGGCACTGTCATACTGATTCCCTTTGACGATTTTGATGACGATTAGATCGCTATGCACCTGTGTCACCTTGAACTCCTCCAGCAGATGAAGGTACTTTTTGATATACATGGTGAAGGTGTTCAGAAGTTTCAGCGAGGAGACGAATTTCCCGCTCGGAAGAATAAAGCAATCGTCGGCCCTGCCTTCGAAGGATTGGAGTAGCGGGAACCCCATGCCGCAGGGACATTCAGCGTTGCTGAATCTTCCCATGTCGCCGATACGGTAGCGAATGAACGGCATGGCAGGGCTGCGGGTAGTCGTCAGCACGATTTCTCCCATGTCTCCCGGGGCAACCTCCTGACCTTTCGCGTCGATGAATTCCACCCATACATTGTCCGTAAAGATATGGTAGTTGTTGCACCGGCACTGGGAGGCGATCATCCAGGTCTCTTCCGTCGAGTATTCATCGTAGACGGGACAGCCGAAGGTTTCGGAGATGAAGGTCCGCTGGGCCTCAGTCGAAAGCTCCGAGTTGATTCCGATGAACTTGGGCCGGATATCCTTCAGGTCATCAGGGGTGGCGTTTCTCGCGATCTCGTACACCAGAGAGGCATAACCGATGATGAGGTCGGCCCCCGCCTTCCTGAGCTGCGCGATCTGTTCTTCGACGGGGATCGTCGATTTGATATGGACGGCCCGGAAGAAAGGGCCCAGACGGGTATAGTTCAGGTCGGTATATTTGATGTAGGCCATTTTGTGCCATGGGCGGTATCCGATCATTGTGTACATGCGGACCCCCAGGGCGACGTAGAAGGCATAGGTCGCCTGAGTGAAGATGAACGGCAGGGACCTGCCTGTGGATCCGGTGGTGGCCGAATAGCGGCACGCCTCTCTGTTGACGCCGCGTGCCACGATCCCGTCGGGAAAATTCTGCCGGATTTCTTCCTTGGTGACGAAAGGGAGCCGTTTGATGTCATCGGCGGACCGGATAGATGTAATGTCCACTCCCGCCGCATCGTATTTCTGGCGATAGAAGGGGACATGGTCATAAGCATGCCGGATGGAGCGAATCAAGCGTCTTTCGCATAGTTTCCTCTGGAGTCCATAGGGGAGACGGGCGCTGAGGTGGATTTCAATTAAGGATTTGAAAAAGTGATACAGCAATATGGCCGTCTTCATCATAACGGATACCTCCTAGTTATTGTTATTCTCTTTTTTATTCTTTCCGAAAGGCCGGATCCAGGGACTGGCTCCCCGGCTGCCTAACCGGCGGATCATATTTTCTTTCCAGTCGTCGAATATGTCATAGGCCGCCGGGACAACGGCCAGGGTTAAGAACAGAGAAGTGAGAAGCCCTCCGATCAGCGTAATGCCCATGGGCGCTCGCAGATCGGCTCCTTCTCCGATACCGAGGGCGACAGGCAGCATACCGAACACCATGGCAAACGTGGTCATCAGGATGGGGCGCAGTCGGACCGGTCCTGCCTGAAGGATGGCCTCCCGCCGTGACAGGCCCCGCTCACGCAGTGTGTTCGTAAAATCGACCAGCAGGATAGCATTCTTCTTGACAAGACCCATGAGAAGCACCAGGCCGATGAAGCTCACGATGCTCAGCGATTTACCGAAGATCAGGAGAGCCGCAAAAGCGCCGATAAACGACAGGGGCATGGACAGGAGAATGGTCACGGGATGAAGAAGACTTTCAAACTGCGAGGCCAGCACCATATAGGCCAGCAAAATTCCCAGCAGCAGGGCAAACATAAGGTACTTGAAGGACTTGCCCATTTCTTCGGCCTCTCCGGAGTAACCGGCAACGTATCCAGCCGGCAGAATCCTGGCGGATATGGCGTCAATTTCCTGCATGGCCTCGCCCAGCGGCTTGTCCTGGAGATTGGCGAATATCCAGATCGTGCGCTGCCGGTCTTTGCGCGAAATGCTGCTCGGACCGCCCCCTTCCTCGACGGTGACGATGTCACTTAATCTGACCAGCTCACCATTCACGGCCCGGACATAGAGTCTGCCGATATCGGACGGGCTCATCCTGTCTTTGGCGTCCAGCCTCATCCGGACATCGTATCGTCTCCCCTTTGCTGTATCTTTGAATTTTGTGACCTCGACCTCGCCGGACATGAGAAGATTCACCGCTTCGGTGACGGCTGCCACGCTGACTCCCATATTCGTTGCCTTTTCCCGGTCAATGTAGACACTCAACTCCGGTTTCCCTGCCTCGATGGAGGTGTCGATATCCACGAGCCCCTTTATTTTGGAAAGTTCACCGACGATTTGCTTGGCATATTTTCTGAGCTCGTCGATGGATCCGCCGCTGATGGAATATTGAACGGGGACATTCCGGATCCCGCCTCCGAGAATGGCAACCTCTTCGATGGTGGTTTTCAGCCCGGGGATCGCGGTAAATTCCTTCCGCAATTCCGCCATAATCTCTGACTGGGATTTGTCTCTATCAGACCGCGGTTTCAGGCTGGTTTGGATGAATGCCTGATTGATTTGTGACAGTCGCCCCTGACCCGCTCCCTGACCATAGAAGACCGATGTCACCTCGGTTCTGTTCCGGACAATCTTCTCGGCTTGACTGAACATCGCCCCGGCGTGTTCCACGGAATAATCGATGGGCGATTCCATCCGGATCATAAACTGGCTCTGGTCTTCTCCCGGTTTGAATTCCTTGCCGATGAACCGGGTAATCCAGAGGCTGAAAATAAAGAGGATGAGGGCGCTCATCAGCACAGCCCGGCGATGGTCAAGACTGAATGTCAGGATGGGGCGGTAGGCCTCTTCAATTTTTTTATATCCGCGCTCCAGCGTCTGCCCGATCCGCGCCATCACCGTGCCCGGGCGTTCACTGTCCAAGGATTCTTTTTTCCGCGGGTGGAGAAGAAGGGACGAGAGCATGGGCGTGAGGGTGAGCGACACGAGCAGGGAAACGAGGATGGAAAAGACGACGGTCAGCGAAAACTGCATGAAGAAACGTCCGATGATGCCTTTCATGAAAGCGACAGGCAGGAATATGACCACAATGGCGAGCGTGGTGGCCATGACCGCGGGACCGATCTCGTCCGTGGCAAAGGACGCGGCCTCTCTCGGAGACATCCCGTCTTCGATGTGGCGGTAGATATTCTCGATGACGATAATGGCATCATCAATAAGGATACCGACAGACAGGGTCAGGGCCAGCATCGTCAGATTGTTAAAGGTGAAATCGAATATCCTCATGATCGCAAAGGTTGAAATGATCGAAACAGGCAGGGCGACCGCGCTGATCAGGGTCGTGCGGAAGTTTCTCAGGAAGATGAACACAGCGATAATGGCCAGGATCGATCCCAGAATCAGGTGTTCTTGAACCTGATCCATGGATTGTTTGATGAACACGGACTGGTCGAAGGCGATCCGGATATCCATGCCCGGCGGCAGACTTTTCTTGATGCGCTCGACTTCCTCTTTGACACGGTCCACAACCTGAACGGTGTTGGTACCGGTCTGCTTCTGGATACCGATACCGACGGCGGAGATGCCGTTGAACCGTGCGTAGGAACGTCTTTCCTGGGTTCCGTCCTCCACTCTGCCGATATCTCTCAATCTCACGGGAACGCCGGCATAGGAGGCGATGATCAGATCATTAAAGGCGGAGACATCTTTGAGAGACCCCTTGACTTTGATGGAGAATTCCTTCGTCAAGCTCTCGATACGCCCGCCCGGCAATTCGATGTTTTCCCTTTTCAAGGCAGCCGCGACATCGCCTGGTGAAACCCCGTAGGCCGCCAGTTTGTTGCTGTCAAGCCAGACCCGGATCTGGCGTTTCTGCATGCCGGCCAGGGAGAGGGCGCCGACACCCTGGATTTTTTGTAACTTCTCCTTGAGGCTTTCATCCACATAGGTTGAGAGTTCGCGTTGAGACTTGTCCCCGGTCAGGGCCAGCCACAGGACAGGGGTAGCATCGATGTTGACCTTCTGGATGACCGGCTCGATGATGTCATCCGGAAGCTGCGAACGGACGGCGGAGATCTGCTCGCGCACATCCTGGACGGCAAGATCGATGTCCCGCTCCAATTCGAACTCCACGATGACACTGGACACCCCGTCAATACTCAGCGAGTGGATCGTCTTCACCCCGTTAATCGAACTGACCGCCTCTTCGATTTTGTCCGTCACATCGACATCCATGATCTCGGGGCTTGCGCCGGCCAGACCGGTCGTGATGTTGACGAGGGGAAATTCCACCTTGGGAAAGAGGTCGACGCCGATTGACGGGTAGCTGACCAGGCCCAGAACGACGAGAGCGAGAATGAACATGGTGGCAAGAACAGGCCGCTTGATTGAGGTATCAGAAATCCACATGATGTCGTATCATCCTTTCTTCCGGTCCGCCTTCGAGGCAACCAGTCCCTGTTGAATATGGTCCATCAGTGTTTCCAGACGGCCGCCGCCGGCCAGAACGTTCGGCATGGAATAGATCATCGTCATATCATCATCACTGTTGCACATGCCGATAAAAATGGGGGAGTATTCCTGGCCCGGGGGAATGCCCCAGGTATATTTTCCTTCAAAGCCCCCTCCGCTGAAAACCGGAATCCGTCCCATATTGGTGAGGACCCCGGAGTTGGGGTAGCGGCCCGTGCGGTTCTTGGTGGCGATATTGCTTTTAATCAGTTTTTTGAGCAACCAGAGGGGTAGAAAGCGAATCGGCCGGTCGCCCCAGTAAATCATGCCGTCATGCCGCGCTTCCAGCTGACGCTTGATGTCCTGACTCACGTCAGCCGGTGTTGTGGAGGGATTGATTTCCACGTAAATCAGATTGGTCAAATTCCCTGTCGAACGCAGGCCCTCAACCCTGGCGCGCATATCCACCGGAATAGCCAGGCGCACCTTACCGTCCTGATACTGCCAGGCTTTTCCGGCCAGGAGAGTGGCCACCTGGCCCAGGACATTGTGGTAGCGTCCGGGGTAGCGCCGTCGGCGCCAGATTACGCCGGGCTGATCTCCTTGAGGCATACCGGTGGGAGCGATGTATTCCGGAACCGGCCCTTTGCGTCCTTGCTTCTGAAAGGTTGCCGCAATCTCAAATTCAGTGATGCGCGAATCCGATCCCAAGGGAGCTTCGCCGCGCAGACCGCGGAAAATATCTTCCACCCAGGTCACGGTGCCCCGGCCGTCCATGGTGGCATGCATCGTGCGAAAGACAACGCGCAGGGGGTTGCCGTGGATCAGAACAACTTCGGATGTCGGGCCTTCAAAAGGATTCAGGGTTTCTGAGAGCTTGGCCGGAGCGCCTTCCGGACCAAGACCGTCCCAATGGGTTCCATCCACCTCGATCACCGGCGGGGTTTTTCCGGTATCGACGAGACGGGCAAAGGCCGTGATACCCTTGACAACGACGCGACTACCCGGATTGGCCTCGGATGCGATTTTGACGGCTTCCCGCCATTTGGGCAGGTCGAAATATCCGGTTCCTTCCCAAAATAACTGGTTGAGAAACGGCGGACAGCATTCATTGTACACCACATATGCCCGCTCGGTGGAACTCAGTTGCCGCGAGTAAGTCATATCGTATCCTCCCTTTGGTTTGTCCCTTCCAGTCCATGAACGATTCTCTTCAGGGTGTTTTCAAGCCGGCCTTCACTGGCCAGAACTTTGGGCATGGAAATCGTCAGATCTGACCCCCCTTCATAGCCCGTCATGACCATAAAAAACGGATAGTATTCAGCAGCCGGCGGAATAATCCAGAATGCCCGTGCTGTGAACCCCCCGCCGCAAAACCGGTTAAGATTAATCCGGCCCAGGTTGGACAGGATGCCCGAAAGACTGTAAAGTCCTTGCCGGTGCCGCTCGCGAATGATATTTTTTGCCTTGTATCGCATCATCCACAGGGGCATGTATTCCAGACGCTCGTCTCCCTTGGTCAGTCTGCATTCATCGCATCGACTGATTTGCAAAGCGATGTCCCGGGCGATGTCGTCCGGGCTCGTTTCCTTTTTGACCTCCGTATACAGGGCAAAAGATAGATTGGCTGTACTGCGCAGTTCCGGTCTGCGATGTCGCAAATCCACGGGGATACCGAAACGGACAACCCCTTCGCCATGTCGCCAGGCTTCTTCCGCTGCCAGACGGGCGCATTGTGCCAGCAGATGGGGCATCTTGCCCTTGAGGGAACAGCGTCTCCAGGTCACGCCGGTATCATTGCCTTTTGCCCGTCCGGTGGGGGCGATATGCTCCGCGGGGAAAGGCGTCCGGTACTGATTCTGAAAACTCTTACAAAGCTCCACATCCGTGATGTTTGAGGTTGAACCGACGACAGCTTCGCCGCGCAGGGTCCGGAAAACATCCTCGGCCCAGAACAGCGTGCCCCGTCCGTCACACACGGCGTGATGGGAGCGGAATGCGACTCTCGGGGTCGGACCCTGGATCAGAACAATCTCGCAGGTGGGGTTTCCCCGATAGGGGAGAGACTCTTCGAGTAATGGTTCATTCTCCGGGCCCCGTCCGTCCCAGTTCCTGCCGTCCACTTCGCGGACGCGCATGTTTATTCCCGAGTCGACCCATCGGCTCCAGCTCAGGTGACCCCTGAGGACCAGACGGGTACCGGGATTGGCCTCGGAAGCCGCATCCGCCGCCCTGCGCCATTTTTCCGGATCGAGCGTCCCTTCACCGTCGAAAATAAATTGGTTGACCGTGGGGGGGCTGATTTGATTGAGCACCACAAATGCCCGGTCATTAAACGTCATTTTCCGAGTATACCGTTTCGTCATCGCGCCGGTCCCCCTGACGATTTCTTGTCTGCATCGGAAGTTGCCCTCTTGGGTCCCGGACCGGAGGCTGATTCTGAAATGGTCATGGTGGCGCGCACAATGGAACTGACAAGCGCGGCGGTGGCTTTCAACGCCTCAGGAGTTCGCGCCGGGCGGGGGATCTCCATGTGAAGCGCACGTTCCATGTTCCGTGTGGAGAGATATCCGGTCGTTTTGTTGCAGCGTGCTCCGAAGTAGATCTTATCCAGGGGCTCTATGCGCAGCTCCAGATCGGGGTAGGCCGGATAGGCTGCCTTTGCCTGCGCAAGGAAAGCGGGAAAGCGGTCTTTCAGGCGCCGGGCTTCTTCCGTTGTGATTCCTGTGGTGGCGATTTCAAGCCGGTTGAGAAAAGGGATGCTGGTGTGTCCGTGAATTTCGACATAAAGCCGCAACGGCTTGCCGTCACGGATCTTGTCAATCAAACGAGCGTATTGGTCGTAAACATCCCTCGCCCTTTCGGTACGCCGTTCTTTTTCGCACGTATGTCCTGCACCCTCCGAGGGGCGGTTGACGTTGATGCGCGGAGATGGCGACGCAAAACCTCCGGCGATGACATAGCCTGCACCGAGCGTCCGGGCCACATCTTTGGCCAGGACATCCGTGCGGATGTCATAGGTTCCATGCGGTGCCGCAATGAGAATGCCCTGCGTCGTCGATAGTGTTTCAAAATGACCGAGAGCATGTAAAAAATGCTCTTGTGCGACAGCGGTTTGAATACTGAAGGCGGTGACCAGCATCACAACCGCCAGATGCAATGCCCGGGACATCGTTTGGTCGCGGCCATTCTTTCTTTTACGGAGGGCGCTGATGAGATACAGGTTTCCTCTAGGTTCCTTTTGAAGACGGGGCACTGATTGATCAAGGGGATATGGTGCAGGCCTGCCGATCATCCTCAATTCCTTTGTTCACTTGTGCTGTCCTCTCCCGCAGGAAGACCCTTGATATGTTTCGCATAGAGCAGGCCGATCAGGTAACGCAACACCAGGATGGAGGTGGTGTAGATCAGTCCGAAAGCCATGATATTCAGGGGCGTCCCGTAATCCTTGAAGAGAAGGAGCATCGTCGCCTGTGCCGTGCCGAATCCGCCCGGAGCGATGGGCAGACTGATGACCAGGAGAATGATCGGGACATAAGCGATGAGCGCAACCAGCGGGATTTGCATGTTGAATGCCCTGACCGCAATATAGAAGAAGGCGACAAAGCAGGCATAGTAGAGAATGCGCCAGAAGATGAGGACACCGTAGGTTCGCCAGGGAGCCTCGTGAAAGACCTTCAGAAGGTTCATGCTTTTAATTTTGAGGGCCAGACCGCGGGACGGCAGTTTTTTCAACACGATAATAAAAAGAATATCCAGCAGGGCAAAGCCGATGAAGAAGATCAGCAAATTACGCAGCAATCCCGAGGCCGGAGAAAGAATCACCAAGCCGATGATGGCCATGTAAACCAGAGCCTTCTGGGTGATGCCGTTGAAAAAGGTCATCAGTCCCGTTGATCGCATGACCGGGATGCCGAGATGGTTTTTCAGATAGTAGATCAGAACTCCCATGCCCACACTGTAGTCGATCGTCATGATGAGATAGGTGACGCCGCGCAGAGTGAAGGCATTTTTCCAGGAAAGGGGGTAATGAAAATGCTTCAGCGTCTCAGCCAGATTCTGTGTGTCCAGAAGAAAGGTGATCAGAATGAGGGCAATCAAAGAGGGAATATACAGGGACACATTCGCGGTCAGCATGGCATTGAAACACATGCGGATATCAATGTGCCGGAACAAATAAAGGAGGATTGCGCCGGAGACTGCCAGAGGGAGCAGCTGTTTCCATAGTTTGGTATTCATGAGGAAAGGGCGTGCCCTTTCCTCATGTGGAAAATCCATATCCCCCATCACCGCTTGAGAGTTTGATATCTTGGCTGTCTTGTCCATCTAATTCCGTCATCGAATACGTCTTCAGGGGACTCTTTCAAAAATATGACCACGGGAGGGATCTTCGCAGTGCCCCTCGTCCATCATCATATTAGTATTGCCAGGGAAAGGCATCCGCAGAGCCGGTCTCGAAGTTTTCATAAGCATAATCCGCGCAGTAATCCGCAAAATCCTTTAGATTGAAAGCGGTAATCTGTGCCGGGTTGCTTTGGAGAGAAGACAGGAACGATTCGGCATTATCAATGATCGTATCCTCGATCTGGAATGTCCACTGCTGAACCTTGGCCAGTTCGACCTTATTGATGTAGTTATCGTACATGCCCCAGATGACATCTCCTTCATTCGATGAATAAATGAGACTGCCGTAGGTTTCCCTCGCGCTGATGGCCTGATTGAGCAGACAGGAATCATCGTAATCTCTCCAGGCACCGTTGGCATACGTATCCACCCGGGCCAGTTCCGATGTTCCCCTGGCGGCGGCAAAAAACGGGACGAAAACACCTACAGAGGGCTCTCCGAGGTTGACCCACATGGTGGCCAGGCGCGGGTTGTCTCCGGATGCAACGCCCCTGACGACGATCGAGCTACGGGTGGCATTGCGGCTGAGGCAATAGGTTGTGCTGTAATTGGTCTCGCTGGAAAGATCCGTCTGGACCTGCTTGCCGACAACGTCCTTGGCCACCTCTCGCATAACGGTGCGGTAATTGATCCGCTTCTCTGTTGCCAACTGGGTCAGGAGGGCTTCGGCTCTATACTTGCGATCCTGTCCCACGTTCCAGGGAATGTAGTAATTGTAATTGGTCATAATGTGGAATCCGATGAAGTTGCTCTGAGCCCGTTTGAGCGTCCATCCATACTGATTGGTGATCTTGCCCGTGTTGGCATCGTTCTTTCTGAACTGCATCAGGTTGAGGCCGGTGTTTAGATGGCCGGTGAAGCATTCATACAGTGCGGCTCCGCCTTTGGCGTCGATGACAACGAAGTTGGCGCTGATAACGGTGCCCCAGTGATAGTAAGGCCATCTTTTGAGCAGTGATTCAAACTCCGCGAGCGTGGTACATGTCGCCAGGGCTTCCTCCATAAGAACGGTATTGATGTTCACCGGTTCCGCCATAAGATTATAATCCTGGTACACGGACGTGCCGGCAATGGCAAAACCTGATTCATTGACGCCGCCGGAAGGAGTGATCGCCGAGCCGTTGTTCAGCAGTTTCATCCCGTTTTCAAACCGGTAGACCATTAAATATCCGCCGGGACCGGACTTTTTGGCGGGGAAGTAGGCAACCTGCTGGCGGTCGCTTGACGAGTTGTCAAAGTTTTTCCAGATCAGCGGTTTGCCGTCTGTGGTGACCTTGCCGGAGACAACGGCCACATCACAGGCCCATGTCCGCGTCGCGAAGATAAGGGCCAATAGGCACATCAAGACGCAGGAAATTTTTAAATAACCCTTTTGTAACTTAATCATTGGAGCCTCCTCATTTACTGGTTGTTTCAAACGTTAATTCTCTTACGTTTAGTTTTGAATATCGTATATTCTTCTGCAAATCATTTTATCCGTGATCCGCAGTTTTGACTGAAAAAGGTTCTCCGGACAGACCCGGGACCCGCCGGTCGGTAAAAGACGGGATAAGGGGTCTTCTGCTGCTGAACAGTCCGACACCCCTGCTGGAAAAGTATTCCTTGCCGAAGCATTTGATCATCAGAACGAAGGTGACCAGTCGTACGATTTTCATGGGGATCATCAGCATAAAGGCAAATGCGTCGCCCCTGTCCATATGTTCGAAATCCGCCGGCATGTTTGCCCGGACATGGGGCGAGAATTGATACTTCGGATCATTGGGATCAAAACCGTTTGAGCCGGGAAACATGTTCTTCAGGCAGAAAGGATAGCTCTGATCCACAAGTCCGATCCCGTATTTACGGCAATACTCTTCCTTCAGAGCGATTAATGCGGGCGACGGGGAGAAAGAGGAGTCAAACAGTACCCGCAGCCATGATTTATTGAAATACCGGTTGACCACTGCGGGATTAGCCGAGATGGACGTAAAAATGAAATAATCTTTGTTCTTGATTGAAGCGGCTTTCGTGAGGTGCCATTCCACCGTCATAATGACCAGACGTTGAGCAAGGTCTCTTCCCCGGAATGCTTTGAGCACCATCGTTTCTTCATTATTGTACACGCAATGGGGACCGCTGTTGAGAATGGACACGGCATCAAAGGCGACGATCCGGCCGTTTTTTTCCACATAGCTAAGAACATCGCATTTCCGCAGATAGGTTGAGAATTCCTCCTGCGCCTTCCAGCAATCGTTTTCAACCGCTTCACATCCCCGAATGATATCTCCGAGACGATTCCATTCGGCTGTATTCAAATCGATCAGGTAGTAATTGAATCCCTTGTGGCTCTGAATGAAAAAATCCTGAGCGTTTACCGGTAGGGGGTCCGTTGAATCGCTTTGATGCCCCCTCTGCTCACTTGCTGACGAAACAGACATGCTTTTCATGTGTATTCCTCCTCTTAATGATGCAGTTATTCTAAAGAGTTTGAATGCCAATAGATGACACCTATCGGCTGACACTTTTCGTCGTCAAATCCGATCCGTTATCCGGACAGATTTTCATGGACGAATCTGGTTTAGATTTTTACTAATCTCTGGTTGAATGCCGGGTCTCTTCAGATAGGAGGCAACGTACCGCTTGATCATGAACGCGAAACAACGTACTGCTTGGTATTATTGCATAACAACTTAGTAAATATATTCTATAAAGAGCACGCAAACGACCTCTTTATGAATAATCTTTCACAAAAAACGCGATATCCTCAAATTAATCATTTGAATTGAATGTTCGGTCAATAGTATGATTGATGGGTAAAGTCAATAAAAATTTTGTCATGGAATAAAAAAATATCATAATCAAGAGAGCATGGAGTGGAAATAACCTTCTGAAATTCTAGATTCGTCAATATCTTCGCACATTTAAGCGAAGGATGAAATGCCCTCAATAACATCCTGACAGGTCTGTCCAATTTCCACGGGGAACAAATTTCATAACCGGGCATCGAATTTGAGTCCAGGGGTATTCACGATAAGAAATACCCGGAAGGGAAACAGGCATTTTCATTGAGCTATCCCGACGCTAAAGGCTTCAGAAAAAGAAGCGTTTTCGGGTTTTTTACAATAGGTTTACATTAAGGACATTTCAAACGCCCGCTGTTTTTCAGAAACGAAGAAACCCGCAGGGATCGTGAAGTTTCTGGAAGGCAATGCGTCCGGTCTTGAAGACCAATTTGCCTTATTGCGGTTTTGCTGCGGGGGATCTGTCCATACGGATTTTGCATATCGATGTTCGAAAACAGCCTTTGATCATTCCAGACGACATATCCGTCAAAGCCATGCGCCGGAAAATCGTATAATTTTATTCATTTTTAATATTTTAAAGACGTGCTATAATGCAACTTAATCAGATATCTCAAACATTATGAATAAAAGAAAAAAGCTGGGTGAAATCTTAATCGAGGACAGCATTGTTTCCGAAGGCCAGTTGATGAGTGCGCTTGCCCTTCAGAAGAAAAGCGGCAAGATGATCGGTCAGACGCTTATTGAGCTCGGTTACATCACGGAAGCACAGCTTGTCGAGGCTTTCCGAAAGAAATTTTCTATTTCCTATATCGATTGTGATGGCGTGGTTGTGCCGGAAAAATTTCTTAAACTGGTCAGTATGACCATGGCCGTTAAGAAAAAGATCCTGCCGACCGATGTGTCGGGGAATACGCTTTTCCTGGCCATGGTCAATCCTCTTGATTATTCCACCATCGATGAAGTGAAATTTCTCACCGGAAAAAATATTACCCCCCTGCTGACCACAGAATCGTCGCTCATGAAAGCCATTGAGAAAAATTACGGCTATTGCTCCATCGAAAAAATATGGAAGCCGTTGAACGATATCCATCTGGACGGCGAAATGCAGTTCAATCTGGATAAAAGTATCGAGTTCCATAAAATGGAAGAGGAAGATGAAAGCGCGCTCAGAGCCGATGACCTCTATAAAATAGGAGAAGAACCGCCCATTGTCAAATTGGTGACCCTGATTCTGGTCAATGCCGTCAAATCAAGGGCAACGGACATCCACATAGAGCCCCATGAAAAATATGTCAGTGTCCGCTACAGAATAGACGGGGACCTGTCCACCGTTCTCAAAATATCCAAAACGTATCAGGAGGCGATGACCTCCCGGATCAAGATCATATCCACCATGAACATTACCATCCGCCGGATGCCGCAGGACGGCAGGAGTACCGTCAAATATGAAGGACGCATGATCGATCTGCGTGTTTCCACCATCCCGTCGGCTCACGGAGAAACCATTGTCATACGGATTCTGGATTCGGTCAA
>MTKZ01010201.1_pt2 | contig 13229 bp, 10 predicted proteins | sample 1042781 | NCBI WGS metagenome assembly MTKZ01 (sample SAMN06212207, study PRJNA360539) | anaerobic digester metagenome | biome: Wastewater treatment plant; material: sludge; isolation source: anaerobic digester fed with sludge from wastewater treatment plant | place: Denmark: WWTP Viborg ...
GCCAAAGTCTACTGAAAAAGATTGCACTTCAGATGATGGATATGGAATCCGGAGAAATCCGCAGTTTGCTTTTACCATTGCCGGAAAAAGATCAATATGGGAGATTGAATCTTCCGTATTTGCCAAAATGGATCAATGAAAAATTTCTGGTTGTGAATTCGGAAAACGGCAGCCGAATATTCAATATACAGTCAATGGATTGGGAAATTGGATGGGATACGGTTCTGCATGGAGAGGATGACTTTCTGGCGCTTGGTTCTTTGACTGAAATGGTTGACTTTTCTTAGATTTGCTGGAATAGCTGTGTCGGATCGATCTCAGATAGCTCGCTATGATACAATAAAAAAACGGAGATAAGAATATGAAAAAAGCATTGATTACGGGAATAACCGGTCAAGATGGTTCATACCTGGCAGAATTGCTGTTGGATAAAGGATATGAGGTGCACGGAATTATTCGACGTGCCAGTTCATTTAATACACGCAGAATTGATCATATTTATGCGCTTTCTCAATCCGGCGATGCATCGATTCCATTTTTCTTGCATTACGGCGATATGACTACATCGGAAGCCTTGCTGGACATCATCTACAACGTCATTCCGGATGAAATCTATAATCTGGCGGCGCAAAGTCAGGTTCGTGTCAGCTTTGACATCCCGGAATATACAGCTGATACAACCGGTCTGGGAACCATTCGCATTTTGGAAGCCATGCGCAAAACGCGATGCCATGCACGCTTTTATCAGGCCTCAACCAGTGAATTATTCGGCAGCGCAAAGCCGCCGCAAAATGAAAATACGCCTTTTGAGCCACAGAGCCCTTATGCTGCAGCGAAACTATACGCTTATTGGATTACCCGAAATTATCGGGATGGTTACAACATGTTTGCCTGTAACGGGATTCTATTCAATCATGAATCACCCCGAAGAGGTGAAACCTTTGTTACGCGGAAGATCACGCGCGCAATTGCGATGATCATGGCTGGTCTTCAAAAGACTTTATATCTGGGAAATTTGGATTCAAAACGGGATTGGGGTTATGCGCCAGAATTTGTTGAAGCCATGTGGAAAATATTACAGCAAGAAAAACCGGACGATTTTGTATTAGGTACCGGAGAATCTCATACGATTCGCGAGTTTCTGGATGAAGCTTTTGGATATGTCGGATTAGACTGGAATGAATATGTCCGTTTAGATACTCGGTATTTTCGCCCGACTGAAGTGGATTATCTGCTTGCAGATACAACCAAGGCAAAAGAAGTGCTGCAATGGGAACCGAAAATAAAATTTCATGATTTGGTACGAATTATGGTGGACGCAGATCTTGAATCGCTGGGTATGGAATGTCCGGGAGAAGGCAAGAAAATCTTATTGAAAAATTTTGGTAACTGGCACCGTTGGGAAGACCAGATTATCAGTATGGAGCGCTAATTATTGCGAATGATATTATGGGAAAGAATCTGACACTCATTGATGGACATGCGATTGCATATCGCTCCTATTATGCATTAACATCAGGGACAAATACGGAGCGATGGCATACGTCCCAGGGAGAACCGACCGCAGGTATTTTTGGATTTTCCAGTATCCTGTTGAGCCTCCTTGAAAAGGATCGACCGGATTATCTGGTGATTGCTTTCGATACCGGTAAAACATTCCGCAATGATTTGTTTGAGGGATGCNNCACGCGCAAAAATGCCGGATGACCTTCGGCCGCAGATCGATCGGATGCGTGAATTGGCAGATTCTTTTCGTATTCCCAGGTTGGAATTGGAGGGATTCGAAGCAGATGATATTCTCGGAAGTCTGGCTTTTGCTGCAGCAGAGCAAGGATACCAGGTGAAAATCATCACAGGTGATCGCGATTTGTTGCAGCTTGTTAACTCCCAAGTCACTGTAAAATTGGCGGGTAGCAAACTTTCTGACTCTGTAGAATATTCTCCCGCAATGGTAAAAGATTTTCTGGGTATTCCACCGGAACTGGTCGTAGATTATAAAGCGCTGGTCGGTGATCCTTCTGATAATTATCCCGGTGTTCCCGGCGTCGGTCCGAAAACAGCCGTGAAACTGCGGGAAGATTACGGATCATTGGACGGAATTTATGAAAACCTTTCTTTGATAAAAGATTCTATCCGAATGAAACTTGAAAGTCATAAAGAGGATGCATATCTCAGCAGGACTTTGGCAAAAATTCGCACAGACTTGAAATTGACCATTGATTTTCATGAAGCTTCCACAGAAAAACTGAATTTTCGTGCAGTTGAAGAGCTTTTCAAAACACTTGAATTTAAGGTTCTTCTTCCGAGACTGAAGGCGATCGCACCGTCCTTCCTGCCAGCAGATCACCAACTGTCATTTTTTGAAGTTCCTGATGCCTCAGATAGTCGAACAGACATAGAGACCTATTCGCCGCAGTATCAGATCATTGATGATGAAGAGGAACTGAAAAAGCTCATCCAAAAGTTGAATGCTGCTGAGTTGATCGGACTGGATACTGAAACAACCGGAATTGACGCAATGAGCTGTCGATTGGTTGGTATATCACTTTCAGTCGAACCAGGCAAAGGTTTTTATATACCGGTAGGACACATGACTGGTGAAAAACAACTGCCTTTGTCCACCATATGTGATGCACTGCGTCCAATTTTACAAAATCCGAAAATCGGGAAAGCCGGTCACAATATTAAGTTCGATGCGCTGGTTTTGAAAAACCATGGACTGGATATTTCTGGAATCGTCTTCGATTCAATGATTGCAGGATGGGTTATCGATCCGACTTCAAAGAATTTGGGGTTAAAACCGATGGCGGAGTCATTGCTTGGAATAAAAATGACGATGATTCAATCGCTGATCGGAAAAGGGAAAGAACAGAGAACGATGGCTGAAGTTTCGGTGCAGGATGTAGCGCCTTATGCATCAGCAGATGCCGAAGTAGTGTTGCAGCTCATGCCAATTTTGCAAAAAAAGCTGCAAGAGTTGGGAACGGCACATATCCTGACAGAAATGGAAATTCCATTAATCCCAGTTTTGATCGAAATGGAATACAACGGAATTAAATTGGATGCTTCCTTTTTAAAGGAAATGTCAAAAAAGCTAGCACTCCGATTAAACGAAATTGAAGAAGAAATTTACCAGTTGGTCGGATATCGATTTAATATTAATTCCACGCAGCAGCTCTCGCGTGTACTGTTTGAAACGTTGCGATTACCTCAGCCGTCCCTTGGAAAGAAAACGGTTTCCGGTCATTTTTCTACTGCTGCGGATGTTTTGGAAGAAATGCAGGGAATTCATCCGGTGATTGATCTGATTCTCGAAAACAGGGAATTATCGAAATTAAAAAGTACCTATGTTGATGCCCTGCCGTCCAGTATGAATCCTGTGACACACCGTATCCATACATCCTTTAACCAGACTGGAACAGTAACCGGTCGTCTTGCCTCTGCAGCACCGAATTTGCAGAACATACCGACCCGTACCGAACTTGGGCGTCAGGTACGCACTGCTTTTGTGGCGGATCAGGGAAAAGTTCTCCTGTCAGTCGATTACAGTCAAATTGAACTGCGAATCGTTGCCCATATGGCACAAGATGAAGGGATGCTGAGCGCTTTCCGTGCAAACCAGGATATCCATGCTGCAACTGCTGCGGCGATTTATAATTGCGATATCCACGCGGTCACAAAGGAAATGCGACGGCATGCAAAAGCCATCAATTTCGGATTACTTTATGGGATGAATTCTTTTGGATTGAGTCGATCTGCCAAATTGTCCCGAAAAGATGCCAGTGATTTTGTCGCTGCGTATTATGCCCGTTTCCCTGGTGTGAAACGATTTTTAGATGGCATCCGAGTACAGGCAGCCAATGACGGGTATGTAGAGACGATGATGGGAAGGAAACGATATTTTCCCGGCCTTGGAAGGCAGATGAACCACCTGATTCGCGATCGCGAAGAACGAGAGGCGATTAATGCTCCTGTCCAGGGAACGGCAGCGGACATATTAAAAATTGCCATGATCCGGCTCCCGTCCGCTTTGGACCAGGCAGGATTGAAATCGAAAATTCTGCTGCAAGTACATGATGAACTCTTGCTGGAGTGCGCATCTGAAGAATTGGATGAAACCAGAAAAATTGTACAGTCCGTCATGGAAAGCGCTGTCAGTCTATCCATTCCGCTTCTGACAGAAGCACGCAGCGGTATTAACTGGGGTGCATTAACGACTGTTGAAAATTAACGAGAACCTGGAAATTTCTTGTATTTGACTGATCCAGCTGATTGATTATAGTTATTATCAATATGAAAAGAATTATTTATTGTTGTGTTGTTTTTGCGTTCCGCGAGAAAAAGTACAATAAAAGGAATTCTTCTCTTATTTCGAATCAATGACTCTGTTGTATATTAATATGGATTGAAATAATCATGGATCTTAAAGAATCTAAGCTGATTATGCGGGCGATCCAGGGGAATCTGGATGCTTTCAATCAGCTTGTCGTCATCTATCAGACAGCCGTATATAATACGGCTTTACGCATCATGAACGACAGTGAAGCAGCAGATGATATAACCCAGACTGCTTTTATTTCTGCCTGGCAGCATATGGAATCCTTTAAAGGAGATTCTTTTAAACCTTGGATCTTACGTATAACGATTAATGCCTGTTATGATGAAATTAGGCGATTGCGGCGTCACCCTTCGACACCACTTGAGCCTGTTACAGAGGAAAATGAAGAAAACGAAGATGCGGTTTGGCTGATTGATCCCAACTTACAGCCCGATGAGGCTTCACTTCAAAAAGATACCATGGCGGCAGTAGCAGAATGTATGGGATCTCTGCCCGAAGAATATCGGACAGTACTTATGCTGATTGATGTTCACGAATTTAATTATCAGGATGCTGCTGATATGATCAGCAAACCGTTGGGAACCATAAAAAGCAGACTGCTTCGAGCACGATTGCGGATGCGGACCTGTCTTGAATCCAAAGGGGAACTTTATCGTTCTCAGAATCGTACCGATAATAAGGATTTATCGTAGATGAAAAAGAATAATCATACCAGAGAGCTTGAATGGGCTAGCAGTTATTTGGATCAGGCGCTGAATGCGGATGAACTGGCGGACTTTGCGCAGCAATTGTCTCAGAATCCAGAAATAAGCCAAACGATTTCAGATTTTGCACAGATAAGACAGTTAGTCAGATCCATCCCTCAAGAAAAACCGCCCCGCAGTTATATCCTGACCAGACAAATGGCATCTGAAGCCAGAAAGCCAGGAATATTGGAGCGTTTTTTCCCTGCGTTTCGGACGGCAGCCATCTTATGTGCACTGGGTTTGATTTTTACCTATATTCTTCCTTTCGCACAAACACAGCAGCCGGCTTCCTTACCGGCGGAATACTCGAAAAAATCTATCGATCCGTTGCTTCTGGAGCAATCTTCTGATCTTGAATTCACGAAACAGGCAGAGATTACGACAGCAGTAAGCGGATCCGAAAAAGAACCGCAGCCTGTTTCTGAAACTCAGGCAGATCCGCTTGAAGTCAGAAAACCATCTCACGGATTTAAAGGTGGTAGCCCCAAGAATGAATTATTAATGGTCTCAACTCGTATACTTCCGGATGATCATCAAGAAGAACAGTCTAGTGTGATTGCGGATCTTGCTGCAGAGAATCAGGCGAAAAAGAAATCCGAGAACACCGCAAATCCTGTAATACCATCGTTTTTGACCAATGATGTGAATTTTTTGGATGCAATTCTTCAAATCATCCGCTTTGTTTTTATCATCGTCCTGGGTCTCAGTTTTATCTGGATTCTCCTTACGATATACGAGCGAAAAAGAACCATTTGATCAGTGATTCGAGAATAAACATACTTTTCAAATATGGCGAGAAAGTTTGTTGTTGTTTTGTTTTGTAGTTTCAGTACAAAACAAAACAACAACATTTTTTTTACAGATTGATTCGAAAGTCTGGTTCATATTTCGAATTGCTGCTTGATCATGTTTTGAAAAAAATCGTGTATGATTAAAAAACTGGCTGTATTTGTATAGTGGCAGGAGGTGAAATTGAATTTTCTGCCGGTAAATACTACAGGAAAAGAAAAAATGGGTAGAATCCGTTCATAATTAACGAATGGTATCGATTTTAGAACGGTTTCTTGATAAACTGAATTTTTTACCGATTGTATCGGCAAGAATTCGGATTCGTAATAGGGAGTTTTATGATTTCAAAAAATATAACTTGTACAGTTCCAAAGGCAAACTTTCTTCCGGAAAGAATTGAACGGTTAAATGATTTAGCGTACAACTTATGGTGGTCCTGGAATCCGGAGGCGGTCACTGTCTTTTCAAAAATTAACCCTGTTCTCTGGGATTCAGTATCGCACAATCCGGTTGCTTTCTTGCAGCAAGTATCACGATCCATGCTCAATCAGGTTTCAAATGACAAACAATACCTGATACTTTTCGATCAGACCATTGAGGCATTTGATGCTTACATGAACAAAAAAGAAACCTGGTTTATGCAGAAGTATCCGAACATTAAGGATAAGACGATAACCTATTTATCCTTTGAATTCGGATTGCATGAATCGATTCCAGCTTATGCCGGGGGATTAGGAATTCTTGCCGGGGATCATCTGAAAGAATCCAGCGATATGGGTCTGCCTCTGGTTGCTATCGGATTTATTTATAATCAGGGCTATTTTGTACAAAAAATCACAGAAGATGGATGGCAGGAAACATCCAACTTTTATCTGGATTATAAAAAACTTCCGATGATTCCATTGCAGGATGAAAAAGGCAAAGATGTTTTGATTTCTGTTCAGCTTCCTGGAAGAGAAATAAAAGCCCGTGTCTGGCAGATTAATGTCGGTCGTATTCCACTGTATTTGCTGGATACAACTGTCAATGAAAATACACCTTATGATCAACAATTAACAGCCAAATTGTATACTTCTGATCTCGAAACGCGGATTTCTCAGGAAATCCTTCTCGGAGTGGGCGGTGTACGGCTCATGCGCCTGCTGGGATACAATCCGGCTGTCTGGCATATGAATGAAGGCCATTCAGCATTCCTTTCCATTGAACGCTGTCTGGAATTGGTAAAACAGGGAAAAACTTTTGATGAGGCGGCAGAAATTGTACGCAAGGGAAATGTTTTTACTACCCACACTCCAGTACCCGCTGGAAATGACCGATTTCCTGTATGGTTGGTCGAAAAATATTTCCATCAAATATGGCCGGAACTGGGATTGACCCATGATCAGTTTATCAATCTGGCAAAAGAAGAAAGCAGTTATGGCGATCAGTTCACCATGCCGATTCTGGCGTTGCGACTTTCGGATCATTGTAACGCAGTGTCAGAATTACATGGTATGGTATCCCGTGATATGTGGCACTTCCTCTGGCCGGATCGGAAAGTGGCGGATGTTCCGATTACACACATTACAAACGGTGTCCATTCCTTCAGTTGGCTTTCCAGAAGAATGGGGATCCTTTTTGACCGGTATTTGGGTACAGAATGGCGGGAAAATCCGGACAATCCCGAAATCTGGGAAAAAGTTGATTTAATTCCGGATGCTGAAATCTGGGCTGTGAAACGACATCAAAAACGAAAAATGGCGCGATTCATCAATGACCGGGCTCGAGCGCAATGGCTGACGGGAACTGTTCATCCGGTGCAGACACTCGCGGCAGGTGTTTTGCTGGATTCCGATGCATTGACGATTGGATTTGCTCGCCGATTCCCGACGTATAAACGCGGTTATCTGATCCTGCATGATTATGAGCGATTGCTGCGATTAATCAATAATGTAGACACTCCTGTTCAGATTCTGTTTTCAGGAAAAGCTCATCCGGCTGATGAACCGGGGAAGTTGATTGTTCAACAGCTTTATCGGGCAATTAAGGATCATCGATCCGGCGGCCGGCTGGTTTTCATTGAAGACTACAATATGGAAATTGCACGTTATCTGGTGCAGGGTGTCGATGTCTGGTTGAATACTCCGCGCAGACCGAATGAAGCTTCCGGTACTTCCGGAATGAAATCAGCGATGAATGGTGGGTTGAATTTTTCCATTTTAGATGGATGGTGGCACGAAGGATATAACGGGAAGAACGGTTGGTCAATTGGCTCGGAAAAACAATATGATTCGACTGAAAAACAGGATGCCGAGGATGCACTGAGTCTGTATGAGATTCTGGAAGAGCGAATCGTCCCGCTATATTATTCCAATCGGAGCGATGCCAATATTCCGACAGGCTGGATGATGAAGGTGAAGAATGCAATACGAACACTATCACCGCAGTTTTGCACCCGCAGAATGGTCAGTGATTATGTGAGGAATATGTATATTCCAGCCATTGAAGAGCGTTAACAGGTACTGTCGATTATATACCGGTCGATAGTCAGGACGTCTTATCGACCGGTTTTTTTCTTAAGGGAGGAGACATCATGGAGATGTTGTTTACGAAAGAGATTCTGGTAGGTGGATTATTAATTTTTGTATTAAGAGTATTGGACACATCTATGGACACGCTGCGTGTTCTGTTTGTCGTCCGCGGAAAAAAAGTCCTTGTATGGCTGCTGGGCGCAACGCAAGCTACGCTATTTATTCTGGCGATCAGCAGAGTATTGAGCGGTGAAAACAACCTGATCACGATTTTAGGATATTCGCTTGGTTTTGCAACCGGCAATATCATCGGAATGACGATTGAAGAACGTCTGGCTGTCGGCTATAAGAAGATCAGTATTATATCCCGCGATTCCGGATCCGAAATTGCATCAGCTTTGCGCGATGCCGGGTACGGTGTAACAGAACTATGTGGTAAAGGAAAAGACGGTGATGTTTGCATGTTGCATGCGAATATTAAGCGGAAACATGTAAAAGATGTGGAAAAAATTGTCAACGGTATTGACAAAAATGCCTTTATTACCTCAGACGATTTTAATCCTGTCAATCGCAGTGGATTTTGGCGCAAATAAAGGATAAAACAGAAATCAGCCATCTTTATGATGGCTGATTATTCTTTCCTTGCAGTCTTTTTCGTTGGAAAAGGCTGCTTATAGTTCTCACTTCGCCCCCTCCTGGAGAACCCCTTGCATATATTTATCTTAGCATAATCATTTTTTTTTACAAGTTCATGAATTACATATATCCAACACAAACGGGAGTATTGTAATATATGAGCTATTTTTCACAAAAGTAACGGTAATAGTATTTAGTAACTCGGAATATGAAAAAATTCTTTATTGGTTCGAAAAGTCAATCCAAATTTTGAATCACTGAATCGTATTATCGCTCTTTTTCAAACATTTAAAAATCAGCAGAAAAAAAGAGCCATTTATTTACCTGTACAGGTGAAAAATGGCTCTCTATTTTATATAGATGCTCGCGTTATCGCAGTATTATCCACAAAAAATCTTTACGTCTTCTTCCACGGTGGAGATACCACTGATGCCAAATGAGCTGACCAGGACATTAGCGACATTGGGAGAAAGGAATGCCGGGAGGGTTGGTCCCAAATGGATGTTTTTGATCCCAAGCGCTAATAATGNNAAAAGAAATGCCGGAAGCGTCGGTCCCAGATGGATGTTCTTAATCCCGAGCGCTAATAATGCCAACAACACAATGACCGCTTTTTGTTCATACCAGGCGACATTGAATTCAATCGGCAAATCATTGATATCTGCGGCCTGGAAGATTTCTTTCAGTTTCAGCGCAATAATTGCCCAGGAGTATGAATCGTTGCATTGTCCCGCATCCAGAACGCGCGGAATACCATGAATATCTCCCAGTGGAAGTTTCAAATAGCGATATTTTGCACATCCGGAGGTGAGAATCACAGTATCTTTTGGCAGTGCTTTTGCAAAATCCGTGTAGTATTCTCGAGATTTCATGCGACCGTCACAACCGCTCATGACGATGAATTTCTTGATGGCGCCTGATTTGACTGCTTCAACCACTTTTTCAGCAAGCGCTTCCACCTGGTGATGCGCAAAACCACCGATTATTTCACCGCTTTCAATTTCAATCGGTGGCTGGCATGTTTTTGCCAGATTGATGATATCGCTGAAATCTTTTTGTTCACCGATTTCACCTGCGATATGCTTACATCCGGGATATCCTGCAGCACCAGTTGTGAACAATCTGTCTTTGTAGCTGTCTTTCACTGGAACAATGCAGTTGGTAGTCATCAGAATTGGACCGTTGAAGCTTTCAAATTCTTCTTTTTGTTTCCACCATGCATTCCCATAATTACCGGCGAAATTGTCATATTTCTTAAATGCCGGATAATACTGTGCGGGCAGCATTTCGGAATGGGTATAAACGTCCACACCTGTTCCTTTCGTCTGTTCCAGCAGCATTTCAAGATCGCGCAGGTCATGTCCTGAAATAAGAATACCCGGGTTTTTTCGTACACCGATATTGACTTTGGTAATTTCCGGATTCCCGTATGTGGAAGTGTTTGCTTCATCCAGCAAAGCCATGCCGGCAACGCCCTGATTTCCGGTCTCAAGCGTCAATGCGATCAGCTCATCAACAGACAGAGAGTTGTCTCGGATTTTGACTAATGCGCTTTGAATGAACGCATCGATTTTTTCATTTTCTTTACCAAGCACATTAGCATGTTTTACGTAAGCTGCGAGACCTTTCAATCCATAGGCAATCAGCTCACGCAAACTGCGGACATCTTCATTTTCTGTCGATAAAACGCCAATCGTTTTGGCTTTTTCTTCCATTTCAGATAATTCACCGGCATCCCAGAGGGCTGCTTCTGAAAATTTGGATTTGTCGGCTACATGAGCAAGCAGTTCCTTCTTGATAGCCGATGTGTTGCGGATTCTTTTCACAATTGCATCTGCATCGAAATTGGCATTTGTAATCGTAGTGAAAAGATTCGTTGTGACCAGATGGTTCACTTTTACGTCCACTTTTTTCCCTTCATTACGCAGTGCGGTGGTGACCTCGGATAATCCGGATGTAACATAGCGGAGAAGATCCTGTAGATTTGCGACCTGCGCATTTTTGCCGCAGACGCCTGCTTTTACACAGCCTTTATTCCCGGCAGTCTCCTGGCATTGAAAACAAAACATTGAATTTTCCATCATAGCTCCTATTAGCATGTTTTCCTGTACAAAACTTGTTAGACGATTTATTTTTTCATATTCGTTATTGCCATTATACAAAAAATCCTTTGCTTATTATGTTGTTTCTACAACAATAACCAACGATCTATCAGAATTGGATTTTGTAACGGCGGAAAGAATCCAAACAAAAAAATTTTCTTTCTTTATTCAAAAAGTGAATCCGAATTAGGTAAAAAAATGATGGTGAGTTGATCTTTGCGCTTTGTGCCAAAGATTTATCGTATGAATCATTCATGGATAGATCTTTCATTGCGATCATAAATAAGCATTGGATTCCTGCAAGTGGCTGGAGATTGCTTCACCCCAATGGCGTAATAACAATGACAGGTTTCAATCATTCCAATTGACTTGTTTTCTGATGATTTCAAATAAAACATCATTTATTAAGGTAAAGATTTTTAAATTATTTGGACGAGGCTTATTCGTTTCTCATAATTCTTCTATTACGGATTGCAGTGGCTGCGCTTTAAACAATGACTGTGTATTATGATAAGATAAATCTATTCTTATACGAGGATATATTGAGGAGTCATATGAAGCGTGTATCAATTTTTCTCATTATCACATTTGTGCTTACCTGGACAGTTGAATTTTTCATGTGGAAAAATGGAGGCCTTGAGAACCCTGCAACCCAAATGCTTCTGACCGGAGTGATGATGATTCCGGCATTCAGCGTTCTACTGACCAAATGGTTCACTAAAGAATCCTTTCATCTGAAACCACTCAGACTGGAATTCAAGAAGTATTTTCGCTACTACCTGATCGCCTGGCTGGGTCCATTTTTTCTGATCATTATTGGTACAGCACTCTATTTTCTGATCTTCCGATCCAATTTTGATCCTGAGTTGACGCTGCTGCGAAAATCGATGCAGGCAGCTCAAACACAACAGCCCATCGAGATTACCAGTCAAATGCTGATCACTACGATATTAATCCAAAGTCTGATCAGCATGATTTTTGCTCCTGTGTTGAATATTTTCCCAACACTGGGAGAAGAAATTGGATGGCGAGGTTACCTGCTCCCCAAATTGGATTCACAAATGAATCGCCGGATGGCTGTTTTACTCACAGGTATCATCTGGGGTTTGTGGCACGCTCCAATTATCGCCATGGGACACAATTATGGAAAGGAATATGCCGGTTATCCGTTTTGGGGTATTCTGGCGATGATCGTTTTCTGTGTTTTTGTCGGATCCTTCTTTTCCTGGCTTACGTTTCATGTTCATAATCCCGTTCCGGCTGCAATTGCTCATGGGGCTTTGAACGGATTTGCCAGTATCGGATTAATCTTCATAAAAAATGCACCCTCCGTTTTTGTCGGACCATTTCCGACAGGAATTATCGGTGGTATCGGTTTTGTAATCGTTGGTATCTGGTGTTGGCTGAAAATTGGAAAAGCCGGAGTTGAAAAGGCAGCGGATACAGAAATTGATTCCAGTATGGCTTAATTCTTGCAACAAATAGCAGTATAGTCAGAAAGTTCGGCGAAATTGCAGTGAACGTTGATGAAACAAGATCAGGCAGTTAAATTTCTATACTGCGTATTTTTTACAAAATTATGCCGGAGGCAACGATGAAACACAAAAATATCCAAGTTTTATTTCTTATCATATTGGTATTTCTTCTGAGTATCAGTATGACTGCTGTAAACGCGGAAGGCGAGCAGGTTTTTCCGTCTTATACAATCACCGATGTGATCCCCGGTGCAAGTGTCACGTTAATCACACGAGATTTTCCGGCTAATTCGGATTTTGTCGTGAGTATGAAAGATATGAACAGCACAGGAGATTTTGTCGATGTCGTTAAATTTAATACACAGGCTGGCGGCAGCTTCTCTGTGAAGATTGAGATTCCAGAGGATCTGAAGTCAACCAGAGAAATTGCCATGCTGGTCAGCAACACGGATGGAATTCAAATCCCCAGTTCTTTCCATAATCATACGCCGGATCAGGAATCGAATCCAGTTATCAGCGGCGGTATTTATACCGGTACACCCTCCTTTACGATAACAGAAGTGATTCCGGGAGAGAGCGTCACCATCAGTGCGATAAATTTCCCTGCCAATGTGGTCTTTAATGTAACGATG
>MTKZ01048510.1_pt1 | contig 13208 bp, 9 predicted proteins | sample 1042781 | NCBI WGS metagenome assembly MTKZ01 (sample SAMN06212207, study PRJNA360539) | anaerobic digester metagenome | biome: Wastewater treatment plant; material: sludge; isolation source: anaerobic digester fed with sludge from wastewater treatment plant | place: Denmark: WWTP Viborg ...
AGAGTGCCGCCGTATCGCCCTGGAAACAAGGGAGTATGAGAATGCCCTGCTCATGCACGAGATAACCTTCCTTGAGTTCATGCGAGGGTATCTTTTGGAAGAGGGGCTCTATCACGATCCGGTCCAGTATGCCCGGTCATTACACCGGGCTGCCGCAGGTGATCCGGTGACTATCATGGTATACTACGACCAGGGCCTGGAAGAACAGGTGGTCGGGGCGGGAGCGGTGGGGAGGAGGAGCTCCCTGTCCTTCTGTTGATACATCACCGATCGTCTGACGAATACCTCCCGTTCCTGCCAACTGGGAGCCTGAATAAGTGTGAGAAGTTCCCGGGTGACATTGAACCAGCCCCTGTATCTTCACAAGTCCGGTTGCCCGGGCAATCGTCCGATCTCTTCAGGAGCCCTCCTTGCACGGAAAGGATTCTGTGATCCCTTCTCAATTCACAAAATTCTTATTCGTGCAATGAATCACTCATGTACAGAAGAATCGACCGGGATGGGAACAGGAAATGAAAAAGGAACGATGTGATGAGTCTCCTCCGATAAGCCGGGCTAAAAAGAAGCTGCTGCAGGAACTGGCACGCGAACATGGTACCCCGATCTTTGTCATCGACCACGAAAAGATCCGGCAGAATTACCGGGAGTTCAGGCAGTACATGCCCGATGTCCAGGTCTACTTCGCGGTCAAGGCAAATTCCACCCCGTCGATTGTGAAGACCCTTTATGACCTGGGGGGCAGTTTCGATGTTGCTTCCCTCCCCGAGTTCATGATCGTCTATGAGAATATCAAAGGCATGCCGGAACAGGAGCGACTGGACTGGATCTGGGACAAGATCATCTATGCCAACACGATAAAACCGATCGAGACCCTCCAGGTCCTCGACCAGTATAAGCCCCTGGTGACGTTTGACAACCACGAGGAATTAAAAAAGATCCGGCAGTATGCCCCGCATGCCGGCCTCGTGCTCCGGCTCCGGGTGCCAAACACCGGCTCGATGGTGGAGCTCTCCTCAAAGTTCGGGGCTGATCCAGGCGAAGCAGTGGACCTGATCGAGGAAGCGTTCGGGAAGGACCTGGTCGTTGAAGGCCTGAGCTTCCATGTCGGCAGCCAGTGCACCAATTTTGAAAATTACATGCAGGCGCTCCAGTTGTCAGCCAATATCATCGATGAAGCTGAATCCCGGCTGGACCGGAAGATACGGATCCTTGATATTGGCGGAGGGTTCCCGGTGAAGTATCATCCGGGGGTCAAATCCCTGAGGATGTTAGCAAAGAAGCTGAATGCAGAGATCAAACGGCTGTTCCCCCCCGATATGCAGATCCTTGCGGAACCGGGGCGATTCCTCGTTGCCAATGCCTGCACGCTGGTGGCAAAGGTGGTGGGAAAGACTATCCGGGATGGAAAGCCGTGCTATTACATCAATGACGGGGTGTATCATACCTATTCCGGGCAGATCTTTGACCACTGCACCTACCCGGTCCTCTCCTTCAAGCCCGGGGAACGGCAGCTCTCCGCGGTCTTCGGACCGACCTGCGATTCGTTCGATACGATCACCCTCTCGGCCGAGCTCCCGGAACTCGATATCGGTGACCTGGTCTTCTCGGAAAACATCGGGGCTTATTCGATTGCATCATCCACCTATTTCAACGGGTTTCCCCCGGCAAAGGTGGTAAATATCAACCAGTGATCCTTTTTTCACATCCCATTTTTCGATATAAACCGGCATTTTCATAGTTGATGATCGACCGGACGGCGACCCCTACATAGGAAAAGGAAAAATGCCTCCTTCATTTTCATTTTATATGCGTGTGTCCTTCTATGGCATCGGGTAATTTCCTCAGGGTCCTGATGGACACCGATGTGGCTATCGCTTCGGTGGCCATCGGGGTGGGGCTACACGCTGTCGAAGAGTTGCTTGAGGGAGGTCATCCCCAGAACTTGGTTGATGTTCCATATCCCTGTCCGCACTTTTCATAATAGTGCTGGTGACTTTCTTCTGCCTCCCAGAACGTTCCTGCGGGGAGTACCTCAACAGTGACAGGGACACTCGGTGTTCTCATAACGCTCTTTAAAAATTCCTCTGCTGCCGCCTCCTGTTCTGGTGAGTGATAAAAAATGACTGGCCTCTGGTTCTCATCCATCCCAGATGACCTGTCAAGGAGGCTCCAGAAGAGGGTGAGCAGCTCGCTATACGGGATACGGGCAGGATCAAACACCACCTGGACGGCCTCGACATGCCCTGTATCCCCGGAGGAGACCTGTTCATAGGTGGGATCGGAAACATCTCCCCCGGTATACCCCACTCTGGTGGCAATAACGCCCGCCCTCCTGCGGAACTCTGCCTCGACATCCCAGAAACACCCGGCAGCAAACGTTGCCATCTCGCCATGCTGGCTGTCTTCCATGGTTGCATATGTGGCGCCGGAAAAGATGGACGTTGCGGTGCAGCCCTGCCCGATACAACGTGGGCAGTCCCGGTCCTCTGCGCAGGGATCTGGAAGGGCGCCGATATTTTTTATACTCCCTCCCTGTATCTTCCTGTATGCCATGGCCCCCTGCACCCTGGTCCTGAACAATCATTCGATCTGCCATGACCTGAAAGGTCATCCCGAGTCAGAACAGCGGATGGAGCAGATCAGATCCATGCTCCCCTACAGCAGAATCGTTCTCCAGGCTCCTCCTGTCTCCATGGATGATCTCCTCCGGGTGCATATGCCGGAATACCTTTCCCGGCTGGAGGACCTATCCGCCCGATGCCGTCCAGGTGGTGTCGCCTTCCTGGATTCGGACACCTACGTTGTCTCTGGTTCCTGGGACGCTGCACGATACGCAGCCGGTGCATCGATCGCAGCTGCAGGAGAGGCACTCTCAGGCCGGCCGGCATTCGCCGTGGTCCGTCCTCCCGGCCACCATGCAGGCCCGGTGTACGGGATGGGATTCTGCCTCCTCAACAACGTAGCTGTTGCCGCTGCCTGGTCTCTTTCGCGGGTATCCCAGGTTGCCGTCATCGACTGGGATGTCCACCATGGGAACGGGACCCAGGCGATGTTCTATGACTCGGACCGGGTACTCTACTGCTCCGTGCACCGCTCACCCTTCTACCCTGGCACCGGGAGCAGGGAAGAGACAGGAAGCGGGGCAGGGGAAGGATGCACGGTAAATGTCCCGCTCCCTGCCGGATCAGGGAGTGATGCATATCTCCGGGCTTTCCAGGAGGAGATCCTCCCTGCTGTCTGCTCGTTTGACCCTGACCTGATCCTGATCTCGGCAGGGCAGGATCCGCTTGCCGACGACCCGCTCGGGGGAATGAATATGGAGCCGGGTGACTTTGGCGTGCTCACAGAACTGGTATGCTCTGCTGCCAGGAAGCCCCCGGCTCTCGTTCTTGAGGGAGGGTATGGGCCTTCCCATGGGGAGGCTGTCATGGAGATCCTCCGGGTCCTTGATCAGTGGGAATAGCACCGCATCGATGCTGAGCCATGTGGGGAGGAGCAGCGGGGCTCTCCCCACGAGGGCGGTAGTATGGCTCTCCATGACCGATTTCATGAGAGAGTGGAATGAACCGCAAGGGTCAGGGCATTCGCAAGTGATAGTGGGATCAGGAAAAAAACAGTACGATCGCCGATCTCCTCTTATTCGTATTATTCCACGGCCATCGTGTGTTCGCTACCAGCAGGAGAAATAGAACGTTGTGCCCTTGTCCACCTCGGATTCTACCCAGATGCGGCCCCCGTGCATCTCCACAATCCGATGGACAATCGAAAGGCCAATCCCCGTGCCCTCATACTCATCAGAAGTCTGCAGCCTCTCGAATACCCCGAAGATTTTTTCTGAGTATTTCATATCAAACCCGATCCCGTTATCCCTGACAAAGTACAAAAGCTGCCCGTCCCGTGTCAGGGAGCCGATCTCCACAAGCGGAGCTGCCCTCTTCTGTGAATACTTTACTGCGTTCCCGATGAGGTTTGCATACACCTGTTTTAACAACCCCGGATCTGCCTGGCAGGGGGGGAGCTCGCCAACTTTAAATTCCACCTTTGCGAACGCGGGGTCTTTTCTGATCTCGCGGAGGATCTCTCTTACCATGACGGAAGGCTGAACGGTCTCCTTCTCCAGCGATCGAATCCGTAGTCGTGAAAATTCCAGGAGATCATCGATCAGCCTGCCCATATCGTGGGCATTCTGCCGGAGCGATTCGAGGTATCTTTTATCTTTTTCCGGGATATCCTTCAGATCCTGCATGAGGAGGGAGGAATACCCGGAGATGGCCCTCAAAGGAGCACGGAGATCATGGGAGATGGTATAGGTGAAGGATTCGAGATTCTTGTTGACCTCAGTCAGTTGCCGGGTCCGTTCGATTACCCTGTTCTCGAGCTCGTTGTTGAGCTCCTGTATCTCCCGCTCGGCCTCTTGTAACCGGGTGATATCATTCCCTATTGACAAAATCTCAACAATCGTACCTTTGTCGTCGAACAAAGGCTGGTTTGTCCAGGCGATCCATACCCGGCTGCCATCCTTCTTGATATTTTCATTCTCGGTGACGTAGTATTTTTCCGGATGGACTGCAAGATCGAGGATCTTGAAGGAGAGATCCTCTCCGTTACTCCCGTATTCCGGCACGATGGTCCCGACAACATTCCGCCCGACCATCTCCCCGGTATCGAATCCGAAGAATTTCCGGGCATAATCGTTGATAAAGGTGATATTTCCCACGGTATCGAAACGGAGTATGATGCTGTTGGCACTCTGCACAAGAGTGCGGTACTGCTCTTCTTCAGCCCTGAGATCAGCCATCATTGTCTTCAATCGTGCAACCATCGAGGAGATGCTCTCTTCCAGGGTGATGAGTTCTTGGCTTATCGGCGGTGTGATGGGATGGTCAAGATCTCCTTCTGCTATCCTGTTCACGTCCTGCACCATGGTCCCGATGGGGCGGGTAAGGGTCTGGATCACGAGGATGGCAAGCAGACTGCAGATAACGAGGGAAGCCAACCCCAGTGAGAGCAGAAAGAGGGCACTCTCTTTGAGCGCGGCTTGGATCGGTTGATCGCTATACGTAAGTTCAACAATCCGGCTCACATCTGATCCGTAGCGTTCGTCCTTGAGATCGATGAAGAGATACTTGACGGTGTTCCCTTCAGAGGAGCTGGGAAGAGTGAGGGTTGTCCGGTTGGTAAAAATTCCTCTGAGCAGTGCGGTAAGGGCGGGATCTCTCACCTCGACGGGAGTGTCATTGATGCTCTGCCTTAACGTCGAATCGAAGATCCGGACACTCACCAGGTAGGGATTGGACTGCTTCACCTTCCGGAGGAGGTTTTCATCGACGTACCGGTATTTCATCGGGGGTGTCACGTTTGAAATACCAACTTCGAGGATATACCGGTGGTCCGGGGTTGGCATATAGGCAAATTTTCTCAAATCCCCCGTACTCTTTTCACCGACGATCCGGTCCGGGAAGAACCCGGATGAGATGCGTATGCCGGCCAGGTAATCGGCGAAATAGGGAGCAAAATCGGAAAAGTTCAGGCCAAGTTCCCGGGGATAGGTGGTGGCAACGATGGTTGCCGCATCATCGATCACGTACAGGTCCATCTCCCCACCGATCTTTTGTTTCACCGCGTCGAGATCCATCTTTGCAGGATCTCCGCCTGCCTGGGAATATTCCTGGAGGAAGGCAGGGAATGCATCCTCCATCTGCTGGTTCAGGCTCTCATCGTAATACCGGAGTGCTTCTTCCTTGGACCTGAAGTGTGAGACGATATTGTTCTCTGACTGGAGTATGACAAGATCGGCATTCTCCTCAAGGGTCTTATAGGTGGAAAGATAGCTGATACCGATGAGCCCGGCTATGGCTATCATGAGGATGAGGAAGATTGCCCCTATCAGGTAGTACGAGAACGGATAGCCTCGCAGTGACTTGATTCCCATCCTTCAGTCTCCCTATCATTCTGTTCCGGGGTATGGATTATGATACTATCGTCCCGTCTATTTTTATCTCGTAGTTCATTGGAAAAAATGGGAGGAGTTGGCATCATCAGGGAGATGGTTCAGCGGGGGGCTTCAAGGGTGAAAGAGAAGGTTGCCCCCTTTCCTGGTTCACTCTCAGCCCAGATTTTTCCCCCATGGCGGCGTATGATTCGTTCGACTGTTGCAAGACCGATCCCGGACCCTTCGAACTCTTCTGGTTTATGAAGTCGCTTGAAGGGTTTGAAGATCTGGTCTGCATACTTCATGTCAAATCCAATCCCGTTATCCCTTACATAATAGAGTGTGGTGGAGTCTTTGACGATTGCCCCTATCTCGATCCGGGGCTCTTTGGTATCCCTGGTGAATTTTACCGCATTTCCGATAAGGTTTTCATATACCTGCCGAAGCATCACCGGATCCGCATAGCAGTGTGGCAATTCCCCGATGCTGATCTCGATCTGCCGGTCTGGCATCGGCTCAAGTCGCATGGCTACGATCTCCCGGACCAGCGGCGTTGGATCAATCCCCTCGCGGCTGAGTTCCTGCCGCCCCACCCGGGAGAGGGTCAGAAGTCCATTGATCAAATTATCCATGATTCCGATATTCTTCCGGATTACCTCGATATAGTGCTGCTCCTTCTCATCCAGCCGGGAATCGGTCGATTTTTGCAGGATAAATGAGTATCCGTCGATGGATCGGAGGGGAGCCCGGAGGTCATGCGAGACCGAGTAGGTGAATGTCTCCATCTCTGCAGTGGCTTCTTCCAATTCCCTGGTTCTCTGTTCGACTCTCCGCTCCAGTTCCACATTCAGCCGGCGCATCTCCTTCTCGATGTCCTTTATGCGGGAAATGTCGACAATAGTTCCCCGGGTGCCAAGCACCGTTCCTTCATTGATGCATCGTGCGGTATTAAACACCATGATCGTAAAGGTGCTGCCGTCTTTCCTGATACCGGTATATTCGTCCCCCTCCGTCTTCTTCCCGTGGATGACAGCCGTGAAATTCTCTTTTGCCCGCACGCGGTCTTCCGGAAGCAGCATATCAAGAATATTCATACCCTTCTCGAGGTGTTCTGAAGAATATCCAAAAAGGGAAAAAGCGGCTGGGTTTGCGAAGGTGATTTTCCCAATAATGTCCGTCTCAAAGACACCCTGAGGCAGGAACTGGATGAGATCCATGAATCGTTTCTCATTGATCTCACACTCCCTGATCTGCTCTTTTAACCGCTCAACCATCAGTTGGGTCCTCTCGGCAAGGATTGAGAATTCGTAGCCAGTGACCGGCCTGACCGCATGATCGAGATCACCACTGGCGATTGTATCAACATCTTCGACAAGCTGCTCGATGGGGCGGGAGAGCTTACGGGAGATCAGGATAGCGATGAGAGCTCCTGAAAGAAGCACCAGTGCAGCGACCAGGGCATGCTGAATGGCGAGCTGGTTCAACTGGCTGGTCAGGAGCGCGTCATTGTAGGTGATTTTTGCAAAAATGCTGGTATCCGCTCCATAGGTGGGATCGCGGAGATCTATCACCTGCCAGAAGATGGTCCGTTCCCGTTCATTGTCATGGATCTCCTGGCTGGTCCGGTTCTCCCAGAGGATATAATCAAGCATGGTATGGTCCTCCTCTGTGGGAACATACGTGGTATTCCCTATCAGCCGCTTTTGCTTCTGGAACAGCAACACCTCTTCGAGGTATGGATTGAATTCCCAGATATTATTGATGGCATTATGGCTGAGCTGTCTCCGCTCCCCACCAAAACGTTCCGAGTGGAGCCCGAGCTCAAGGATGTATCGATGATCAGGGGTTGGCATATAACTGAATTTTGTCTGGGTTCCTGTGTTCCAGTCATTGACCACCCGGTCGGGGTAGAATCCCGAAGTATTTTGTATCTCATGGAGGTACTGGCAGAAGTCAGGGTAGATGACTGCAAAGTCCAGCCCGATATCGGCAGGCACGGTCGCATATTCGATGATGCACCTGTCATTGATGACATAGACATCCATGCCGCCAATGGCAGACTTAAGGCCCTCGAGGTCCATTTGTGCAGGAACTCCACCCGTCCTGTTGTATTCCTGCATCACTACCGTGAATGCCTTCTCCATCTCGTCGTTGTAGGTCGTATCATAGAGTTTGAGTCCGACGTCGTTCAATGTTAAGGAGTTGTCGATGTACATCTCGGTCATGACTCTGAGCCGATTTGCGTTATCCTTGAGATCCTGGGCAGAATTTGCATAGTTGGCCCCAATACCAGCAAGAACGAGTACGATAATGATAAGAATGATGATCCCGGTGAGGAGATGCTTGAACGGCAGCTTTCCATCGGTGATTGGTATCCGGGTCTCCCCCTTCACTGATCATAGAAATTCAAGTCATAAAAAATGATATGGATCGTTCTTATCATATCGAAGAATCGGAGTGAAAGATTCGCATTCCCGTGCATGGATGGTCCTGTTTGGTATGGAGGAGATCTTATTGTATCCCTCGCGATCTCCCGCTTTCCTTTCAACACCCCCGCCAACACAATACCTATCGTATCAGCCATCAAACAGCTGATCGATCGTTATGGCATCACTTTCCGAGCGAATTCCAACCCCCTCGAGTTTCGAGAGGACCTCCAATATCGTTCTCGCAATAGCAGGGGCATTTCTGATCGCGGTTATTGTGTGGTTTGCCACAGAGAACCAGATCTATACCATTGCTGCAGCCCTGATCGTGGGCTACCTCCTTCTCGGGGTCAGGATCGTCCGGCCCACCCACCGGGTGCTGATCGAGTTTCTCGGAAAATTCCAGAGGTTCGGCGGGCCGGGATTCTACTGGGTCCTCCCGGGCTTCCAGAAGCTCTACGCGGTGAACATCACTGAAAAGATGGTGAATGCCACCCGGCAGGAGATCATCACCGCCGACAACCTGAACGCGACCGTGGATGCCCAGGTCTACTTCAAGGTGAAGGATGACGAGGTGAACGTGAAGCGGTCCCAGTACAATGTCTACAACTACGAGGAGCAGATCGTCAACCTGGCCCGGACCACCCTCCGTAACATCATCGGGACGCTCTCTTTAAAATCGGCCAACAGTGAGCGGTCACGGATCAATGATGAGCTCGGGAAGGTGCTGAAGACTGAGACCCAGTCGTGGGGGATCGAGATCGTCAGGACCGAGCTGAAGGAGATCATGCCACCGCCCGATGTGCAGGATACGATGAACAAGGTGGTCAAGGCCGAGAACGAGAAGATCGCCGCGATCGATTTTGCTACCGCCCGGGAGACCGAAGCTGATGGGCTGCGCAGGGCTGCCATCAAGCAGGCGGAAGGGGTGAAACAGGCCAAGATTCTCGAGGCCGAGGGGCAGGCTGAGGCGATCCGGCTGGTGAACGAGGCTGCCGACCGGTTCTTTATCGGCAACGCCCAGAAGCTGAAGTCGCTTGAGGTGACCGAGAGCGCTTTAAAGACGAATACCAAGATCGTCCTTCCGGAAGGCCAGCAGATCGTGAACGTGATCGGGGAGCTTGCCGGGAGCAAGCTGGGGTTGCAGGAGTAGAAAACCCAACATCCTTTTTCGGGTATCCGTGCACATGAATGTCTGATCTCCCAGGTCTATTGATTTTGAGTGCAGTTGTTCGAAGGAATAATAATATCCGGGTATTCCTCACTCCATCAGCAAACTGGTTGTGCCTGGTCTTTCCTCACTCGATCCATTTTCTCCCCGCACTTCTCCATCTTATATAGGAGCAGTTCTTTACCATCTATCACTCAATTACCTCCAACCGGGGACCTGCATGAAAATCCTCCATACTTCTGATTGGCATCTTGGAAATGTGTTGCATGGGAGGAAGAGGTATGACGAGTACGAACGGTTTCTCCACTGGCTGGTCGGGTGTATCCGGGATGAGCAGATCGATGTTCTCCTGATTGCGGGGGATATCTTTGACACAACTGCCCCGAGCAACCGTGCACAGGAACTGTACTTCCATTTTNNTTGTTGAATGCCCCAAAACCCCTCCTCCGGCAGTTACGCATCCACGTGGTAGGGGCAGTCACCCCGGATGTATCAGACGAGGTGATCCTTCTCCGATCAGGGGATAGCTTGGAATCCGTGATTGTGTGTGCGGTCCCCTATCTCCGTGACCGGGATATAAGGACGGTTGAGCCCGGCGAGAGTATCGATGACAAAATGACGAAGATCCAGGAAGGGATCAGCGATCATTACCGGCAGGTGTGGACCGAGGCACAGTCGCTCAGGGGCGATAGAGCGATACCGATCATCGCAATGGGGCATCTCTTCCTCGCCGGGTGCTCCCCAAACGGGGATGAAAGGGTCCGGGAGCTGTATATCGGCACCCTTGATGGAGTTGATCCGGGCAGCATCCTCCATGGATTCGACTACCTGGCACTGGGACACCTCCACGAGCACCGGAAGGTCGCAGGAAATCCGTGGTGCCGGTATTCCGGAGCACCGATTCCCCTGGGATTTGGTGAAGCCGGGCAGGAGAAGAAGGTGGTCGTCATCGATCTTTTTGAAGGGGGAACCCGTTCGATACGGGAGATCACCGTCCCCTGCTTTCTGCGGCTGCAGAAGATCCAGGGAGCGATCTCTGCAATTGAGCAGACACTGCGGGAATTAGGTGCAGAAGAGGAGCAGGTCTGGGTCGAGGTCGTGGCCGAATCCGATAACACTACAGCGGGACTCCAGGCACGCCTTCATGATGTGGTGAGAAACTCACCCGTGGAGATCCTGAAGATTGAGAATGCTGCTCTCACGAATGCAGTATTACGTGCCATGGAGGAAGGGGAGCATCTTGGAGACCTTGACGAGAGGGATGTCTTCTCCCGCTGCCTTGATGAACACGGGATAACAGGTGGGGACCGGGATCAGCTCTTTGCCCTGTTCCAGGAGATCCTGGTTGCGGTCCGGGAAGAAGACCACTATGCAGAATGAGGGTATACGATGCGGATACTGAAGCTCCGTTTCAAGAACCTGAATTCTCTTGAGGGAGAATGGAGCATCGATTTTACACACCCTGCCTATGTCTCTTCAGGCATATTTGCTATAACGGGACCAACCGGATCAGGGAAGACCACCATCCTTGATGCGATCTGCCTGGCCCTCTACGGGCAGACTCCCCGTCTGAAAACGATCTCGAAGAGCACGAACGAGATCATGACCCGGAATACCGCTGAATGTTTTGCCGAGGTCGAGTTCGAGTCCCAGATCGGCCGCTTTGTCTGCCACTGGAGTCAGCGTCGGGCATACAAAAAACCAGAGGGAGAACTGCAGCCTCCAAAGCACGAGATTGCCGACAAGATCTCAGGAAAAGTCCTTGAGAACAAGCTGCAGAGGGTAGCAGAGAGGGTGATCGAGACCACGGGGCTTGATTTTTCCCAGTTCACCCGCTCGATCCTCCTCGCACAGGGTGATTTTGCTGCGTTCCTGAATGCAAATCCCGATGAACGGGCTCCGATTCTCGAAAAGATCACGGGAACTGCGATCTACAGCGAGATCTCAAAAAAAGTGCATGAGAGAAATACCCTTGAGGCTGGGAAAAGGAACGAGCTCCAGGACCGGATTGGCATTCTCGATATCCTCTCACCAGAGGAAGTCTCGGCTCTGAAGCGTAATTGTGAGGATATCGGGGAAACCATACGGAAAAAGTCATCTGAACGCGACTCGATCAGGAAGGCTGCAGAATGGCTGCAGCAGCTCTCCCGGCTTGAGGCGGAGATCGAAGCCCTTGCAGAGGAGAAGCGATTGCTCGAGGTGAAAAGGTCGGATGCTGCACCCGATCTTGCCCTTCTTGCCCGGGCAAAGAAGTGCCAGCCGTTCGAAGAGACCTATCGGGATCTCACCTCTTCAAGAAAACTCTCTGAGACCTATGATACTGAGATTGTTGCAGCGAGGGAACAAATGGATAATACTCAGGTTTCCTATACTGCATCGCTCAAGGCGTACGAGAGCGCATGGCAACGGTATGAATCGCTGAAGGCTGCTGCCGAAGAGGAGAAACAGGTTTTCATCCGGGTCCGGAATCTCGATACCCGGATTCATGAGATAAAAGAGCAGATTGCCGAGAAGAAGATCGAGCTGAAGAAGGGCGAGGCCAGCCTCCAGCAGTGCACACGGAATATCACCAGGGAGACTGAACGGGACAAGGAGAAGAAAGCCGAGCTCGCCAGGGCCATCACCTACCTTGAGGAGCATCCAAAAGATTCCCTCCTGCGGGAGATCATATCGGGTCTTGGTGAGAAAATGCGGCACTATGAACAGCTGAACCGGCGTCTTCTGTCGAATAGGGACCAGCTGGCATCACAGACTGCCGAGGTGGAACGGCTCAAAAAAGCCCATGAATCCCAAAGAACGCTCCTTGAGGAGAAAAATCGGGAGTTTCAGGAGGCAACCGCGGCAGTACGGATGATTGAGGAGACTGCCGATCAACTGCTGGATTTCCGCAAGCCCGGATTCTGGCAGGCTTGTGTGGCATCCCTGAAAGAACGGAGGATAACATTAGAGGCCGAGCTGAAGATCCATGATGCTATCGAGCAGATCGGGATGAAGATCCGGGAACGTGAGGACCACCAGGACGATCTGAAGGAGGAGATCGCAAAGAAACGGGAGATCCTGTCAGGCCTGAAGCGTGAACAGGATCTGAAAGAAGAGATCCGTGCCCGGATCGAGACCAACCTCGCGCTCCTCCACCGCATCCAAAGCCTTGAAGAGGCTCGAAGTCACCTCGTGGAGGGCGACCCCTGCCCGTTGTGCGGCTCTCCTGATCACCCTTATGCCCGGGGGACCATCCCTCATCATCGAGGTGTTGAATCTGAATGGGCAGAGATCAAAGAGGAGTTGAGACTACTCTCCGACCAGGTACGACAAACGGAACTCTCTCTCTCTCAATCAGAGACAACCCTCTCATCTGATAGAAGAGCGGTAACGGAACAAAGGGATCGGATCCGTGAACTGCTTGATGAATCAGCATTCGGATTCGAGGATATCGGATCTGTCACGAACTCCAGCTTCCTTAAAAAGTCCCTCTCCCATGCCCTCACGCTCTGTGAGGTCCATTCTGCATGGTGTTCCGAAATCGTTGCATCGTATGAAGGCATAGTGCCGCGGTTGAAGGACGCCTCCGATGCCGCGACCCGGATAAAAGAAAGTCTCTCCAGTCATCAGACTTCGTTGGGGAACCTTGACGTATCGTTGAAAATTCGCTCAAACACCCTGTATGAGCTGGAGCAGCAGG
>MTKZ01007866.1_pt1 | contig 13200 bp, 13 predicted proteins | sample 1042781 | NCBI WGS metagenome assembly MTKZ01 (sample SAMN06212207, study PRJNA360539) | anaerobic digester metagenome | biome: Wastewater treatment plant; material: sludge; isolation source: anaerobic digester fed with sludge from wastewater treatment plant | place: Denmark: WWTP Viborg ...
ATATTTCGAGAAAAGAGCTTTTGGAAAATACATCGATGCTTCCAGGCTGTTCTTATATAAGGTGACGAGAAATCTAATGCAGGTGACTGGCGATACCGGTGCATATATCAGAACGACAATGGGTGCAATGGCGATGTTCGGCATCCCGCAAGAGAAATATTGGCCGTATTCAATCGCAAAATTCGATGTTGAGCCTTCTGCATTCCTCTATGGCTTTGGAGCTAATTATAAGGCCCTCCAATATGTCAGCTTGGACCCGCCAGGGACATCTACAAATATCGTCTTGGAGAACATCAAGATGAATATCGCTGCAGGTATACCATCAATGTTCGGATTTACGGTATACGACTCAATAAAACAAGCGGCAACTACTGGAAAAATTCCCTTCCCCTGTAAAAGCGAATCTGTTCTAGGTGGCCATGCCATAGATGCGGTAGGTTACGACGACAAGATGAAGATTAAGAACGCTACTTGTGGAACTGAGACTACTGGTGCCTTCCTCATAAGAAATTCCTGGGGCAAATCTTGGGGCGACAAAGGTTACGGATGGCTACCATACGATTATGTGCTAAAGGGTCTAGCAGATGATTGGTGGACTCTGGTAAAAGGTACATGGTTTGAGACGGGCCAGTTTGGATTTCCATAAGTCATCGAATACTTTTCCCCAAATTTTTGGCCAGCTTGGCGGACTTATCAAATTCATAGCTGCAAATTATGTTTCTGGCACCCGACACATTCGGAGCAAATGCAGCAATTCGCTGCCTTCAAGCTGTAACCTAGAGAACGCTAAAACTGAAACCAATCATCTATGACTTAGTAACTAGCTTTAGCTACATGCCATGATTCCCTAAAATTTCTAGCCCCGTTTCCAGACTCATTTATTCCTTATCCATAGACAAATACTTTCCACCGATCTGCCTTTTCTCGTTGATATCCATGAGTATGGCTCCGCTAGCCTCAGAAGAGATGAAATATTGGGAAAGGCCCTGATGACTCGGCTTCCTGGCTTGCATCGACAAAGTGGTCCGAATAGGGCGCTCGATAGGTTTCTTGAGGAACTCTGATATCTTTTCATCCAATTCTTTGGCTATTCTGGAGACTATCGATGCTGATAGGCGTAGTCAACTGCAATCCAAATCATTATTCAGAGAACAGGCGATTGATTCTGTCCAGCATCTTATCGTGCTCTTCTTTGGTCACAGCCCAGACGATCCTGCCCTGGAGGTCTGTGGCCGCACCATAGGGGAGTTGGTTCTTCGAAGAATCATAGTATTGCCCAACAACGGGTTCTTCTGCGGCTCCGGCCATAGATAACCAGTTCGACCTATGAGTCATAGCGAAAGTTCTGCCGGAGCCAGGCGCGCCCGGCTGTGGGCTGCGATGCAGCTCTCCCAAATGCGGGCTGGCGCAGCCTGGCGGGCTCTGCCCCGCCGGCAGGCCCCGTGTGCGGGCTGGGCTTCCGGAAGGTGGCCCTTTCCGGTGCGAGGAGATTGATAGCGAATGGGCGAGGGGCAGGGAGATGGGAAATATGAGGATAAGGGCGGCAGTCTCCTCTGGCACCGGAAAGGGCAATCTAGTTCCCGATTTCAGCTTCCCATTTCTGGATGATCTCCGCCGCTTTTTGGTATACAAAATTGTGATGGTCTACATATAGAAATGTGATTTTACGCCCCTGACAACGTAGACAATCACATATGGATCAACGTGAGAGCCTCTGGCGTGTCTTAATTCATGTCTTTTTGGATCGCCAATGGAAGGATTATCGAGGATCTGACGGATCTTCTTCAAGAGCCGCAATGCCAGAGCTTTGTTCTTCTGGTGAGCTTTAAAAATTGGTCATCGAACTCTTGGGTTGAATCGTAATCCATGCATCTTACTCAAGGTTTTTAAGGTGGTTCAAGAACTCTTCTTTGGTCTTGAAGCTCTTGACCTCGCCCGCCTTATACTGCTTGATGCTCCTGGCAAGGCCCTCTTCAAACTCCCTTAGGACGGACTCATTGGCATCCTGGACCACGACATCCTCGCTTGCTCCAGCCATGACACTTGATCATCCTTAATGGGCTATAAGGATTGCGAAAGTTCCTCCAAAGCCAGGCGCGCCCGGCCTGGGCTGCGACGTGGCTCTCCTGCATGCGGGCTGGCGCAGCCTGGCGGGCTCTCCCCCGCCGGGCAGGCCCCGAGAGCGGGCCGGTCTCACAGAAAGGCGGCTGATTTGGGGGCGGAGGAGATAGTAGGCTAAAGGCTGAGAGGGCTGAATCCAGGAAAGCAAGCGACGAGGATAACAGGTTTGTCGTAAAACCAAGAGCAAGAGATAGCTGGCGAGGCAGAATCTCTTTCTAATCTACCGCAGCTTTGATCAATTCCCGGCTTGATGCTGTAGCTTCCGATACATTCTCCTGCAAAGATCCCGCCGCAGAGGCGCAGCGCTTCTGGGCAAAGTACTCCGAGATGGCATCATCCAGCTCCATGAGCTTCTTTGCAATCGGATTCTGCTTGTTCAGCCGGTACATCTTGGCCTGTCCCACGGTCCTGGTGGCGGTGATAAGCTCCAGAGCCTCCAGCTTTGGCCAGACCTTGAACAGGGTAGTCCGGGAGAGCCCGCTGCCTTCGGCTATATCGGTCTTAGAGTAGTCAAAGGACTCGTTATCCATCAAGAAGTCCAGGACTCTAAGCATAGGGCTCTTTATGCCAAGCTCTCTAACGAACAGGGAATCATCCATTGATCCTATCACCAATTTTATTTATTCTACTCTTAACATGTAAAAACAATGTTTATATACTTTGGCAATACTGTTTTAAAACCTGCACTCAAATATAATTGAACGTATCTGCATTATGGGAAGTGGAACTTGAAGCAGGATATAGCGCTGGTATTGAAAGCCCAAATCTTGAAGAAGCTTCGCCGGCGCGACATCTGGGGCGGCTGTCATACCGCCTTTGACGAACTGCCCAAGAGCCTTCCCAAGCATCTTCGCGGCCAGGCCAGGAAGGTGGCAGAAGAATTGATTTCCGAGGGCTTGCTGATTCCAAAGCAGACTGGCTATGGCCTGCATGTTTCATTGAACCCGCAGAGGAAAGCGGATATCGATAAGATCATCAAGGATGTTCTTGGCGAGTAGGAAATCGCTTCATAACCTCAATTCTGCCTTAAGATCTTCCCAGGATATGCCGCACTTGCGAGTTCTCTCGGCCAGCCTGTCCAGCTCCTTTGTCTCTGCGGCATCAAATTCTATCTCCTCGATTGGAGCATCCGGGAGGGCTGCTTTATCAGAAGAGTTGACCATGATATTCAGTCTTCACTTTCAGGCTGAGGATTGCGAAAGCTCCTGCAAAGCCAGGCGCGCCCGGCTGTGGGCTGCGATGCGGCTTTTCCTTATCCGGGCACAGGCTGGCGCAGCCTGGCGGGCTCTGCCCCGCCGGGCAGGCCTCGAGGGCGAGCCGGGCTCCCGGAAGGCGGCCGCTTTTGCGGGGCGCAGCAGATGGAAGGCAAGTGTGCAGAGGGGGCCAGAGCCCGGAGGCCGTAGAGGAGAGCGGATGTTCTTGGCGAGCAGGAAATCGCTTCATAAGCCCAATTCTGTCTTGAGATCTTCCCAGGATATGCCGCATTTGCGAGTTCTCTCTTCCAGATTGTCCAGCCCCCTGGTCTCAGCGGTATCAAATTCTATATCCTCGGTTGGAGAATCGCATAGGATTGCTCTATCTGGAGCGCTGAGCATGATATCCGGTCCGTCCTTTCACGCTTAAGGATTGCGAAAGATCCTGCAATGCCAGGCGTGTTCGTCCTAGGCTGTGACGCGGCTCTCCCTCATCCGGGCACAGGCTGGAGCAGCTTGCATGGAGCACCCAGACCACTGTGACTAGACCCATCTGAGGAGTTGGTTTCATGCCATACCAAATGTCTCTTCACAGTCATTCACTAATTTATCCAAAAAATTTATTATAATTTCGCAGGTATCTATAACATCTGCTTTTTCGAAATCAGATATATAGGATTTATCTCCCTTATCCAAGTAGCTGCTAACATCGCAAAAAAATCTCTCTATTGTTTTAGGCTCCGATGGTATGGCTGGAAAGAATTCTATAGTTTCAGCTAGTAGTTCTTCTGCTGTTTGTCCTTCTTCAACTATATAAGCAGAAAGACTATAACTGATTTCACGTGTAGCTCCTGTAGGTATAGGTCCTTCTTTTTCACTAAAGCTCCTTGTCTTATTAAGAAATCTTAGATAGGGTATCTTTCGCATTTCAGCTTCTTTATTGCCATACCATCCATCCCATGAATCGCCATTTTTTTTTCCAAAACCGTCTTCTTTTCCATATTGCTTTTGCATATGCCATGTGATGCTTCTTGCTGCTTGAACAAAATCACTTAGATAAAAGGAAAATACCTCATCATCTTGTATTGTTTCTTTCATTCTGGAAAGATGGTTCTTTGCTCTATCTAACGTATGCTTAGTAGGATTCTTTATCATAGAATATCGTACAAGTTGTTTACTGCAGTGGTTTAAATGATTTATCCATGACCCGAAACTAATGCGCTTGCCACGAGCAAGCGTTTAATGACTTTTTGCAGATCTAGCAGCCGGGACGTTATATTAATCCCAAAATCTAGGTTCATTTGGAGGAGGTGAAAGTCCCGAACGTCTAGTGAATGATATTCTTAAAGGAAAAAGGAACGAGACAGCCACTCTATGGAATGAGAGTCGGGAAACATCGTGTTGAGTTCTTCATCGAGGAGTACACTATCTTTATATCCAGGATGTTCCAGAGATCCGGGGTAGCGTGCCATGTTTTCTGTAAAATTTCCGGCCCCGTTTCCAGACTCATTTACTCCTAGTCCATAGATAAATACTTTTTACCGGTCAGCCATTCCTCATTTATATCCATGAGTATGGCTCCGCCAAGCCTCAGAAGCGATGCATCATTGGGAAAGGCCCCGACAACTCGGCTTCTTCTCTTGAGTTCTTTGTTTATCCGTTCCAATCCGTTGGTTGTCCTGATCTTCTTCCAGTGCTCTTTTGGGAAAGCTCTATGATTCCAGATGTCCTGACTGAAACGATCAATTGTATCCGCCGATTTGGAATACTTCTTCTGCCTGAGATACGCAGCTAATTCCTTCATCTTTTCCGGATCTTCAAATCCTTGCCTGAGCTTCTCTGCTACTGCTTCTTTGTCTCTATTAGGGATATTGTTCATCACCGCTCGACTGAAATGAACCTGGCACATTTGCCAGGATGCGCCAAGGAATCTTGATGATGCAGCAGCCTGAATTCCTTTATGGCCATCTGAAACGACCAACTGAACACCTTTCAAACCACGATCTTTAAGCTCATCAAAGAATCCGATCCAGAAGCCTTCGCTCTCATTGTCCGTTATCTTGGCTCCCAGGATCTCGCGATATCCATCATCACGAATTCCCGTAATGATGAGAAAAGCCTTGGTGACATATTTTCCGCCATCTCTGACTTTAAAATAGCTTGCATCAACGAATAGATAAGGAATAGGGTGCTCGATAGGTTTCTTGAGGAACTCCGAGATCTTTTCATCGAGCTCCTTGGCTATCCTGGAGACTGTTGATGCTGATAGGCGTTCAACTCCAAGATGAGAGACAACGTCTCTTATTCGTCTCGTTGAGACTCCTTGAAGATACGACTCCGCGATCGCATTTGTTAGGGCAAGTTCAACGCGAGAATAATTATCAAAAATACAGGATTTAAATGAACGACCTCTGAACTGGGGTTTTTCCAGAACCAGATCTCCAACGCGAGTCTTGAGAGATCGTTCTTTATGCCCATTACGTTGAGCCGTTCTCTCATCACTTCTTTCGTAAGGTTCTGCTCCGCATTGCTGGATGGCCTCCAATTGCATAACCAGGTTATAGAACCAGGTCAGTAGCTTTCTCAATCCGTCATCTTGATCGATAAGATAATCTTCTAGCAGGTCGAAGAGTTCCAGGGCTCTGTATCCTCCTACTTTCCAAAGTCATATTGGATACGGGGCCTTTATACCATTTTACAGAAAACGAAGTACACTACCAGATCCGGTGATTCAGATTGTAGTTAGGTCCAAAAGGAAAGAGAGCGGAGAATTGAACATGGCTGCCGAAATTGCCAACGAAGTCCTTCCTGATGAATACGCCGATGCAGGGTATAGGCTTTTCCTTAAAGAGAAAGACAAGTACATGGACTTTGATGAATTCTGCCGGAAAGAAGGAATTTGATCGATTTTATCTGACATTTTATATTAGGCGGTAAGATGCTTCCTGCCCAATAATTACAAGATAGCTTAGGTTGCCCACAAAAAATAGCGAAGAGCCACATTTAATAATCTTTTATGGGCTATAATGATTGCAAAAAATTGGCCAGAGCCAGGCGCTCCAGCTTGACCCTGGCGACTTACATAACATTGATCTGAGCGGTGCCTTGACCGGATACCCCATTCGCGTCTGTTGCCATCGCTATTATCATATGGCGTCCCTTTTTCAAATCAGAGGGCTTTATACGGAATGAGTTCTTGTTAGACAGCTCACCATTTATGGTTGAAGTCCAATGATAAGAATAAGGCTCCTTTCCGCCATTAGCTTTGGCTTCGAAAAGGACATCCTTATCCCCCTGAAGAACCTGTCCATAATACGGGGAGCTAATTTTCACGGTAATCCAGTCACGGCTATTTTCCGACAGCTTGCCATTGTCATCCTTCTGCTCAATACAGCCGGAGAGAAGAACCAAGCATACTATAATTAGAAACCATCTCCTCATAGCAAAGTTATATGCTCTAAAGGGATTTAATACCATTGCCTTTTCAAGGAGAAAAAGCAAGTTAGCATATTTTCAGGATATGTCTATTTATTTTTTATACTTTTTTAGAAAAATAAAAAACGAGAATTAAGCTTAAATGCATTGAAGGAGAAACCAAAGCTGGAGGGATTTGATGAGATCCATGACAGTTCTAGGTTCAATTTTGGCAACATTGATTTTTATCCTTGGATCAAGTTCATTTGGGGAAGAATTTACCGCAGAATATTGGCTGGAACAGGCAGATAATTACTATAGCACTGGATCTTATGACATTGCCCTTCTTTCGGTTAATAAATCTCTTGAGATCGACCCCATGAACGTAGAAGCTTGGAAAGTCAAAGGAGACTCATTTTATGCTCTTGGTATGTACAGAGATGCCTTAGACTGCTATAATAAGCTAACTCAGCTAAGCCCATATGACACATGGCCTTACAATTCAAAGGCTAAAGCTTTATTAAAATTAGGAAATTATAAGGATGCGATAACAAGCTCCAACAAGTCACTAGAGATCAATCCATTAGATGCAGAGGCTTGGACAGGACAGGGAAATGCATTCTATCTCATGGGTCAATCCAATCTGGCATTAGGGAGTTATAACAATTCAGTCGACATAGACCCAACCTTCGAAGAAGCATGGTCGGCAAGAGCCAAAATCTTTAACTTATTGGGCAATTCCAACGAAGCTCTCTCATCTAGCGAGAAGGCAATATCGCTTGATGAAAATGATTCGGAAGCTTGGCTGAACAAGGCAATTGCTCTTAATAAAAAGGAGCAATATGAAGAAGCATTGTCTAGCGGCAGCAAATCACTCGAAATTGATTCAGGGAATCCCATAGCATGGAAGAATAAAGGTATCTCCCTACTTGGACTGGACAAATACGAAGAGGCTCTTTTGAGCTACAATGAAGGGATCAAGATTGATTCTTCGGATGCCGAGGCTTGGGCAGGTAAGGGCATGGCTCTGGTAGAGATGGGTATGTATGAGGAGGCTCTGAACAGCTATAATACCTCTCTTGACTTGGATAAGTCCAAATCGGATATATGGGCTAAAAAAGCACAAGTTCTAAATGATCTTGCAATGTTTGACGAAGCTATTAAAGCATCAACTAAAGCAATTGACCTGAATCCGTTTGACGCTGACGCATGGAGCATTAGGGGGCATGCGCAATACAGTCTTGGAAAGAACACTGATGCCCTCAAGAGCTTCGAGAAGACATTAGAAATCAATCCATTGGATAGTGTTGCCTGGTATTCTAAGGGCTTGGTTCTAATTGATATGGGAGTTTATGAAGCCGCATTGGATTCCTTCTTTAAGGCAACAAAGATTGATCCCACTAATATCGCCTCTTGGATCAATCGAGGCAACATACTCTTGAAGATGAACCGATCCGAAGATGCTCTATCGAGCTATCAGAAGGCATTGGAGTTGAATCCATCAAGCTCTGCGGCATGGTATGGCAAAGGAGTGGCACTGAACGATACAGGAAAACACGATGAGGCACTTACAAGCTACAACAAAGCCATTGAATTGAATCCGTCTAATGCAGTTGCATGGTATGGGAAAGGAATTGTCCTAAAATTCTTGAATAGTACTGTTGAATCAGAGAAGGCTTTTTCTAAAGCAGAAGAGCTAGGCTACAATTCAACGAAGTCGGAGGAAGCATGAAAACCAAATTTTTTATTATTTGTCTTTATTGTATTTTATCTATCAATGTTATGCCCATTCATGCTTATCTTACGGTTGATCAAGGTGAATCTTGGTCATATATTATTGAGCAAGTTGAAGGGTGCGGTAATCCGGATAATGTGAGGTGCAAACTAGTTACATGGATAAGCTTGGGTGATGAATCTTATCGAATGGGTAATTATAATGAAGCCCTTGAACGATATGAAAATTCATTAGCTCTTCCTCATTACAATGGCTGGGACTATCCCTATCAGGCGATTACTAAGAATCACATTGGAGATTCGTTTTTCAAGATGGGATGGTATGATGAAGCTCTGAAGATGTATGAAGATGTTCAAGAAAAATTTTTATATTCCAACGACCCGCCGAGAAGAGAATACGAAAATCAGAAAGACCTAGGAGCAGCCTTAATCGCTATTGGACAAAATGAGAAAGCACTATCAGTTTTCAATGAAATTCTAGATAAAAACTCGCAAGATAGTATTGCTCTACACGGTAAGGGTCTAGCTCTTTATGGGCTTGGGAGACTCTCCGAGGCTCTTGCTGCATATAATATCTCATCACAGATTAATTCCACAGATGCCTTAATGTGGAAAGACAAGGGTGATGTTTTCTTCGATCTTAGTTCATATCAGCAAGCTCTTAATTGCTACGAAAAAGCAATACAGATACTACCTCAAGATGCAGATGCTTGGTATGGAAAGGCAAATGCTTTAGGGCAACTAAATCGATATGAAGAGACACTCAATAGTTTCAATAGATGCCTGGATATTGATCCGGCAAATGTTGCCGCTTGGAACAATAAAGGAGCAACATTAGTTGAAATGAAGAGATATAGCGATGCCCTAGCGTGCTATGACGAATCTATCAAAAAGGCCCCAGATTATGCCACACCATTGGCGAACAAAGCAGAAGCTCTTCTCTTCCTGGAAAAATATCATGAAGCCATGAATTACAGCAATAAGTCCCTGGAAATTGATTCTAATAGTGCATTTGCATGGGCAATAAATGGTAAAGCTTTGGCAGCCCTTGATAAATATGATAAGGCTTTAACCAGTCTTAATAAGTCTCTTGAAATAGACTCTTCGAAAGCAGATGTTTGGATCTCCAAAGGTAGTGCTTTCCAGAAGCTGGGAAAGAATGAAGATGCATTGAGGAGCTACAAAAAAGCGACAGAGATTGATCCGTCAAATATCGATGCATTAATGAGCATGGGCGTGGTTCAGAACATCCTAAAGCAAAATGATGAATCCATAACTAGCTTCGATAAGGTGATTTCCCTTAATTCTTCTAGCATCCTTGCTTGGAGAGGAAAGGCGGATGCTCAGAGTAGTATGAAAGACTACGCAAGTGCACTTCAAAGTTATAATCAGGCAATAAACTTAAGTTCTTCCGATATTGCAGCTTTGAAAGGCAAAGCAGAAGCCCAGAACAACCTGGCACAGTACGATGGTGCGCTACAAAGCTATGAAAAAGTCTTATCCCTCGATCCATCAGACTTAATCGCACAAAAAGGCAAAGCTGAAGTTCTGAATAAGCTCGGCAAATCAAGCGAAGCATTGGCAAGTTTTGAAACAGTAGCAGCATCGGATTCAACTGATGCAAATGTATGGAAAGGCAAAGGAAATGCCCAATTCAGCTTGAGCAAGTACAAAGATGCATTAGAGAGTTACTGCAAATCAATTGAGATCAATCCATATGATGCAGCAACCTGGAATGGGAAGGGTATGACGCTATATGCTCTAGGCGAATATGAAGACGCTCTAGATAGTTACAATAAATCCGTGGCAGCAGACCCATCAAATGCTGATGCCTGGAATAATAAGGGAATAATCCTCTTGGCAATGGGCAGTTATGAAATAGCTCTTGAGAGCTACAACAAGTCTTTAGAGATCAATCCGGAAAACAAGAAGGCACTAACCGGAAAAGCAAATGCCCTGATGAATTTGGGAAGATATGTCAATTCTCTGGAAGCCATTTCGAGGGCTATAGATATTGATCCATCCGATGCAACTGCGTGGAACAGCAAAGCATTGGTACTGCAAAAATTAAATCGTACCGGAGAAGCGAATGCGGCATTTTCGGAGGCAAAAAAATTGGGATACACTGGCTAAGTGAATGCCTTATGATGTCAAAGTTTAGTCCAAAGAGATTGGCTTCTCTGGTTTGGGATCTAGCAAAAAGAATCGACTTATTTCTTTTTGTATTTCTTATATTTATTTTATTAATTATATTTATTATTCCTTTAGTGGATGCAGCTGAGTTTGAGGGTTCAAGTATTAGTCTGCATAAGGCTACACAAAATGTTCCAGATATGGCAGCAAATCTATCAAGCTCAACTCTCCAAAATGGAAAGATCCAAAATCAAGGAACTGATAATACCATAATAGGCACTGTTTCACCCTCTTTAGGAGTTATCCAAGCTTGGGATGAGAAAGACCCACTTCATGCACTTACCTATACACTTCAGATTCAAAAATGGAATTCTCCTCAAGCTCCCGTGATTGAGCTATGCGTAAGAGAATACGGATCTTTAAAGCCTTGGAGGATTGTAGGAGACAAAAAAAAATTTATTCCTTCAGCCGGAAGCGTGAGCTGGACACTCAAGCCCTTCTGGGAGACGCCCTTCCTGGGACAAGGCGAATATATGTTTATCATCGATGGAGTAGAGACCAGAGCATTTTCTGGCCCTGAGATAATAGCGGTGCTATCCGAGACCGGGGACAGCCTCAATGGTAGGATGCATAACTTTGAGGTGACGGCAAAATCCTCTCAGAATCTGATGATATGCCTAGTAGGTGGAGACAGCCGCCTTCCTGAGAACATCAAGAGCTGGAAGAACATAGGCCAGTGCCAGGAATACTGGAATGGAAACGGAGAGCAGACCTACAATTGGCAGATTCCAGAGCTCCAAGCTCCGCCATACTACGATTTTAATATAAAAATAAATGAGGCAATATAAGATGTGGTGGTCAGATACCCAGTTTTTCAATCTTTTGGCAATGGGGATGAAGCAATGAATTGCAGTGGATGGAGAGCCAAGAGAGCGATCAGAAGCATATTTGTTAGATATTTATTAATTTTTATTATACTAGGGGCTTTAATGTTATTTATAAGAGCAGATGCCGCTCAGTTCGAAGGTTCAAGCTTTAAATTGCCCGAGCAGCCAATAGCTCCTCCTGCTGTCGAAGCAAATCAATCTTCATCAATGCAACAAAATGCTACAGCCATAGATCAAGCACAGATTGCGAAGGTTACAACTCTAAACGTCGAAATCGCCTGTGATGTTTACTCCGAAAAAGATCGCCAAGTGCTTTATTGCCCGAAAGGAAACTACATGGTCGTACGAAACAGAATTTATCTGACCGGTGGTGATCTGGATAAAGTAGCGCAGGTAAAGTATCTGCTGCACCCATCATTCCCAAATCCTATAGCAGTTTCCGAAGATACAACTAACGATTTTGAGGTATGGATATGGAGTTGGGGCGGTTTTCCGATCAAGGCAACTGTTACAACTAAGAGCGGTCAAGTATTCGAGAAAGAATTTGACTTCTCATTCAAGACAAAGTTTGAAGAAGCTCAGAGCAAAGGGATACCACAATTTATGAGGTGTGAAGAATGAGATTAGATTTTATATTTATTACTATATTATTTTTGTTTGTACCTATTATGGCACAGGAGCACACCGCTAATTATTGGCTCCAGAAAGGGGACGAATTCTATAACAATAGTTCCTATGATTTGGCTTTGAGATGCTATGATAAAGCAATCGAGATTAATCCAAAGGAAGCTTATGCATGGCAAAATAAGGGAAATATCCTTAAAAAATTTAATCGCACTTCAGAAGCAAATAAAGCATTCGCAACAGCAGCCGATTTGTCAGCTTCGACAATATACGAGACGATTCCAAATTCTAAACCGGATTTACCTAACGAAGTCGCTTCCTCACTTCAAGAGGATCGCTCGCTTTCAGAGATCGACGACTATAATTTAAGAGAGGGAAACTTTGTGCTACTTGATCTGAAAGACGATTTGATCTTATATGAATTGGGATACTCTGAAGCAGATCCCGGAAAGCAATACATTCTAGTTAAGATAAAGGCAGAAAATCATGGGTATCATGAATTTGATCTCGAACCCTATTGCATTAAAATGATCGTAAACAAGATCGTTTATGATCGTGTTCATTTATCATTATCGGATAATGGTTATCCGCCTTTGGAGGATGTAACCCTCCAAGATGAGGGAGAAATATCGGGGTATATAGCCTTCTCAGTCCCAGACGGAACAGAGAATTACAGTCTAAGGTACGACCAATGGTCTTGGGATAATTACAATATTGTTTGGAATAAGTGGAAAAATTAAAGGCTGAGATATTCGCGGGAAGCTCTTGGTGGGCTTGAGGAAGCTGATGCGAGGCAGCTTGTTTATCAGATTTGCTTGGGCACTTAATGACAAGAACCTAATTCTAAAGCAAAATCGCTATTAGGAGTTAAAATTCACAGGCAAAAAAATTCATGCCCAAACCCGGACTCGAACCGGGGACATTCAGATCTTCAGTCTGACGCTCTCCCAACTGAGCTACTTGGGCTCAAGTGGGCCCGACGCGATTCGAACGCATGACCTCCGCCATGTCAAGGCGACGTCATAACCAGCTAGACCACGGGCCCGCAAGCACCTTTCCTATCCCATCCTGCAATATAAAACCTTCGGCTTGGC
>MTKZ01004519.1_pt1 | contig 13199 bp, 10 predicted proteins | sample 1042781 | NCBI WGS metagenome assembly MTKZ01 (sample SAMN06212207, study PRJNA360539) | anaerobic digester metagenome | biome: Wastewater treatment plant; material: sludge; isolation source: anaerobic digester fed with sludge from wastewater treatment plant | place: Denmark: WWTP Viborg ...
CAAGGGCAGCGTCTTCGTCGCGACTGTCGAGCAGCTCGCCCAACGCCAGCCAGCGCCGTCCGTCGCCGGGAGCCAGGGCTAGCCCCTGCTGATAGAGGGCGATGGACTTATCGGGCGCGCCGGCCGCGGACAAGCTGGCCAACCAGAAGTAGCCCGCCGGGTTGTCCGGTTGCACGGCAATCGCCTGTCGGGCCAGCGCGGCGTCATCGTGGGCCAGCACGGCCATATAGCCGGTATAGTCTGTGGCGCAGGTCAGCAGGTCAGCCCAGACGGCCGAACGGCGCGCCGTGTCGCCGGCCGCGTGCAGCAACAGGCCCTCATACCAGCCCGCGCGGCAACGGGCCGCCGTCAGCGGCCCGGCCACAACGGCGGCCGTCGCCGCGTTGCGGGTCGGGTCCAGCAGCACGCCCCCTGCCAACTGCCCGGCGCGATTGACCGGTCGCGCGGTGAAAGTCAGCACAGACAGCAAGATCAGCGCGGCCAGGCCGATGATCGATGGCGACCAGCGTTGAAACGGATCGGCCGCCCGCTCGGTCTGCGGGGTCGTACCGCCCATAATCAGCCCCAAAACGTACCAGAGGACGATGCCGCCCAGCGTGCCCAGGGCCACGGCATCGGTCAGACTATAAAGCGCGTGCGCCGCCAGCGCGCCCACCAGCCCGGCGGCCCATAGCCGCGACAGGGCGCGGGGAGGGCGCACGCGAGCCAGCCCCCAACCCGACCACACGGCCACGCCCAACAGCAACACCAGCAACAGCCCGCCCAGAACGCCGAAATCGAGCGCGGTCTGAAGGTACAGGTTGTGGGCGTCTTCGATGACGGCCGACTGGGCGACGGGCACCAGCGGGTAGACCAGCCGCGCCAGCAGGCCGAACGTGCCCAGGCCCATGCCCCACACGGGATGGTCACGGATGCCGTCCAGCGCCTGGCCCCAGATGCCCACGCGCGGCCCGATGACGCTCTGCCACGAGTTGGCGCCGGCGAAGACAAACCACTCGCGTAGCGGCGACAGCGCGACAGCCGCCAGAACAAGCGCGGCCGCGCCCAGGCCGATAACCAGTGTCTTCCGGCGTGGGCGTGCGCCGAGGATGAGGGCCAGCAACGCGCCGGTTGCGGCGGCCGTCAGGCCCGTGCGCGATTGCGTCAGCACCAGCGCCGCTACCAAGAGCAGCACCAACGGCACAAGCGCCGCCAGCAGTCGCCGCCGTTTCGTCCACCACGCGCCGGCGGCCAGGGCCACAGCGAAAGGGACAATCAGCGTCAGCACGCCGGCCACTTCGTTGGTCGGCAGGGCGTGTTCCCAGCCGAGGCGGGCGGCCAGCCAGCCCGTCTGCGGCAGAAAGAAGAGCTTGTCGACACTGCGCATGGCCAGCGGGGCCAGCACGGCGACGACACCACCCAACGCCAGAAAGACCCATGTCGGCCCGTTCAGCCGCGTGGCCCGCCGGCCCTTGCGTCGGACGCCCGTCCGGGCTGGCCAGTTGGCGACGGTGTAGAACAGGGCAATCGACCAGGTTAGCGTGGCGGCGCGCGGCCAACTGATGGCCCACGGTGCGGGGCTGAGCAACATGGCCGCGGGCAGAAAGAAGAGCACCAGCGCCGCTACCGGCCCGTTGAGAGCCATCGGCCGGGAGAAGCGCCCCATGTGCGCGCGCCGGACGATGAACGGGGCGGCCAGGAGCAACAACGCCGCCAGCGATAGCGGCCACGACGCCCACCCCGTAGCCAGCAGCAACGGCGCAGTCAGTACCAACACGGCCACATCGATCGTGCTCGTTCGCAAGAAAACGGCGTGCGACTCAAGGCGGTTGGCGAGTGGTTCGTCCACGGACTCCTCAGGCAATGACAGGATCGAATGGCGCTTGAGCGGGCCGGGCTAAGGAACGGGTGGTGTTCGTGTGGCCGGGATTGTGCCCGTGACGGTCGGCAAGACTTCTGGGCCGCCCGGCGGCGTCTTGGTGGGCTGAACGGTGCCGAAGACGGGCGGTGTCGCTGTTCCCCCAAAGATAGGGGGCGTCGTCGTCGGGAAGGTGGGCGGTGTTGAGGTCGCGTTTGACGGCGGGGGCGGCGCGGTCGTCGGGCGCGGCGGGCGCGGGGTGTCTTCTGGCTCCGGCTCCGGCAGCTCGGGCGTGGGCATGACAAGTAACGGGAATGTTGGCGTCGGCAGCAGCAGCGGCGGCCGTGTGGGGAAGATCGCCGGGAAGGTGGGCGTCGGCAGGTAGGGGCGCGCCGTGGACGGGATCGCAGTCGTGGCGGTGGCCACCGGCAACAAGATGATGACGCCCACCGGCGGCAGCCGTAGCTCCATGCCCGCCGTCAGTTCCGGCGCGGCCAGGCAATTGGCGACAATGAGTTCCTCCGGCAAGATGCCGCGGGCCATGGCCAACGCTTCAACCGTGTCGCCCGCCTGGGTCACATAGGCAACCCACCAGTCCGGGACGCGGCACTCGGCCGTGGCCACGGCCCCGGCAAAGAGTGCTGTCGCCGTGGCGGCGACACTGTCCACCGGTGCGGTGGTCACCGATGCAGCAGTGGCCGCCGTCGACGTGGTCATCTCGCCCAGAGCGGTGGCTGTCGCTTCGGCCGCGGCGCCCACGGCAGTCGTGCCCGTTGGGTCCATGCCCAACTGCCCGATGCTCATATCGACCGTCGCCGCCAACGTCGGCAGGGTCACGACGACCCCCTGAGAGTCGGCGCGCCCGCGCTCACCCAGAAAGGTGAGCACCGCCCAGCCGGCCATCACCAGCATCGCCAACACCAGGAGGCCCAGCAACACCGAGCGCGGTTCAAAGTCCCAGGAGCGGCGCGCCGACCGCGGCGACAACGCTGCGGCGGCCTGAAAGTCGGGGTGGATCGGCTCGTCGAGCGCAACCGCGGCCGGACCGCGTCCCGTGCCCAGGGCCATGCCCGCGGCAACAGCCTCGGCTGCGCCGACGCTTTCGCCGGCCCAGTGCGGCGGTTCCGGTGTGGCCACGGTGACGGCGGCGACGGGCACAGGCACAGGCGTCGCTTCGGCGCGCTCCTCCTCAGAGGAATATTGCCGATAGACGGGACACGTCTCGTACTGGTGCGAGAGACAGTAGTTCTCTTGGTGGATGGTGCTGATCGGGATCGGGAAGTGCGAACGATAGCAGTGATTGGCTTCCGAAGGGAAGGCCAGCGCGGTTCCCGGATCGGTCGATGTCCCCAGAAAGGGGCACCGCACCGGGGTGCTATTCACTCCGCCGGCCGTGTTGGGCTNNCCCGTGTTGGGCCGGCGGAGCAGGGGTGGCCGATAGGTGGCGCTTTGAGGCATGATGCATCAATTCCATTACTGCGTCGGGGTACAACCGTCAGGAAGCAACCTCTTCGCCAATCTTGCCGGGCTTTCCGCTGAACATCGCCGCCAGACCCTTGCTGGCGCGACGGCCGTCGCCATTGCTGGCTGTGGCCTCGGCCGTCGTGTTGTCGACGGTGTAGTCGTTCTCATAACGGTAGTAGCCATAATAGTTGGCGTTCTTGCGCGGCACGCGGTTCAACACGACGCCGACCACGTGCGCCCCGGCGCGGTTTAACTGGGCCAACATCGCCTTGGCCGCCTCGGCGTGGGTCTTGCCCGGCTGGATGACCAACAGGACACCGTCCACCTTGGCCGATAGGACTGTGGCGTCGGTGACCAGGAACGGCGGGCTGTCGATGATGACCACCGAGGCCGATTCCACCAGACGGGCCAGGATTTGGGCCATGCGCGCCGAGCCGAGCAACTCGGCCGGGTTGGGCGGCAGGCTGCCGCTGGTGATGACGGCCAGATCCTTCACCTTTGAGTAACGGGCCACGTCGCGGATGTCCATCTGACCACGGAAGACGTCGCTCAGGCCGATCTGGTTGGACATACCCAGGGCGCGATGGACGCGCGGCCGGCGCAAGTCGCCCTCCAACAGGATGACGCGTTTGTTGGCCTGGGCCATCACCGCCGCCAGATTGCTGGCCACGGTCGTCTTGCCCTCGCTGGAGCCGGGACTGGTGATGAGGATGGTCTTTAGCGGCTTGTCTACGCTGGCGAACTCCAGGTTGGTGCGCAGCGTGCGGAATGTCTCCGCCAGGGGCGAGCGTGGGTTAGAGCTGACATAGGGCGTGCCCTCGCCTTTCTCGATGCCCGCCTCGTTGACGACATAGCCCACGACGGGCAGGCCCAGCACATTGGCCACGTCCTGCGGTGTCTTGAGCGTATCGTCCAGATACTCCAGCGTGAAGGCCAATGTCCCGGTCAGCAGCAGGCCCATGAGCGCACCCATGATGACATTGCGCAGCGGTCCCGATTGGATCGGAACGCTCGAGGGCGAGGCCCGCTCCACCTGCACGACGTTGGGCGTGTTCTCCAGGCGAGCCAGCCGGACGGCCTCATAGTTGCTCAGCAGCGTCGAATAGAGCTGCCGATAGAGTTCCAGATTGGCCTGCTCGATATCGCGCAGTTTGGTTGGAGAGTTGGCCGCGTCCGCGCTCGGCAACGGCGCAAGCAGCTGGGTATAGTTGCCCTGGGCCAGCTCCAATTGGAACTGCTTCTGCGCCAGCTCGGTGCGCTTCTCAGTCAACAGATTGCGCTGCTCCAGCGTCAGCGCCGCCGGCGGTTGGCCGGCCACGATGACCTTGGGGGTCAGGTCGTCGATGTCCTGCTCCAACCCGGTGATCTCGCCCAGGAGCGAGTTGATCTGCTGCTCCAGCTCGACCTTCTGGGTTTCGATCTGTTGCGTCTGGGTGGCGATGGTGTCTTCGGAGCGCTTTTGGACTTGGTCGCTCAGGTTTGACAGCTCCTGCTCGACCTCGGCCACCTGCGCCTGCAAGCTGCCCTCCGACGACGAAAAGCGGGACGATTGCAGCGCCTCGTTCTGGTCGATGAGGACCTGGACGAGAGTGTTGGCGATCAGCGCGGCGCGCTCCGGGTCGGTGTCGCGGATGACGACCTCCAACAGGCCCGTCTCGCCGACGCGATCGGCGCGAATCTGGGACCGCCGCACGGTCGCCCCGACCTTCTGGCTGGTTGCATCGAGGATGGGCTGCGTGAAGAGCAACTCCAGATAGGTATCGGCCATCTCTTTATTGGCTTTCAAGCTCGTGGAGCTGGAGGCGTTGCTATTACGCACCGGCTCCATGACCAGGATTTTGGCTCGCGCCTCGTACTCCGGCGTCTGATAGATGCTGAGGACATAGCCGATGCCACCGCCCACCAACACACCGATGGTCAGCAGCCAGGCCCAGCGTCGCACCAACTGAAGAATGAGTTTAAGTTCCATACCCGTACTACCTGTCAATACAGTTTTCTACCGCTACAGCTTACATCGAATGCCCCAATCCAAGAGGAAAAAAGGGGTGAAAAATAGCCCTCGCCAACTCAATTGGCCGGGCCTCCGGCGGCTTCGCTCTCAGGGGCCGTTGCCGCAACGCGGGCGGCGACCAACGACTCGGCCGCCGCGGCCACGACCATCTCCACGTCGCCCGACGACATGCCCGGATAGAGCGGCAACGTCACCTCCCGCGCGGCCACGGCTTCGGTGAGAGGCAGGGCAGGGCCATTGGCGCGGCGATAGAGGCTAAAGAGGTGGATGGGCGGATAGTGAATGCTCGTCTGGATGCCGCGGGCTTTCATCTCGGTCATGAACCGCGTCCGGTCGATCCCCGCCGGCAACAGCACCGGCCGCAGATGGTGGGCCGGCACGCCACGGGCGTGGCCATAGGGCAGGCCCAACTCCGGCGCGGCAGCCGATAACTGGGCGCGATAGGCGGCGTCGAGGTGCGCCCGCCGCTCGTTGTTGCCCGGCAGCTTGGCCAACTGCACCCGGCCGATGGCCGCGCGCATCTCGTCGAGGCGATAGTTGTAGCCCGGCGCGACGACATCGTAGCTGAAAGCGTGGCCGCGGTGGCGATCCCAGGTCAGCGTGGTCATGCCGTGTGAGCGCAACAGACGCAACCGCTCGGCCAGCGCATCGTCATCGGTAGTCAACATGCCGCCCTCGCCGGTGGTCATGTTCTTGTTGGAGAAGAAACTGAAGCAGCCGATGCGCCCCCACGTGCCCAGGGCGCGCCCGTCCAGGCTGCCGCCCGGCGCGTGGGCCACGTCCTCGACCACGTCCAGCCCGTGCCGCGCGGCCAGAGCCAGCAACGCGGGCATGTCGGCGGCATAGCCGCCGTAGTGGACGACGACGATAGCCCGTGTCTNNGTCCGCGGCGTGATGCGCGCGGCCACGTCGTCGGGCGACAGGCTCAGGTCGTCCTCGCTGCGGATGTCGGCGAAGATGGGCGTCGCCCCGGTGTAGCGGACGGCGTTGGCCGTGGCTACGAACGTCAGCGAGGGCACAATGACCTCGTCGCCCGGCTCCCAGCCGAGGACCATGCCGGCCAGATGTAGCGCGGCGGTGCAATTCGTGACGGCCAGGGCGTGGGCCGTGCCGGTCAGCGCAGCGAAGCCGGCCTCGAAGGCCGCCGTCTCGCTGCCCATCGTCAGCCAGCGCCGCCGCAGGACGGCCAGCACGGCCGCCTCTTCCTCCGCCCCCAGGTCGATATCGGCCAAGGGAACAAGCCACTGTCCATTGGTCTCGGCCATGTCTCTACCCTCCCAGTCCGGGGTGCGCGCCGGCCGCGCCGTTGACGCGCGTGGCCACAGCTGGCTCCGGCGGCAGGAAGTCGTCGCGCAGCCGGTCAAAGTCCGCGACAGCGCGCTCATAGTCGTCGGCACGCCCCAGGTCTTGCCAATAGCCGTCGAACGGGAAGCCGCTGACGATCTCGCCGGCAGCGATGAGCCGCTTGACCAGGTCGGGGAAGTCGAGATAGGCATTGCGCGGGATGAAGTCGAGCACGCGCGGCTCGAAGACATAGATGCCCATGCTGACCATAAAGTCATAGGTGGGCTTCTCGATGTAGCCGATCACGTGGCCGGCCTCGTCCTGCTGAATGACGCCCAGGTCAATGTAGACCTGACGGCGGTGCATGGCGATGGTCGCCAGCGCGCCACTGTGGCGATGGTGGGCCAACAACTCGACCAGCGGCAGCGTCGTCAGCACGTCACCATTGGACACCAGGAAGGTGTCGTCCAGCCCCTCAACCAGCGACAGCGGGCCGGCCGTGCCCAACGGCGCGTCCTCGTAGCTGTAGCAAATGTTCATGCCCAGCCGTTGCCCGTCCTGAAAGAACAGGCGCAGCATCTCGGCCAGATGGCCCACGGTCAGCACAGCCTTGTCCACACCGGCGCGCCGCATCTGGCGCAGCAAAATCTCCAGGATGGGCATGTCGCCGATGGGCATGAGCGGCTTGGGCAAAATGGTCGTATAGGGCTTCAGGCGCGTGCCCTTGCCCCCCGCCAGAATCACTGCTTTCATGACAGCCTCCTATACTTCATAGCGCCCCAGGCGATAGAAATCGAGGTGGTCGCCGATCCAGGCCACCGTTTGGCGCAAGCCGTCGTCGAGCGGCCAGACCGGCCGCCAGCCCAGCAGCCGCTGCGCCCGGTCGTTGCCCGACAACAGACGCAGCACCTCCGACTTCTCCGGCCGCAACCGCTCCGCCTCCGTGACGATCTCAACCGGGCGACCGACGAGGGCGATGACGCGCTCGGCCAGTTCGCCAATGGCGATGTCGTCGCCCGTGCCCAGGTTGATCTCCGCGCCGGTCACATCGGGGGCCAGCGCCGCCCGCAAGAAGCCAGCCACGGTGTCACCCACATAGGTGAAATCGCGCCGCGTCGTCAGGCTGCCCAGGCGGATGCAATCGGCCGTCAGCGCCTGGGTAATGATCGTCGGGATGACGGCGCGGGCCGACTGGCGCGGGCCGTAGGTGTTGAACGGCCGCACCGTCACGGCGGGCAGATCGTAGGAGCGATAGAAGCTCTCCACCAACTTGTCCGCACCGATCTTGCTGGCCGAATAGGGCGACTGGCCTTGCAGCGGGTGGCTCTCGTCCATGGGTGTGAACTGGGCCGTGCCGTAGACCTCGCTGGTGGAGGTGTGCACCAGACGGGCGACACCGTGGGCGCGACAGGCCAACAGAACGGCCAGCGTGCCCATGAAGTTGGTTTCGGCCGTCTCCAGCGGGTGGAGATAGGAATAGGGAATGGAGATGATCGCTCCCAGGTGGAAGACAACGTCGCAATCGGCGACGGCGCGCTCGACGGCCGCCCCGTCGCGTAGGTCGCCGGCGACGATCTCCACCTCATCCAGCACTTCGGCCGGCAGCTGGCGCAACAGCCCGGCGTCGCCGCGCGAGTTATAGCGCACAAAGGCGCGCACCGTCGCCCCGGCCCGCGCCAGAGACTCGGTCAGGTGACTGCCAATGAAGCCGCCCGCGCCCGTCACCAGGACGCGTTTGCCGGACCAATCGCTCATGTCGGTTCGATACTCCTTGTGTTGTGGCCCGGGGCGGGCCGGCCGGTCAGGCGGACTGCCGGCTGCTAGTCGCCGGCCAGTTGCCGTTGTCGCGTCCGCACCTGTTCGCGCACCGCGTCCCAAGCTTCGGCGGCGATCAGGCCATCTAGTTGGCGCAGCCAACTGTCCAGTTCCGCACCGCTCGGTTTCGGCTCGGCGGGCGCGGCCGGCCCGCTATTGGCCAGCTGCGTCCGCAGAGACGCCAGCACGTCGGGCAGGACAACCGTTTGCGCGCCGGTCGCCCGGCAGATCTGCAGGATGCGCTCGCGCTCGGCCGGGCGGATGTTCTCGATGGCATATAAGATCAGGCCGATGTCGTGCATACGCACCATTTGGGGGATATCCATCGTCGGGCCGAGCACCCGCAGGCCACCAACGCGCGCGCCCAGCTTGCGCGGCGCGTCGTCAACCAGGCCGATGATAGAGAAGGCCTGACCGACTTCCAGCTTGCGCAACAAATAGGCGGCCATGTTGCCGGCCTCGCCCGCGCCGACGATGAGCACGCGCTCGCCGACGGCCAGCGCGCCGCCGCGTAGGGCCATCCAGTACTGCGACAGGCCGGTGATGACGCGCATGCGGTAGCGCAGCAGCAGGAAGCCAGCGAAGGCCAGCATGCCGCTGACGACGATGAGGCCGGACGGCAGCAGGCGGTGGCCCAGATAGGGCACGGCGATGGGTCGCGGCTGCCACAGCCAGTTGGCGGCCAGCAGGATGGCCGTCGTCAGGCCGGAGGAGATGGCCAGGGTGATGGCGTCATCCGAATCGGCGCGCGACCAGACGATGCGGCCGACGCCCAGCACGGCGTTAACCAGGCTGAAGATGAGGGCAAGGGCCAGAGCCACACCCAACGCCAGGCTTGGCCCTAGCTCCAAGGGGCCGTTGCTGCGCCAGATAATGCCCGTGGCGGCCACGGCGACGAAGGCCACCAGGCTATCGAGGACGAACCAGGACATGTAGCGGCTGATAAAGCGCGCCAGCGGCCCCCAGAAGAGCAGATGTTCAGGCACGCGCCGCGTTTTCAGTTGCGGCAAGAGGGCCATCAGCGTCCAGAATAGCACGTCCAGGTCGGTCAGGAAGGAGCGGTGGTGGACGTAGATGAGGTCGAGGCGCAGCTTACTNNGCAGCTTACTGGGCAAGATGATCTTCATTTACTGATCGACCACGTTGCCGGCCGAGAGCATGGTCTCCTCGTCCCGGTAGAGGACTGAGGCCGGGCTGGTGATGCCGGGGCGCACGGAGAGCAACACCTGGCGCACATCTGCCGGCCAATGGCCGACCAAATCGCAGTCTTCCGGCCGCGGCCCCACCAGGCTCATGTCGCCTTTGAGAACGTTCCAAAGCTGGGGTAGTTCGTTGACCTTGGTGTCGCGCAGCCAATGCCCGAAGGGGGTAATGCGCGGGTCGCCCTGGCCGGTCACGCGCGGGCCGTTGTAGCTGTCGCCCGTCTCGTACATCGTGCGGAACTTCAGGATGCGGAACGGCCGGCCGTGGCGGGTGGCGCGCTTGCCCCAATAGAAGACTGGCCCTGGCGAGTCGCGCTTGATAAGCGCAGCCAGGAAGACGAGGCCGGGTAAGAGGACAAGGATGCCCAGCGCTGAAATGATCACGTCGAGCGCCCGCCGCGCGATAGTATCCACCGTATGTCGCAGGTCGGTTAGCCCGCTGCGGAGCTTGGCGTCAATCACTGGTTGCGAAGCGATGCTCTCGTTCATAACTCACCGGTTGGGCCGGATAGCTGCCAGGTAGTGGGTGTTGAAGATGCTCAACCTCTCCAGGCTGAGCGCCGCCACCCATGAAAACGGCACAAGACGATTCGTCAACGGCGGCGCGAGGGTGATCCGCTCGAAAGCATACTGGCTATCTGGAAAATACTGCCGGACTTCTCGCGGACGGATGCCCCGGGTCTGCTTGTTTGTTGGGTTGAGCCAGAAGTCATACCAGAGGATAAGCCCGCCTGGCCTCAATACCCGTCGCATCTCGTTGGCGACAGTATAGCAAAGCCCCCGATCCAAAATCGATGAAAACATCGTGAATTGTAGGACGAGGTCGAAAGATCGGTCGGGATAGGGTAGGCTGCGGCCGTCGGCGCAGGTGACGGCCACGTGGGGCAGTCGTCGCCGGGCCACGCTGACGCGCTCGGCCAGCAGGTCCGTGCCGTGCAACCGTTCGGCGTCGGCACCATAGGTCAATAGCTCCAACAACACACCGCCAGACCCGCAACCGACCTCAAGAATATCGTGACCGGCCAGCGGCCATAGCCCCTCACGCTGCAGCCGTCTCAGGACGGCTCGCTGTCGCCCTTGCATTATGAACAGATACGCGGGGTTGCCCGGCGAGTAGCGGCCGCTTTTGTCCCGTTTCGCCAACCACTCCTGGTAGACGCGACGGGCGCGGTCGGCCTCCTGATGGGCGGCGGTTGGGGTCATTCGATGCTCCAGAAACCCTGCGCCGAATCGTAGGTCAGGCGGGCCGTTTCGCCCGCAGCCACGTCGCGCCGCGCGGCCCCGCCGGCCGGCCGGATGTTGCCGCCAGACAGGAGCGCGAAGGGTGCGGCGGCCGTCAGGCTAACCGTCCCGCTGAACAGCGCATCGGCGTTGCCGTCCGCGCTCCACCAGTGCAGCGCCGTAATTTCACCCGGAGTGCTGATTGTGTAGGCGTCGTAGTTGCTGCTGATGACCGTCGTCGGTGCGGCCGGCAGTCCCACTGGCGCTGGCCCAACGACGGGCGACAGGCGCGCATAGAAAGGCGCTTGCGGCGTGTTGACATTCAGCATGGGGCTGCTGCTCTGCCAGTCGTTGATGCGATTGTTGCCGCCGCTGATGCGACCGCGCCAGCTACTGCCCTGTCCGTCCTCAATATAGAACAGGCTTCCCCCGGTGATTGACTGGAAGGTGCAGCCGTCGATCGTGAGCGCGGCGTCATCCCCCAGCGCGCCGTCGCTTTGCTTGCAATAGATGAGACCGCGATCGCCCGGCCCGCGGCCGTGGATGCGGCAATTGGTGATAGTCGTGCGGCCGTTATCGACCTCGATCACGACGGCCTGCGAGCCGTTGTCCGGCCGGATATAGAACAGGCAATTGCTAACCGTCGAACTGTTTGTCGGGCCTTTGCCCAACGCCAACATAGCGCCGGAACCCTGATGATAGAACTGGCAATTGGCAATAGTGGCCGTCACCCGGTCCAGGCGCAGGTCGATGTAGGGCAACACATCGCGTTTGGGCGCAAAGATGCAGTTACGCATCGTCATTTCCCACGGCTCATTCTCGATGGAAGCCACGAAAGCGCTGTTGCTCTGGGCGTCGCGGTCATTGGTGAAGTAGCAACCGTCGATCAACACGTCGGAACGAATCTGGATGGCATTACTGCACTCGAAGAGGCAGTTGACGATCTCCGGCCGCGGGTGGGTTGTCTGCCCGCCGTGGGTGATGATGCCCCGGCCGTTGTGTGGCCCGAACCAGCAACCGACAAACCGCTGATATTCGGGGTCGCCGGAAATCGAAGATCCCTGCAGATGAAACGCCCAGTGGGGAGTGTTGTCGAAGCGAGTGTTTTCGACGTGAACCGTGTTGTGTGGATGACAGTACACCAGATGCGACTTCTCAGTGTCGTGAATGTAGCTGTCATAAATGTGTAGCCGCTTGTGGCCATGCTCGGTTGTCCACATGGCGATGCACTGATTCTGGCAGTGCCCAAAGTCGCAGCCGCGAATGGCCAGGAACAACTCACCGTAGATATTGCCCGGATTGGAGGCAGTCGTGATCACGGCGTTGGTGAAGCCATTGACATCAACGGCCTCGATCAGGCACGGGTGGTCGATCGGGCCGCTCTCGAAAAAGAATCCCTGAAGTTCATACCCTTCCGGGTGGGCGTCTTCTTCCAGCCTTAGTTCGGCGATCTGGAAGTGGCAGCCATTGCGGACGTAGAAGCCGGCATAGTTGTCGCTGACATCGGGCGACGGAATGCTGAAGCGCAGCAGCGTATTGCCCCGCGCCGCGCCGACGATGGCCAGATCGCCCGCGACGTTTAGATAACGGTTGGCCGCGTCCAGTTCGATCCGGTAGAACGACGTGGGCGTTGGAATCCAGAGAGGGCGTCGCTGCTGGATGGCCGCGTCGATGGCCGCCTGGAAGGCGGCGCGATCGTTGGTGACGCCGTCGCCGCGCGCCGCGTAGGGCGCGGCGGTCACGTCAACGGCCGCCTGTGCCTGAGCGCCCGGCAGCGCGGCCGCGCGACCGAACCCGATCCTGGGCGCGCCGTGCAGGACCAGCGCAGCCGTAATCGCCCCCGCACCGTGAAGAAACTGGCGTCGTGAGAAATTGAATCGTTCGCTGTCCTGTGGATCATCCATAAGTCACCTTCCACGTGTCACGAAGCGCGCAACACGAGTTGTTCATACCAGGTCGCCTGCCGGCCGATATTGGCCTCCAGTTCGACACGCTCCAGAAAGCCCTGTCGCGCCACGGCCCCCATTGCCTGTCGCGCCAGTGGATCGCTCAGCAACTGGCCGATGCGCTCGCCCAGCGCGGCCGGATCATCCGGCGGCACGAGAAAGCCGTCTACACCATCGCGCACCGCTTCGCCAATGCCGCCGACGCGCGACCCGACAACCGGTGTGCCCATGGCCAGCGCCTCGACGTTGACCACCGCCAGCGCCTCAGCGCGGCTAGGCACCACGACCACGGCCGCCGCGGCCATGCGCGCCAGCACCTCGGCATGGGGAACCGCGCCGGTAAAGCAGCATCGCTCAGCCACACCCAGCTGGTGCGCTAGCCGTTCGTACTCCTCGCGCTTCGGCCCGCCGCCGACAAA
>MTKZ01018795.1_pt1 | contig 13196 bp, 12 predicted proteins | sample 1042781 | NCBI WGS metagenome assembly MTKZ01 (sample SAMN06212207, study PRJNA360539) | anaerobic digester metagenome | biome: Wastewater treatment plant; material: sludge; isolation source: anaerobic digester fed with sludge from wastewater treatment plant | place: Denmark: WWTP Viborg ...
TCGCTGAAGAATTATGACCCTTTAAGGGTGACATTTTCGCCGGTTATTAACAGGTCGAATTTTTCGAATTGTTATTAGTCAGCGAATATGTCATGACCTGGAGTTTACTTCCATCACAAGGTCAAATTGATTGATAACAAGGTTAATAACGACACAAGTGGGTGGATGGTGGACCATAACGGGATGTTAGCAAAAATTGCCCCAAAAAATGTTTGACACAACCATAATATTGCTTTATAATAATCGGTCGTTGCCCCAGCGAAAGTTGGCTGGGGTTCATTATGTAACCAACTTTCCCGTCCCTGAGCGGTGACACGCGCAGCAAGCGGTAAAGTAAAGATTGGAGAGAATATGAAGTATGCAATTATTGAAGCGGGCGGTAAACAATACCGCGCCGAAGAAGGCAAGACGATTACCGTCGACCTTCTAACCGCGAATGCCGGCGATGCAATCGTCCTCGATAAAGTGCTCATGTTAGTGGATGGCGAGTCTGTGACCATAGGTACTCCTTATATTAAGGGTGCCAGCCTGAACACAACCGTAAGAGAGCATTTCAAGGGCAAGAAGATTTTGATCTTCAAGTACAAGCCAAAGATCGATTACCGTCGCAAGGCTGGTCATCGCCAACAGTACACCAGATTACTGGTTCAATCAATCGTGATGGAGTAGAGAAATGGCCCATAAAAAAGGTGGCGGGTCATCCCGCAATGGTCGTGACAGCCAGGGGCAGCGCCTCGGTATCAAAAAATTCGGTGGAGAATATGTCATCAGCGGCAACATCCTCGTTCGTCAGCACGGCACCAAAGTGCATCCAGGCTGGAACGTGGGGCAGGGTCGTGATTACACTCTCTTCGCAACAACAGAAGGCTACGTAAAATACGAAACTCTCGCTGGTGGACGCAAACGCGTTCATGTGGTGGAACAGCGTGAGGAGCCCGCGAAAGGCAGCAACTAAGCATGAAAACTAAGATTCAACCCAAATACTACCCCAATGCCAAGGTTTCCTGTGCCTCTTGCGGTGCTGAATGGACCACTGGTTCAACTGTGCCCGAGATCCGCACCGAAGTCTGCTCGAATTGCCATCCCTTCTACACCGGTCAGCAGGCACGCATCCTCGACCGTGAAGGCCAGGTGGATCGCTTCTACAAGCGCCTGCAGGTTCGCCAGGATTACGTTGCTGAGCAGAAATCTGCTTCCCAGGCAAAAACCTCTCCCAGCCGCCTCGTCTCCGAGCTCAATCTCGGCGCCAAGGCTGTTGCTGCACTCAATCGTGCTGAAGTCGTCACTGTTGGTGATGTGCTCTCCAAGCTCGAGGGCGGTGAGAAGGCTCTGCTCGAGATCGAAGGTTTCGGCCGCAAGTCTCTGATCGATCTCAAGAAAACCCTGCGCCAGATGGGATATCAACTCCCGGCTGCAGCACAGGAAATCGAGATCTAAACGATCTTCAAAACACAAAATCAGGCAGGTTGAAAGACCTGCCTTTTTTATTTTCTGCGTTGCCAGTCGACCTTAAAAGCTTTATACTTTTCATCGTTATGAATACCTGAAACAGGAGACCTTATGTCACAACCAGTTGGAATTGTCGAAGTCATCACCGGATCCATGTTCTGTGGAAAAACCGAGGAGCTCATTCGCCGCCTCAGGCGCGCCAGTATTGCCAAACAAAAAGTGCAGGTCTTCAAACCTGTCATTGACGATCGTTACGCCTTTTTTAAGGTTAAATCCCACTCGGGCATGGATTATGAAGCTGTTCCCGTTAGCAGCTCCGCCGAATTGCTTGAAAAGCTCGACCCTTCCGCAACGGTTGTGGGCGTGGATGAGGCTCAATTCTTTGATGATGGCATTGTCGCGGTAGTGAACCAGTTGGCTGACAGGGGTTTGAGGGTGATTGTGACGGGTCTGGATACCGATTTTCGCGGTGAGCCTTTTGGCTGCATGCCGGTCATGACTGCCAAAGCGGATAAAGTCGACAAACTGACAGCTATTTGCGTCGTTTGCGGTGAACCTGCCACGCGAACCCAACGCCTGGTGGGGGGTAAGCCCGCGCGTTATGATGAGCCGATTGTGGTGGTTGGGGCTGCAGAGATGTACGAAGCCCGCTGCCGCCGTTGCCACTGCGTCCCAAGAGAGTAGGTGAGCATGCCACAACCTTACCAGGAGTATTTGGATAAAATCCTCATTCCTGAAGATAAACTTCAGGCACGTATTCGCGAGCTCGCGGATGAGATCAACCGCGATTATGCCGGTAAAGAACTGCTGGTGATTTGCATCCTACGCGGCGGGGTTATGTTCCTCACTGATCTGATCCGCCACATCGACGTGCCGCTTGCAATCGAATTCATGGCAGTTTCTTCCTATGGAACTGGAGTTCGTTCGTCGCAGGGAAACGTCCGCATTACTCTGGACCTGAACACGGCTGTCTATGGCAAGCATGTCATCATTGTTGAAGACATTATCGATAGCGGTCACACGCTTGCCTCTGTCATTGAACTGCTGAAAACCCGCGATCCTGCGTCGATCTATGTCTGCACTTTGCTAGACAAGTTTGAACGTCGTGAGGTTGAAGTGCCCATCCGCTATTGCGGTTTCAAAATCGAAAACGAGTTTGTTTTTGGATACGGTCTCGACATGGATGATTATTATCGCAATCTGCCCTTTATTGCGACTGTTGATCTGAAAAAGTATGAAGCTCCATCTGGATAGCGAAGTACCACAGCTGCTGGACTTAGTCCGGGAGTTGGCAGCTGGCACGCGGGTTTACCTCGTTGGAGGAGCAATCCGCGATCTGTTGCTTGGGCGACCAGCCAGAGATCTGGATTTCGTCCAGTCTCATGGATCAATCCAGCTGGCTAAGGCGGTCAGCCGTCGTTTAGACGGGGCGATATACACGCTCGACGATGTGCGCCATTCAGCGCGGGTGATCCTGAGGCTGGGTGAAGAAGATGAGCAAGTGCTCGACTTCACCTCTTTCATCGGTGAGGACCTCGAGCAGGACCTGCGACAGAGAGATTTTACGATCAACGCCATGGCAATCGATCTGGATCAATCCAACGAGTTAATAGATCTATTGGGGGGTGAAGGAGACCTTGAGTCCGGGCAATTGCAGCTTTGCGGGCCGGACTCCCTGATTTCTGACCCCATTCGGGTATTAAGGGGTGTGCGCATGATCAGCAGCTACGGGCTGAAATATGGATTAGAAATTTCAGAAGCGATGCGCGTAGCCATCAAAAAATTAGGGGTTGTTTCTGGAGAACGAATTCGTGATGAATTATTTAAATGTCTTGCGGTTTCTAATTTTGATGCGGTGATCCGATTGTTTGGCGAATTTGGGGTGGTGGATCAGTTGCGTTTGCTTACTTTCGGCGTGGATCCGGCTGAACCTTTTGTGCAGCAGGATGACACAGAAACGCTGTCCTCGTTGAGGGATATCACCGATGAGCTTGATGAGGATTTCCAACCAGGTTACCCAATGACCGACACTGAATTTGAGACTATGCAGGCTTATCAGGAAATGCTGGATGAATCCATTCAGGGCGGTCGAAAGCGGCGCCATTTGCTGCTGCTTTGTTCCATCCTGCTTCACATCCACCCTGCCTTTGATGCAGCCAATTCAAATCAGTTTATTCTTCAGCCCGGATTGTTTGCGGAGCAGATCTCCCAGGCATTGTTGACAGGTCAGAAAGAAAATGCCTACTTCAAAGCGGTTTCAGGCGGATTTCTGAGGCTTGCGGAACTATCCATGCAAGAACCCGGAAAACTGGATTATTATCGATTTTTCCGCGATTTTGGCGCGTACGGGCTGGATAGTGCCCTGTTGGCAGTAGTAGAGATAGAAAACCAAACACCGCTTCTGCAATTTTCCTCTGAAATTTGTCAGAAAATCTTCCAAACCTGGTTTGGTGAGCAGGATACGACCATCAATCCACCCCGACTCCTGGATGGAAACCTTTTACAGCGAGAATTGACAATTTTACCTGGCTCACAAATCGGTTTTTTGCTGGAAGCAATTCGTGAGCAGCAGGTTTTGGGAAACATCCACACAACTACAGAAGCAATCGCTTTTGCGCGCAATGAAATTAAAAGGAACACCAAAAATGATCGCACACCTGAATGACCATGAAATGTTTTATGAGATCCGTGGGAGCGGAAAGCCGATTTTCCTCTTGCACGGTTTGGCTTTGGATCACAGCATATGGCTGGAGATGGCAGACTATTATGCCGATCAGGCGCAGTTCATCATCCCCGACCTGCGCGGACATGGGCACACACCGCTTGGTGATGCGGATGCCACGCTTGAGCAGTTTGCTAGGGACGTGATCTGCCTGGCGGATCACCTCGGTCACAAAGAATTTACACTGGCAGGTCACTCGATGGGTGGATATGTGGCACTCGCACTTGCAGAAATGCATCCTGACCGTCTGGCAGGGCTGGCGTTGGTCACCAGTAATGCCCGCGCGGACAGCCCCGAGAAGCGGGAAGGCCGGCTGGGAGATGCCCGCAGCGTGCTCATTGAGGGGACGGAAAGGATTGCCAATACCTTGATCCAGCGGTTAATGCCTGATGGAGAATTAGCCCAACCGGATGAGCATTTGTGTGAAATTGTGCTGAATACATCCCCGGAAGGATTTGCCAACGTTCTGACAGCGATTGCCAACCGTCCAAACCGCCTGGCGGTGGTGCAGACACTCTCCTGCCCGGTTTTAACAATTGCTGGCGACAAAGACCAGATTTTGCCAGTGGAGGTCACTCTGGAGCCAGCAGGATACGCCCGGGATGGGCGAAGAGTGTTCCTGCCTGGAGTGGGTCACATGCCCATGATCGAGGTTCCGCTTACGCTTGGCGCTTTGCTGGTCAGCATGTGAGGCACGATGACTGAGTTGGACTTTATCTTTAGCCGCCGCAGTATTCGCCGCTTCACAGCAGAACCAGTCAGCGAGGATCAGATAAGGCTGCTGCTTGAGGCAGCGATGGCGGCACCGACTGCCATGAACCTGCAGCCCTGGCACTTTGTGGTGGTGGACGACCCCGTCAAGCTGGCAGATCTTCGCAAGATCCTCCCTTTTGGGAAAATGGCTGTGCCTCTGGCGGTTAGTATTTGCGGAAACCTGGGGTCCGTAAAAAAGTTGGTTACTGAGCGTTTCTGGGTGCAGGACTGCAGCGCCGCCACTCAGAACCTGCTCCTTGCAGCGAACGCCATGGGTTTGGGAGCGGTTTGGTGTGGGGTGCATCCAATCAATAGGCTCGAGAACTCAGTACGGTCAATTCTCTCCCTGCCCGAAACAGTAATCCCCCTGAATGTTGTCTACGTAGGTCATCCGGCAGAAGAGAAACCAGCCCGAACGCAATATGATCTGACCAAAATCTCCCATAACCATTTTGATCAACTCTGGGAGCCTTTTTTGGATCAGGATTGAGCGGTTTCAAACTTGAAGCAAGTCTAATGATGCCAGTTCATTTATTGACAATTGTGCCAAGAAGGTAATTTGATCAGATGTGATAAAAGGTGCCTGGGAACAACCCTATGATTTGTACTTCGGTCCAGACATGAGTATTGTTCAGCTTTATTATTATCAAGATTATGTAGAAACGATCTGCTGGAATCTAATAGGAATGCCCTATTAGAATACTATGATAGGTTTACCATTCAACTTCTTTCCATTGGTTCTTTAAGGGTGTTTGACAGGATGGTACAAAGGTGTCTTCTCAGAATGTTTCTGGTTAAGGACAGGAGCATTTTTGGCATACTTATCCACCTGTTTTAACTTCACTCTGGCTCCAACCAACATGAGAGATGACTCCTTGATCTTTCGCGATCACCAGAACTAAGCGCCTGGTGAGGTAAAAGGGGTGATGGTTGGTAAAAACCTGGCATGTTACTCTGTCATGATGGAGTAAGAAATCTATGGTAACCGTGCGACTATATGGGATTGAAAAGATGAAGGCCAAATCTGCTTGAGGCCCGGTGGTCAGGTGAACCTCAATCAAGGATGCAGGTTGACCAGCGAACTAATAGTAGTACCAGTGAATGAACTCTGATAAACAAACAATGGCCTCCCTATAAGTACAGATTTTTTCAAGCGCAGTTCATTGACTAGCCTTCAGGATAGGTCTTAATAAATGTCACACCCTTCAGAACTTTTTTGACGAACCAGTTATTTAAGTAAAGCTCTTATGACCTGGTAATTTGGTTTATATTTTTTTCGGCTTGGTTTTGTTGCGAAGTACACAGAGTGCCTTCTTGTTGGGTTGGTTATTTTTATACTACTAAGTGATCAGGCTTCTGGGTTCGCAAATGTGTAAGACTTATGTTACCTTGTCGATTCAGACCATTTTGAGTGATCCCTAGATCTAGAAAAAGTTCCAAGACTGTAATATGAAAAAGGCTTCCCACGCAGGTGAAGGCTGATGTGTTAAAATTTATTCAATCGAATTTACGGTTTTGATCGTTACAACCATCGGAGGCTCCACATGTCATCAAATAAATTCGGTTTTGTCATTGAAGTGGGTTTGTTAGTCCTAATTCTGACTTCTTGTGTAAAATCGACTCAACCAACTCCCTCTCAGATTGTCTCAGGGACTCCTCCAATAAAGAGAACCTTGACAGTGAGCCCTTCACCTATGGCATCTCAGACGCCCAAGCCAACAACTCCTGATGGAGACAGTAATTCACCATTTATTGATTACAAAGAAGTCGTTGTTGATGGTCTACCCGCAGGAACAGCTCGCACTCGCCAGGTCACAATTAACCCGAAGGTTTTAATTACTGAGGATGGGGAACCTCTCCCATTGAAGACTGGCACAGAAATCCCTTTTTATTTGTTTGAAGATGCACAATATATTGGCGTTCTGAGCTTAGTGGAAAAGACAGAGTTAGGTCCGATTTGGACTGGACAATTAAAAAATGTTGAATATGGTAACTTTACAATCGTCTACTCAAGTGGAGTGTTTCTCTTTAAGATCGCATCTCCTGAGGGTGTCTATGAAATTCACCAACTGAAGGAACAAACTTATGAAATCCAACACATTGACCAGACAAAATTTCCTGGAGAATTTTAGTAATGATTAATATCAATCCTTTTCAGGATTTGGATTATTAGGGAATCTTATTATTTAAGAACAATATGTGAGTTAGTTAAAAAATGACAGGCTGGCAATTACCAACCTGTCATTTTATTACAACAAATTAATGTTAATTTGAACTTTCTGGAGATTGAGTGCCAGGTGAAGTCGCGTTTAGGTCATGTCCTTCACGTTGTGGGAGGTCACCCAAGACCAAACCAGATGGCGTCAATTTAACGAAATCAAAATACATTCTGTCTCCAGTGACGGCTGAAGACCTATAGAAACCGACTCCTATCTTCCCCCAGGTAAAGGAAGTATCATATACCCATCCCATGTAGTAGCCATTAATGTAGAGATCAATAAAGCTTCCGTCTACAATCAGCTTAATGTTGTTCCAACCATCGACAATCCGATCAGTCCAAATCCAGTCACCAGTTAAGAATGTAAAAGTACCGTTAACATACTTCCCGATCCAGAAGGCACCATTTTGTGCAAGTCCGATTGCATAGGAGTTCTTCCAAGCCATCATTGAGTCTACCGTGGCTGGGTTGCCCCGGAAGAAAATAATATTGGTATAAGAACTACCCCTAATTGGGGTGCGAAGGAATCTGGTGGTGAGTGTAAAGTTAGAGTAATTTGATTTGTAAGCAGCTGACGCCCACTTGTCAGGTACCCCAGTGCTCGATAATGAGTTAGCACTTAAACCCCAGACACCTGAAACATTGCTCCAGTTGTAGGATTGGGTGGTGAAATCGGAAAACATGCCATTGGTGAATTCTTTCCATTCAGAATAATTGCCCCAGGCACCGTTGACATATGGTCGCACGCGGAAAGTGTATGTTCCTAGGGGAAGCGCGCTGGGAGATTTGTAAGCGCAGATTGTAGATGAGCAGGCGCTTGTTGGAACCTCCTTTGAGTAGACAAAAATGTTGCTCTCCTTCAGCAACTGTAGTTGATACTTGGTCGCGCCGGAGAAAACGTACCAAGTGTAGGTTGGGGTCAAGACTTTAATATTACCTTTTGGAGAGATCGTGGTCAGCGTTTGCGATTTTACGCGGAAGTTAGCTACCGTAACCGCAGTGCTATTTAAAACCCTATAGTTTTCAGAATAACTATCTCCCAGAACTGAGCCATTGTAATATTTTGTAGGATTTGAGAAATATTGCAAGCGGGTGCAACTTACGCCAACATCCGTGCAAGCGTTATTATAAGCCATTACTGTTCGCCAGCGTTTGGGGGGGTTGGTGTAACCATGTCCGTGTGCAAAGGGTGTTAAGGTAGGATCAACATACATATCGTGCCTTAATCCCTGCAAATGGCCAAATTCGTGGCCAAAACTATAGTAACCTGTCGCACAAGATATCGCAGTGACTTGAAAGGCATTCGCTGCATTAGCCATTATCGAGCTGGCAAGACCACAATAGCCACCACCATCCTCTACCCATAACGTGACCATATCCGCGGCATAAGTATTTCGCAACCCGTGAACCTCATCCATATACCCATCATTTGTCGATATTAACCGGTTGAGATCCGTAGAAATGTTCCCTGAATCGTTGTAATTGGTTTTGTAGGCATGAACCAGTCGAAGCCGGGGGGTCACACCAACATTTGCATACGCGGTATTAGTCTCAGCTACAGCAAGTGCTATCCTAGCATTGATGGCTGCAACACTACCTTCCGTCGCCAACGCCTGCGGAGTATAGACAACCATTATGTCGAGGATTGCGCCTGTATCCGCATTCGGCCCGAGATCAGCAGTTGCGGCTTCTTCCCAGTAACTTGGCAGTTCTCCGGGCGGGCAGTCGACAAATGGTGTCTGGTCAATCTCAATCACTTTATAAACATCATCGACGACATTAGATACTTCAAAAACTCCTGCAGTTGATGCCACGTGGACAATTGCTTTGTCTTCAACTAAACTTATGAAGAAGTAACCTCCTTCCACTTCTTCAAGAGTACCTGTCCAAGTTACTCCCGCTTCGGATTCTTCCTTTCCCTGGACCTTACCCGTAAACTTAGCGTCATCAAACAAATTAAACTGGATGCGTTGTTCTGATGAATTTGCTGGATCCATTCTTGATGCATCCATCAAGACACCCACGTTCATCGAAACAAAACGTGATCGTAATATGCTTGGCTTATTTACCTGATTTATGGCCAGCTCCGTTCCACTCAGATCGCCAAAGAGGACAGGCGTTTCTGTTGGTGATTGAGCATTAACCTCTGCTACTTGAATACTTGAAAGAATGAGAAGAAAAACGATACAGATTAAAATACAAGACGAAATGTTTTTAGAAAGATTTTTCATGGTCAGCCTCCCTCGTGATCTGATTATTATTTGTGAATTATATCACTATCATTTACTTATAAACAGACAATTTTGTCAAGGCTAATTATGTTTGCGAAATAGGAATATCCTGTTCGATTACATCGGTAGGCTGACCATTCACTTTTTTTCATAGGATCTCCAAGGCTGATTGACTAGAGGAGACACAGGTATTATCTCAGGATGCCTCGTGTCAATGCAATTTGGAAATATCCTTTTGTATTGGTAAAGTTGAAAGAACCGGCTTCCCATTCATCATTTTTCCGAAGGTCCTCCGGGGGTGGTCTTTAGCAGGTGGCAAGGGTTTTGTAAGCTTTGATTTGGAAGAGACAATCGCAGTTTACGTGGAACCAGGCTGAGACAGAACCGGAAGCATTACAAGTGACCAAAACCTCCTAATCAGCGTAATAATTAGCTGGATGATTGGTCACGATTTGTTGAACTTTGCCAGTATCACTAATCCGCAAAGTTTGGTTGCCTGTCTCAACCCATCCCCTGGCTTTCTCGTTTTTTCAGTACTCCTTCAATGGTACTGCTTCGTAGTAGTTCTCTATTGCTGATTTCGAATGTTCATGTCATAGCCTCAAGTCATGGTTCGCCAATTCTAATTTGATACTTTAGGAAATAATCATGTTGCTCTTCCACTCAAGTGGGTAAAGATTAAGATTAATGCTTGAGAACCACCTTAATCTTATAGACAATTATTGAAAGGGTTATCTTTTGTACCTGTACCTTTGACAAGCGGGTTTTGCCGGTAAATCTTAACAATTTTTTTAGGTGACTGATTAGATTGTACAGGTCCTTGTTGTGGGAATCCTGTAAAATGAGTATGGTAAAATTTAAGATTGTGGACTTACATAACAATAAAGATCGTTAGGAGGATCTATGTCTAAGAAATGGGTTTATTTATTCAATGAAGTTGATCAAGCTGAAGCTTACGCTGGTGACTGGGATGGCGTTCGCGGCCTGCTCGGCGGCAAAGGCGCCAACCTTGGCGATATGACTCGCGCTGGTGTGCCAGTGCCCCCCGGTCTGACCATCACAACTGAAGCCTGCAACGCTTTCCAGGTCACCCGCGAGTTCCCGGAAGGGGCGTGGGACCAGGTTCTCACAGCCCTCAAAACTGTTGAGGATCAAGCTGGTAAAAAATTCGGCGATGCCGAAAATCCTTTGCTCGTTTCCTGCCGCTCGGGCGCAAAATTCTCCATGCCTGGCATGATGGATACCGTCCTCAACATCGGTTTGAACGACGAGGTAGCAAAAGGCTTAGTGGCTAAAAGTGGTGATGAACGTTTCGTCAACGACTCTTATCGCCGGCTTGTCCATATGCTCGGAACTGTCGTGATGGGCATCGATGACGAGCATTTCGAAGAACCTCTGAAAGCCCTCAAAGCGGAAAAAGGTTACAAGAGCGACACCGAAATGACCGCGGCCGATTGGGCAGCCATTACTGAAGCCTACAAGCAGGTTGTTCACGAACAGATGGGTTTCGAATTCCCACAGGATCCTTACAAGCAACTCGAGCTTGCAGCGAAAGCCGTCTTTGACTCCTGGAATTCCAAGCGCGCCATCGATTATCGCCGTCGTGAGAGCATTCCTGATTCACTCGGAACAGCCGTCAATATCCAGACCATGGTCTTTGGTAATATGGGTGGCGACTCGGGTACCGGCGTTGCCTTCACCCGTGATCCCCAGACAGGCGAAAACGTCATGTTTGGTGAGTACCTGATGAACGCCCAGGGTGAAGATGTTGTTGCTGGTATTCGCAACACCTCCAAGATCTCAGGCATGAAGGACGAATTACCTGAGGTTTACGCGCAGTTTGCGGACATCACCGAACGCCTTGAGCAGCATTACAAGGACATGCAGGATGTTGAGTTCACCATTGAACACAACAAACTCTGGATGCTCCAGACCCGCAACGGTAAACGTTCTGCAAAAGCCGCCATTAAAGTTGCGCATGATATGGTTCAGGAAGGTCTGATCGACAAGAAAACAGCCCTCAACAGGGTTACTACTGAGCAAATTGACCAGATGCTGCATCCCCAGTTCTCCCACACCGACATTGAAAAAGCCCGTGGTGAAGGACGATACTACGCCAAGGGTGTCAATGCCTCTCCGGGCGCGGCAGTTGGACGGATTTACTTTGATGCCGACCTGGTTGAAAAGATGCACAATGTTGAAAAACAGGATGTCATCATGGTTCGCCCATTCACCAAGCCGGATGATGTACACGGAATGCTCGCAGCCAAAGGCATCCTCACCAGTGAGGGTGGTGCCACGTCGCACGCTGCGGTGGTTGCCCGCCAGTTTGGTGTTCCATGCGTGGTTGGTGCTGCGGATATCGCGATCGACATGTCCAAGCGCCAGATGACCTGCCGTGGCATCACCGTCAAAGAGGGCGAATGGATCTCCCTCGATGGCACAACCGGTGAGGTCTTTGTTGGTCAGCTCGGTCTTACCACTCCAGACCTGTCGGAACAGAAAGAGCTCATGACTCTCCTGGGTTGGGCAGATGAGGTTTCCCGCCTCCAGGTTTGGGCAAATGCGGATTATCCCAAGGATGCCCGACGCGCTCGCTCTTATGGCGCCAAGGGTATTGGTCTTTGCCGCACTGAGCACATGTTCTTTGAAGTCACCCGTCTGCCCGATGTGCAGAAAATGATCATGAACTCTGAAGCTACTCAGCACATGCTGAACAACCTCGAACAACTCGAGAAGGCTTATGCTGCAGGTCGTCTTGAAGGCCGCACCCTGAATGAGAAAGATAAGGCAGCTCTCAAGGCTGAGATCGATGCACTAAAAGCTCAAATCGAGAATTCACCTGTTTCCAAGGCTTACTTTGGCGCTCTTGAGAAGATCCTGCCTTTACAGCGCAGTGATTTCTACGGACTTTTTGAGGCCATGACCGGTTTACCCGTGATCATCCGCCTGATTGATCCTCCTCTGCACGAGTTCCTCCCCAGCATGGAAGATCTGCTAACCGAAGTTGCCACCCTGAAAGCCAAGGGGATCACCGAAGGTCTGGCAGAAAAACAGAACATGCTTGATGTTGTCATGGGACTGCACGAAAGCAACCCCATGATGGGTCTGCGCGGTATCCGCCTGGGCATCGTCTACCCCGACATCATGAAGATGCAGGTTCGCGCTATCTTTGAAGCTGCTTGCGACGCCAAACTCAACGGTTTCGATCCACATCCCGAAGTGATGATCCCGCTGACCGGGCATGTTAACGAACTCAAGGAAGTCCAGCCCACTCTGGTGAAGATCGCCAAGGATGTCATGGCTGAGAAGGGTGTTGAAGTTGCTTACAAATTTGGTACCATGATTGAAATTCCACGTGCTGCTGTGACTGCAGCTGAGATTGCTGAATACGCTGAGTTCTTCTCTTTTGGCACCAACGATCTGACACAGATGACCTTTGGCTACAGCCGTGATGACGCGGAACGCACCTTCCTGGGTGTGTATGTTGAAAAGGGCATCCTCGAAAAGAACCCCTTCCAGCAGCTTGACCGTGATGGCGTTGGTCGGTTGATGCGGCGCGCCGTTGAAGATGGCCGCGCTGTTCGTCCGAACCTGGAAGTTGGCATTTGTGGCGAACACGGCGGTGACCCAAGCTCGATTGAATTCTGCCATATGATCGGCAACAATTACGTCAGCTGCTCACCCTTCCGTGTGCCCTTAGCCCGCCTGGCTGCTGCTCAGTCCGCGCTGAAGCACGGTTAATATTGTTCGGTTTACAAAAACGGCTCCTTTCGAGGAGCCGTTTTTAATAAGCATTGTTTCCTAATTAATAACCTTATAG
>MTKZ01005795.1_pt1 | contig 13192 bp, 9 predicted proteins | sample 1042781 | NCBI WGS metagenome assembly MTKZ01 (sample SAMN06212207, study PRJNA360539) | anaerobic digester metagenome | biome: Wastewater treatment plant; material: sludge; isolation source: anaerobic digester fed with sludge from wastewater treatment plant | place: Denmark: WWTP Viborg ...
CGTCGGGGGTTTATTTATCAATCGTCAGAGATTTACGGCGGGTTGGCGGCGATTTATGACTATGGTCCCTATGGCGTTGAACTAGCCAACAATATTAAGCAATTATGGTGGAAAGATTTGGTTTACCAATATGACAATATTGTCGGTTTAGATAGTGCCATCTTTATGCATCCTAAAGTTTGGCAGGCCAGTGGACATATAGCTAATTTTTCTGATCCTCTGGTTGAATGTCGCCATTGTCATAGTCGTTTGCGAGCTGATGAACTTTTAGCCCAGATTGGAGTTGAAGCTGACGAGACAATGCCCGAAGACACGATTAACAAAATATTTGATGACTATCGTCATTTAATTTTTTGCCCTGACTGTGGCCAACAAGATTTTACTGCTGTACGGCGTTTTAATTTGTTAATTCAGTCTAATCTTGGTGATTTTATTGGCTCTAGATCTGAGCCAGTTTATCTTCGAGGTGAGACTTGCCAAGGGATTTATGTAAATTATAAAAATATCATGGATAGCACCAGACTTCAATTACCTTTTGGCATAGCTCAGATTGGCAAAGCTTTTCGCAATGAAATTACCGCTCGTCAATTTATTTTTCGCACTAGAGAGTTTGAGCAAATGGAACTTCAGTATTTTATCAGGCCAACTGAAGATTTCGAGGAATTTAATAAATGGAAAGAACGGCGGTGGAATTATTATATACACAATCTAGGCATTAATCCGGATAATTTACGGTGGCACGAACATGAGAAATTAGCCTTTTATGCTAAAGCTGCTTTTGATATTGAATATAAATTCCCTTTCGGTTTCCAAGAAATTGAGGGTATTCATGCTCGCGGTGATTATGACTTAAAACAGCATCAGAAATTTTCAGACGTTAAGCTAGACTATTATGATCCAGTGGCTGATGAAACGTTTATTCCTCATATTGTTGAAGCCTCTTCTGGGGTGGGGCGGGTATTTTTAATGCTCTTAGCAGAAGCTTACTATGAAGAGAACTTGCCAGATGGTAGCAAAAGGATAGTACTACGTTTAAAGCCAGCAGTAGCCCCAATTAAAATAGCTGTTTTCCCGCTTTTACGTAATCGTCCTGAATTGGTGGTTAAAGCTAAGACAATTTTTGATCAATTAAAACTACAATGGCGATGTGAGTTTGATGACAATGGTAATATTGGCAAACGTTACCGACGGCAGGATGAAATTGGCACTCCTTATTCTATAACTGTAGATTTTGATACTTTAGATAAAAATTTAGTTACTGTTCGAGACCGGGACTCCATGAAACAGGAGAGTATTAACGTTGATGAGCTTATAGCTTATTTATCCTCAAAATTGAATTAATATGTGGCAGAGACAATTTAATAATAATTTTCCCTTAGTTCTTAAGGTGCCAATGGATAATTGTCAGACTTTTACTATTTTAGTAATTGTGGCTACCGGGTCAAAATTTGAGACAGCCCCAGAGAGAGGAGTATCGCATTTCTTAGAGCATATGTTTTTTAAGGGCACTACTAGGCGACCTACAACATTAGCTATATCCAGTGAGCTTGATGCTATTGGTGGAGAATATAATGCTTTTACTAGTAAAGAGTCTACAGCCTTTTATGTGAAATGCGCGGCTGATCAGGCCGAAGTGGCCTTTGACGTTTTAAGCGACATGCTGTTAAATTCTTTATTTGCTGCTGAGGAAATAGAAAAAGAGCGAGGAGTTATTATTGAAGAGATTAATATGTATGAAGATAACCCCTTAATGCACTTAGATGATGTGTTTGAACGAGTTTTTTATGGGGATACTCCTGCGGGCTGGGATACTGCTGGTTCTAAAGAGACAGTAGGATCATTAAAGCGAGAAAATTTAATAAGTTATTGGCAAAGCCACTATAGTCATTCTCGGACTATCATATGTTTGGCTGGTAATTTGCCTCATGATATTAATGATTTGGTAAACAAATATTTTGGTGCATGGCCCACATCTTTTCATTTTAGAAACAAATTGCCCATCATAGATACACAGAGGAAGCCTCAATTATTGGTAGAAAATAAAGCTACCGATCAACTGCATTTAGCTTTAGGTGTGAAGGCCTTTCCTTACGGTCACAAAGATGAATTACCCACTAAGCTACTAGCTACTATATTGGGTGGGACAATGAGTTCAAGATTATTTTTAGAGATTAGAGAACGTCGAGGTTTGGCTTATTATGTCCGAACCGATGCGGAAACCTATACAGATAGTGGCTATTTAGTTACCAAAGCTGGGATTAAAAAAGATTCTTTGCCCCTCGTTATTGCTATGATTCTTCAGGAATATAAAAAATTAGCCACTGAGTTAGTAGAAGAAAATGAATTAGAACGAGTGAAAAAATTTTTAGCTGGTCGGCTAATCCTTGGGCTGGAGGGGTCTGATGATTTAGCTAGGTGGTATGGGTATCAGCAAACCCTACGGCTTGGCCAGGGAGATAATCAATCTTCTTTGGATACGCCTCAGCAGTATTTGACTAAATTAAACTCAGTAACCTCGGCTGAAATTCAGGAAGTAGCTAGACAAATTTTTGTGAATGAAAGCCTAAATTTAGCTATTATTGGACCAGTAACCAATCAAGATAAATTAGCCTCTTTATTAACGTTGGATTAAAATATGTCCCAGGTTGATGATTATTTAGCTAATTTAAATAAAGAACAACGACAAGCGGTAGAGCACGGTAACGGTCCCCTGCTAATTGTGGCTGGCGCTGGTACTGGTAAGACTACTGTATTAGTTAATCGGTTGCTTTATTTAGTTATGTCTGGTCAAGCTAAACCCGAAGAAATTCTACTCACTACTTTTACTGATAAAGCAGCAGGAGAGATGGAAGAAAGGGCGGATAAACTTTTGCCTTATGGCTATACTGATTTATGGATTCAGACTTTTCATAGTTTTGGTGAGCGTCTCTTGCGACAGCACGGTTTGGATATTGGGTTACCAACAAATTTTAAATTGCTTGATGAGACAGCCCAGTGGGTTTTACTACGTCAAAATTTAGACCGTTTAATGCTAAATTATTACCGACCCTTAGGCAATGAAACTAAGTTTCTTACCGACCTGGTAAAGCATTTTAGCCATTTGAAAGATGAAAATATTTCTTCTCAGCAATATTTAGATTATGTTGACTCTCTAGATTTCAGTGATATGAATGAGCCAGCCCAGCTAGAAGTTACCCGTCTTAAGGAATTAGCGCAAGCTTATGCCACATATAATCAGCTTTTGTTAGATAACTCTTGTCTTGATTTTGGTGATTTAATTGTTTATACACTAAAACTTTTTCGGGAACGACTTAATATTTTAGAACAATATCGACAACAGTTTAAATTTATTTTAGTTGATGAATTTCAAGATACTAATTGGGCTCAATACGAACTTCTTAAATTATTGGCAGCGCCAGCTAATAATTTAACGGTGGTGGGCGATGATGACCAAAGTATCTATAAATTTCGTGGTGCTTCTTTAGCTAATATCTTGAAGTTTAAAGATGATTTTCCTAATGCTCGAGAGATTGTCCTGGTGGCTAATTATCGGTCAGGACAAGCTATTTTGGACCAAGCTTATCGTTCCATTCAACATAACAATCCGGATCGCTTAGAAGTTAAATTATCATTAAATAAAAAATTAATAGCCGTAGGTGTACCTCAATCATCGGTGGAAGTATGGCCGTTTCATACCGAGTCAGAGGAAGTCGTGGCTATTGCTGACTACATAAAAGAAAAACATCAAGGTAGCGATGGGGCACAGTGGTCTGATTTTGCTGTTTTAATTCGTTCTAATCGTGATGCTGATAAATTTATTAATGAGTTTACGAGACGTCAAATTCCTTGTCAGTTTATGTCTATGCGCGGGCTATATTATAAGCCAATTATTTTAGATTGTTTAGCTTATTTGAAGCTCTTAGATAATTACCATGAATCGGCAGCTCTTTATCGGGTATTAAATTCACGGCCCTTTGCCTTGCCGGCCGTTGATTTAATGGAGCTTACCGCCCTAGCTAATCGTAAGGCTTGGTCGCTTTTTGAGGCGCTGAAGCATAGTGATTTAGCTTTTAAAATTAATCCTAGCAGCCAAGAAATTATTACTAAACTTTTACGTCTCATTGATGAACAATCGCTGATGGCGGCTAAAGAAACACCAAGCCGTTTATTTGTTGATTTTGTTTATAAATCCGGTTTATTATCTGGGCTTGATCCAGATAAAGATTGGCAAATTTTTCATTATTTAAATCAATTTTATCGTAAAGTAAAGGCCTTTGAAGATAGCGGTCAAGACTTACGTTTAAAAGATTTTATCTCTTTGATCAATCTAGAACTAGAAGCTGGTGAAACCGGTAGTTTAAATTTACCCCTGGAAGACGAGGACGTTGTTAAGATTATGACTATTCATTCGGCTAAGGGGTTAGAGTTTAGATATGTTATTTTGCCTGATTTAGTAGATAAAAAATTTCCCACTATAAAAAGGGGTGAAAGTTTACCCATTCCAACTGGTCTTATTGCTGAGCCAATTGGTTCTAGTGATATGCATTTAGCTGAAGAACGGCGGTTATTTTATGTAGCCATGACTAGGGCTAAGGAGCAACTTATTTTATCTTATGCTCGTGACTATGGAGGAGCGAGTAACCGTCGGCCTTCTATTTTTTTACAGGAGCTAGGTTTGACCGATAACTTACCTGAACGCCAGTTAGATTCTGCTCGAGTATTTGAACTGGTTCGCGAGGTAGAGGTACTTTCTGAGCCACCCCAGGAATTAACGACAACCGGCAAACCGCTGCCAGTTAATAGATTTTCTTTTAGCCAGCTAGAGGGTTATGATAATTGCCCTTTACAATATAAATTTAATTTTATTTTAAAAGTACCGGTTCCAGATAAGGCCAATATAATTTATGGCCGGCTAATGCACCGTTGTCTTTATGAAATATTTTTGCCTTGTCTAAAATCGTCTTCAGCGGTTGATCTTTTTGGCAAATCAGCTACCCCTGAATATTTCAATTGGCCAGATTGGCTTAATATTTACAAAAAAAACTGGGTTGATGAGGGCTATAGCTCAAGTGAAGAGCGAGAACAGTATTATAAACTTGGTGAGCAGAGTTTGCGTCTAATTTGGCAGAAGGTTCAAGATGATGGCTGGCCTAAAGTACTTGGGCTAGAGAAACAATTTACTTGGAAAGGAGAAGGTTTTATTTTAAAAGGCACCATTGATCGCATTGATCAGTTGCCTGATGGTCGAGTAGAAGTAATTGATTATAAAACAGGTCAACCTAAAGAGAAGTTAGATTATAAAACAAAACGGCAATTGATACTCTATAAAATGGTAGCAGAAGAAATGTTGGACCGGCAGGTAGGAAAATTGACCTTTTGCTATCTTAATAATGGTAATTTTTTAAGTTTTGAGGCTAAGGCTAGCGATATAGATAAAGTTAATCATGAAATAGTTACAACCATTGAGGCTATTAAGCAGGGGTTATTCCCAGCTAAGCCTAGCCAATTATGTAATTATTGTGACTTTAGGTCAATTTGTCAGTTTCGTCAGGTTTAACTATTTTGACTAGTCAAAATAGTTATCAAACTTTGACAGGTAGCTTTATTTTTGCTAAATTGTTACTAGCCCGATTGACGGGTTTCCTTATATAATACCCATTTTATTATGATTATCAATTGGTTAGGGCAATCTTGTTTTAAGTTTCAAGATAAAATTAATGGTCGGGAAATAATTTTAGTTATTGATCCTTTTGATCCTAGTTATATTGGTTTAAAATTGCCAACTAATTTGTCGGCTAATATTGTAGCTATTACTCATGATCATCGTGATCATAACTTCAGCCAGGGTGTTCATGGCTGGTCGCGTATAATAGATACTGCTGGAGAGTATGAAATTGGTGGCGTATGCATTGATGCTATTGATAGCTATCATGATGCTCAGAAAGGCAAAGAACGGGGCAGTAACTTAATTTTTAGGTTAGAATTTAGCGATTTAACAATAACTCATCTAGGTGATCTCGGGCATCTATTAGAGCCAAGCCAGCTAGAAAGGATGTCTGGTACCGACATTTTGATGGTTCCTGTTGGCGGCCGCTATACCATTAACGGTAAGCAAGCAGTAGAAGTTATTAATCAGGTTGAGCCCAAGGTAGTTATCCCGATGCATTATCAATTACCAGGTTTAAAGTTTGAGCTAGATGATTTAGAAAATTTTGTTAAAGCTATCGGTTTATCGCCCATTAGTAGTGAATCTAGATTAAAAATTAGCCGTTGTGACTTGGACAGTGAGAATCTTCAATTAATGATTCTGTCACCATCACTTTAAATAAGTAAATGAAAAAAACAAATAGTTTAAAAAATATTGAATTGAATCCTCGTCGATGGAAATCCGAAACACGACGTTTAGCCCTATGGTTAGGAGTGTCTATAATTATGTTAATTCTGCTTATTTTTTGGTTCTATGATTTACGTTCATCTATAATTATGAATAGTCCGGAGCCTAATAATTTCCCCTTGCTAAATATTTCGCAAATTCAGTCTGATTTAAGTATTGGAGTAGAAGAAGTTAAAAATGACGCTCAGGCTCTTAAAAAAATTAATACTTCTACTCAAAATTTGACCCCCGAGGAGAAGTTATTAGAGGAGCAAAACAAAATTAAGATAGATGAATTGCGTCAAAAATTAGAGCAATTACCTGATAAATAATAAATATTATGGTTGTTAAAAAATCATCAGTTGCGGCTGACAGCTCTACTGATAAATTAAATGATGAAAAAAAGTTAAAAAAAGATATATATCCAGTTATACCCTCTGGTTCTGTCTTGGCGCAGCCCATAGTTGATGAAATGCGTCAGTCTTATCTTGATTATGCTATGAGCGTAATTGTTTCGCGGGCCTTGCCGGATGTTCGTGATGGTTTAAAGCCAGTGCATCGTCGCATTTTATATGCTATGTGGTTGCTGGGATTGCGTTCAGGCAGCAAATTTCGTAAATCAGCTACCGTGGTTGGCGAGGTTTTGGGCAAATATCATCCCCACGGCGACAGCGCGGTTTATGATGCTATGGCGCGCTTGGCCCAAGACTTTGTTATGCGTTACCCCCTAGTTAAGGGGCAGGGTAATTTTGGTTCTGTAGATGGTGATCGACCAGCGGCGATGCGTTATACTGAGGCTAAGTTATCGGCCATAGCTGAGGAAATGCTGATTGATTTAGATAAAGACACGGTAGAAATGATTCCTAATTTTGATGGTTCGCTTACAGAACCACAGGTATTACCAGCCAAGATTCCCAATTTATTGCTTAGCGGTTGTATGGGCATTGCCGTAGGTATGGCCACCAATATTCCACCCCATAATTTACGGGAGGTGGTGGCTGCTATCTTGAAATTGATTGATCACCCCGAAGCTACTATTGAAGAGTTAATGGAATGTATAAAAGGGCCAGATTTTCCTACCGGTGGCCTTATATATAATAAAGAAGATATTTTACGAGCCTATACCACTGGTCGGGGTGGTATTGTAATGCGTGGGCGGGCCGAGATTGTTGAAAGCAGTGCTGGTAATTTGCAGATAATTATTAGTGAGATTCCTTATCAGGTCAATAAAGCTATTTTAGTAGAAAAAATTGCCGACCTAGTTAAAGATAAAAAAATTGAAGGAGTTAAAGATTTACGAGATGAGTCAGACAAGGAAGGCATTCGGATAGTCCTGGATTTAAGACGCGATAGTTATCCAAAAAAGATTCTCAATGTTTTGTATAAGCATACATCTCTTCAGGAAACTTTTAATGTTAATATGTTGGCTTTAGTTGATGGTATTCAGCCGCGTGTTTTAAATTTAAAGACTATTCTAGAAGAATTTATTAAACACCGTCAAGAAATTATTCGACGTCGGACTACTTATGATTTAAATAAGGCCAAGGAGAGAGCTCACATTTTAGAAGGCCTTATAATGGCTTTAGCGCGGATTGATGAGGTTATTGCTACAATTAAGGCCTCTAAAGATAAAGACCAAGCTAAAGTGAATTTGATGAAGCAATTTAAACTTTCTGAAAGGCAAGCTATTGCCATTCTGGAAATGAAGCTGCAAACTTTAGCTAATTTAGAGCGGTTAAAAGTGGAGACAGAATTAAAGGAAAAATCTAAAATTATCACTGAGTTAGAACAAATTCTTTCTTCGGACATTTTAGTGTTAAATATTATAAAACAGGAATGTCAAGATATAGCTGAGAAATATGGTGATGACCGCCGAACGACCATAGTCAATCAGAGTATTACAAATTTTAAGGCGGAAGACTTAATTCCTAATGAGGAAGTCATGGTTATTATGACCCGAGATGGCTATATTAAACGATTGCCGGGCAATACTTTTAAGGTTCAAAGTCGAGGCGGAAAGGGTGTGTTAGGATTAACTACCAAGGAAGCAGATGCTGTACAATTTTTGTTTACGACCATGACCCACGGAGACTTGTTGTTTTTTACTAGTAGGGGGCGAGTGTTTGAACTCAAAGCTTATGAACTGCCAGTAGCTTCACGGACCGCCAAAGGCCAAGCTATTGTTAATTTTTTACAGTTAGCTAATGACGAGCAAATTACGGCCATTTTACCCCTTGACAAGATGGGAGATAAAGAGTTTTTATTTTTTGCCACTCGCAAAGGTTTAGTAAAAAGGGTTAGCATTAATGCTTTTGCTAATGTGCGACGCACTGGTTTATTGGCCATTAAATTGAAGCCAGATGATCAATTAATTTGGGTTAAGCCAACCACTGGGAGTGATCAGATCCAGATGATGACTGCCGCTGGTCAGGCCGTACGTTTTAAGGAAACAGATGTTCGTGACATGGGACGTGGAGCAAGTGGAGTTATTGGAATGCGGTTAAAAAAGGGCGATCGTGTTGTGGGTATGGGCGTTATCAAGACTGATCCAGACAAAATTAAGGACTACCAGGTATTATCAGTTACGGCTTATGGTTATGGCAAAAGGACTAATTTATCTCAATATAAAGTTCAAAACCGCGGGGGTTTTGGAATTAAGACTGCTAAATTAACAGAGAAAACTGGAGAAATAGTTAACGCCTTTATAGTTAATAGAAAAACTATGGCTGATAAAGATTTAATAGTAATGTCTATAAATGGGCAAGTTATTCGTATTCCATTTTCTTCTGTCCAGACATCAAGTCGCGCTACTCAGGGAGTACACCTAATGCGTTTTAAAGAGGATAGCGACCAGGTAGTTGGTATAACGTGGCTTTAATTTTTTTATTTTTTGTAGTATTATATTATTAATTTTTAAAATTATTTTTTATGAAGAAACTATTATTGGTTAGTTTAGCGATGGCTTTAATGTTAACTGGCTGTTCGGCTCGGTCTAAAAATTTAAAGCCAGATGAAGCTAAAGCAAGGGCAGAAAATTTTATTAATGCTGCCTTAATGAGTCCTGGTAGTCAGGCTATAGTTAAGGAAATTGAGCAAGTGGATGGATTTTATAAGATACAAGTTGATATAGGCGGTGGGGAACCGATTGAATCCTATTTGAGTCTTGATGGTAAGCTATTTTTTCCCCAAGCTTTAGACATTGATCTTATTAATGAACAGCTGGCCTCTAATAGCAGTGATAGCAGTGGTGGTAGCGTGGCTACCGTTGAGCAGAAAAGCGATAAGCCAACTGTGGATCTCTTTGTTATGAGCTATTGCCCTTATGGCTTGCAAATGGAACGAGGTATTTTGCCTGTGGTTGAAAAATTAGGAGATAAGATTGATTTTAAGATTCGATTCTGCGATTATGCCATGCATGATAAACCTGAGATTGAAGAAAATTTAGCCCAGTACTGTATTCAAAAAGAACAGCCCAATAAATTTCTTAGTTATTTAAATTGTTTTATTAAGAGTGGTAATGCTGTAAGTTGTTACAAAGAGGCAAAGATTGACGAGTCGGCGTTAAATACTTGCACTAGCACCACAGATAAACAATATAATATTATGGCTAGCTTTAATGATCAGAATTCTTGGAATAGTCAATTCCCGCCATTTAATATAGACAAAGCAGATAATGAAAAATACAACGTTCAGGGTTCGCCAACCTTAATTATTAATGGACAGGAAGTAAGTAGTAATCGAGATAGCGCCAGTTTGCTTAAAACTATTTGTTCAGCTTTTAATAATGCGCCGGAGGAATGTTCAGCTGAACTATCTAGCAATGCCCCAGCCGCTGGTTTTACGGCCGATACCAGTGGTGGTGCAGCTAGTTCTGAAGCTAGTTGTCAATAGTCTTTAGTTTTCATGTTAAAAAGGAGTCAGCCTATTGGCTGATTTCTTTTTTTTGCGGTATAATTACTAGCACAGTTTAAGGGTGATTGATTTACTTAATTTCATTTATGTGGAAGAAAGTTAGTTTATTATTTTGTTTAGCCATTTTTTTAATTACCAGTGGTTTTGGTTGTCGTCTTCAGTCGCGCGAAGTTAAAGAGGCAATGCAGCCGATCACTTTAAATTATTGGCGAGCCTGGGATGAGCCAGATGATTTTCAAGAGCTTTTAGGTAAATATAAGGCGCTGCACCCCAATATAACTATCAATTACCGCAAATTACGTTACGAGGAATATGAAGATGAAATTATAAATGCCTTAGCCGAAGATCGTGGTCCAGATATTTTTTCTATTGAAAGTACCTGGTTACCTAAATATCAAAACAAAATTGCACCGATGCCGGGGACTATTAGTATGGTTTATCCCATTGAGAAGGGTAGCATTAAAAAGGAGATAGTTTATGAAATAAGAACCACTCCTAGTCTCTCTCTTAAAAATCTGCGAGCTCAATTTGTTGATGTGGTAGCCAATGATGTGGTAATAAATAACCAAATTTATGGATTGCCTTTGTCTGTAGATACCTTAGCTATGTTCTATCGCCGGGATTTATTTAATAATAAGGGAATTGTTAACCCACCAGCCTATTGGGATAAAACTTTTCAAGAAACTGTTAAAAAATTAACAGAAAGAGACATTCAGGGTAAAATTATTCAAGCGGGAGCAGCCATTGGTGGGGGGAGTAATGTTGAGAGGTCGGCGGATATTTTAGCCGCCTTAATGTTACAAAGCCAAGCGCCGATTATTAAGAATGGTCAGGTGGTTTTTAATAGGCAGATTGGTGATCGTTATCCTGGCCTAGAGGCTTTACGTTTTTATAGTGATTTTGCCAATATTAATAAAGAGGTATATTGCTGGGATAAATCTTTTGATAATTCTTTAGATATGTTCATCAGAGGGCAAGCTGCTATTATGTTCGGCTATAGTTATCATCTGCCGCTTATTGTTGCTGGCCGTCGTTCCGATTTCAATGGAGATGATGCTACTCAATATTTAAAAGATTTAAATATTGGAGTTAGCTCGCTGCCTCAAATCGCTGGGGCTGCTCAGCCAGTTAATATTGCTAATTATTGGGTGGAAACAGTTTCTAAAAAAAGTCAGCATGTTAATGAGGCTTGGGATTTTGTTCAATTTATCACTAAGGCCGAAAATGTTACTAGCTATTTAAATAAAACCAAACGGCCGACAGCTTTACGGAGTTTAATTGAGCAACAATTGTCTGAAGAATATATTGATGTTTTTGCCAGTCAATTATTAACAGCTCGCAGTTGGTATAAAGGTTATAATCCTCAAGCCGCTCAAGATATTATGGCTGAAATGATTGATAGTGTTGTGGATAGTCCTGGCCAGATAGAAGCCATTGCTAGTCTAGGAGCTAGCAAATTGAAGCAAACATTATCTCCTTAATTAATATAATAGAGGTCTATGAAATTTACGAAATTTATAGTGTTAATATTGTCAATTATGGTGTTGGCTTGGCCTGTATTGTCTTTAGCTGATCCAAAACAATTAGTGCCTGATGACGAGAATTATGAATACGGAACCTATACTCTTAAAGATTTTGAGAGTATGGCTATTTTTATTGGCCGGGTTATTTTAGGTTTTGCTGGAGCAGCGACTTTGGTCATGTTTGTTATAGGTGGTATTCAAATGATTATTGCGGCTGGTAATAGTGAAAATTTTAAAAAAGGACAGCAAACACTCACTAATGCTTTAATAGGTTTAGTGGTAATTTTTTGTAGCTATATGATCATTAATTTTGTTTTGACTACTCTTGGAGCTCAAAATTGGACCAGGACTAAACTAAATGAGGTTATGAAGCAGTAATTATAGAATTTAATGATGGTATGAATGGTCTTTTTGGGCAGAATTTGATTCGCAAGAAGGATCTATGGTCATTTCCTCGGCTTATTCGTAATATTTTACTTGCAGTAGTTATTTTGGCTGTTATTACTTATATAGTTTTTTCTTTAAAAAAAATTTTTGCTCCACCGCAGTTAAATATAATCAGCCCTCCCAACAACATTGCTACCAGCGAGAGACAGATATTGCTGGTTGGGCAGGTTGAGCCGGGAGCTCGGCTTAATATTAACGGAGAGACAATTTTAAGTAATCAATCTGGTAATTTTCGTCAGACTATATATTTACATAAAGGCATAAATTATTTAGATATTAAAGCTACTAAGAAATACGGTGGTTATACTGAGGATATTAGGCAAATTATGGTTATTGATTAATTCCCCTTTTTAATTGACAAAACAATATCTCCTTGCTAAATTGGCATTAGCTGGCGCTCATAGTTCAATGGATAGAACACCAGCCTTCTAAGCTGGTTATGGGGGTTCGATTCCCTCTGGGCGTACTCTTTATTTATTTGTTATTTTAAAAATTATGATTTGGTTATGGTGTTTAGCCTTATTGCTAATTTTAATTGTCTTGATTTTTTTGGTGGAAGAATTTTTTAATCTTATTTTTAGGGGTTATGCCCCTTTTGTTAGCAGCAAGAATAATGTTTTAGATGAGGCAGTGAGTCAATTTTTATCTTTGGATTTACCAGACAATGCTAAAATTTATGAATTAGGTTGTGGTCGTGCTGGATTTTTACGTCGCCTGGAGAAGGCCACCAAGAACCAGACGGAATATAAATTAGTAGGAGTTGAGTTAATTTTTCCAGTTTATTTATTGGCTAAATTACAATTATTGCTTGTTGGTAGTAAAATTAAAATAGTTAGAAAGAATTTTTTAAAGATGTCACTAAAAGACGTGGATTGTTTTTACTGCTACTTGGACGGACCAACGATGGCTCGTTTATCCTTGAAACTAAAGAAAGAGG